>Ga0070734_10000858_pt1 | contig 52313 bp, 48 predicted proteins | sample Coa_R1_8_FD_66444 | JGI IMG/M metagenome (GOLD analysis project Ga0070734, IMG submission 66444) | Surface soil microbial communities from Centralia Pennsylvania, which are recovering from an underground coalmine fire - Coalmine... | ecosystem: Environmental > Terrestrial > Soil > Unclassified ...
CCTCGTTGGCCCGAGTGCAGCAGGCGCTCGCCTCGCGCAGCGCCCAGGTCGTCGATGCCCGATCGCCGGAGCGCTTCCGGGGAGAGGCGCCGGAACCGCGACCGGGCGTGCGCCCCGGCCGGATGCCGGGCTCCTACAACGTACCGTCCACGTCAGTTGTGAAGGACGGCTCGCTGCTTCCGCACGACCAACTCAAGGCGGCCTTTGCGGCCGGCGGGGTGAACCTCGATCAACCGGTCATCACGAGCTGCGGCTCGGGCGTGTCCGCCGCGATCCTGTGGCTCGCCCTCGATGCGATTGGCAAGGAGCCAGCAGCGCTCTACGACGGCTCCTGGTCCGAATGGGGCGCGCGGGACGATCTCCCGGTTGCGACCGGACCGGCTTGATGCAGGACCTGTAGGGTGGACAACGCGCGAGCACATGACGTCGCTGGAGACGAGAGCGCGCTGGCGCGTTGCCCACGCGTCCAACTCCGGCATGACGGCGTGGGCAAAATCGCTCACCGTTATTGGACATTCACGACTGCCGTCGCAGGCGATTTTGCCAACCCTACGGCCCCGGCATGGCCGGAATACACTTCAATGCAAAATCTGGCTGAGAAACAGCTTGGTGCGCTCGTGCTGCGGGTTGGCGAAGAACGGCGCCGGCTCGTTGACTTCGATGATCTGACCGGCGTCCATGAACACGATACGATTGGCGACCTGTCGGGCGAATGTCATTTCATGGGTGACGACCAGCATGGTCATGCCGTCGAGGGCGAGCGCCACCATGGTGTCGAGGACTTCCTTGACCATTTCGGGATCGAGCGCCGAGGTCGGTTCGTCGAACATCATCAGCTTCGGGCTCATGCACAGCGCCCGCGCGATCGCAACGCGCTGCTGCTGGCCGCCTGAAAGCTGGTTCGGATATTTTCGAGCCTGCTCAGGAATCTTCACACGCGCGAGAAAGTGCATCGCGCGCTCCTCCGCCTCGCGCTTCGGCATGCCCCGCACCTGAATCGGCGCCAAGGTGCAATTTTCAAGCACCGTGAGATGCGGAAACAGGTTGAAATGCTGGAACACCATCCCGACTTCGCGGCGGATGGCATCAACGCGCCGGACATCGCGGGTGAGCACCATTCCGTCCACAATGATCTCGCCGCGTTGAAAATCTTCAAGCCGGTTGATGCAGCGCAATAGTGTCGACTTGCCCGATCCCGACGGTCCGCAGATCACGATGCGCTCCCCACGACCGACCGTGAGATTGATGTCGGCCAGCACATGAAAGTCGCCGAACCATTTGTGTAGACCGGTGATCTCCACAGCAGTTCCACCCTCCCCCGCTCGCGGGGGAGGGTGCTTCGATCTATCCTCGCCCGCTTGGGGGGGAGAATAGGGAGGGGGTATCGTGGCGCCGGCCCCCACGGTCATCGCTTTTCTCCTGTCGCCAGCCTTTTCTCGATGCCGGTCGCGTATCTCGACATCGCGTAACAGCAGACAAAATAGACCAACGCGGCGAATATGTAGCCGGTCGCGCTCGTAACCGGGGTCGCCCATTTAGGATCCACGCGCGCGACTTCGATGGTTTTGAGAAAATCGAAGATGCCGACGAAAAAGACCAGCGTGGTATCCTTGAACAGCGCGATGTAACTGTTGACGATGTTGGGGATCGTCACTTTAAGCGCCTGCGGCAGGATGATGAGGCGCAGCGATTGCCAGTAGGACAGCCCCAGCGCATGGGCCGCCTCATACTGTCCCTTCGGGATCGACTGCAGGCCGGCGCGCACCACTTCGGCCATATAAGCTGCCGAGAACAGCGCCACGCCGATCAGGGCACGCAAGAGCTTATCCGGTGACCAGGAATCCGGAACGAACAGCGGCAGCATGACGCTTGCCATGAACAGCACCGTAATCAACGGCACGCCACGCACAAACTCGATGAACAATGTCGACAGCAGCCGTATGGCCGGCAGCCGCGAGCGCCGTCCAAGCGCCAGAACAACGCCGATCGGAAGCGACACCACGATGCCGACCGCCGCCACCACAATGGTCACCGTCACGCCGCCCCACAGAGCCGTATCGACGACCGGCAGGCCAATGGATTCGAAGCCATGCAACAGTACGAACGATGCGACCGGCAGAAACAGGAAGAAATAAATCGAGCCGATATCGCGGCGCGGCGCCTCAAGCCACAGAAGCCACGCGGTGCCGAACGCCAGCATCGCGAAAAAAACGTCAACCCGCCAGCGGCCCGCGATCGGATAGGAGCCATAGACGATGTAGGCGAAGCGATCGCCGATGTAGGCCCAGCATGCGCCAATGTCTGGTCGCTCTGCGGTCGGCAGGCACGCCTCGCGATCAGATCCGGTCCAAACCGCGTCGATGATCAAAAACTCGATCAGCCACATCGCGATCCAGCCGAGCAATACCAAGAGCAGCACCGTCAAGATGCCGCTGCCGACGCTCGGAAACAGATTTGTCCTGACCCAGCCGAGCGCGCCCACGGTGGTCGCAGGGGGAGCCATGGCGGGGACCGGTGTTGCGCGGACATACGCGCGGGCGGAGGTCGGTTCTGCGCTAACTGTCAGCGTCTGCGCATCCATCGCGATCACCGTTCGACCAGAGCGTATCGCGCATTGTAGATATTCATCACCAGCGAAGTGATGAGGCTGAAGCTCAGATAGACCGCCATGGTAATGACCACCACTTCGACCGCTTGTCCGCTGATGTTGAGCACGGTGCCGGCGATTTGGACGAGATCCGGATAGCCGATCGCGACCGCCAGCGAGGAGTTCTTGGTAAGGTTCAGGTATTGGTTGGTCAGCGGCGGAATGATGACGCGCATCGCCTGGGGGATGACGATGAGGCGCAAGGTCTGCATGCGGCGCAGCCCAAGCGCCTGCGCGGCTTCGGTCTGTCCCGGCGAGACCGACTTGAGGCCAGCCCGCACCACTTCGGCGATGAACGCAGCCGTGTAGATCGAGAGGCCGAGCAGCAAGGCAACGAACTCGGGCAGCACTTCGGAGCCGCCGCGCACATTGAACCGGCCGATCTCCGGATATTCGAATGCGAACGGCGCGCCTCCTGCGAGAAAAGCCGCAACCGGGATCCCGACTATGATCACTACGATGGCGGCAATCCTGACCACGATGGCTCTTTGCAGCCGCTCTACGCGGGCGGTAGCCACGTTAAAGAGCACCGCCGCCACGACGGCGCCGCCCAGCACAGCAACGATCTGCCCGCCGTCCGCGAATAGCGGTCGCGGTGTGAACAGCCCGCGATTGTTGAGAATGAAGCCGCCCGGCAGCACGATGCTCGCTGCCATTTCTGGCAGCGCTTTCAGAACGGCATTGTACCAGAACAGCAGTTGCAGCAGCAGCGGCACGTTGCGGATCAGCTCGACGTAGCCTGTGGCGAGCCGCTCCGCCAGGAAGTTCTTCGACAGGCGTGCAATGCCGATGGTAAAGCCCAGAATGGTGGCGAACACGATGCCGATGCCCGCCACCAACAGGGTGTTGAGGAGACCGACCAAAAACGCACGGCCGTAGGTCGAGGCCTGGGGCGAATAGTCGATCAGGTTCTGGCTGATGTCGAACCCGGCCGTTACGTTCAAGAAGCCGAAGCCCGAGGCTATGTTGGCGCGGGCGAGATTTTCTGCCGCGTTATGAACAGCACCATAGGCCAATAGCCCGATCGCCGCACATAATACGGCCTGCAGCAGAAGCCCGCGCAGCTTCGGATCGCGATAGAACGGCACAGCCCCCACCCTACCCTCCCCCGCTTGCGGGGAAGGGTAGGGTGAGGGCCTCGCGGGTTCCATCGCCAATCCCATCGGCCGACCGGTTAGCGGATCGGCGGCGCGTACTGCACCCCTCCTTTGTTCCAAAGCGCATTGAGGCCGCGGGCGATTTTGAGGGGAGACCCCTGGCCGACATTGCGTTCGAACACTTCGCCATAATTCCCGACCAGCTTGACGATGCGGTGGACCCAGTCCTTGGTCAGGCCTAGTTGCTCACCGAAATTTCCCTCTGTGCCGAGCAGCCGCTTTATTTCCGGATTGTCGGATTTCATCTGCTCTTCGAGATTTTTTTGATTAACGTTGAGCTCTTCGGCGTTGAGCATCGCAAAGTGCACCCACTTGACGATGTCGAACCATTGATCGTCGCCATGCCGCACGAACGGGCCGAGCGGCTCCTTCGAGATGATCTCGGGCAGCACCACGTGGTCGTCTGGCTTCGTGAGCTTGAGTCGCGTGCTGTAAAGCTGCGAAGCATCGGTGGTGAAGGAGTCGCAGCGGCCAGTTTCGTAAGCCTTCAACGTTTCGTCGAGAGTTGCAAAGATTACCGACTTGAGCCGCATGCGATTAGCGCGGAAGTAATCTGCGAGATTGAGCTCCGTGGTGGTGCCCTGTTGCACGCAGACCGCCGCATCGTTGAGCTCAAGCGCCGAGTTGACCTTCAACGACTTGCGGACCATGAAGCCCTGCCCGTCGTAGTAGTTAACGCCGGTTGCGTTAAGGCCGAGTTGGGTGTCCCGCGACAACGTCCAGGTCGAGTTCCGCACCAGGGCGTCGATATCGCCGGTCTGCAACGCGGTGAAGCGATCTCGCGCCGTCAGTGCGACGAATTTTACCTTGGTGGCGTCATTGAAGAGCGCCGCCGCAATGGCGCGGCAGTAGTCAACGTCCAATCCGGTCCAATTGCCCTGGGCATCCGGCAGACTGAAGCCCGGGAGTTGGCCGCTGACGCCGCAGTTGAGCACGCCGCGCTGCTTGACCGTGTCTAGCGTTGCGGCACCAGCCGAACCGGCAGCCATGAATGCCATGGCGGCCGCGAACAGCGCCTGGGCTTTCTGCTTCATTTTGAACCTCCTGACTAGACCCTGATCGCACCGATTTGGAAGTCCTGCCCGCCGGCAAGAAGCCAGGCGACCGACGCTGCCGGCAATGAAGCCCTTTGCACCCGGTGGTTCACGCCCGCATGCTGTCGCACCTTCCGATTTTTGCAATCCCACATGCTATCTAGATGCCGGTTGTCCGTTAAGGTCAAGGCCTTGCGAGGTCAAGGACTTGACGAAAAAACGCTCACCGGACCTAAATGCGCGCCTTTTTCGTGGCGCGGAGCTGTGTCCGCGGGGGCAATCGCCGCATGGGATTTTGAGCAATGACGAGCAAAGGCAAAGGCGAGCATGATCGCGATCACAATATGGCAACACGGCTCACGAATGCCGGACGCGATCCGTTTGCCCATCACGGCTACGTCAATCCGCCCGTCTATCATGCCTCGACATTGCTTTATCCGAGCGCCGAGGACTACGTCGCCCATCGCGGCCGCTACCAATACGGCCGTCGCGGCACCCCGACCTCTGAAGCTCTGGAGACCGCGCTCGCCGATATCGAAGGGCCGCAATGCGAGGCTGTCGCGCTGTTACCCTCAGGACTCGCTGCGATCTCGGCGGCGCTGTTGTCGGTGGTGCGAAGCGGCGACCATGTCCTGGTGACCGACAGCGCTTACGGTCCGACTCGCAAATTCTGTGACGTTATCCTGCCACGCTATGGGGTGACGACGACATATTATGATCCTACCGTGGGAGCCGGTATTGCGTCGCTCATGCGCCCCAACACGGTCGCAGTTTTTCTTGAAAGCCCGGGTTCGTTGTCATTTGAAGTGCAGGACGTTCCGGCGATCGCCGCCGTCGCGCACGGGCGGGGCGCCGCGGTGCTGATGGATAATACCTGGGCGACACCCATCCATTTCCGGGCGTTGGAAAAAGGCGTCGACCTTTCGATCCAATCGGGCACGAAATATGTCGGCGGCCATTCGGACGTGATGCTGGGCGCGGTCGCGGCCAGAAATTCGACCTGGAAGAGTCTTAAGGAAACGGTTTTCGAAATGGGGCTTTGCGCCGGGCCGGACGATATGTTTCTCGGCCTGCGTGGTTTGCGCACCATGGGGGTGCGCCTCGCGCAACATTATGCCTCCGGAGTGAAAGTCGCGCGCTGGCTGGAAACGCGCCCCGAAATACTGCGCGTGTTGCATCCGGCCATCGAGAGCCATCCCGGCCACGCGATCTGGAAACGGGATTTTACCGGCGCCTGTGGGCTCTTCAGCGTCGTATTTAAACCGGCTCCCATCGAGGCGGTGTATGCTTTCCTGAACAGGCTGACACTGTTCGGCATCGGCGCGTCCTGGGGCGGCTTCGAAAGCCTCGCCATCCCGTTTGACTGCACGCCGGTCCGCACCGCAACGCGCTGGGCGCCCGGCGGCCCAACCGTTCGCTTTCACATCGGACTAGAGGATGTCTCCGATCTCATCGCCGACCTCGAGGAAGGTTTTGCAGCGTTCGCAGCGACTGCGGCACATCTCGGCGCGCCGAAAGCATCCGGAGTTTTCGAGCAAAACAGCTCGTGAGATCGATCGGCTCTTCCGGGGCGAAATCACGAAAGCGAACGGGCCGCCGGGAGCGTTCCGGCGGCCCGTCGCCAGGCGCGGATTGGGAGCAACGCGCCCGACTTTGGATTCAGCGCGGCGGACGAAACTCGCCGCGCTCCCCGCCCCGCCAGAAGGTAAAGCGCTGAAAGCGCGGGCGCTCCATTCGCGAGAGGAATCCGAAACGCCGCTTCTGGCCTTCATCAAGGCTCTGATAGAGCGGTGCGAGCGCGTCGGCAAAGCGCTTGAGTGCGGCGCTGCGGGCCGCAAGCGCATCGGCGTCGCGCTGCGCGCGCTGGACCGGGTCCGCCGGCTCTTCGGTGCGCGGACCAAACGCGCGGTTGAGGCGCGCGGTGGCCAGATCGCGGTACGCCTGTTCGAACGCGGGCCACGCTCTCTCCTGGTCTGGCGTCAATCGCAAGCCGGCGTGGAGCGCAGCAATGCGCGCATCCACAAAGGCGGCGCGATCTTCCGGCCCGAGCTGCTGGCGCCGCCCGAAGTCGGGGCCGCCCGGCGGTTGTTGCGCATAGGCCGATGCTCCCGCGATGAGCGTCAGCGCGGTTGCACCGACAGCGATTGTCTTGAGCATTGCGTTCTCCTGATGAAGACTTGCATGCGCTATTGAGACAACCGCGCGCAGAAGAACACAAGTTACGTTTGAATTAAATGTTCATTACCGGGAAGCAATATTCCGCTGGAATTACTGAATTGAAAGCGCCTTTCAATAGATCGAATTAGGTCTGCGATGCCCGTTGCGACTTGATCCGGGATTGTCGCGAGCACCCACGTGTCCGCCGCACCGTGGGGCGGGCTGGCCGAGGGCCTAACCCGCCACTCCGGCTTAGACTGGCGGCTGCGCCGAATTTGTCATCGGACCGGCCGAAGGTCGGACCCAGTGCTAATCCGCCCCGGGGATCGGGCGTCGCCGGGGCAAGTCCGGGGACGACACGTGTGTGATTCAAGAGAGATCGAAATCCGCCCTAAGTTCGTATTCTATTCCAGCCGCACGTGGTCGCGCGATGCGGGGTCGCTCAGGCGGTAGCCGACGCCGAGTTCCGTCAACAGAATCTTGGGCCGATTTGGATCGACCTCGATTTTCTGGCGCAGTTTACGCACGAATATCCGCAAGTACTGCGTATTGTTGACGTGCGCCTGTCCCCACACCGACTTCAGCAGATTCTGGTGGGTGATGACTTTCCCGGGGTGCTGGGCGAGCACCTGGAGCAGGCGATATTCCTTGGGGGTCAGATTGAGTCGCTTGCCGTCCAGTTCCACGGTGCGAGCAGCAAAGTCGATGACAAGACGGTCCAATCGCAAGGCGCTTTCACCATCCTTGCGCTCACTTTGCCGCCGCAGCACGACCTTTGCGCGCGCCAGCAACTCCGACATGAAAAACGGCTTGACGACATAATCGTCGGCGCCAAGTTCGAGCAGTTTGACCTTTTCGGTCTCCCCTGCCCGCACCGACAGGATGATCACCGGAACTCCGGACCAGCCACGAATCCGCTCCAGCAATTCCGAGCCGTCGATATCGGGCAGCGCCAAATCGAGAATCACGAGATCAATCGGATGCAGCGTGATCTCTCGCAATGCATCGCTGCCGTTCGCCGCCTCAGTTACCCGATAGCCGCCGAGTTCCATGCCGGCTCGCACGAACTGCCGAATTTGCGCCTCGTCGTCGACGATAAGTACGTGTTGATCGCCTTCCGCCATGTCAGTCCTTATTATTCTCCTTCATCGGCGTGATTTTCCTTCATCGGCAAGGGCAGTCGAACCGTAACTGTCATGCCTTTGTTCACGCCTTCGCTGGTCGCCTCGATGGTCCCGTTATTGGCGGCCACAAAGGCACTGGCGATCCAGAACCCCAATCCAAGACCCGAAGTGACCTGAGAGTGACGATTCCCCCGAAAGAATTTCTGGCCAAGCAGGGTACGATCGTCGGCGTCAAGGCCGGCCCCCTGGTCGGTGACAGAAATCACAAATTGTCCCGATTCAATATGACCGCGCACGTTGATGGGGGATTCCGGCGGCGAGTATTTCGCCGCATTATCGAGAATTTGTCCGAGCGCCCGCTCCATCAACACCGAATCGATGCGTAGCAGAATGAGCTCCTCCGGCAGCGCGACCTCGACGGCGCGGCTCGTCAGCCGGTTGCGACAACGCTGAAGCGCCGCGTTGATGAAGTCCGCAGGTTCGGCCCATTCGAGCTTCGCCTGCAGACCATTGCTGCTGATGCGCGAAGCGTCGAGAATATTCTGGATTTCGACATTGAGCCGCTCCGATTCCTGGTGGATCAGCGCAGCGAGCTTCTTCAGCCGGGCATTGCCCGCGACCTCCGGTGCCAATGACAATACCGTCGATGCACCGAGGATCGAAGATAGTGGCGTACGCAATTCGTGCGACACCGAACCGATCAGCGCCTCGCGAAACTGCTCGGTCTCAGCGCGGGTGCGCGCCTCCGAGATCGTGCGTGCTAAGCCGAGCCGTTCGAGCGACAATCCGGCATCACCGATCAGGGCGACCACCCGCGCGCGCAATTCATCGAATACCTCGGAGGGACGACCGAGATCGATCGCGATGACGCCGAAGTCCGCGGCATTGGTCGACACCGGCCGCACCAGCCATGCGCTGCCGCGATGATCGTCAACTACGATGCCGTGCGAGTCGGTCGCGGCTGCCGACATCTTGCTCACGGTCTCCGTCACGGCGGGGGGAATTTCAACGTCCCCAAGCAGCTCCGATTTCGCCTCCAAGGTCCCAAGCGAGTCGAACAGCAAAACCTTGCGGCCGACCAGCGTTTCCAGATGCTGTTGCATCGCCTCGAAGATTCCTGCAGGCGACTGTGCGGAGGAAAGTCGCTGCGAAAATGTGTAGAGATCGCGGATCTCATTTTCCCGCTTGAGTGCACGGGCGGCATCGCGGCGCGTCCTCGCCGCGAGATAGCCGAGCACCAGCGAGACGACGAGGAAGACGATGATGCCGAGAACGCGCGACCGGTCTGCGGCGGTTGCATAGAACGGACTGTAAAAGAAATAGCTTAATGACAACGCGCAGCCGATCGTCGTCACGACCGCCGACGCTGTGCCCCAGAGCATCGCAGCCACGACAATCGGGATCAGGGAGGTGAGCGAGACCGGCGGCAGCTCCTGAATGTACCGCAGGATCAGGAGGAAAAAGTCGGTACCGATGACGAAAACAAGCGCCATGATGACCCCGGTAATGCCACCAGGGGCCATCGCCTTTCGAAGCCAGAGACGTCCAGCATCGAGGTATCTCTTGATAAGAGACAGCGTCAGCGGTCCACTCTCGGGGCGTGATCGGGTGCGATCATCCCCCAACGGCAGTGCTGATCTCTCAAGGCTCATGTCCGATATGAGAATGCATCGCGAATAATAGTCAATTGGCTTTTTTTCGCTTCCCTAACAAACACCCCGGCGCGGCATGGGAGGATTATGATACCAGCGCCGCCTTTCGCTCGCGAAACACGAAATGGAGATTGCGCAGGTAGACGAACAGGCCAAATCCCTGGCCGAGGATGAAAACCGGATCGCGGATATAGAGCGCGTAGACCAGCAGCAGCATGCCGCCGCCGATCGAGAAGAACCAGAACGCAACCGGCATGACGCTGCGGCCGACCCGCTCGGATGCCAGCCATTGGACGACGAAGCGCATCCCGAACAGCAACTGTCCCGCATAGCCGAGCAGCACCCACCAGTTCGACCGCACGAAGAACACGTTCTCCAGATAGTCGCCGACGGCTTGAGACAGACTAACCAGCATCGCGAAGGACCTCCGAAACGAGCGGCACACGTTTTCGTCGCCGGATCAACCACCACACCCCGGCGAGGTCGAGAATACCGACCCACAGCCGGTCCCATAGCCCATAGTTCGACACGCCGCGCAGGCGTGGCCGGTCGACCACATCCACATGGGCGATGCGGTAGCCCTCCCGGCTCACCAGCGCCGGAAGGAAGCGGTGCAAACCGTCGAAATAAGGGAGCGCCAAGAACACCTCACGGCGGAACGCCTTGAGTCCGCATCCCGTATCCCGTGTGCCGTCGCGCAAAATGGCCTTGCGTGCCCCATTGGCAATTCGCGATTGCAGTCGTTTGAAGCCCGTGGCCCTGCGACCGACACGCTGCCCGGCCACAAGCCCGAGAGCCGGATCGCGTTCCAGCGCAGCCACCAGAGCTGGCAGAAAGGCCGGGTCGTTCTGACCGTCGCCGTCGAGGGTCGCCACGATGGGGGCGCGAGCCGCGGCAACACCGCTGCGGATCGCTGCCGACTGACCGCACGAGACCTTGTGCTTGAGCTGGCGCAGGGAACCGTGAATTTTCATCAGGGCCTTGAGTTCAGCCTCGGTGTCGTCGCGCGATCCGTCGTTGACGTAGATGATTTCGTTCGGTGCAAACGACGCGATCGCGCCCACGATTTCCTCGACCAGCGGCGCGATGTTGCCGGCCTCGTTGCGCGCCGGCACCACAACCGAGAGGCGCGGCGCCAAGACACCGGGCGGAACTGGATTGTCGGCCATCAAGAAAGTCCGCGTCTGCTGTCCGTCATGTTCCACCGTCACCGGGGCGCGTTCCCGTCAATACTTGATCACTTTGCGGAGTCATCGCCGGGCTTCTCCAGGCCCGGCCATCCACGCCCTCTTGCTGGAGTCGATAAGCCGCGGATGCCCGCGACAAGCGCGGGCATGAAGCCATCCCCGCATGCTCGGGCGTTTTTATGAGGCGACGAGCGCGCGGGCAACCCGTTTGATTCGCCGCCACGACGGACCCGTCATGGTGTGAACGGCGCCCTCGGAGCCGACAAAAAACCCAAGCCGGCGAGCCGCAAACCAATCGCGCACCAACACCGCGCTGAACGCGCCGAATGCTGCGCCCGCGGTCACGTCACTCAGATAGTGCGCGGAAACCACCACACGGCTCGCCGCAATGAGAAGCGCATAGACCCATAGGATGGGGCGTAGGCGCGGGCAAATGACGCCGAATGCCACCAGCGCCGCGAACGCCGTCGTCGCATGGCCGGACGGGAAGCTCGCATACTCAGGCCGCCACGAAAACGGCTCGTACGCGAACGGCCCGGCATCGGACGGCCGCACGCGGCCGATCCATCGTTTCACCACCGTGCTCACAAGCCCCGGCAGCCCGACCGCCACAAACACATACCCGAGCCGCACAACCACCATGGCGAGCACCATGCGCGACATGCGGTCGAGCGCTGGCGATGCAAGAAGGGCAATAAGAACGATCAAAACGCCGACCGGGATCAGGATCCATCCGGAGCGGCCAAAATCGGTTATCTCAAAGGCGACATCGACCAGCCAAGTGGGCAGTCGGACGGCGAGCTCATACAGGGGGGCATCGAGAACCGCCATCGCGAACCCCACCACGCCGATCGCGATCGCGCTTTCGACTTTGAGGCGTCGCCACGCCGGAATAAAATTCGCAGGACATCGTGGCCGGCGCAGCAGGGCGCTGAGTCCGCTGCGAAGATTATCGAAGAAAGCGGTGGCGCGCGCCGCGCCTGCGCCCAAGTCGCGCGCGTTGGCGCCGCCGCGCGCCGTCATGGGACGCGCTCCGAACGGTAAGTCCCAATACTGACCGCCTGGCCGCCATTGATGTTAAAGCCCTCGATGCGCGGTCCCGCAGTGTAGCGAAGGTCGATGGCGTCGGCACGTTGCACGAACGCGCGCTCTTGACGGCTATCCACGAAGGCAAACCGGCACGGTCCCCCAAGCAGAAAATCCGCCGCGCCGGAGCCGACGCCATGGTTGGTGTTGGTGCCGACAAGGAAGACCAGACTCGGTTCATGAAAACCGGCCGTCACCACCATCGGATCGGCGCAACCGGCGCTGTGGACGTAATTCGCGAGAGCCACTGACGGAAACAGCCCGCGTAGGCCCGGAAAGGTCACCCCGTAAGCCGCGATGGAGAGCATGACTGAGGCCACCGAGGCCCGCATGAGCGAAGCCTCCGCGCCGTCCAACCTGTAGAGCAGCCAAGCGAACAGCGAAAAGATCACGGCAGCTGCCGCGAACAACCATGTCAAAAGTCCAAGCCTTTGACCGACGATGATTTGCAGGGCGATCAGGAGCAGCGCTACCGCCATCATGAGGATGAACCACCAGATCGTCCCACGGACCAGCCAGCGATTTCGCGACAGCGAATGGCTGTCGATGACTCCTGCAATCAGGATGGCGAGCGCCGGATAGAGCGGCAGGACGTAGTGCGGCAGCTTGGTCGGGACCAGTTCGAACGCAATCCAGGTCGGCACGACCCAGGCGAGCAGAACTTTGCATCCGGGTTCAGTGCGCGCCCGCCACACCGCGGGCGCCGCGAGGCCGGCCAGCATGGCGCCCGGGAAGAACGTTTCCCAGAAAGCCACGAAATAAAAGCCGGGCGGCAAGCCGTGGGTTTCCTGGCCGCCTGTCACCTTTGCGAGCAGGTCCTCGCCCACGGCATCGGTGAAGAAGCTGCCGCCGCTGCGAATCAAGATGGCCAGGAACCATGGCATCACCAACGCCAGTGCCCACAGCACACCGATCAGCGGCTTTAGGCGCCACAACCAGCGTGCGGATCGATCCGTCGCCACTAGCGCGATGGTGGCAAAGCCCACGACCATCAGAATCACAGGGCCTTTGACCAGAATTCCGGCCGCAATGGCGCTCCAGAAGATTGCAGCCAGTGCCAGAGGAGATACGCTGGTAGCACGATCGCCCTGCTCGACCAGATAAGCGCGCGCCATCGCGCCCAAAGCCGCTACCGTGCTGAGCAGCAGCATTGCATCGGTCTTCGCAAGTCGCGACTCGACGCCGAGGAGAATCGAGGTCGCCATCATGGTGCCGGCCATCAACGCCGCCCGTCGCGATACGAAGGCAAGCGCAGCCCAGTACGTAACCAGCACGGCCCCGATAGCGCCGATTAAAGAGGGAAGCCGATAGAGTCCGATCCTGGTGCGGGCCTGCGGCACACCGACCGCCTCGGCGATTTCCACCACCGCGGCCTGCAACCAGTAGATGCCGACCGGCTTTTTGTAGCGGGTCTCTTCCTGAAAGCGGATGTCGACGTAGTCGCCGGTCTCGATCATCTGTTTGGTCGCCTGCGCGAAACGCGCCTCGTCGCGGTCGACAGGCGGAATCTGAAAAAAGCCCGGCAAAAACGATGCAAGCGAGATGACCGTCAACACGGCCATCGCGCGCAGGTGCGATGCAGTCGCGAAGCCCATCAGGGCCGCGATGCCCCAATTCCTGAATTCCTTCCAAACCTTAGGTTCGGCGATGGCGGCCATGTCCGCGGCCCCGATGCGCTTCATGCTCTCGCAATCTCCCTCGGCGGACTAGCGCGGTCCCTGAGCACCTTAAAGGGCTGGCGTTACCCAAACAAGCTTCGCGGGCGCAGCAATCATCTGCTAACCGACGGCACGGACATAGAAAATTTCGGAATGGCGCAAAACCGCAACACTGTGACCTGGGGGTGACAGTCGGCGACGGGGTCTTTTGCCTCACATTGTGAGAGCCGACACATTCATGCCCCACGAACTACTCAATTCGAACTGAGGTTGGTCCCGAGTGATTCGTGAAGAGGACCATGATGGCTGAGGCCAAACCGTCTTACCGACCGCCAAGCAGCATTCCGGAGTGCTCCAATTCTCCTTCTCAAGCTGACGAATTGGAATCGCTCCGCGAGGAAACGAGACAGCTGAGAGAGCTCGTCATCCAGTTATCCAAGATGGCGATCAGGAACGCCATCAATCTGAAATAGCGGCGCGCGCGCCGGAACTGCCAACAGGCCAAGCGTATCAGGCAGGGCGGATTAGCGCAGCGTAATTCGCCATGCCCCACCTATCCCCTCCGCAAGCCGGGAGGATAGGGTGGTTACGGCTCCCGGCTGATATCCTGCGGTTGCGGTCAGCGCCTCTCCCGCTTCAGCAAGCTCCGCTCCCCGCCCGTCATACGCGGCGATTGCAGGCCGTCTCTTCGACTGCGGCAATCACCTCCAAGCTGGAAGCCGCCTAGCAATGCGCGTTTGCACAACGGTCAGCCCGCCTGCACGGATGGAGTGCTGGCCGCAATAGTCACGATGCCGAGAAAAATCGGTTAGAACAGCCAGTCGCACAGCCCAATCATCCCACCGCGACGACAGAAAGGCTCCGATCCGTGCTCGTGAATACAAAACGTGTCTTCTACGTGAAGTACCTTGCTGATCCGGTCTATGCGGAAATTCTCAGCCGCCGCGGCGACGTGCAGCTTGACCGGCTTGAAAATGACAGCCACGAAGACGTCGCTGGCCCGATCCTCGCCACCGCCCACGTCTACCAGGTCGGCTCGGCCCGAGACGAGATTGCGCGGCAGTTCCACGTTGATGCGACACTGATCGCGCGCATGCCGAACGCGCTCGTCGTTTCCACGAGCGGCGTCGGCTACGATACCGTCGACGTCAAGGCCTGCACTGATGCCGGCATTCTCGTGGTGAACCAGGCGGGCGGCAATCGCGAAGCGGTCGCCGAGCATGCGCTCGGGATGCTGATTGCGCTTTCAAAGCGTATTCCGGAGACCAACCAGGTGATGCGGCGCGAGCGCCTGGTTGATCGCGTCGCCTTTATGGGCAATGACGTGTTTGGCAAAACCATCGGCATCATCGGGCTCGGCAATGTCGGCAGCCGCATTGCGGAGCTTTGCCGCGGCCTCTTTGCGATGCAGGTGCTCGCCTATGATCCCTATCTCACGGCCGCCGTGTGCGCCGAGCGCGGCGCCGAAAAGGTCGGGCTCGACGAACTCATGCACCGCAGCGATTACGTGTCGATCAACTGCCCGCTAACGGCGGAGACTCGCGGCATGGTCGGCGCAGCGCAGTTCGCCCTGATGCGCCCGGGCGCGTATCTCATCAGCACGGCGCGCGGACACATTCATGACGAGGCAGCACTCGCCGACGCTCTGCGGCGCAAGCAGCTCGCCGGCGCAGGGCTCGACGTCTGGGCGACCGAGCCACCGCCGTGCGACCACCCATTGCTGCAATTCGATAATGTCCTCGTGAGCCCTCACACCGCCGGCGTCACACGCGAGACGCGCTTCAACATGGGCAAGATCGCGGCCGAACAGGTGCTCGACGCGCTTGACGGAAAGCCGGTGTCGCGAAAGGTCAACCCGGAAGTGTGGCCGCTCTATGCGCAGCGTTTCGCGCGCCAATTCGGCTTCAAGCCCCAGGAATAAGCGGGCTTTTCGAAGTCACTCTGCAGCAACGGCGCGGATCTCCTCGGCCTGCGGCGCATCGACGGCGGGCTTGCCCTGCACCCAGGCCTGGAGCCGGGCGAGATAGAGATAGACCACCGGGGTCGTATAGAGCGTCAGGACTTGGCTGAGCGCCAGTCCTCCGACCATCGAATAGCCAAGCGGATGGCGCATCTCCGAACCGGTGCCGTGGCCGAACATCATCGGCAGCCCCGCCAACATCGCGGCTGCCGTCGTCATCAGGATCGGACGAAATCGCAACAGACAGGCTTCTCGGATCGCCGCGATCGGAGGCAGGTGACGTTCGCGTTCCGCCACAATGGCGAAATCCACCAGCATGATGCCGTTTTTCTTGACAATGCCGATCAGCAGAATAATCCCGATGATGCCGATGACGGAAAGGTCCATGTGGCCGAGCTGCAGCGCCAGCAAGGCGCCGATGCCCGCGGAAGGCAGCGTTGACAGAATTGTCAACGGGTGAATGAAGCTCTCATAGAGCATGCCGAGAATGATGTAGACGACCACAAGAGCGGCGGCGACCAGTGCTGGCTCGCTGGACAGCGAAGATTGGAACGCCTGGGCGTTGCCCTGGAACGTGCCGAGCACCGAATTCGGCATGCCGATCTCGCGCGCCGCCTTGTCGATGGCCTCGACCGCCTGACCGAGCGCGACACCCGCCCGCAGGTTGAATGTCAGCGTGGCGGAGGGGAATTGCCCCTGATGATTCACGGACAGCGGTCCGATTCGGTTCGAGTCGATATCAACCAGGGCGGACAGCGGCACTGCGGCGCCGGTCAATGGTGACTTGACGTAGATGCGGTCAAGCGATTCCAGGCTCGCCTGCAATTCGGGAAGGATCTCGAGAACGACCCAGTAAGTGTTGAGCTGGGTGAAATACTGGGTGATCTGACGCTGCCCATAGGCGTCGTTGAGCGTATCGTCGATCGCCTGCGCGGAAATCCCGAAACGGGAGGCCTGATCGCGATTGATCGTGACCTTGAGCTGCGGGGCGCGCGCCTGGAGATCACTCGCAACATCGACGAGCTCCGGCAGCGTGCGCATCTTCTCAAGCATTTTTTGCGACCATTCGACCAGTTCGTCGACGTTCGGATCCTGTATCGTGTACTGAAACGCTGCGCGCGCGATGCGGCCTCCGACCGTAATATCCTGGGCCGGCTGGAGGAACAGGTTGACCCCCGTAACCTTGGCCAATTGCGGCCGCAGGCGGTCGATGATCTGCGAGGCATTGCTCTCGCGTTGCTCGCGCGGCTTGAGCGTGATGCTGAAACGGCCGGTATTGCCGGTCTGCGCGCTGGTGCCTGTCGTGCCCATTGCCGATCTGAACCCCGCCACATCGGGATCGCGCAGGATCACCTCGCCGAGTTCCAGCATCAGCCGCTTCATCTCCTCGGGCGATGTGCCCTGCGCGGCCTCCGATATCCCATTGATCAGCCCGATATCCTGAATCGGGAAAAATCCCTTCGGAATCTGCACCATCATTACGCCTGTAATGGCCATGGTGACGAAAAACGCGCCGAGCGTGAACCGCTGATGACGCAGCGCAACGTCGAGGGTGCGCTGATAAAGCGAGAGAAGGCTGTCGAAGCACCGTTCAATGAATTGAAAAATGCGGCCGTGATCGTGGGTCGGCGGCCGCATGAAACGCGAACACAGCATGGGCGCCAGCGTCAGGGACACCAGCGCGGACACCGCGATGGACGCCGTCACGGTCAGGGCGAATTCCCGGAACAGCCTCCCGATGATTCCTCCCATCAGCAGCAGCGGGATGAACACCGCGACCAGCGAAAAGCTGATCGACAGCACCGTGAAGCCGATCTCGCGCGAACCGTTGAGGGCGGCTTCAAACGGCGACTCGCCGTTCTCGATGTGTCGGTAAATATTTTCCACCACCACAATGGCGTCGTCGACCACGAAGCCAACCGAAATGGTGAGCGCCATCAGCGAGATGTTGTCGAGACTGAAATTGAGAAGATACATCGACGCAAACGATCCAAGCAGCGCCAGGGGGACTGTCGCTCCCGGGATCGCCGTCGCCCACGCATTGCGCAGGAACAGCAAGATAACCATGATCACGAGCACGATCGTCAAACCGAGCGTGAACTCGACATCTTCCACCGAGGCACGGATCGTCGTCGTCCGGTCGAACAGGGTCGTAACCGTGATCGCCGGCGGAATGTTAGCGGTCAAGCGCGGCAGCTGTTCCTTGATCCGATCGACGATGTCGATCACGTTGGCGCCCGGCTGTTTGAATACGTCCAGCATGATGCTGCGCTTGTTGTCGTGGTAGCCGGCAACGGTGCGGTCGGCTTCGGCGGCGATCGCCTGGCCCACATCGCGAACCCTGATCGGTCCGCCATTGCGGTAGGCGAGGACGATATCGTTGAAGGGCTCCGCATCGATGATCTGATCGTTGGCGGCGATCGCGAAGCTCGTCTTTGCGGTGTTGACGGTGCCCTTTGCCGCGATCGTCGTCGCAGAGACCAGCGTGCTGCGCACTTCTTCAAGCGTCACACCGCTCGATGCGAGCTTGGCCGGATCGACCTGCACCCGGATCGAAGCCTTTTGTTCTCCGTTCAGGCTGACCTGGGCAACGCCGGGGACCTGGGAGATTTGCTGCGCGAGGAAATTGTCCAAGTAGTCGTCAACGATATAGAGGGGCAATGTGTCCGAGTGCACAGCGAGGATCAAAATCGACGAATCGGCGGGATTGGTCTTCTTGTAGCTCGGCGGGGTCGTCATCTGCTGCGGCAAGGTCTTGCCCGCCACAGTGATCGCCGCCTGCACGTCCTGGGCGGCGGAATCGATGTTGCGATTGAGATCGAATTGAATGACGATCGAAGTCGCGTCCTGCGTGCTCGACGAGGTCATCTGTGTGACCCCGGGGATCTGTCCGAACTGACGCTCGAGCGGCGCGGCGACCGAAGCCGCCATGGTCTCCGCGCTGGCACCATGCAACGTGGCACTAACGCTAATCGTCGGGAAATCGACCTGCGGCAACGGAGCCACAGCCAGGAACGGGTAGGCGACGAGGCCGACAAACCCGATCGCCGCCATCAGCAGCGATGTCGCAACAGGCCGCCGAATGAAGGGCTCGGAAATGTTCATGGCGGGCGATCCTGTTTCGCCAGCGTGGAAGCCGCCGCAACATCCACCATCACGTGAGCATTCGGCCGTAATTTATATTGCCCGTCGACGACCACGCGTTCTCCTTCAGTCACCCCCTGCGTGATGATGGTCTGGTCGCCTGTCGTCGGCCCGGAGGTGATCGCGCGCACCTCGACCAAGTCCGAGGGCGTAACGACCCAGGTGAAAAGCCCGTCCGGCCCTCGCTGGACGGCAGCCGACGGGATGGTTACTGCGTCTCGGCGCACATCGAGCAGCAGTTTCGCGTTGACGAAATCTCCCGGCCACAGCCGCTCATCCTCGTTGGCAAAGATTGCCTTGAGCCGCATGGTGGCGCTCGCCTGATCGACGAAATTGTCGATCAGCAAAAGCTTCCCTTTGCCCAGAACACGGGTATTGTCCTGACTGTACGCCGTCACCTCCACGGAGCCGCGCGCCATCGCGTCGCGCACATCGTTGAGAGAGCGGGCCGACAGGGTGAACAGTACCGCCGCGGGCTTCGTCAGCGTCAACGTGGCAATCGGCGCCGCATCGGAGGCGTGCACGATATTGCCGGGATCGATATTGCGCACGCCGATGCGGCCATCGCTGGGCGCCGTGATCAACGTGTAGTCGAGTTGCGCCTGCGCGGTCTCGATCGCGGCATCGTCGGCATTAAGTGAGGCGATCAGTTGATCGACCCTGGATTGCTGCTGGTCGACCACTTGCTGCGTTTGGAAACTCTTGTCCACCAAGGTCCGCGAACGCGCGAGGTCCTTCTCCGCAGAAACGAGCTGTGCCTCGTCCTGCATCCTCCTCGCCTTGGCTTGGTCGAGCGCTGCGAGATACAGGCGGGGGTCAATCCGGGCCAGGACATCGCCCTTCTTGACCTGCTGACCTTCGGTAAACAGTACCGCTTCAAGCTTGCCGTCGACCTGCGGCCGGATCCCGACCGTGAAGGACGCCTGGACGGCGCCCAATCCGGTAAGGTAGATCGGCAAGTCGCGCCTGGTCGCGGTCGCCACCGTTACCGGAATAGCTGTCGGCGTCGACGAACGCGCCGCGCGCACCGACTCCGGCCCTTGTCTCAGGTACCACGCTCCGGTGGCGGCAACCGCGACCGCCAGGACGCTGGGCAGAAAAAGCTGCCGACCGCGAGCCACATCCATCCCCTTGAGCGGCTCCGCTTATTCACCTGCGGAACCTGCAACTGTGTGTTTGCCCCCTCCCCCGGAACAAATGTAACCGAACCTCCACGATGCACAAGTTGCATTCACGCAACTTCTGCGATTCGTGCCCTTCCCGAGTTCAAAACGGCGCGAACCAAACGCCACGGTGCACGTCCGCAGGTCGCTGTGGCCCAACATGCATTTTTTGCGTGTTCGCGGTAGCTGCGCTTTGACTTTCCAGGCAATCTAGCCTCGCGCCGATGCCAGCCTGCTGCTTCAACGGCATTTTAAGGGGCAACAGGCAGATTGGAACTCCACAATGTTTCGCGTTGTGGCTCAACGGCAACAGACTGACGTCTAAGGCCGTGCGAATATAGGCAACATGGGGTTCACAAGATTCGGGCGTGGTATGAAAATGACACAAAAGAACTGGGGCTTACTTTTCACTGCGGCACCGTTGGTGCTGGCCCTGAGCGCGCCGGCGCTCGGTGCCGACATGGCTGTCAAGGCGCCGCTCCTCAAGGCCCCAATGGCGGCACCTTATTCCTGGACCGGGTGGTATATCGGGGCGAATGCCGGTTACGGGCTCGGACAAGGACTGGGGACCTATTCATTCGGTCCCGGCACCGCGTTCGAGACGTTCAATGGCATACCGGCGGGCGGATTCGGCGGCGGGCAATTGGGTTTCAACTATCAGATCAGTAGCTTCGTGCTCGGCGCCGAGACCGACATTCAGGGCGCGGGCATATCGGATACGCGCACGTGTCTGTTCAGCTGCATCCCGGGATCCTCCGCTTTGATCGACCAGAAGCTGAACTGGTTCGGCACGACGCGAGCGCGCCTCGGATTGGCGACCGGTCCCGTATTGACCTATGTGACGGCCGGCGCTGCGTACGGTGAGGTTGAAACCGGCGTTACAACCACGGTGGGTGTCCCGACCGCTTCTGCGATCAACACCACGACCAAGACCGGTTGGACGTGGGGCACCGGTGTCGAGGCGGCACTCGGCGGCAATTGGACCGCGAAGGCCGAATATCTCTACATCGATCTCGGCAGCACGTCGGCTTCGAGCGTGGTTCCGGGTGTGGGGATCAGCACTTTCAACGCCAAGAACCAGGAACAGATTTTCCGCGGTGGGATCAATTACCGCTTCGGTCCGGCTCAACCTGTGGGGCCGGTCCTTAATTGGGCCGGGCTCTTTGTGGGCGGCACGTTCGGCTACGGGATAGGCCGCAATGACAGCACATTTGTCGTGCCGGCCGCCAATGCGGAGGCGTTCTTCCTCTCGCCGCGCGGCTTCGATGGCGGTGGGATCATCGGCTACAATTGGCAATTCGGAAGCTGGGTCGCGGGCCTCGATGCGGATTTCCAGGGCAGCACCGGCAGCGGGTACCTGACGGGCGTCAACGCCGGCGCAGCCGTGACCACGATCGATCAGAAGCTGTCCTGGTTCAGCACCGTGCGCGGCCGATTGGGCTACGCTATCGGCCCGGCCCTGTTCTACGCCACCGGCGGCGGCGCATTCGGGGAAGTCAAAGAGGACATCACCCAGGCGGCCGCGGCTTCATCGTTCTCGCACAGCAAGTCAGGCTTTGTGGTCGGCGGCGGCATCGAGAACAAGCTCGATCTGTTTGGGCTGCTGGGCCCGAACTGGACGACGCGGACCGAGTACCTCTACCTGGACCTCGGCAAAGTGAGCGACACCCTGCCGGGCGGCGGCGCCCAGGTGCTCACCAGCAGCCTTCACGAGCATGTCTGGCGGACGGTGGTGTCGTATAAATTCGGCGCTCCATAAAAGAAGCCTCGCCCATTCGTTTAGGCTTGTCGCTCACTGCGGGGCGACCCTGGGAGCGACCTTGTGGTCGCCCCTTGCGGCGGGTGCAATGGGCGACGAGAAGCCGGAGAAGATCCGGGCCCGATGCGTTCCGATCCGGTCAGAGGGCGTGGCGCGCAAACGCGCGACCGCAAAGCCAGTGTCGCCCCTAACCGCAGGCCATGTTGCGGAACACCGCTTGTGAGCCGCCGACGTCATGACTTTGGTCGATGCTTCAATCCCTTCAGATTAGCTGAAGCGATCGACTAGACAGCAAAGCCGGATTTGATAGGAGTTGCGGCCTTGTGCCAGGCTCCTTTCATGTTCTCGGCGCTCCATTCGTGTTATTCTCCCGACAGGCTGCGCGCGGAAGCGCGCACGGTCATTGGATCGCGCAGGTTAGGCGTGCCAGGTCGGAATATTCATCGCGGCCCCGTAGCTCAGCGGATAGAGCAACAGCCTTCTAAGCTGAAGGTCGCAGGTTCGATTCCTGCCGGGGTCGCCATTTCATTCCCCGAAATGGCCGCTTATTGCGGATGGAAATCGTCGAGGACGTAAAATGTCGAGATATCTTGCGGTGATTGCTGCGGCGGCAGGCCTACTGTCTGCACTGCCATCTGCCCAGTCCCAACAGGCAGAATATCCCAGCCGGCCAATCAAGATCATCGTCTGTCTCCCCGCCGGAGGGGGCGTCGATACGGTTACGCGTATCGTCGCAGACGGGCTGCAGCGCCGTCTCGGCCAGCCCATTGTCATCGAGAACAAGGGCGGGCAGTCTGGAAATCTCGGGGCCGAGGCCGTCTGGCTTGCGGAACCCGACGGCTACACCTTACTCGCTTCGCAGCCGGCGCCGATCACCACCAATCCGTTGCTCTACAAAAACCTATCATTTGATCCGACCCGGTTCGCGCCGGTCGCGGTGATGACCACCATTCCCAACACGTTGACGGTCCGGCCAGATTTTCCGGCCAAAAACGTGCAAGAGTTCATCGCCTTTGCGAAGGCGAATCCCGGAAAGATCAGCTACGCCTCTCAAGGCAACGGCACGACGTCGCATCTGACAGCCGTCATGTTCGAGCAGGCCACCGGTTCCACGCTTCTCCACGTGCCTTATCGCGGCACCGCGCCAGCAATCAATGATTTGATGGGCGGCCATGTCGATGCGTTCTTCAATGAATTCGCGACCTCAATGGAATTGCACAAGGCCGGTAAGGCCAGAATTCTCGCCGTCACGACGCCAATGCGCGTTCCGGAACTGCCCGATGTTCCAACCATGCAGGAAGCGGGACTGACAGGTTTTGTGTCAGACACATGGAACGCGATCTCGGCCCCGCCGCGAACACCGGCACCCATCGTGGCAAAGCTCAATGCCGCCATAAACGAAGTGCTGAAGGCGCCCGACATGCAGGCCCACCTCAAACTCATGCACCTGCAGGCCGTGGGCGGCACCCCACAGCGGATGGCCGAAATCGTCAAGGCCGATACGCAACGCTGGGGCGACTTGATCCGAGCTGCGAACGTGACACTCGAATGACGGCACAGGCCGCAAGCGCGGTTAACACTAACAAATGGCTCCGCAGAGCTGCCTCGGGTGCGCCATTTTGTGATAATCCAATTCGCTTGCGGTTTAAGGGGCTGAGGTCAAGGGGGGAGTCACGTCATGACTGATTGCACGCTTATGCAGACCGGCGAGCGACTAACCCGTCTCGGGCACGCGCTCAATCGTATTCGCCGTCAACTCCGAGGAGCGGGCCTTTTGGAAGAGGCTGAAAGTGTGCGCGTCGCAGCGAGAGAATGTTGGCGGGCCGGCCGCCTGATTGAACGAAAGCCCGCAGCAGCGGAGATTTTCAGGGAATACCTTAACAAACACCCGAAGGACGGCGATGATCCGGACGACGATGACCTCGATGCCGAGTTGGACCGCCTGTTTTCGACCGAATAGGTCGCGTCCGACGACGAGCAGGATCAAGGCTGCGCATCATCTTGCGCCGTCCAATGCGAGCGGTTGGAATGCAAGCGGTCTCCTGCGCAAGGAAATTACCGCGAGAGCAGTCGTCGATTTCACGTCCAGTGCGTGGGGCGGGTTCCATTAATTCGCCGCCCAGGCGAGATGGCGGTGTCGAGAACCGCCGTGAGCCCATCAGATGGGTTACTACCTAAGGTACCTACCGGGAGCGGTAATCTGCCTCACGCGATTTAAGCACAGCGTGAGCTAAAGTGCGCCCCCGTGGTTCAAAAAGGTCGATTTATCGAGCCGTATCCGTGGCTTTCGTACGCGGCGAGTGGGAAACTCCGAATTCTCATTGCGAACTTGTGGAATTCGCGAGCTGGTTGTTATACCTCAGCACAGCTGCCCCAAAGGAATAACACTGATGACTGTCGAATATTTGATCGTGGCGATAGGCGCGGTTGCGATCGTGGCAGTCTCAATCTGGAACAAAGTTCAAATTTGGAAGCGAATACGCGCGATCGATCTCCATCTCGCAAAGATGCAAACCGAAATCGATGTTCTGCAAATGCAGGAGTCGCGCCGCCTGATGATGGAACTTAAGGCCAGTTCGAAAGCGGAGGCGCCGAAAATCGATCCCGCTAATGGTACCATTGACCTCGGCGGCGACGAGGTCGTGCGGCTGGTGAAAACACCCCCTACGACGCCCGCTCAATAGCTTGACCTGCGTGCTCAGCGACCGGTTGGAGCACCCTTCCTCACGCCAACGCGCGGCCGGCGCAAAAGACCGTCGGCTCTGAGCGTACAAGTCGGCTCTGAGCGCACAAGGTGTGCCTGTGCTACTGGCCTGGCGCGCCAGGTGCGGTCGGCCGCGGCGACTTTCCTGGCAGCCCCGAAGAAGCCTTGGCATTCTCCGTAGTCACAATCGGTTTCGGCCTGGTCGCCGGCGCGACAGTGCTCGCTGCATTCCGCTTCGCGACCGTACCGGCAGGTGATGGAACCGCAGCAGCCGAAGCAGCAGGCTTCGTTGCAAGCGGCCTGGGCGCCGGCGCGTGACGCGGCACATCGCCCGAGGTGACCGCCGGTTTTGACCTTATGTCCGGCGCGACCGTTATCGCTTCAGATACGCCTCTGTGCGAATTTCCGGCTGCTGATGGGCTCGCCGTGTGAAGCGGTTGTGTCGGGACGAGCGGTATCCGAAGCTTTGGAGACGGCCGAGGGAGCGGCACCGCCTCAAGTACCGTCGGAACGATCTGCGGTACGGCTGTTTCCACCGTAATTGAGCCGCTGGATTCTGGAGGTCTCGCGAGCTGTTGCGGTTCCGGCGTGCGGCCCGCCAAAGGTCTGACAGCACCAAGCATCGGTTCCGACGGCATGGCAACGGCGGAGCGCATCGGTGCCCCCGCGGCGGTCGCGCGCTCGACCACTTGACCCAAGAAACGATCGCCTTGCGTTGTTGCCTGTATCCTCGTTCCGTCGGGTTGAGTCATGTGGACGGTAAAGCGGTCGCCACTGGATTCGAACGCAAACGAAGTCCGAGCTGCCGGTCTTGCAGTACCGGTCGCCGAGGCGACCTCCGTGACGAGCCCGACCTTGCGGCCCTCATGGTAGATCTCATGGGTGACAGGCTCGCCGGCGCGGATGCGATGCAGGACGAGGTAGTCACCCACCATTTCACCCGCGAGCCAAGTACCAGCGAAGCCAGGCCCGATACCGGGCGGCAGACTGGCGGTTTCCGCCCTCTGGTTCGGGCGGCCGGCCGAAGCCTGCGCTACCGCTCCAGTCGTGCCGGCACCGATGCCGGCATCTCGCGCCGGCACGGCCAGTTCGGTGACGATCGCCTGGCCGGCAAAGAGCAATGTCTCGATGACGGAACCCTGTGCGGTGGCGCGGCGCGCCAGCACATACGAATTGCCAAGGTCCTCGGACACCTCGGCCCCCTCCTGCGCGACCGCTCCCCCTTCCACAACAACCCAGCAAATGATGGCTCCTGCCAAGACGGTACGAAGATCGCGGCCGCGAGCCATGTGACGTACTCCCTACGTATATCATCACTGCCGCCCGCCTTCGGGCCGGCACCGCACGTCATGTTGCAAAGACCGCACGTTCTCGATCTTCGCAGGTCGGCAGGCGGTCTGCTTTAGACCCGCCGTCCGCGGAGCGAACCCGGCGGGCTAGAACGAACCCCGCCTGCTCCTCGGTCGGCCACAGCAGCCCGCATCCAACCTTAGGATGCACCTTTTCGGTGCGCGCATCAATGCGTCGCGCATCGCCCTCGCAGTCGGCTCTGCGGCTGGCGCATGTGCTGGGGCTAATCGCGCTCAGGGGTCTTGCTGCGTTGAAAGGCCAAGCCTGGCGAAGCGCGCAGGAAGAGCAACGCCCCAAAGGCCGCAAGACAAAGTCCAGCAGAAAGGATGACAGATGCCAGGCCGATTTCATCGAGCAGCACGCCGAATGCGGCTGGGGCAAGGGCTTGTGCGGCGCGTGCCGGCGCGCCAATGAGACCGGTGCGTTCCCCGTAGGCACGAGGACCAAATACCGCGAGGGGAACGGTTCCACGCGCGATGGTCAGGAGTCCGTTTCCAGCGCCATAAAGAATCGCGAACGGCACGGCGCCGGCGGGGCCCAAGAGCGCCAGAGCTGCTGCCCCGAGCGGATGCAGCGTTGCGGCAAGCCTCGCGGAGACAACCGGGTGGATGCGGCGAAGGATCACGAACTCCAGAAGCCTCGCGACCACCTGCGCAGGTCCCACCAGGGCCGCAGCCGCAATGGCAGCAACCGGCGATGCTCCAGCCAATTCGAGAAGCCTTGGCAGGTGAGCCGCCATTGACCCGGTGACGAACCAGCCTGCCGCGAACACGAAAGCCACGAGCACCATCTCTCTCCGGGGCTCCCAGCCGACCCGGGTCGCCGTGGCATGGCCTGGATGCACTGAAATCGAGGGGAGCGGCAGTAAAAGCCGGTTCATCGGAAGGCTTACAAGCAGATTAAGCGCGGCCCAGACAAGGCACGTGCTTCGCCACCCCACCGTGCCATCCAAAAACGAGGACAGCGGCCAGCTCAGCGTCGATGCGAAACCGGCAAAAAGCGTAATGCCGGTAATCGGACCACGGGCGCCGGTGCCGTAAAGCGCCGTCAGGGTCGCGAATGCGGCGTCATATAGTCCGAGGGCCATGCCAACGCCGAGGATCGCCCACGCGCCAAACAGGCTGACAGGTCCGTTTGCGCAAGCGAGGGCCACGAGTCCAGCGGCAATGACCACGTTTGAGAGCACGAGCACGCCTCGGCCTCCGTGGCGATCTATCATGCGGCCAACCAACGGACCGGCGGTCGCGGCGATCAACAGCGACGCCGAGAACGCCGCAAACACCCAAGAAGCAGGAAGCCCGAGGCTTGCTCCGATCGGGAGAGCCAGGATCGCCGGAAGATAGTAGCTCGATGCCCAAGCGAGCGTCTGTGAGGTCCCCAGCGCCGCAACTACGACAAGCCGTGGACGTGATTCAGGCTCCTTGATCATTCACGAGACCGGGGTCTTCCGGGCCCAGCCGACCGTCGTCCCGGTAGTGCGTGCGAAGGCAAATCGTCGGCCAAGGCGCGCTGCATGAGGACGCTGTCCACCCAGCGCCCGAACTTGAAACCGACCGCGTGCAATGTCCCGACACGACGAAACCCGTGTCGGCGATGCAAAGCGATGGAAGCCGCATTGCTGCTGTCCCCGATCACCGCGACCATCTGATGGCATCCGGCCTGCATGCATCGCTCGATGAGCGCGGAAAGCAGCAAGCCGCCTATGCCACGGCCCGTGACGCGGTGGTCGACATAGACCGAATTCTCGACCGTGAACCGGTAGGCAGGCCGGGATCGATAAGGCGCTGCATAGCTGTAGCCGACGACGGCGCCATTTACTTCGGCGACGATGTAGGGGAGGCCCCGACCCAGCACTTCGGCGCGACGACGGTTCAACTCGTCGATGGACGGCGGCTGTTCCTCGAACGACGCGAGACCGTGGAGCACGTGGAAGGCATAGATGCGCTGAACACCTGCCATATCCGATTCATCGCAGTCGCGAACTGTGCAGTTGACCTTTGCAGCTGCATGCAACTCGCCAAGGCTCAATCCCTCTTCGGCTTCATCGTGCAAATGCATTCTCTGCTCCGGGTAACCGGCCTATTCGCAATATGCTGCACCGGTGCTATAAGTGAAGCTCAATTTCTTTATGCAAAGCATAAATGAAACTTGGCCATGCGCGGACTTAGTCTCGATTACCTTCAGACGTTCGCTCACGTCATTGACCTCGGCAGCTTCTCGGCTGCCGCTCAGCGCCTCGAGGTCTCCCAGCCGGCTGTCAGTCTCCAGATCAGACAGCTCGAACGGCGGCTCGGCGTTCGGCTGATCGAGCGGCTCGGACGGCGTGCCACCCCGACGGCTGCCGGGGAGGAACTGCTCGCTCATGCCCGCCGGATCGACAGCTCCGTCGTGGAGGCGCTTGAGTCGATGGCGAGGCACGCCAAGGGGATGGTCGGTCGCGTTCGGCTCGGCACTGGAGCGACTGCCTGTATCTATTTCCTGCCGCCCATTTTGCGCTCTTTGCGCAGCAAGCATGCCGAGCTCGATATCGTCGTGAGCACCGGGAACACCTCCGCGATCCTCAAGTCGATTGAGGAAAATACGATCGACGTAGGGCTGGTGACACTGCCGGCACCCGGCCGCGTGTTCGAGGTGAGGCCCGTCCTGGAGGACGAGTTTGTGCTGCTGGGTCGCGCTGCAGCGATGCAGCGCGGGGGCAAAATGGTGCCGTCCGAGCTGGCGAGATTACCGCTCATCCTTTATGAGTCTGGAGCACACACGCGCGTCCTCATTGACCAGTGGGCGTTGCGCGCGGGTTTCTCGTTGAAGCCCGTGATGGAGCTGGGGAGCGTAGAGGCAATCAAGGAGGTCGTCGGCGCGGGGCTCGGATTCGGCGTGGTCCCCCAAATGGCTCTGAGAAGGGGAAGCGCCTATCGTGGCCTGATCGCACGCTCACTCTCGCCGAAGCTTCATCGTAAGCTGGCAATAGTATTGCGCAAGGACAAGCTTCTCCACCGGTCGTTGCGTGAGGTGGTAAGCGCGATCGACGTGTATGCGCGAGATTTCGCAGCAAAGGAGCGTGCCTCGAGTGAGCCGCTATACAGCAAAGAGTGACATTGGGTTGTCGGAGCTCGGCATCTGAACGGAGTTATGACCTCGTCTCGCGTCCCAGCTGCCGAATGATCTTCGCCAAAGTGGGGTCCTTGACCGCTTTCGCAGCTTGCCGGGCGACAGCCATCTGAATTCGCGTTCTCGTCTTTGTGGCCATTTCTGGTGCTGCTGCACCTTCGGCGCCAATGCATGCGCCTTGCAGAAGACCCCGCTCGATAGGCGCTTCTTATGGGAGAATGACCCAAGCGGCTCGACCTTGTTGTTGGCAATGAGGCGGCAGGCCGCGCGTTCTTTTTACGATCCGCAATTGAGCGTGCGATCCAGCAGCCGGCAGCGATTGAGCATCTTGCCGTTCACGTCGAACAGCGTACCGATCCAAAGATCGCCGGTGCGATCCCAGACCATGTAGGCGAAGCCAGAATAGGTCGTCGAATTCACGACCCTGCGGCCATTGATGTCAGCGCCGACGACGCTGAGCGGCGGCACCATCACCAGCGCGTCGCCCCCGGTGCCGACCACGAGCTGAGGCGGGCGCGCGCCGCCGAAGTCCACCGCCTGAAAGAAGTGAATGTGCCCTGCCACCGCCATCCGCACGCCGGGCGGCATGATGCGCCCGAATGCCAATTCCTGAACCGTGTTATCGACCTCGTTGACGGGTCGGTCCGGTGCGCCGCGCATCGCATTGAGGGGCCGGTGGGTTACGAACCAAGCCTCTGCCGGCACCTTCGCGGCCACCTCGGCGAGCTGGCCGCTGAGCAGGCCGGCAAGTGCGCTCATGTCTCCCTTCGGGTCTTCGGCGCGCGCACCGTCCACGACCACAATCCCAAACTCACCAAGTCGTGCCACGAAGATTCCCGTCAAGTCCCGGCAGACTGGGCTTACGGGCAGCCGATCGAGGAAGCGAATCCAGCCTTCGCCGGCGCGCACGCAATCCTCGTGATTGCCGCGCGCCATAATCCAGGGCGCTGCTGCCAGCAGGGGAGCTGCCGGCTCAAAAAAATCCGCGTACCAGGCGTCGAATCCATATCCCCACGGGCTGCCGGCGCAGCCGATGTGCTCCGCCGGGCACGGCAGTTCGCGATAATGATAGTCGCCAACATGGATCACCAGATCCGGTCGCGTCTTCGCAGCCGCGGCGGCGATCTTCGGGAACGGCCACGCGGCGGGATCGCCGCAGTCCTGCGCCGTGTTCCGGTCAAGCCGACAGCCCGTGTCGCCGAACACCAGGATGCGTTGGGGAGTTGCGCGCGCGAGCGGCAGCACCTTGCCGTCGAGCGTGGCCGCGACTGCGCCCACCGGCACCGCGACCTCGCAGCTACGCACCGGAAACGCCGCGGGCTTGACGTTATCGATCTTCTGGTCCGGCTCCGCGCGCACGCCCATCGGCGTTGGTACGCCGTCGAAGATCACCTGGGGGCAGAGTTCGTCGGTAATCGCCCGCACACTTGAGGTGCCGCCCGGCCCGATCTCGACCCACTGGGCGAAAATGTGTGCATGGACGGCCGGCAGTGCCACCGACACCAGCATCGCGAGACCGGCGGCGATCGCGAGGCCGCAGTGGATCACGGCGCCGAGACAGCGGAAACGAAGCATAGGAACAGCCTTTCGGGTTGATGCGGCTTGATCGCACCGTGCGCGTGGTCGCGCGTGGACACCGCCGCGAGTGCCAAACCGGAGGTGATGAAGTCTATCTACGAAGCTTCCGGCCCGGCCTACGTCGAGCCGCCACCACCGGCAAGGTCAGATTCCAGCAATTCGCCTATAATCTTGGTGGCCTCAAGCCCCTCGAACGTGCCGGTGTACATCGCGGCGCGATACATGGCGCTTTCGAGCGCGGCGCGGGCTTCCTCGCGGTCGATTACGCCCTTTGCGACCAGCAAATCGATCAGCGCGGTGGCGATCGCGCCGCCGGCTATGCCCATTCCGATGGCCTTCGCGGCTGCAGGGTCGGTCATGATGCTCCTTTCAGATCGAGCCTCCCTGCCTCCCGCAAGCCAGAGAGGTAGGGGCACGTCAGTCCCCTTGATCGAGTTTCAGCAGGAATGAGTTCAAGCTATCGAACAAGCCGTCACTGCTGCTGTAGCGCTCGAGCGCGCCAGTACCCTTGGCGGCAATCACTCCGTTGAGGATTGCGTTTGCAACAGCCATTGGGGCCACCATGGAGTTTTGCATTCCAGTCCCGGTCGGCGACGCCACCAACACCGTGTCGGCGATCTGGCCGACTGCCGAAATCGGCGTGTCGGTGACCACGATGATCGTCGCCTTCTGTTGACGTGCCCACAGCGCAGCCCGTTGCGTGAACTGGGCGTAACGTGGAAACGTGAACGCCGTGAGGCAGTCGGGCGCACCAATTTCCGCAAGCCGAACCTTGGAGACCCCCTCGTCGGCCGTAAGCGTGTGGACATCGGCACGCAGTCGGCTGAGCACGAGCCCGAAATAATGCGAGAGTGAGAACGCGGAAAAACCTGCCACCACGTAGACGCGGCGGGCCGCGACAAGCTGGTCAACTGCGCGGTTGAGATCGTCTACAGCGAGCCCCATGATGGTGCGCTGCAGATTGCGCAGGTCGTGGGCGAGCGAGTCACCAAAGGTCGTGCCCTGCAGATGCGCGCCGCTGGCGCCTGCCTCGACCTGCTCATCGGCACGCGACAGCTGGCCACGAACGACCTGGCGCATGCGCTCTTGCAAGTCAGGAAAACCGTTAAGGCCGAGACGGTAGCAAAAGCGCACGATGGTTGAAGGATTTACGCCCAATTGCGCAGCCATTTGGTCGACCGTCGAAAAGGCCACTGCCTGAGAATGGTCAACGATATATTCGGCGATACGTTTCTGTGAGTGGGTGAGCAGATCGTAGCGTCGGCGCAGTTCCTCGATCACATTTGCCGACTCCGAGGCCCTCGCACGCACCTGTTCGACCGTCGGTCTGGTCACCATAGGCTTTCCCCTGACGCCTTACTTACTGCACGAAATCACGCAATGGCAGCGGTCGAAATGTCGAAATGACGTGCGCTAACGCGCACCGGGCGGGTCCGCAGCGTTCGGAACGATGTTGCTTGAGGGCAAAATGAAAGGTGATCGTCCCGTCGCGAACGGCCGGATCGGCCGCAACTCCAGCCCCCGCGCCGCGCAACCGTGAGTTGGTGGCGCCACCACCTGCCTCGCTCCCCGACAACCCCAGGGTGATCGTTGCAACAAAAAAGGCCCCCGTCAATTCGCCGAGACTGCGGCAGAGTTCCCTCTAGCACACGGAGACGGACAGGCAACAGGAGTTGCGGCCACCGTCTCGACGCTGTTGAATTGCCGTCATCTCACACAGGCCATGCGGGCTGCTTCCCATGTACGCCTGCTTCGCTACTGGGGATGCTCGCACCCTCAAACGTTCACTATGTGCGCACGTCCAGCATGCCCGCCGTGACTCCACGACGTGGATGAACATTACGACGTGGATGAACATTCCGCCTTCATAGCACTTCCGAAGAAGGTCGCCCGCGGATCAGATCGCGGCTGCCCGGAAGTAGATCGACCTCGTCGGAACATGTTTTGGCCACCTGCGTTGTGTTGTGGGCATTGTGTTGAGCGCTGGGCATTACGGCGCAGTGATGACAACACATCGTGCAATTAGACGTCACGGTGGCAAATTGCGTTGCTATGGGGCGTTCAGGTCATATTTCATTCAAACTTCTTCCTTGTGCCTTCTTAACGCCCAAGATGCAGCCCATGGTCAAAGAAGGCGGGAATGCTGGGGTGCGGTTGGGCGACAAGAAGGGACGGTCGCATGAAATATCACGGGACAGCGCCGGCGTTCTCGATTGCACCCTACAAGGTTTCACGATTGTTCTGTCCGCAGTGTCACGACCTGATAATCGCTGCTACGAAATCGCAGCACGTGAGCACGAACGAGGTCCGCCACTGGTGGGCTTGTGAAAGCTGCGGCTATGAGTTCCGCACTACGGTGCGCTGGCAATCGTCGGAAACCGTCACGGTCGTCGAGGACGTCGTACCACTCTCGCCGCAAAGCCAGCGAGACCTTTGCTGGGATGGAATTCCACCGGTGGGTTGATCGGTTCGAAATTCGGTCGGCTTAAATGTCGACGAATATATCGTCGCCTTCGATCTTGCATGGATAAGTCTTCACCGGCGTGTAGGCCGGGGGGGCAACCGCTTCCCCGGTCTTTACATTGAAAAGCGCCTGGTGAATCGGACATTCGATGCAGTCGCCGTCCAGGAATCCCTCCGATAGGCGCGCAAAGGCATGCGTGCACACGTTGTGAGTCGCATACACGCCATCATCGACCCAGTAGAGCGCGATCTCTTCGCCTCCGATTTCGGCGTCCATGACGCCGCGCTCTTTGACCTCGGCCACCGTGGCCGCACGTGTCCAAGCCATCTGCCCTCCGCTAAGTCCCGCGCGCCTGCGCCAATATGACGGGCCGCCAGCCGCCGCGCGACAATAATGAAGCACTTGGAATTGGCAATCGCGCTCCAAGCGTCCCACGCCGTATCCCGACTGATTGCGGTTTCTTGTTACGATCGGCACCGCCACCTGCCGCAACTGACGAGATGTCGCAGCAAGCGCATTGCCGGTGCAGTGGAGCGGGCTATTCACATCGCCTTTGCTTCACCCCGGAGGTGATCGCAATCGACCGGAATCAGCGCTAAGACGCTCGCAAGGAGCATTGCAATGCGCGTAGACCACGATAGATGCGCGGCAACGCAGCCCAGCAAGAGGCTGGCGACGCTGGCGTGGAATGCGTAGGCTGCCGCCGCCCATTGAGGACCTCGAATCAGCACCGAGACCCGCGAATGTCTTCCAGACTATTGGCCACACGGCGATTTGCGCCACTGTTCTGGTGCCAGTTCTTCAGCGCCTTCAACGACAATTTCCTGAAGAACGCGCTCGCCTTCCTGATCCTTTTCAAATGGACCGGGCCGAATTCGGAGTCGCTCATTGCGCTCGCGACCGCGATATTCATCTTCCCCTTTTTTATCCTGTCGGCGATCGGAGGCGAGGTAGCGGATCGCTTCGATAAGTCGGTAGTCGCCCGAAGGCTCAAGTTCGTGGAGATCGCGGTGGCCGGGATAGCGGTCGCGGGCTTCTCATACGACTCCCCGGAACTCCTCTTCGTGGCGTTGTTCCTGATCGGGGTCATCGCCGCACTGTTTGGACCGATCAAATACGGCATCCTGCCTGATCACCTCGCCGAAGCCGAACTGCCGGCCGGCAATGCGCTGGTCGAAGGAGCGACCTTCGTCGCTATCCTCGCCGGCACCATCGTAGCCGGTCTCGCCTCCCGGGACAGCAGTCCGGCCTCGCTTGCGGGCCTGATGATGGCGTTCGCACTTGCCTGCTGGATCTCGGCGCTTTTCATCCCGCGGACCGGGGAGGCGGCGCCCGGCCTTGTGATCGACTTCAACATCGCGCGATCAACATTTGCTTTGCTGCGCGACCTTCGCCGTGAACGCCGGCTGTGGTGGGGCGGCATGGTGGTGAGCTGGTTCTGGTTCGTCGGAGCTGTCGTGACGACACTGCTCGCACCGCTGGTCAAGAACGCGCTCGGCGGCGACCAGGAAGCCATCAACGCGTATCTCGCGGTGTTCTCGATTGCGGTCGCGGTCGGATCGGGCCTCGCCGCATGGCTTGCCAGCGGGCGAATCGTCCTCATTCCGACGGTTCTAGGAGCAGCACTGTTGGCCGTGTTTGCAATCGACCTCGGCTGGCTCACGACCGGCATGGTTGCGGCTCAGCAAGGCCGCGGCGCGGTTGAGGTCCTCGGCGGCGGACCGGGCCTTCACGTCGCGATCGACCTTGCGGGCTTGGCGATCGGAGGCGGGCTGTTCATAGTCCCGTCATTCGCAGCCGTACAAGCCTGGGCCGGAGCCGATCGCCGCGCCCGCGTCGTGGCGGCTGTCAACGTGCTCAACGCTCTTTTTATGACGACCGCCGGCATCGGCGTCGCGGCGCTGCAAGCGCGAGGTATCTCGGCCAGCGCCATCCTGATAGCTCTCGGCGTCCTCAATCTCGCAGCCGCGATCGTGATCCTGCGTACCATGCCGACCAGTCCGGTGCGAGACCTGCTGTCGGTGATCTTCCGCACATTGTTCCGCCTTGAGGTCAGCGGCCTTGAGAATGTCGCCAAGGCGGGACCCAACGCGATCATCGCGCTCAACCATGTAAGCTTTCTCGACGCTGCAGTGGCTCTGTCCCTGCTTGAGCGTCAACCGGTTTTCGCCATCGACAGCGGCATTGCGCAGCGCTGGTGGGTAAAGCCCTTCCTCAAAGTCACCCGCGCGATGCCCCTCGACCCGACCAAGCCGCTCGCGACGCGCACCCTCATCAACGTGGTCAGAGGGGGCGATCCACTCATCATCTTTCCGGAAGGCCGCATTACCGTCACTGGCAGCCTGATGAAAGTGTACGACGGGGCCGCCATGATCGCCGACAAGTCGGAAGCCATGCTGGTGCCGGTGCGCATCAAGGGCCTCGAGAAAACCTACTTCTCCTATCTTGGCGGGAACCAGGTCCGGCGGCGCCTGGTGCCTAAGGTCACCGTCACCATCCTGGAGCCGGTGCGGCTCTCGGTCGATCCTGCGCTGCGCGGCAAGCGGCGACGCATGGCGGCCGGCGCCATGCTCTACACGATCATGTCAGACCTCATTTATCGCACCACGCCAACCGACGGCACGCTCGTGGAAGCGGTGATTGAGGCGGCTGCCGACAACGGCCGCAATCGTGTCGCAGTTGAGGACCCGGTGTCCGGCGCCCTCACCTACAAGCGCCTCCTGGTCGGCGTCGCGGTGCTGGGTCGCAAGCTCATGGGCTTCGGCAAAACCGGTGACGCGATCGGGATCATGCTGCCCAACGCCAACGGCGCGGCCGTGACGACTCTCGCGGTGATGTCTGCCGGGCGCGTACCGGCCATGATCAATTTCACCAGCGGGTTGATGAATATCCGCAGCAGTTGCCAGGCCGCAAACGTCAAGCAAATCTTGACATCGAGGGTATTCGTCGAAAGGGCCCATCTCGAAAAGATCATCGATGCGCTGACCCCTGATTTCCGCATCTCCTATCTGGAGGACATCCGTGGCGAGATCGGATTTGGCGACAAACTCCGCGGCTTACTCGCCGCGAAGCGTCCGCTCGTTCAACGCAGAGCCGACGACCCCGCCGCGATCCTGTTTACTTCGGGCTCAGAGGGCACGCCGAAAGGCGTTGTGCTGTCCCACCGCAACATCCTTGCCAACGCCGCGCAGGCGGAGGCGCGCATCGACTTCGGGCGCACCGACAAGGTCTTCAACGTTCTGCCGCTGTTCCATTCCTTCGGCCTGACCATCGGACTCATGCTGCCGCTGGTGAGCGGCGTACGTATCTTTCTCTATCCCTCGCCGCTGCATTACCGGATCGTGCCGGAAATGATCTACGGCACCAACGCCACCATCATGTTCGGCACCGACACGTTCCTGGCCGGCTATGCCCGCAGCGCCCACGCCTACGACTTCCGCTCGCTGCGTTACATCATGGCGGGCGCCGAGCCCGTGAAGGAAACGACCCGGCGCACCTACATGGAAAAGTTCGGCCTGCGCATCCTGGAGGGTTACGGAGTCACTGAGACCGCCCCGGCGCTCGCCCTCAACACCCCGATGTTCAACAAATTCGGCACTGTGGGACGGCTCCTGCCCGGCATGGAGGCGCGGCTTGAACCGGTGCCCGGTATCGAGGAAGGCGGGCGCCTTTATGTCCGCGGTCCCAACGTGATGATCGGATACCTGCGCGCCGAGAACCCCGGGTTGATCGAGCCCCCACGCGACGGCTGGCACGATACCGGCGACATCGTCACGATCGATGCGGAAGGGTTCATCGCCATCAAAGGTCGGGCGAAGCGTTTCGCCAAGATCGGCGGCGAAATGGTTTCGCTTGCCGCCGTCGAGGCGCTCGCGGCGGAACTCTGGCCCGACGCCATGTCCGGCGCCGCCACGGTTCCGGACGCCCGCAAGGGCGAGCGCCTCATACTCGTTACCACCAAGCCGGACCCCAAGCGCTCGGACCTGCTCGCCTTCGCGCGGGCCAGCGGCGCCTCCGAGATGATGGTGCCCGCCGAGGTCATGATCGTGGACAAGCTCCCGCTGCTCGGCTCCGGCAAGATCGACAATATCGCGCTTACCAATTTCGTGCGCGAGCGCGCGAAGCTCGAGGGGGCGGCGTAGCTGATCTCAGGATTTGCCTGATCGCGCCGACTTGATGCGGTTGCGCCCTTATCGAAAAAAGGGGCGACCACATGATCGCCCCTGCAGTCGGGAGATTGGAGGGCGCTTGTGCGCGCCCTTCTACTTAGGTCTTCAGTTGACACCTGACCGGACTGCCGGCTTTGCGGAAACCTGCTTCGGGGCAACCGGCTTGCCGGACACCTCCTTGGCGAATGCCTTGCCGCTCTTCATGTGGCGAACATACTTTCCGTGCTTGGCATAGTGGACCGCCTTGATGCCGTGATGGCGATGATGGCGGACCGCCACGTGATGCTTGACGACCGCTTTGTTGGCCTTTCCGGCATTGGGAGTGGCTGCCGGGGCAGGCGCGGTCGGGGTGGCCTTGCTGGTGTCGGGCGCATTCTGTGCCAGAGCCGGAGCCGTGAGAACGCTCGCGGCGACAAGCGCAATGGCGACTTTGCGGAACATGACGTGACCTTTCTGAGGAATCTCGGGGCTTTGATGAGCGGCCCTGTGGATCTGACAGACCGGTTCGTGACCGATCTTGACCACACAGTGCGCCAAATGGGCTGAACTCGTTCTGAAGGCGGTTGCGCGCCGCCGTTCACATAGATGAAGCGCGGCGAACGATCGCGTTGTCCGCCATTCAGGTACGAGATGAGGGCGAACGAGGGCAGTGGTTGCACCACGACATAACGTCGTTCGGCGGCTCCGACAGTTCGCCTACGTCATTGGTTTACCAAACTATTTGGCCCAAGGTCCGAAGTCCTACCCGCGTTGGCTCTCGGCGCTCCCTGCCGGCGCCGTCGCATCCAGAATCCACGCGAAGTAACGGTCATCGACGCTTTCGACCGGAAGCACCACGATTGCGGGGGTATCGTACGGATGCGTCGCCTTGACGCTGGCCCGCACCGCTTCGGCGAGGGTGGCGCGTGTCTTGACGATCATCACGACTTCCTCGGCGCGCTCGATGGCGCCTTGCCACCGATAGACCGAAATCATGCCCGGCAGGATGTTGACGCAGGCGGCAAGGTGGGCGCCAACCAGCGCGTTGCCGGCCTTCTCAGCCTCGACAACGGAAGGAAAGGTTGTGTACACGAACACCGCGCGTTCCATGCTGCGAGCCCTCCGCATCCCTTTGACGGAATAGCCGACACTCATGACTCAACGTCGCGACCGCATCGCGTTCGTCACGAGCGCCATACCGGAGGCCGAAACAGCGCGGGATGCGCTGGTGCGCCGCTACGGCGACATGCCCCCGGCTGATGCCGACGTCATCGTGGCGCTCGGCGGTGACGGTCTGATGCTGCAGACCCTGCACAAGTTCATGGACGCCGGCAAGCCGATCTACGGCATGAACCGCGGCACCGTCGGCTTCATGATGAACGAATATCGCGAAGACGACCTCAAGGAGCGGCTCGCCGCCGCCGAGGAAAGCGTCATCCATCCCCTCGCCATGCGCGCGGTCGACATCGGGGGCAGAATCCACACGGCGCGAGCCGTCAACGAGGTGTCGCTGTTCCGCCAGACCTACCAGGTAGCGCGTCTGCGTATCCTGGTAAATGGCAAGGAACGGCTCGCCCAACTCGACGGCGACGGCGTCATGGTGGCAACGCCGGCCGGTTCGACTGCCTACAATCTTTCGGCCCAGGGGCCGATTATCCCGATCGGGGCGGCTCTGTTGGCGCTTACGCCGATCAGCCCGTTTCGTCCGCGCCGCTTTCGCGGCGCGCTGCTGCCGGACACCGCGGTGGTGAGCATCGAAGTGCTCGAACCCGACAAGCGCCCGGTTGCCGCCGTCGCGGACCACTTCGAGGTCCGCTCCGTGCGCACAGTCGAAATCCGGATGGAGCACAAAGTCGCCATGTGCATGCTGTTCGATCACGGGCACAATCTCGACGAGCGCATCCTGCGGGAGCAGTTCGGGGTGTGACACCGACCGGAAATGAGAGAGAGCATGTCCAGTGCATCGACCGATGACGATCGCGCCATTCGCGAGTTAGTCAGTACCTGGATGAGCGCCAGCAAGTCGGGCGACGTTTCGACGGTGCTAAGTCTAATCGCGGATGACGCGATATTCATGGTTCCGGGCCGTGCACCGTTTGGCAAGGATGCATTCGCGGCCGCATCTCGCGGCCAATCGAATGCGAACTTCGAAGGCACAACCGACATCCAAGAGATTCAGATTTTCGGTGATTGGGCTTTTCTACGCAACCATATTACGGTGACGATACGCACCCCCGACGGCCAATCGAGTCGACGTTCGGGATACACTCTGACGATCTTGCGCAGACTGCCTTCGGGCAAATGGGTTCTCTTCCGCGATGCCAATCTCATGACGTCGGGGTAGCTGACCGTTCCGGCGCCTGCGTCGGACTCACCCCACCCTCGTCAGCTCCGCCGTGTGGAACGGCTCCAACTTGTCGATCTCCTCGACGCTCTGCGTCTTCACGTCCCATTTGAACATGCGCAGCACGATCTTGTCCGGCGAGAAGTCCGCGATGGTGAAGCCGTGCTGCTCGATCGGCTTGACCTCCTCGACCATGTCGAGATGCGCTGGCGGCAGCGCGCCGGTGCCGCGGCGGGCGGACGGCCAGCCAGCGGGGCGGGTGCTGATCGGACCAGTCAGCACCGCGTTGATCGGGTTGGCGGTGAAGTCGAGCGTGCCGCTGCGCAACATGCGGCCGATGCCGACGGCATGCAGATCGCCGCTCATAACCAAGGGAATGCGGTCCGTCATAGCGGCGATTGCCGCCATCAGGCGGTCGTGCTGCTTGAGCCAACCGGGTTGCCAGTAAGGCTTCGGCTTGGCAGTGGTGAGCTTGCCGTCGGCGCCGAGCACGTCCGGGTACCACTCGCCCCATTTGCCCGCGGTCCAACCAGGCGGATTGGACGGCACATGCACAAGGTGTGTAACATCTCGCGCGGCACTGCGCGCTTTGAGCCATTTCTCAACTTCGAGATCGAGATAAACGGCGCTCTGCCCGGCAAGCGTCTGGGTCCGGCGAATGTCATAAAGCAGGATCTCCGCAAGCCGGCCGTAACGCAGCGTTCCGAAGCTTTCCGAAACGCCGCCGATGCGGTCGCCGACCGAAGACCAGGGCAAACCGAGTGGCCGCGCAACATCGGGCAGGTATTCCGGATAGAACAGGCTCTGAGTGGCGCGGGCGAGCTGCAGGGAGAAATATGGCGGCGGAAATGTCACGATCTCGTCGGTCGCTTCGTCATTGTCGAAATAGTCGTGGTCGTCCTGCATGAAGAATACCGGGATCGACCTGAAATCGGTGCCGTAGACCGGCAAGATCTGAGGACCAGCTGCGCGCTTGAGCACCGTCTCGTTGTCAGTGCCAAGCACCAGGGCCGAGCGGTCGAACCGACCCGCGATCCTTTCGCCCTCAGGAGATGCACCGCCGTTGACTTTCGCAAATGCCGGCGCCAGCAGATCCCAATAAACCTGGTCGCCGATCGCCACCAGGGCAGTCGGCCCGAACGAAAGTCCCCGGCGCAGCAACCGATTGCGCACCGCAGCGGGGAGAAACGCGAAGGCTTCATGCCCGCCGGCGCAGGTATAGAACAGCACCCGAAGCGATTGTGGTCGTTCGTCGGGTCCCGGAAACGTCGCAAGGCTCCACGGCTCGCAAAGCGCGCGGCCGCGACTGCCGCTGAGCGCAAGCGTGTAGGGCCGACCAGGCTTGAGATCGGCAGCGTGAAATTGCCAGAACTCGCCGCGCGTATCGGTCATTCGGCCGCGAACCGATGTGCCGCCGATGCGCAGCACCGGTGGTTCGAGGAGCGGATTTCGAAACGACGCCTTGATCAGTACGCGGTTGTGGCTTGCGGTCGGGAGAAGATGTTGGACGCTCCCGTGATCCCATTCGCCGGACGACCGCACCGTCTTGGCTGCCATCAGATCGGCAGGCCACGTCAATGATGCCGCCGCAGCCGCGACCGACGACCCGCGCAAGAAATCCCGACGATTGATGTAATCCATCGTGCCGCCTCCCGGCTCCCACGCCGCACATCGGGTTATTCTATGCCGACCGGATTCGCCCGGTCAAAACAAAGCGCTGCGCTGGCGCTCCGGCAATACAAAAGGATTTCCCCCGGACTCGCGTTGAGGCGAGTCCGGAGGATGACAATAGAATAGGATGTCCGGCTGGCAGCGCGCGTGCAACCATCCAGCGCGCGTTCCGATCGTATGGGGGCTTCGCGTCGGGTAGGCAAAGCGCAGCGTGCCCGCCAAAGATCGCAGCACGGTGGGTACGGCGCGCAACAGCGCGCCTTTGCCACCCTACAAATCACCCAATGGACTGGCGGCCGGCCATCGCAACGCCCTAGGCGTCAAATTTGCCCTCGGCTTAATTGCCGTTGGGCAACTTGATGAGAACCCGCGAGCGATGACAGATCTGTGGCCAGACGTCGCCATTTGAGTGAGTGACGGTCTCAACCGTAGGCGTGCCGTGAGCCACGAGCAATGTTTGTCCATCTTGCGAAATCGCACCGTCAATCGGCGGAATGGCGTCGATCGTGGCGGTCTGTCCCGCGCGCGGACCGGTCAGAAATGTCTCCGTGTAGCTGCCAGGAACCATCGTGGCCGTAAATGTGCCGTCGCCATTGATCGCGTAGGTGAAATTGTAGCTGAACCTTGAAGAGCCGGCAGCCGCCGGAAAATGCGGATACGCCGGTGCCGGTCCTGGGGTTGGGCGAACCGTGATGCCGACCGATGTTCCAGTCACGCTTCCGGTGCCGTTGCCATTGAAGATCCGAACTCCCTCAACCGAGAACGAGTGGTGAAACGAGTCGCCGCCGTTCGGGTTCGCCCTGTCATTGGGTTGCAGGCTGCTATTGAAACCCGAGTTGGCGAAGGGAACCGTGTTCCCGGGAATGGGCTGCACTCCCGACCCTGGCGCGACAAGACATCCCGCCGTGCCGGTGAATGCATACGCCCCCTTGAGCTTCGGCGAATCGGCCGCCGCATTTGCTGCGCACAGCATTGCAATAACGAAAACTGGTATCAGTCCACGCTTCATAGAACCTCCAATCTGGGTTATCTCACTCAACGGTGAGGACGGCAGAGATACAGAGCTAAAAATTAATGCCCGGTTTTAAGCACTTTAATATCTGGTTTTTACCATCGTTTACGACGGCTGCAGGCCTTGGCGCGCCTGGCGTTCCGGTTAATCAAATCTTTACGCTAATTTGCCAGCGTAAACGGCCGATCATCGGCATCCCGCGTCGCCGCAATGATCCGTATCGATTTCAACCGCCTGCGCTTTCTCGTCATCGAAGATAATGCGCATATGCGCCGTATCCTGCGCACATTGCTCTATGGATTCGGCTCGCGGGACGTCTACGAGGCTGAGGACGGAGCTGCCGGCCTGGAAGCATTCGTTCACTACGTGCCTGACATCGTCATCACCGACTGGGCGATGCCGATTTTCGACGGGATGGAGTTGACCCAGATGATCCGCCAGCCCGGTTCCAATGCAAATCCCTACGTGCCCATTATCATGCTGACGGGGCATTCGGAGAAGAAACGGGTCATTTCGGCGCGCGACGCGGGCGTGACCGAGTTTCTGGCAAAACCAATCTCGGCCAAATCGCTTTACCAACGCATCCTTAACATCGTGATCAATCCGCGTCCGTTCATCAAATCGAAAGGCTATTTCGGTCCAGATCGCCGGCGTAATACATCCGTGAACTATACCGGACCGGAACGGCGCAAGACCAACGCAGACGTCATTGACCAGCAGCCGCTCCTCGATAAGGTGAAGGCCTGACGCACGATCGAGCAATCCGATGCCTGAACGCAAACGCGAGAAGAGACCGGGCGTTACCAAATATGCCGATCATGATGTGATCGTCGTGCCAAACCGCCTGAAAAAAAAGGTGATGAGGCGCGCCAAGAGGAACGAACCCGATCCCCTCGCCGCCGCCGAGCGGGCGCTTGAAGAGCTTTCGGCGCAATTCGGCAGCTGGATGGACGACGAATGCCGCACGCTCGAAGATGCGCGGCAGTCCGTCCACCGAAATGGTCTGACCATCGTGACCCGGCAGGCGCTGTTTCGCGCAGCCCACGATATCAAGGGCCACGGCACCACGTTCGGCTATCCGATCGCGGCCGACGTCGCCGAGACCCTGTGCCGCGTGATCGAGAGCGCCCTCGACATGGCGCAAATTCCGTTGACCTTCATTGACCAATGCGTCGATTCGGTGCGAGCGATCATCCGCGAGCATGGCCAGGAGCACGCCGAAGAGACGGCCCTCGATCTGGCGCGGGAACTAGGCACCCTCGCCGACGAATTGCTCGGGATCGCTGCCAAGCCGAGCGATTCAAGCGATGCAAGCCCGCCGCTGGCGCCGGCATAGTATTTCTCTCCCCTCCCTACCCTCCCCCGCTTGCGGGGAGAGCATGGAGGGGGTGCTGATATTGGTCCGACGCCATGCGGAAAAAAATTTCACCCGCAGGTCAGTCCTGCGGGTGGCGAGCAAAATGGCTCAAGTTCACCGGAATCTAGAATCCCCCGCCGCGGTTTGGCACGCTTACAATTCTGTTGTCGATTTGACGAACTCCCGGCACCTGATGCGCGATCCGCTCGGCCCGACCGCGCAATGCTCCGCTCGATGAAGTGCCAACGAGGGTTATGCGGCCATTCGCAGCCGAAACCCGGACGCCGGTCGGCGCAATGCCGATACCGATTTCTTCGGTCAGTGCCGAATTGACCTTGGCCTCCAGCAGCTTGTCGGCAAGCTCGCTGCGGACCGTCACCGGATCACGGAAGCGTTTGTGCCTGGCAAGCTCACATACTGCGCTGACGCAGGCATCAACCGGTAAGCGCTCGGTGTTGAGCACGATGTGATAAAAAAGCGCGTCTTCCTGCTCGACGTCAAAGGATGCCCGCATGCTGCGCGCCTGGGCGGCGTCGAAGCGCTCCAGCTCGTCGCGGACAGCCTCGGCATCCCTGGTGCCAAGCCGTTCCATCATCACGCGAACGCGGAAATTCATCGATGCGCAGACTCGTACGCTGATGACGTGCGGCACATCGCGCAGCAGGGTCGCGGCGCCCCAGCCGCGAATCAGGACCTTGCCCTGCTGGGCTATATTGAGGATCTCCTCGGTGGTGTACCGGGATAGCTTGCGCTTGTTGATCGCCAAGCGCTCGAACAGGGAAGCAGAGCCGCCCACGTACCGAAGTACCGCGCTTTCCTCCACCCCGAGCCGCTCAGCAACGTTGTTGGCTACGATCTCTGAGTGAATGATCTTCAATCCCAACCGGCCGGCTATCCCGTTTGCGACTTCCGTTCCGAGGCAGCCCCGTTGCCGGGTCATTGCGATCACCGTCATGCCAATTCCCTGAATGGTTGAAGCCGCACTTATCTTTAGTTGCATAAATTTGATATAAAAACAATATCATAAATTAATTTATGCAAAAGCCGGAAAATTCATCAGGGCTTTTCAGCGAGCAGGCTACGCTGTGGCGCGATTCATGTGAAATCCGTGGTTCTTCAGACGATTGAACAGCATACTTCAAGCGTTTCTGTTAGTCCGCGTCAAATTGCCATGCCATCTGGTCCTCGTCACGCACGCAATTTCGTTTCGCATGGGCGATTACTCTAGACATGCCGCCGCGGCTGCTCTCCGATTCACGCCTATCGGTGGGTCCCCGACGCATGTCCGGGGTCGCGACGGACGGCGGCAGTGCGAGAAAATGTGGGCTGCAGGAAGCGCGATCCTGGAAAGGCCGACACATTACCTCGTTTTTCGCTTCTGCTTTTGATTGACCGCTGTCTTGACGGCAGCCGCCGGCGGCGCGGCCGGGACATAGGCTCGATAGAGTTCGGCGAAATCGAATGCGAGCTGATAGCACACCTTGACGGTACGCGTCTCATCGTCCCAACCGGCATTGGGACCGTTGCAGCTCACCATTTCCAAAGTGAAGGGGGCTGTCCACGCGAAGGTGGATGCGGATCGTTCGGCCACGGTTTCCAACATGCGGACGGCTCGAAATGCTCGGGCGAACCTCTCGAAATCGCCCTGAGCATCGCCATAGACGATATCGATCTTGGTCTGTGGCTGGTCAGGAGCGCGGAGATAGGGCTTGAGCACCGAATCCCAAGACCGCGACGCTTTGTTGTATTCCTGTTTACAGCTCCCTTGCCGGGATTCCGGCATCTTCGCTTTGTCGGCAATACCTTTGAATTTGGCCGGGTCGGAGCCAACCATCAGGCAGACGATGTGAAACGCGCGCTGCGGACTGAGATCGTGCTCGTCATAGTACAGCGGCTTGGCCCCTGTTTGCTGATCGCGCCGGTCATTCATGAACCAACCTTGTGACGCGTCGGCGAGCACGCGTTGCGAAAAGCTGGTGCCGATCCTGAGCAGCGTGATTGCCGCAAAGGTGTCGGCCTCGTCTTCCTCCCGCCCGAGCACCGGCAAATGCATCTCGCTGACATGAACGTGACCCAATTCGTGGAGCAAAATGAAAAGAGTATTACCGACGACGAATTCCACCCGATCGATTCGCTGCTGCTCAGTGAGGCCTTTCAAACGCGGCGAATCCTGTAGGGCACGTGCGAGCTGTTCAATTCTCTGCTGGAATGATGGCGAGCCTGCTGGAGCGGATTGTCCTGACGCCCCTCCCACGCCGATCAGCAGCATCGCCAGCGTCGCACAGATCCAGCAATAACGTGGATGTCGCATCGCGCCCCTCGCGATCAGAAATCCGGCTTTTCGGCTTGCGGAATCGGCGCAACTTCGTAGTTGAAAAAATTCAGGTTGTTCTCGGCGCAGATCATTTCCGTCATGGGTCGATCGGACACACGCAGCCAGCGTTGCATGGCGGACCATGGCACGTTGAAGGCGCCCGGGTCGTCGACCGTTATGGCCGCCTGTAGCGTCTTGCCACCTTCGATAAGTTTGAAGCGCTCGACGACGTGAATCTTCTGGTCCGTGTGGGGGGTCCGATAATTGTCCACGAACGTCTTGTCGTTGAGCCCGATGGTGTCGACCACAAGCTCGTCTCCTTCGTAATGGCCGACGGATTCGCCATACCATGACGGCTTCGGATTCGGTGAATGCGGCACGTCGAGATAGATGTGGCGCGGCTGCTGGTTGAGTTCGCTGATGAGTGTGACCTTGGTCGGGGTCTGGAAGAAATACAAGGCCTGGACGCGCGTGTAGACGGTGAAGCCGGGAACGCCCGCCGGCCAGCATCGCTCCCGCGTGATGAACGGAATTTTCCCCGCCAGCACCTCGTCGTTGGCCTTTTTCATCCTCTCGATCACCCAGGGCCGGAGGATCGGATTGCCCAGATCTGCAACCCGATAGGTCGGCTGACGGCCGCGCCCATTCGGCACATAAGGATGGTCCTTTGCAGACATGACCGGGCCCGGTCCGCTGAGCGGGGGAAGGAAATCATCCCCAGTGGGGCGGTCGGGGATCCATCCGGTGCTGCTGTCGGGTGCAAAATCCGGCGGCGCTTCCGCCGCGAGAGTCGGAAGATTCAGCCCGCCGATGGCGAGAAGCCCAGCCAGCATGCCATTGAGCAGTAACGATTCCGATACGGCATTTGCCGTTTGCGGCATGCACATCTCCATTCCGTCTTCTGGCGCCACCGGCTTAAAAATCGGGCTTGTCGGTCTGGGGCAGCGGCGCGACCTCGTACTGAAGAAAATCGAAATTGTTCTCGGCGCAAATATCCTCGGTCCATTCGCGCGGCACGCGCCGAAACCGCTGTATTGCGGACCACGGCGTCGTGAAGGCGCCAGGATCATCAACCGAGATCAGGACCTCGATCATCTTGCCGCCGTCGATCAGCTTGTAGCGCTCGACCACGTGGAGCTGATCGGTATGGGGAGTGCGATAACTGTCGATGAAAGCTTCGGTGGAGAGTGCAATCGTGTCGACCACCAGCGTGTCGCCGCCCTCGTAATGGCCCACCGATTCGCCATACCAGGACGGCTTGGGGTTGGCGGAGTGCGGCACATTCAGATAGATGCGCCGCACCTCGGGGCCACCCTGGTTGATCATCGTCACCTGCTTTTCGCTCTGAATGATAAAGATCGGCTCGGCGAGCGTGTAGACCACCCATCCCGGCACCCCCGCCGGATAGCACCGCTCCCGGGCGCGGAACGGCACCTTGCCGGCCAAGACTCCGTCATTGGCCTTTTTCATTTCCTCAACGACCCAGGGCTTCAGGATCGGACTGCTGAGGTCCGCGACCCGATAGGTCGGTTGGATGCCAGCCCGTCTCGCGGCGCCGTTATCTACGTAAGGATAGCGTTTATCGAAGGTAACAGGGCCCGGCCCGCTCGGAGGCTGCAGCAACTCGTCTCCCACCATGAGCCACGCCGACTTGCTGTCGACGGTAAAGTCAGGCACCTCAGGGCGATGCTGGGCCGGGACGGTGTTCGACCACACGACGACGAACACCAGGGCTACTCCGACCGCCGCGACCGCGAACCAACCCGGGTTGCGTCCAGCAGCGGACAGACCCTCAAACATCGCTTCCTCCACCGCTTGACGAAGCCTCGAACCTCGGCCACGCGCCACACGCGCGGCGTGCAGACGGCCCGAAAAGCCGGCACTTTAGGCGCCGCGCGCGAAAGCCCGTTAAGGTCGCACTTATGGCCGACGGACGCCCGCTACCGATGTCAGGTCACGATGGGGTTCGCCGCAGACGTAGTCTTCGAGGCGGACGTCATTGCGCAAATTGTAGACGAAGCGCGCCTGCCAATCCCGGCTGTAATATTCGGGATCATGAACGGTAATGACATCCTCCAACTGCGTCGGGCTGATCCGCCGGATGCGCTCCGTTGTACGCATCTCGTCGGTATGCGGCGCACCGGTGGCGTCTACGAAGGTCTTCTCGTTGAAGCCGGCCGTCTCGATCACAAGCGTGTCGCCCTCGAAATGACCGACCGAGTGGCCGTTATAGAACGGGAACGTAGTCAGCTCTTTCTCGCTGGGCATTGGCTTGTCCATGGCAACCACACGGACCTGGTGGTTGAGCTCATGGATGATCGTGATCTGGCCGGGCGGCGCCTGAATGATCTCGAACGGATAGGGCGTGGCAAGGACGCGCGGTAAGCCATCGGGGACACAGAATTTTCTAGCGGTATCCGTGATGGAGCCGTCCTTCAGACCCGCCATGTTCTTTTCGTAGGCAGCTTTGCCGGCCGCCGTAAGCGGCAGCTCACCGCCGCCAACGAGCTGAATCTTGGCGTGGTATTCGCTTGCCCAGTAGGTTCCAGAAATATCCGGCGTTTGAGCCTGGGCGGGACCGGAAATGCCCGATATTGCGAGCAGCGCCGTCAATGCCGATCCAGCGCGAGCAGAAACCCAAACGATTCCCATTTTGCCCTCCCGATTCTGTTTGCGACCGAGCCGCTTGCCGCCACATCGCAAACAAGCGTCGGCTCGATCTTGCATCCAACGCTACCACTGTAAGCGGCAGGAAAAAAGAGCCACGCTTTGCTGACGCTGCTCTAACTCTGCGCACCGTTACCGTAAAATCGACTGTCTAATGGTGCATTGGGGTAGGTATGCAGTCGCAAGGCGATGTCGGTGAACGCATTCCTCGCCGGCCGAAATTATTTCGGGCGAGGGTTTTCAAGAGGCTGGAACCGACCTCGGAATCCCCGTAGAATGTAGCGCTGTAGAAAAATCAGCAGGAGACGCCAATGAAATTCCGAGCGCTTGCCCTTGCAGGTATCGCGGCCGTCATGTCCGCCATTCCTGCTATTGCGCACCACTCCTTTGCTATGTTTGATGCCGAAAAAACAAAGGTCCTGGAAGGCACCGTCAAAGAATTCCAATGGACCAATCCGCATAGCTGGATCTTGATGACGGTTCAGAATGCCCAAGGTCAGGCCGAGCAATGGGCGATCGAGATGGGCGGACCCGCCGGGTTGGCCCGGCAGGGCTGGGTTCCCAAGACCCTTACGCCCGGCATGAAAGTCAAAACGGTCATCCATCCGCTTCGCGACGGCAACAACGGCGGACAGTTCATGGCCATCACGCTTCCCGACGGAACGCTGATGGGCAATCCGAACGCCGCGCCGAGCGCCAATGCCGGCGGCGGAGCCAACCAGTAAGCCGGGGTTCGCAACTGCCGCCACCGGTCGTGATTTCGATGCGTCCGGTGGCGCTGTTGTGATGAATGGCGGAGCCGTCGGGTACTCGTGAGTCGGCCCCAAGTTTGTGATTTAGCCGCATGTGCGACCGCGCCTATGCGGCGAAGAGGGACGTTGTTCTTTGTGATCTTCCGCGTGCCAGCGCCATCGCGATAGGCGGCCCGTCGGAAACTACGAGAAGGCAAAACGACGAGAGTTTAAGTGTTTAAGCGTCTGTCGAAACATGCTTTCGCCCCCATCTCGAGCATGGGGGCGCGCCGGTGAAAGTCTTCCTCGCGAGCCTGGTTTGCGCCGCTGCGGCGCTGGGATCTGCGTCCGCCGCCGAGACCGCAAAAATCCCGAATTTCGCACCAGACAGCCTGACCGGCTGGCAGCTTATGGATGATGATTTCATCCCGCCGCCGAGCGGTCCTGGGCCGATCGTATCCGATCCGGCCCATCCATATGTCAGCTTCTACAGGTTTCCGCGCAACCCGAGGCCGACATTCCGTGTCGCGGACCTGAGCAATCCGATCCTCCTACCCTGGACCCGGGAGCGCTTGCGGCAGGTCAATGAGCGGTCGCTGTCCGGCAAGGTCGTCGCAATCCCGAAGGAAAGGTGCTGGCCGGTGGGCGTTCCTGCCTTCCTGCTGCTGCCTGCAACGCCGGTTTATTTCCTACAGACCCCGAAACAGGTTTGGATGATCTGGATGCAGGATCACCAGGTGCGGCGCGTTTATATGGATGTGCCGCATTCGGTGGACGTGAAGCCGTCGTGGTTCGGCGAGTCGGTTGGGCACTATGAGGGTGACGCCCTCGTGGTCGATACGATCGGGATATCGAGCAAGTCGTACGTCGATAATTACCAGACGCCGCACACCGATCAGCTCCACGTGGTAGAGCGTTTCCACATGATCGACGACGGCAAAATGCTCGAAGTGAATGTGCGTGTGGAAGACCCGGGTGCGTTCACGACGCCATGGAACGCGATCCAGCGCTATCGACGCACAAATACCGGCCCGCAGAGCGAAGTCGTCTGCGCCGAGAACAACGACGACCATTTTCAGCAGGGTCTCGAGCCGATGCCGCAGGCTCACACGCCGGATTTCTAGAGCGGTTCCGGTGACGTTCACGCAGCCGCGCGGCCGCGCTCAGTCCCGTGATCCATGACGAGTTGCTCACACCGGATGCGAGCGTCCTCCCGCGCCGCCTCGGCAGCAAAGCGGCGCAGCAGGATCATCAGCGGCTCGACCTCCCCGATGTCGCAACGCTCGCAGCTCGTGAGGGCACGCTCTACCATTCGCCGTTTGAGGCGGCCGGCGCCGAAGAACTCGCCGCGATGATACGCCTCCCGAACCGCCGCCAAAACTTCGTGAAATGCCGCATAGGTCGAAGCCGGCAGGCCGGCCCTGTCGAACACCGCGCGAAAACCGGCGTCGCCGCCATCATGCACGAGCGCCTGCACGCGCCGCAATGGCAACTCCGCGAGCTCCGCCAGCGCATCCTCAAACATCGCCACGTTACCGGACAGCAGCGCCCGCAGCATCAGGCCAGCGGTAAGCTGGCCGCTCGCGCGCAAATGGCGGACCAGTGAGCGGGTATCGTGATCGGAGTGGAGCGCCGCAATCGCGACGGTCGCCTTCTCGCACGCTTCCCGGCTCACCTCCTCGGCGCGATCGCGCGCCAGCCATGCGCGATCTGCGACGAAGTCGGCGAGCGCGCCGGATAGTTGCCGCACCAATGATTGCCGGGCCGCCAGCGGCAGATCGGGACGCGCGAACAATGCTTCGCGAACGGCACCGAGATGGCCGAACCGGTCGATAATGCGCGCCATCGAGGACGGCGCCACGTCGGCATGAGGGTTTTCAATTGCGACTAGACAGGCTTCGGCGCTGCCCACTTCTGCGATTGCGGCCGCAACGGCGCGCTGCAACGGCGCGCGCGCCGCAATGGCGGCCTGAAGCGCGCCGTCGCGGCCTGCCACAAGGTCCACAAGCTCAGCGTCGATCAGCAGCGGCGAACGCGCCAGTACGACAGCGGCGATCTCGGGGAGGTCGGATGCCAGCGCATGAATGACCGCATGAGGCGCATCCGGACTCTCGCCAAGCGCCTCCGCCAGCGCACGCCTGACCAGCGGCGACGGGTCATCCAGGAGGGTAGTCATGGCGTCTTCGGCGGCATCGCGGTCTTCGGGCGATAAATCGGAATAAAGGTAAGCCCGCGCCAAGGCGCTGGATGCTTCGGCCCGCGCGCCAGCTGAGGCGGTGCGCACCCAATGAAGAAACCGCCTAATGATCATCATGAAACCACACTGCAGCGATGAGGGCGGATCCACATTCGATGAGATCCGAAACCGCGCTTGTTCATCACATCCGGCGCCGCCTCGGTACACCACCGCCACCGCCTTCATGCTGAATGCCCTGCGCAACGCTGGTCCTCTCCGGCGATCGGCAGAATGCTGATCAAACCAGTCTAGGCAGTGAGGCTTAACAAAGGGTTCACCATGAATCTTTACGGAAGCAAAAGATTAACGGCCGAGCAGGCCAAAACCGTCCGTTGACTGCGGCCGGAAAAGCTCGCGGGTGCCGCTTGACGAAACAAGAGATGCGGCTCGGGATGGTGGCGCCGCACTGCCGGGTGATTCGAGCTGCCGCGTCCACAAATCCTGGACCATCTGCGAAACCGGCTCGCGGCGATCGCTGAACAGGCCGTTGAAGATGGGCGCCGGCTTTTGCTCGCTCGCACCCGCAGCCGCATTCGTACCGGCCGGGGCGGACAGCGGGAGCGGATCGGCTGCCGGCACGCTCGGAACGATCGGGAGGGGCAGCCCCACGGCCGCCAGCCCGGCAGGCGCAGCCACGACCTGGGCGGCTTGCGAGCCACTACGATTTAATGATGACGCAACTGGGTTGCGGGCGCCGTCGTAGCGGCCGACCAGCACGCCATAAACTTCTCGTACGCTTCGCGGCCGGCCTTGACGATCGTAGAAAATCGCACGATTGGCCTCCGCTGCCGCCGGGAACGCCGCATAGGCGGGAGCGCCAGGACTCGAAGCCGCGAGCGACGTCAACTTGGCAGCCCCTGCGGGACCGAGCACGTGGGCGATATAGAGTTCGCCCTCGGTG
>Ga0070734_10000860_pt1 | contig 52204 bp, 43 predicted proteins | sample Coa_R1_8_FD_66444 | JGI IMG/M metagenome (GOLD analysis project Ga0070734, IMG submission 66444) | Surface soil microbial communities from Centralia Pennsylvania, which are recovering from an underground coalmine fire - Coalmine... | ecosystem: Environmental > Terrestrial > Soil > Unclassified ...
TTAAGATGGGAAGCACTGCCCAATGACGGGTCGGCTCCCATGCCACACAATCAGTCGTTCGATGATATGATGGCCCGATTGCGGGTCGGCGATAATGATGCCGCGGCCCAGGTCTTCAACCGCTTTGCCAACCGCCTGATCGAGTTAGCACGGCGGCGGCTCGATCCCCAGATCCGCCAGAAGCTGGATCCCGAAGACGTCCTTCAATCTGTGTTTCGCAGCTTCTTTGCTCACCAGGCTGGTGGAGAAATCACCGGCCTGGAAAGCTGGGACAATCTTTGGGCCTGGTTGGTCGTCATCACGATGCGCAAATGCGGCCGCAGGATCGAATACTTCCATTCGGCCAGCCGCGATGTACAACGGGAGATCGCGATTCCGCCTTCGGATGACGATGCCAGCGGGGATAGTGGAACCAGCTCCGATGAGCCCACCCCTTCCGAGGCTGCCATCCTCACCGAGACCGTGGAACAGCTGATGAGCAGCCTGGAAGGCCGGCACCGGGAAATTCTCGCTCTGAGCTTGCAAGGCTACACGGCTGCCGAGATCAGCTCGAAGGTCGGCTGCACGGAACGAACGGCTTTCCGCGTGCTCAGGCGCGTGAAGGAAATGCTTGAAGAGATGCGCGTCGAGGCAGATCGGGAGTCGTGAACCGTCTGGACTGGCTCCGTGCCCACAAACGGCAGCGAGGAACTGTGCCGTCTTCCCCTAGACGCGCTGGACTGGGACTGAAGAGGTGCCCCAATGGCTTCAACCGATACCCCAACCAAACGAATTCCTCAAAAAGAATGGGATCGCTTGGAGGTGATCATTGAGCGCTTCGAAGAAGCGTGGCAAGGCGGCCAAAGGCCGGTGATCGATGACTACTTGAAAGGCGAGGCGCTAGCCCCTCAGAAGCTGTTACTCGAATTGGTCCACTCCGAGCTCGAGTGTCGGCTGAAGGCCGGAGAAGACATCCGCGTGGAGGCGTACGTCGAACGATACCCACAGCTCACTGCCGACCGCGAAGGCGTCCTGGAGTTGATCGCGGCGGAGTACGTCTTGCGCCAGCGTCGAGAACCGAATCTCCCTCTGGAAGAGTATGGTAAGCGTTTCCCGCAGTACCACGAAGAATTATCCGCCCGCCTCCGGCCACTGCGGCAGCGCGAACGCTTTCCGACGCACCTCAACTGCCCTCATTGCCAGAAGCCGCTTCCCTTCTCGGAGAGCGTGGGAGAGAAACAGTTGACCTGCTCTTCGTGCGGCGGAAGTTTTCGTTTTGATATGGCACACGCTCCGGCCTGGTCGCCGCAGGCGCTGCCGAGGCTGGGTCAATTTGAACTACAGAGTGAAATCGGCCAGGGCGCATTCGGCACGGTTTACCGTGCCCGCGATGCGGAGCTGGGCCGAATCGTGGCTATCAAGGTTCCGCGCGTCGGCCGGTGGGTCACCGCCGCGGACCAAGACCGATTTGTACGCGAGGCGCGGAATGTAGCTCAATTGGCACACCCGGGGATCGTGCCGGTCTATGAGGTGGGCCGGGACGCTGCGGTGCCTTATCTGGTGAGCGCCTACGTCGAAGGGGCTACGCTGGCGAAAGTCTTGAGCGGCCGGCGTTTCGGCTTTCGCGAGGCGGCCGAGGTGATCATTCAAGTCGCCGAGGCGCTCGATCATGCTCACCGACAGGGCGTCGTTCACCGCGATCTCAAGCCTTCGAATATTATGCTCGGCAGGTTGCAGGGGACGTTCGTCCCCCAGAGGGCGTCTGCCGGGCGCGTGGACACGGCCACGGACCCGAGAGCTCCGGAGCAAGAGGATTCCCTGGCAGGCACGGCGAGCGCGGCCGAAACGCACGCCTTTGTCATGGATTTTGGTCTGTCGCGGCGTGAAGAAGGGGAAATCACCGTTACCATTGAAGGTCAGATCCTGGGTACGCCGGCTTACATGAGTCCCGAGCAGGCCCGTGGCGAAGGCCACCACGTCGATGGCCGAAGCGATATCTACAGTCTGGGCGTGATTCTCTATGAGATGTTAACCGGCGAAATTCCCTTCCGCGGCGTGACGCGGATGGTCCTGCACCAAATCCAGTATGAAGAGCCACGCTCCCCGCGCCGTTTGAATGATAAGATCCCGCGCGATCTTGAGACCATCACGTTGAAATGCATGGCCAAGGAGCCGAGCCGGCGTTATGCGACTGCGGGCGAGCTGGCTGCGGATCTGCACCGCCAGCTCCACGGAGAGCCGATTCTCGCCCGTCCCGTGGGCCGATGGGAACGTTCATGGCGTTGGTGCAAGCGGAATCCGCGCGTGGCCGGCTTATTGGGGCTCGTCGTTTTCTTGATCATCATGGTGGTGATCGGATCCTTGGCCGCCGCAGTCGAGATCAATCGGAGGCGTGACCTGGCCGAGAAGGCCCAGTTCGAAGCCGAGAAGAATGCCCAGTCGGCCAGCGATCGACTCGATCTCGCCATCGATACGCTCAATACGCTGGTGTACGAGGTCGAGATGCAGCTGCGCGATCGACCTGCCATGCATACGCTCCGGGCAAACCTGCTGAATAAGGCCATCGCCGGGCTGGAGCCGCTCTTGCAGAGCGAGCGCGCAAAGGCGAACTACGGGATGATTTCCGCGCACGAACGCCTCGGTGACGCATTCTGGGCTCTTGGTAAAATGACCGACGCCTACAAACAGTACCAGATATCCCAAGCCCGAGCGGAAGCATTTCTGGCCACGCGGCCCCACGACCCAATCGCCCGGTCGAACCTACTCATCCTCGATCACAAGCTCGGGCTCGCACTCATGAACTTAGGCAACAACAAGGCTTGCCGGGAGTATTTTCAGAAGGGCCTGGAAATCGCGCAGGCGCTGGCGGCCGACGGCGCACTCTCCAAGCCCCAATCGTCGTTCTATCTTGGGCAAGCCTATGATAAGTTCGCTGGGTTGGATATACAAATGGGGGACCTCAAAGGGGCGGCAAGACACCTCAACACGGCGCTGGAATTTACCCGTGCTGCGGTAGACGGCTTTGCAGCGGGCGAACCCCAACGATTCTTTGCCAAACATCAGCTGGCAACCGAGTACCTCTTGCTTGGGAATGCGCTGCACAGATCCAATGAGTTCGAGGCTGCGCAAAAAGTACTGCTCAACGCGCTGAAATTGGGGGAAGAGTTAGTCGCCCTGGAGCCGGAGAATTCGCTTGCTCAGCAGGACCTTGCGAATGCCCATGAGGAGATCGCGGTAGCGTATTATCGCCTGAACAATCTTGCGGCGGCTTTGCAGCATGCCACGCGAGCCTTGGAACTGCAGAAGGAGTTCGCAAAAGCAGATCCCCAACATAGGACAGTCCAGCGTAGCTTGCGAACCGCATATAAGCAGGTTGGCGAGGTTCAGCGTCTCCTGGGGGATTTCGAGGCTGCACTGTCATCCATGCAACGGGCACAAGAGAGTGCTCAACGGCGGGCGATGGCCCATCCGGATGATATCATTGCCCAAGGCGAACTGGCACAAGCGTGCATCGAGGTGGGCGTTTTTGCAGTGAATGCGCGGGACTTGGAAACAGCGACCAGAGCGTACCAGCAGGGCTACGACCTCCTTCATGAGCTGGAGTCCCAGGGCAAGCTCAAGGATCAACCACGCTACCAGGCCCTCCTCGCAATGAGCCGCCTCAAGCTCACCGCCTGCCGTACGTCGGGACGGGCACTCGATGATCTCGCCTTTGCTCTCGCTCAGCCCCAGGGTGTAGCTGCTGAGCTATTGGCGATTCGAAACAGGGTCTTGGCTGGCCGCGGCCAGCATGCCCTGGCCGCGGAAGCCGCCGACAAGCTTCGGGCCCTCGATTCCAAGAACCTAGATTACCTCTACGATGCTGCGTGTGGCTATGCGCTGTGCGTGCCCAGCGTCGGCCAGGGCAAGTCTGCGGAGCTGCTGACTCCCGAGGAGACGGCGGACAAGAAGCGCTACGCCGCCTCTGCAATCGAAACGCTTTCCCAGTTGGTGCAACTGCACTATACGGATGTTGGGCGGATCGAAACGGAGCCCGATTTCATGCCGATCCGGAACGAGGCAGGCTTTAAAGAACTCATCGCACGGCTCAAGGAATCCCTGAAGCGGAGCAAGAAAAAATAGGAGTGTCGCACCGCCTCACGGTCCGTCGGGATCAAAACGTTTCGCCTCCTGTCTTTGGCCATTCTCCATGCGAATGACAAACAACGGCCGACGGAGCGCATGGTATTTTCCAAAGAGCACGTGTCCCGTCAGGCTGTCAAACCCTTCCGAATCGCCCAGCTGTTTGGCAACCGCGGAGGCCGACGAGGGCGGCTTGGCCCGCCGAATGGCCTGAATCAGAATCTGAATGCCCTCGTAGGCCAAACGCGCATCGGTGTCGGGCGGCTCATGAAATCGTTTTTGGTAGTCCTGGTCAAACTTCAGAAGTTTGGGTGCCTCGTTTCCTGATCCATACGGTGTAGCCAGGTAGACCACGTGGCCTGGATTCGGGTTCGACTGCAGTGCAGCCAGTTGTTCGCTCTCCGCTCCCAAGAGGAGAGGTGCAGTTATCCCCATGGCCTGAAGCAGCGTGCGCGTTCTTGCCAGGTCGGCGGCTGCACCTGCATACAGGACGGCCTGGGGTTTCATCGCTTTGAGCTGTTCGATCGCTTTCGCCAAGTCGGCGTCGCTTTGGTAGCTCCACTGCCGTGGGGCGGCGCTCTTCATCAGCGCGGGCTCTTTTTCAAATGCCTCGGCCAAAGCGATGCTTGCCGGACGCCGGCTGTCAACCAGGATCGCGACCGGCGTTGCTTTTAGGTTCTCGGTCAGGAAACGAGCCAGGATTTGGCCTTGAAACGCCAAGCTGGCGCTGACTGAGTACACGTTGTCCGTCATCAGCTCCGTGGGGACCGCAGCCGGCGTGATCAAAGGGACATCATAGGGCTGAGCGGCATGCCCCAGGCGCTCGACTTCGGCAGCGCTCTTGCCCCCGAATAACCCCACCACACCGTTGACTTTGATGAGACGCACGACTTCCGGCTGTAGCGCTTCCAGGCTGCCATGAGCATCGACATGGACCACGGCGACGCGCAGCCCCGCTGCGCCATTCTCCTCGGAGTTGGCTTCCGTGATGGCCAGGCGGATGGCTTGCCGGGCGTGTTCGCCCATCGATTTGTCCGGACCACTAAAGGGGGCGACATGACCAATCAAGAGCGGACTGGGCTCTGCTTTGGACTTACAACCGCACAGGGCCAAAAGGAAGCAGCAGGGCAGGAAGACGCGGCCAAGAAAACGCATCGTACCTCGAGTCAACGATTTTCCATTTGCCATTTTCAATTTATAATTTTCCATCGACAATCGCAACACAGCATAAGGGGCTGCCCATGCCGGAACCGGAACATCGATTCGTCTCGCCTCTGCGCCAGCATGCTCGGGCCATCTGGCAAGCGGCCGTGGATGCATCTCGGCCGGAGGATCTGCTCCGCGCTGCGTTCGCGCATCAGGCCCTGCCGCTCCTCGAGGCGGTCGCCGGGGCGCCGCGGATCCTCGTCGTCGGTGCGGGGAAAGCCGGAGCGGCAATGAGCGCGGCCCTCGAAGAAATTCTGCGGGATGATCTCGACCGGTTGGAAGGTCTCGTCAACGTGCCCGCCGAGACCGTGCGGCCATTGCGAGCAATCCGTCTCCACCCTGCGCGGCCAGCCGGGACGAATCAGCCTACTGCGGAAGGGGTCGCCGGCGCTACGGAAATGCTTGCCCTCCTGGCCGGTGCCGGTCCGGACGATGTTGCGGTGTGCCTATTCTCGGGTGGTGGTTCGGCTCTGCTACCGGCGCCCGTGGAAGGAGTGCCGCTGGAAGATAAGCAGCGGATCACCGGAACGTTGCACGCCTGCGGTGCCACCATCAACGAAATGAACGCCGTCCGCAAGCACCTGTCGCGCATCAAGGGCGGCTGGCTTGCCAAGGCCTTCCGGGGATCCGCGTTGTTCAGCTTGATCATTTCGGATGTCGTTGGTGACCCGTTGGATGTGATCGCATCCGGCCCGACGGTGCCAGATCCAACGACCTTTGCCGAAGCACTCGCGGTGCTGCAAAAATATAGCCTGCTCGGTCCCGAGGGCACGAAGCCGGACGACTCCCGAGTCCCCCGCAGTGTCTGGTATTATCTGCAAGAGGGAGCCGCCGGTCGCAAGCCGGAAACGCCCAAGACTCTGCCCGCCAACATCCATCACCGAGTCATCGGCAGCAACGCCAAAGCATTGGCCGCCGCCGGGACGAAAGCAATCGCTCTCGGCTACCCGGTGCTGAACCTCGGTTCGTTTATCGAGGGAGAAACCCGAGAAGTTGCCAAGGTCCTGGCCGGCATGGTGCGGAGCGTGCACGCAGACGCCCAGCCGTTTGCTGCTCCACTGTGCATCCTGAGCGGTGGCGAGACAACCGTGACCTTGGCCAAGCAACATGGCCTTGGAGGACGCAACCAAGAATTTGTGCTGGCCGCAGCTACCCATCTCGGACCAGCAGGGTTCTGCAATGTGGTCGTGCTCAGCGGAGGAACCGATGGCGAAGATGGCCCAACCGATGCTGCGGGAGCTATTGCCGACGAGCACACCCTTCACGCCGCCCAGAGCAAAAACCTGATGCTGGGCGCGTTTTTGGCCCGCAACGATGCATATCACTTTTTCGAGGCCACGGGGGATTTACTCAAGACCGGCCTAACCCAGACCAATGTCATGGACGTCCGTGTCATTCTTGTCGGCCAATCAAACGCCGTCCGGTAACTCCTTCACGTATGCCAACCCGTTGTTGCAAGAACATACATTCATTTTCTTTTTGTTGTAAGATTTGCACAGGTCCGGGATGACCTCATTTTCCTGTCCGTCTGCCATAAACGGTTGTAAACTCAATGAGAGAAATGACTTGCCAATAAACGAGCGCAAACATCTGGATATTGGCACGGTAGTTGCAATAATAACCTCTCAAGCAGGCTGTCGCCCACCAGGGGCTGGAACAGAAGAGGCCTGTGTGATCATGTAGTCGTGTACGGGCCCGGGTTCGTGAGTTGAATCGTCCGGAACAGCGGTTCAACCCTACGGACTCGGGTTCGTGCAGGGCAAGAGGCAGGACAGAAGAAGAGGACGGAGCAGCAGAAGAGGCGAAGCAAGGGGGTCAGTTAGCTGGGATCGTCGCCCACGGCTAACCGACCCCCTTTCGTTTTGGAAAGCCGATCGAGACGGACCCGCGCTGCATCGAGCGCGGGTCTTTTTTTTGATCTGCTTGACCTTCGAGCTTGAGTCGAGCACCAATACAATTGGAATACGGTTCGTTTGCCCCACTCAAGACACTCGTCGCAGCCCGAAGCACTCGCGCCTTGGGCAGCGATATCCGGGTGAGTCCTGTGTTCACGCGCCCTTGGGCTCTGAAGTTATTGGCTCCTACGATCCTGGTCAGCTTGGCCTTCGTGGGGGCTTGCATTTTCAGCACGATGTGGCTGAATTATCTGCATGGCAACATCGCTCGGGATTTTTCCGAGAACCGAGAGAGCCACGAAGCTGCCACCAAGCTGGAAACCACCACCCGCGAACTGCTCGCCTTGTTGCGCGGGGATCATCAGGATACGGAGGCAGCAGTCCTCGCCGAACAGCTCCAAACCAAGACCCGCGAGGCAACCCAATGGCTGGCGACGGCTCAGGACCATGCCAACCTCGAAGAAGAAAAGGTCTACGTGGGGAAGGTCGCCGACGGCTTGAAGAAATACCTTGAGGCCTTCTCGGGACGGGCGCACCAATCCAGCCGGTCGACTCCGGTCTATGACAAGCACCTCGCCGAGGTGCTCCAGCACGAAGTGCTCGACCCTTGCATTGCCCTGCGCGACTACAACCTTGACCAAGAAGAGGAATCGGACCATCAAAACCGGCTGATTGTCATCACGCTGAAATGGGTGTTATTGGTGGTGGGGCTCGGGGCACCGCTGGGCGGCCTGCTGCTTGGCTACGTGGTGGCTCGGAGCCTCCGCCATTCCATCTACCAGCTGAGTGTCGGCATCCGCGATGCGGCCGGCCGCCTGAACCGGGAGCTCGGCTCGGTGACGCTGGAAGAAGAAGGCGATTTGCCCGGACTTCATCGACAGCTGCAAGGAGTCCTTGCCGAGATCGAGCGGGTCATCGAACAGCTCCAGCAGCGCGAGCGCGAAGTCCTCCGAGCCGAGCAGCTCGCCGCCGTCGGCCAAGTCGCCGCCGGTGTGGCCCATGAGCTGCGGAATCCCCTGACCTCGATCAAGATGCTGGTGCAGACGGCGCTGGAAAACCACTTCGGGGATGGACCACCGCGCGAAGATTTGGACCTGATGGAGCACGAAATTCGGCGCATGGAGCAGTGCATCCAGATGTTCCTCGATTTTGCCCGGCCGCCCCGCTGCGAGCGCCGCCGCACGGACCTGGTGCCGGTCGTCCGCCGGGCGCTGGCTCTCGTGGAAGGCCGGGCCCGTCGCCAGAAGGTAACCATTCAGGCCGATCTGCCCCAGCAGCCGATTTACGTGATGATTGATCCGGAACAAATCCATCAGGTGGTGTTGAATTTATTGCTGAATTCCCTTGATGCTCTGCCCCGCGGCGGCACGGCCCGTCTGGAGCTGCTCGTGGGCAAGGAGATCGAAGTCCGCGTGAGTGATTCCGGACCCGGTATCCTGCCCCGCATCCGCAACCGCCTGTTCGAACCGTTCATCAGCAGCAAAGAGACGGGAATGGGCCTGGGCTTGAGTATCTGCAAGCGCCTTATCGAAGCGCACGGCGGCGCGATCTGCGGGGACAACAGCCCGGGAGGGGGGGCCGTGTTTTCGTTCACGTTGCCGGGTTAAGAACCAGAATCCAAAGGTGTCTGAAACGTGAATGATGGAGTTCCAGGCACCTTTGGATTCGTAGTTTCTAAAGTTTCGGGGAACCCAGCCCGTGGGGTTCTTCCAGTCCAATTTCGAAAGGATAGCGATGCCATACGCTGCGGCACTCTCAACCACTCGCGAAACCCTCCGTGCCCTGGAAGAGACGTGTACCCAGGCCCTCCAGGAGTTGCATGGTCCGCCCGACCTGGCCCTGCTCTTCTTTTCGCCACACCACATCGAAGGCGCCGACGCGTTGGCCGATGCCGCCCAGCGACGTCTGGCGGCCCGCTGCCTCCTCGGCTGCAGCGGCGAGGCAATTGTCGGCAACGATCAGGAAATTGAAGCTGCCCCCGCGCTCAGTCTGTGGTTGGCTCGATGGCCGGTCCCCGTGGAGCTGCATCCCTTTCACCTCGTGGTGGAGCAGACGCCGGATGGCGTGAGCCTGCTCGGTTGGCCGGACGCGCTCCTGTCCACCGATCCGGCTCACGCCGTTTTGTTTTTGCTGGGCGATCCCTTCACATTCCCCGCCAATCTTTTCCTGGACCGGATCAACGACGCCCATCCCGGTCTGCGCGTCATGGGCGGCATGGCGAGCGGTGGCCGCAGGGCGGGCGAGACTCAGCTGCTACTCGGCAATCAATCCGTGTCGCACGGAGCCGTGGGCGTGCTCCTGCAAGGACCAATCCCGATGCGGAGCATTGTCTCGCAAGGCTGCCGGCCAATTGGCCAGCACATGGTGATTACCCAGGCCCAGGAAAACATTGTCCTGGAGTTGGGCGGCCAACCCCCTTTGGCCCGCTTGCAGCAGCTCTGGCAAGACCTCAGTCCGAATGATCAGCGGCTATTCCAGCAGGGGTTGCACATCGGTCGGGTGATCAATGAATATCAGGGAGAATTCCAGCGCGGCGATTTCCTGGTGCGCAATGTTCTTGGATTGGACCGGGAGAGCGGTGCCTTGGCCATCACCGACGAGGTCCGCGTGGGCCAGACCGTCCAGTTCCATGTTCGCGACGCCGAGACGGCGGATGAGGATTTGCACGCCCTGCTGCAGCGAGATGTTCAGAAGCATACGAAGCGCCCGGCCGGGGCCTTGGTGTTTACCTGCAACGGTCGGGGAACGCGGCTGTTTTCCGAGCCACATCACGATGCTCGGGCAGTGCGTGCGGAAGTCGGGGCGGTTCCCCTGGCCGGGTTCTTTGCCATGGGCGAGCTAGGCCCGGTGGGCGGACAGAACTTTATCCACGGCTTCACGGCCAGCGTGGTACTGTTCGAAGAAGCGTAAAACTACCGACCACGATTGTTTTTGATCAATGGCTCCGAAGGCAGGGCCAGCCGGCCATGTCCGTGCGGCCGGCTGGCTGGGAGAGGGGGCGGGAGCTCAGTCGCGCGCGACCCGACCGGAGCCCCGCTCACGGGCTGGACACGACCAGGGGGCCGGTGCCTTTGCGGAGAAAGGTACTGTCCCGTTGGCCGTGACAGATGAATCCAGGCCGGCCGAAGCCGGGTGACCATTTTTCGGGGTGGCGTCGGTCAGTTTGGCGGACAGGCCTTCGATCAGACCCTCGGCGAGACCATCCAGAAGGTCGCAGAGCATCGTGGGAACGGCTTCGTTCTCGACGCGCCGCAACGTGGTTCGCGTGATGCCGCGGATTTTCCACGCCATCGACAAAAGCCGGTGCGCATTTACTTCCGATAGACCAAAGGTTGCCGTGTCGAGGCGTCGGTCGATCTGACGCCGGTAAGCCGCGAACGCAGCACAAAAGGGACAAGACATAAACACCTCGTGGGTTCAATGGGATCCCAGCAAATCGGCTGGAGACAACCAGATTCCGGAGCTGGGGAGGAGAGGGGAATGGGGAAAACTAGCGCGGTCCTGCGCGGGCGATCACTCTTTCATTGCGGGGATCGTAGCTGGACTGTAAATGATCGGTACACCACGTCGCAAGCTGAATTTGCGCTAAATCCCCTCTTGTTTGAATCTGCAGGGCCCGTCAGGTCCCAACCAGGGGCTTCGGCCGGCGCTCGGGATTGCTGGGATCGATGCCCACGTAAACGACTTCAGCCTCTGTCACGTCCAAGACTTGTTGGCCACGTTCGGCTTCGACGTTGACGTGCACGGTGATCGAGGTGCGGCCCAAGCGGCGGAGATGGGTCCGGAAGCGCACGACATCGCCGACCAAGACCGGCTGATGAAATTCCACGCGATTCATGGCCACGGTAACGAGAAAGGGCGGTGGACCACCGGCGCGAATGACTTCGCGACGGGCACCAATCGCGCCGGCCTGATCGATGTAACTGAGGATCACCCCGCCGAAAATGGTGGAATAAAGCAAGTTCTGGGCAGTACCGGGCAACACGGTCGGCAAGGGGTTCGCGTCCTTGGGCATCATCACGACCTGGAGGGCAATGTAGGGCTCATCCATGCGGCTAATTTACTGCGCTCGGCGGCAGTCCTCCAGCCCGGCCGGGACGTCCGTTTCCGTCAGCGGTTCCCTCTTGACTTTGGCCAAAATCCCGTCACTCTAAAAGGTAGAGCGTGATCCTATGCATTCACGCTTCCCGCCAACCTCGGTCCTCCCTTGACAAGGAGAGCGCCATGCTCAACCTCTTCACCGGAACATCGGTCGATTGCACCGGAATCTCACGACGGCAATTTCTGAATATCGGTGGTCTGTCGGTCCTTGGGCTGACACTGCCGGGTTTCCTTCATTTACGGCAACTGGCTGTTGCGCGCGGGGGACCCGAGAAAAAATCGGTCAACTGCATTCTCTTATGGATGCAGGGCGGACCAAGCCACGTCGATACTTTCGATCCCAAACCGGAAGCGCCGGCCGAAATCCGTGGCGAATTCGGCACGATCCCGACCACCCTCCCCGGTGTGCGGCTGGTCGAGCATCTGCCGCGGTTGGCAAAACAGACCGACAAGTTCAGCATCATTCGCGGCCACAATCCTCAAAACGGCAGCCATGGCATGGCCGACCATCTGATGATGAGCGGCCATAAATTCAACCCCTCGCTTCCGTTCCCCTGCTATGGCTCGGTGGTGGCCAAGGAGCGTGGTTACCGGGACGGCATGTTCCCCTTCGTGCAATTGGGCCGCTATATCGACCGCCGCTTTAACGGCGGCATCGCGGGGTTCCTGGGCGATCAATACAACCCGTTTGAGGTGCTCGACGATCCCAGCGCCCGTGGGTTCAAGGTGCGCGACTTAAGCGTGGCCAGCGACGCCGAGCGCGCCCGTCTGGAACGCCGCTACTCCATGCTCACCGAGCTCGACCACCACCAAAAACAGATTGAAGAGTCGATCCAGGTGGTGAAAGCACGCGATGTGTTCTACGAAAAAGCGCACAGCCTCATCAGCTCCCCGGCGGCGAAGCGCGCGTTCGATCTGAACCTGGAGCCCGACCCCGTGCGCGAATTCTACGGCCGGAATTCCTTCGGCCAATCCTGTCTCCTGGCGCGGCGGCTGATCGAGGCGGGCGTACACTTTGTGACCGTTACGGACGGCGGCTGGGATACGCACCAAAACAATTTCAAGAGCCTCAAGGACCGCCTGTTGCCCCGCCTCGATCAGGGATATTCGGCACTGCTCCAGGATCTCCACGACCGTGGCCTTTTGGAGAATACGTTGGTGGTCTGGTTCGGTGATTTTGGCCGCACGCCGAAAATCAACCCATCGGCAGGGCGCGATCACTGGGCTTCCTCAGGTGTCGCCTGCATGGGCGGCGGCGGCGTCAAGATCGGCGAAGTGGTCGGGGCGACGAACCAGTTGGGCGAATTCGTGATCGACAGCCCGGTTACGCCCCAAGACTTGGCCGCCACCATCTACCACACGCTCGGCATCCCGCTGCATACCTGGTATCGCAGTCAAGACGGCCGGCCGATCGAGCTGGTGTCCGAAGGAAAACCGATCCGGCAATTGGTCGGCTAGAGAAAGGGCGGCGAGCACAACTCTCTACCGGCCAGCAAAACCAGCCCGGAGCGTCTTTCCATCGCTGGCGCTCCTGGCTGGTGTTTCGCTTTTGTACGCCAATGTCAAGTCGTGAATGCGAATGATTGTTTTACCAACTCAGTGGTCGGCGCCAACGTCTGAAAAGGGGAAGGCACTTCGGCGTGGAATGCTTTTCATGGTCAATTCTCCTCGGAAAAAAACGATGTCGGTGTAGGCAACGGAACCCGCGTGCGGCGTCGTCATGCAAGTCGAAACCGGGAGGATGCCCCGCACCCTGGGCTTTCGTTCTTCAAAGATGAGTACGAGGTCGTCCGAGAGCTTTGCTATCCAGGCGATATATTCTGCCCCGGGTACAACACCACTTGCTTCCTCAACATCGCGCTCACTAATTCCAGCAGATCCGTGGCCCGGTCCACGCGCAAGGCCACCAGCTGTTTCCCTGCCCAGGCAAGAATGATGTGATCGGTGGACTCGGCCGCGTTGGTCGGCAGTCGAGACCGTTTTCGGATATCCACAACCGGAACGATGTGGCCCCGCACATTGATGACGCCTTCAATAATCGCGGGCGCCTTGGGTAGCGGCACGACTGTCACCGCGCGGAGCAGCTCCCGATCCTATGGGGTACGATTTTGACGAGCAAGGATTTGCTGGAATCTGAAATATCGCGAGTGAGCGAAGAATCGTTCAAAAAGGGGATGAGAATTGATCAAGATGGGACACGACTTCTCCTGCAATGACCGAAGGGATCCGGGCATCCTTTTTTCCTGGCACACTGCCCCGGCACCGTGAGCTAACTCTGCTGCCCGGAATGGCCGTTCTTCGAGCCCGGGAACGCCTTTCCGCTGCGGAGAATCACCTGGGCAAATAGGCAAGATCCCATCTCTCCCGGTGAGGAGTGTGAAACAGTGACCGGCGCGGCCTAGCTGCAGAGCGGGAAAAATCTCGTTCCTGGCTTGACAAGGAAACTCGTCCACGCTCTAATACCTAAATAATTAGGCTTTAAATCTTCGTTGGAGAAGCAGCCCGTGAACGAAACACCGACCCCGACGCCACGGGAACTGGAAATCCTCAAGGTGCTCTGGGAACATGGCCCCAGTAGCGTCCGCCAGGTGCACCGCCACCTCGTGCAGTTTGAGGATCTGGCCTACAACACCATTCAAACCTTGTTGCGGATCATGGAGGACAAGGGGCTCGTCCAGCATCACGTCGAGGGACGCACCTTTGTGTATACGCCACGCTACAGCCGGGATGAGAGTGCGATTCGCTTTCTCGATCGCGTTTTCGATGGAGCGGCCGATCAGCTGGTGCTGAGCTTGCTCCGGTCCGAACGGGTGGCACCGGCGGAGCTGGAACGGATGCAGGCGATGATCGAGGAAGCCCGCCGGCGAACCGCATCGGGGAAGACCGGCCGAAGTTCCAGACGTCCTGCCGGAGAACAATCATGAATAGTACCTGGCCTCCCTTTGCTGGTTGGCTGCTGCACAGCGCCCTGGGCGGGGGCATGCTGCTCCTGCTCGCCTTGCCGATGATGCGGGCCTGCCGCCAGCCGGCCTGGCGACAACGCCTGGGCGAATCGGCCCTGTTGGCGGCCTTGGCCTTAGGTATTTTCAATTTAGGTCCCTCCTGGATCACGGTGCCGCTCCTGAGCCCCGAGTCGTTCTTGTCCCCCGCCGCTACCCAATCTTGCCCGGATTCCGCGGAGCTACTTTCTCCTCCACGACAGGTGATGGAAAGTGCTGCCCAGTCCGAGGCGGAAGCCGGTGACAATCAACTCGATCAGGATGGTGCGATTGCATTTGACGAAGCGGCCTTTGCTCTGATGCTCAGCCATCTGGATGGGGCCTCTCCGAGCATGGACGGAGAACCACGCGATCGTGCCACGGAAACGTCCCATCTGGCATTCGGAATCGGATCGCGCTGGTTGTCATTTGCGGTCGTGGCCTATGCTGCGGCGAGTCTCGGCTTGTTGGGACGTTGGGTGCTTGGGTATTGCGTCCTCTGGCGACTGCTCCGTAATGCGCAACCCGCTCCGGAACCCATCCGCCGAGTCTTTGAAGCGATGGCTCGGGGACAGGGACGCCGGCCGCGGCTGCTGGTATCGAGGCGGCTGCGGGTGCCATTGAGTTGCGGCATCCTCCGGCCGTGTGTGGTCGTGCCGGCGAGCTTTTGCGAAGCCGACGCCGCCGGGGCACTGCGCTGGCTGTTCGCTCATGAGCTGACCCATCTGGAGCGCGGCGACGCCTGGACATGTCTTATGTTCGGGCTGGGTCAGGCCCTGTACTTTTGCCTGCCGTGGTTTTGGTGGTTGCGTCGCCAGGTACGCCTCTGCCAGGAATACGTTGCCGATGCCGCCGCAGCCGAGCAGGCGGCCAACCCGGAAGATTACGCACAATTCTTGGTCAGTTTGACACGAGCGCCAGCCGTTCCCCTGGGCGCTCTGGGTGTATTCGGGAATTCTTCAGACCTGTTTCGGAGGGTAACCATGTTGTTGCAAGATCCCCTGCGTGTGGAAAAACGCTGTCCGCGCTGGTGGTCGCTGGCTACAGCGAGCGGCCTCCTGGGCTTGGCCTTGGTAGTTTCCGGCATCGGGTTGCGTGCCGACGCCGCCCAAGGCCAAAGCACAACGGAGACGGTGGTCCGCGTTGCGGACGAGACCGAGCCGGCCGATCCTCGGAAACAAGAGGGAGCCCCAGAGGCACGGAAGGCCCGCAAGGTCATCGTGATTGAAGACGATGAGCAAGCAGACCCGAAAGAATCCGCGAAGAAGCCGGCCGTGGAAAAGGTGTTGCGCGACCTGGAAGAACTGCTCAAGGACCTGCCGGCCGCGGTCGATGCGGACCAGATCAAGCACCTGCAAGAGCAATTGAAAAAATCGCAGCGGGAGATGGAGCGAGCGTTCGAAAGACTCAAAGAAGTTGATCCCAGCAAGCTGGACACCTTCCGAGAGCATCTGCGTCACTTCCAGGGCAGCGGTTACTTCGTTAATGAGGAAGCCCAGCGCAAGGCTTTGGAGGCGATGCAGGGCCATGCAATCTGGTACGGCAGTGATCATGGGTTAAGTGGCGGTCGGCTGGGCGTTGCGATACAAGCGCCGGGCACCGTGCTGGCCGATCAACTCGATTTGCCCAAGGGGCAGGGGCTGGTGATCGAAAAGGTGGTTCCGGACTCCGCTGCAGCCAAGGCAGGATTGAAGCCACACGATGTGTTGCTCCAATTCAACGGCGCGCCAGTTCCGAATGCGCCGGCCAAGTTCATCAAGATGGTGGAAGAGGTGAAGGCGAACACACCGGTCGATGCCGTGGTCCTGCGGAAGGGCAAGAAGCTGACCGTTCAGGTTTCCTTGTCGGAAGCCAAGGCCAAGCAAGAACAGCAATTCCAGTTCAAGTTCGCTCCGGATAGCGCGAATCCGTTTAAGATGCAACGGTCCAACACGGGGAGGGAAGGATCCGGGGCGGGCAGCGGCACCGGCAGGCATGGCGTGATCACGACCATCACCCGTACCAACGACAGCTTCACAACCCGTTATCAAGAGGGGTCGCTCATCATTACGGTGACCGGCACTGTTGCCGACGGCAAGAGCAAGGTAAAGCACCTCGAAATCCAGGATGGCGGCAAACACGAAACCTACAACAGCGCGGATAAAGTGCCCGAGCAGTATCGCAGCAAGGTCAAAACCCTGATCGAGATGAGCGAGAAAAACAACGTCAAGATCGAGGTCGGCGCAAATTCGCAAGGGACCTCAAGCGGCGGCCCTGTCATTATCACTATCGACAAAGGGAGTGCCGCCAGCCTGGGCCAGGCCCTCAGCCGAATGTTGCCACAATTATGCAAGAATCCGATCCGCCTCGTCCTGCCCGGAAGCGAGTCCGTGCAGAAGTCCGGATCGACCAGCTCCAGAGACCGCTCACCGGGCGACCCGAACCATACGCTGACGCTCACGGTGTTCGGCAACAAGCTCCGGGCCGACTGCGACGATCAGCATACCTTGAGTATGGTTCGTGAGCTGAGCCGCCTGTTGACGCTGGCCGATCCACGTGAGGGAGATTTCGAGGTGATCAAGTTGAAGAAGGCTCAGGCCACGGAAGCTGCCAAGATCCTGGATGAGGCGTTCAACGGTAACAATCCCGAGGAGACCAACGCGATGGACCGCTGGTTCTTTAATCCCTTCATGAGCCAGCAGAAGAAGACCGAAGGGACCATCCGTGTGGTAGCCGATCCCACCACGAATTCGCTCCTGGTGCGTGCGAAGCCGATCGACATGCGCAACATCCGTAAGTTGGTCCAAGAGGTTATCGATAACGACGAGGCCAATTTGGACGCTGTCATTCGGAACTGGAAGATTGGTCCGCTGAAGCATGCCAGGGCTAAGGACATCTATTTGCTGATCAAGGACATCTACAAGGAACACATCAACAATACCTTTGAGATGACGAAGAGCGGGACCCTGAAGAATGGCTACTTCTATGGGCCGTCGCGGAACCTGAACGTCGACCAGAACGGCCAACCGGGCGGCGTCGATCTCACGGTTTCCTACGATGAAAAAACCAACTCGCTGTTCTTGTCCTGCAACCCGATCGTCTATGAGGAAATCAAGAAGCTCGTCGAAAATGCGGATCAGCGCAAAGCGGACCCCAACAAGGGCTATTGATCAGCCGGTGTCATTGGCTATTCGAGAAGCCCCGTAGCAAGCAGACCCCCATGAAGGGCGGCCGATCGACCCGCTCTTCGAGCGAAGGCGAGCACGGCGAGCCGGGCAGAGCGGAGCTTTGTCCAGTTTTCCCGTGCTCCTTTCGTGTTCTGTTGGTATCCTGAGGGCATGTCCAAAACCGATGCGATTTCAGAACGGGTTTCGAAAGAGCCCCGCGGCGACGTGGCGGCCACGGCGGCGAAAATCCTCGGCAATATCGAGAAGGTGATTATCGGCAAGCGGCCCCAGATCACCTTGGCGCTCGTGGCCTATTTCTGCGAAGGCCACATCCTCCTCGAAGATGTGCCGGGCGTGGCGAAAACCATGCTGGCGCGGGCGTTGGCCAAGAGCGTCGGCTGTACGTTTAAACGGCTCCAGTGCACGCCCGATTTGCTTCCCACGGATGTCACCGGCGTTTCGGTTTTCAACCAGAAGACAACCGAGTTCGAATTTCGGCCGGGGCCGCTCTTTGCCCAAACCGTCCTCGCCGACGAAATCAACCGCACGACCCCGCGCACGCAGTCGGCCCTCCTGGAAGCCATGGCCGAGCAGCGCATCACCGTCGACGGCCAAACCTATGCGCTGCGGGCCCCGTTCCTGGTCATCGCCACGCAGAACCCGATCGATCATGAAGGAACGTTTCCCTTGCCGGAAGCTCAGCTCGACCGCTTCTTGGTTCGTCTGAGCCTGGGCTATCCAGGACCGGAAGAAGAATCGAAGATGCTCCAACGCCTCCAGCATGGCCATCCGATCGACCAGCTGGCGCCCATCGTTTCGGCGGCGGAAGTAATCGCTTGTCAACAGGCCGTCCGCGAGGTTTACGTGGATGACAAGGTGCGGCGATACCTGCTGGAGATTGTCCAGCGGACGCGCGAACACGATGAGGTTCACCTCGGCGGAAGTCCCCGTGCTTCGATTGCCCTGTTCCGCACGAGCCAGGCGGTGGCGGCAATTTCGGGTCGGAATTTCGTGCTCCCCGACGATGTCAAGCGCATGGTCCACCCGGTGCTCGCCCATCGCTTGATCTTGCGGCCGGAAAGCCGGCTGCGGAAAATCACGCCCGCTTCAGTTCTCAATGACATTGTGCCCGATGTAGCTGTGCCTATCCTGCCGCAGCAGACGGCGGAGGCGGAAGATTACTTTGCACGATAACCTGGCCGCCGAAACGAGAACCGCTTTTCCCGTGCGGCACTACCGCCGGTGCTCTTCCCATTCTTCAATCGACCGCGGCCAATCGTCTTTGAGCAAGCGGGAGAGTGATCGATCGGCCAGCACTTTGCCGCTCGTCTGGCAGCGCGGGCAGTAGTTGGTTTCGTTCTCGGCGTACACGATGCGCTGAACAAGCGTCCCGCAGATCGGACAAGCTTGGCCATACCGGCCGTGGACCGCCATCCCCGGCCGGAACGCCGTCACCTTTTCAGGAAAGCCTTCCCCGACCTCTCGCCGGAGCTGCTCCGCCCAATCGAGCAAGGTCTGCTGCGTGGCCTGGTACAAGCGCTCCCTCTCCGCCTCGGACAGCCTTTGCGTCATCTGCAACGGGGACAGGCGGGCCCGATGCAGGATTTCGTCGGAGTAAGCATTCCCGATGCCACTGAACAGCCGTGGATCGGTGAGCGCCCGTTTCAGGGTGTGATTTTCCCTGGTCAGGACGGCGCCAAACGTGGCCGCATCCGCCTGGAGCACTTCGAGCCCACCGGGATTGAGCTCGGCCAAGGCGGCTTCGCCGCGGAGGAGGTGTAAGGACGCGCGCTTCTTCGAGCCGGCTTCCGTCACAACAAGGGTGCCGGTAGGGAAATCGAACGCGGCCAGGCCCATTCTCCCCGGCACCTTGGCCGACCGCGGCTTCCAATGCAAACGACCGGCAATCATCAGGTGAAAGACCAAAAACAGATTCTCCGCCATTTCGAGAACGATCCGCTTGCCGAGCCGTCGTATCCCAAGAACTGGCAGCCCAAGGACTTCGGTCGGGGGCGGGGCGACGGTGCGGAGGAAAAAGGGACTGAAAAGGCGGATCTGTTCCAGCGGCTGCTTCTCGATGCGGAGGCGCAGCCTTTCGATGTAGACGATGATGTCAGGATATTCGGGCATGAATGAAACAGCCCAGGAATCCCGTCCGGATTGCGACGGGACCCTGGGCTGAAAGCCTGGCCGATGGCCATCCTTACCTACAGCAGCCGCCGCATTGCACGTGGACGTGGCGATGACCATGGCAGCGGTGCCGGCAGCCCCGGGCTTCGGCATATGGCGCCACGAAAGCCAGGGCGAGCAGGACCAGGGCGATCTTCGAGAGTAGCTTCATCAGATCCTCCGATGGTTAAGACTGGGCACCAAACCTATTGTAGAGTTGAAATTGGGTCCGGCCAGCTTCATCAAATTGGGTAGATGGCACAATTGGGAAAAGCCTGGCAACCTGGCAATCATCGCCTGGGCCAGATTTGCCACGGTTCGACCCAGATCGACGAAACTCTACCGGCGGTGCACCCACCAGGGTCTGGCGGCGAGACCCGCAAGTTGTATGTCACTACGCGATCTGCTACACTCAGCACGTATTGCAGGCCGGTCTCCGAATTCTCCTTGCATTGCACGATTGGCCATGGCTGAACCGCAATACCGCCATTTGACCTGCCAAGTCGAGGACAATGTCCTCGTGCTGACCATCACGAGCACGGATCTCCAGGACGAAAAGTTGGCCGACGCCCTTGCGGAGGAGTTGTTGGACGCCGTCGCCCAATTTGGCATGCACCAGATTGTCCTGGACATGCAGCGGCTGAGATACATATCGAGTGTGGCGTTTCGGCCGTTACTGCGGCTCCGTAGCAAATTGAAGGAAATCGGCGGCCGGATGATCCTGTGCGGTTTGACGCCCGCGGTCGGCGATATTTTTTTCACTACGAAGATGCTGAGCCCGACCGGCTCATTTGAAGCCCCCTTTCAAATGGCGGCCGACGTGGCCGCCGCCGTGGCCCAGCTGAAGGATGAACCCGCCCAGGAATAACGGCCGGGCCCTACGATTTTACTTCAACCCAGAGTCCCAGGAGAGAAAGCACGAGACCCATGTTGGCACACACTGTATTTTTTTCCTTGAAAGACTCGTCAGAATCCGCCAAGCAAAGGCTCCTCGAAGCGTGCCGGAAATATCTGACGCCGCACGAAGGCATCATCTCCTTCGCCTGCGGCACCCTGGCTGCGAACTTGAACCGTCCCGTTAACGACCGCGATTTCGACGTGGCCCTGCACATCCTGTTCCGCACTCAGGAGGACCATGACCGCTATCAGGAGGCGCCCATCCATCACCGGTTCATCGAGGAAAACAAGGAGAACTGGAAGAAGGTAAGAGTGTTCGATTCCGTCGTGGAGCAGGCTCACAGCGCGAAAAAGGGATAAGCCAGCATCGGTGTCCAGGCCAAGTCAACGCTTCCTCGCGCCATCGGGTAGAATGATGATTGCCCGCTGGTCAAGTCCGAAGACGGAGGATGTAGCCATGCCGGTTCACGAGTGGACGCGCGTTGACGCTGGATTGTTTCATCATTTTCACCAAAGCTGAACGATCGCTCGAGGCAACGTCCTGAACGCCGGTGGTCTGCCTCCAGATTGCTTTGCCTTGGTGGAGCAAAATATCAAAGGCCCGATCCCAGACGTGTTGACCTTGAAGCTGTCGCAGACAATGGAAAAACTGAGCAACGGTACCTCCCCATTGGCAGTGGCCGTGGCATCCCCGCGAACGCCCGTGGTGCGGCGGAATGAGGTTGACCTCTATGCGGACAAAGCCAATCGCATTGTGGTTCGGCACCGGCACGGCGACGTCGTGGCTGTCCTCGAAATCGTGTCGCCCGGCAGCAAATCCAGCAGGGCTGAACTCCGCACGCTCATCGAGAAATCGGCCGCGCTTCTCCGGCCTGGGATTCATCTTCTCGTGGTCGATCTCTTACCTCCCAGCAAGCGCGATTCACACGGCCCTCCCAAGGCTATCTGGGACGAGTTCGGGGAAGAGGAATTGGAGCTGCCACCCGACAAGCCGCTCAGGCTCGGGGCCTTGGGCACGGGACCTCCCCGCGTGGCCGATGGCGAACCGCTAGCCGTGGGAGACGGATTGCTCCCGATGCCCATGTTTCTTAAGCCAGAATACTACGTCCCCGCCCCGCTGGAAGCTACCTATCAAGCAACATGGAGTCTGTTCCCTGCTCCGCTCAAGGAACTGCTGGAGTCCCCAGCTCCGCCGCGCTGATGGCAGCGAGTTCTGGAAGCGCCGACGTCATGAACCCTCTCACGCCCCAATTCACGTGCGATGCCATGCTCGGCGGCTTGGCCCGTTGGCTCCGGGCTGCCGGCTACGATGCTTCCTGGAAAGCCGATGTCGGCGACTGGGAGCTGATCCGCCAGGCTCTGCGCGAAGAACGAATCTTGCTCACGTCGGATACGGGAATCTTCCGTATTGGCATCGTCCGGGACGGGGAAGTGCCCGCCTTGCTCATTCCGCACGGCCTCGGCAAGCAGGAGCAGATGGCCTTTGTTCTTCGTCATCTCCGCTTGCCGGTGCGCGAGCCGCGCTGCATGGCGTGTGGGGGACCGCTCCATGAAGTGCCCAAGGAACAGATCCAGGATCGGGTACCGTCGCGAACACTCGCCTGGTTGCAGCATTTTTATGAATGTGGCCGTTGCCATCAGATCTTTTGGCAGGGAACCCACTGGCGGCAGATCGCTCGTCACCTGGAAAATATCCGCGCCGTTCCTCCCTCCCATTGAGGGGTTCGGTGCTGGGCAGTTTGCAGAGCCGCACGCTTCTGGGAACCGCCGCGAAACGACCGGACTCACTATAATGAGAGTTTTGCCAAAGAACCAAAACATCTATGCCTCCCGACATTCCCACCCGCGATGAGCTGGCCGAGAAATACCTGGCCCAGCTACCCTACGTGCCGTATCCCGTTCAGGAAGAGGCGTTGTTGGCCTGGTTCACCACGGAGCAGGGAGTCCTGGTCTGCGCCCCAACCGGGACCGGCAAAACGCTCATCGCTCAGGCGGCTCTTTTCGAGGCGTTGCACACCGGAAAAACCGCCTACTACACCACACCTCTCATCGCCCTGACCGATCAAAAATTCCAAGAGATGCAGGCCTCGGCCGTGCGATGGGGTTTCTCCGCTGACCAGGTTGGCCTGGTGACTGGCAATCGTCGCGTCAACCCCGATGCGACCGTCCTGGTCGTCGTGGCCGAGATTCTTCTCAACCGCCTGCTGAATCCCAGTGCGTTCGATTTCAGCCATGTATCGGCCGTCGTCATGGATGAGTTCCACAATTTCGCCGACCTCCAGCGCGGCATCGTCTGGGAGCTGTCTCTGGCGATGTTGCCGCCCCACGTTCGCCTGCTGCTGCTGTCCGCCACGGTCGGCAATGCCGCGGAATTCGTGAGCTGGCTACAACGCTGTCATGGCCACAAGATCGAACTCGTCGAGGGTCGAGAACGGAAAGTACCACTCACCTACCAATGGGTACCGGATCAGTTTCTCAATGAGCATCTCGTCGAAATGGCCAAGGGGGATGCGCAAACCCGGAAGACGCCGGCCCTGGTCTTCTGCTTCAACCGGGACGAATGCTGGAGCATTGCCGAGCAGCTCAAGGGACTTCCGCTGCTTTCCGGAGAGCAGCGCACCCTGTTGCACGCCGAGGTGAACAAGCTCGACTGGACCCAAGGAGTGGGCCCGAAGCTAAAGCAGATGCTGCACCGCGGCGTGGGGGTTCATCACGCCGGCCTGCTGCCGAAATACCGCCGGGTGATTGAAGATCTCTTTGAACGCAAACTCTTGGCGGTGGCAATCTGCACGGAGACACTGGCCGCCGGCATCAACTTGCCGGCCCGCTCCGTGGTGCTGAATGCACTGGTCAAGGGACCGTTCGGCAAACAGAAGCTGGTAGATGCCAGTACCGCTCACCAGATTTTCGGCAGGGCGGGCCGGCCGCAGTTTGACGATCGTGGCTACATCTACGCACTGGCCCATGAGGACGATGTCAAGATCCTGCGCTGGAAGGAGAAATACGATCAGATCCCGGAGAATACGAAGGATCCCGGCTTGCTCAAAGCCAAGAAAGCTTTGAAACGCAAAAAACCGACCCGCCGCGATACGGTGCAATACTGGAATGAGAGCCAGTTTAAACAATTGCAGGGCGCGTCGCCCGGGAAGTTGTACAGCAAAGGGCCAATCCCGTGGCGTTTGTTGGCCTATCTTCTCAAGCTCTCGCCGGAAGTGGCCCGGGTGCGTGCGGTTCTTCGCAAACGGCTGATGGACGAGTCACGCATCCAGGCCAGCGAAAAGATCCTCGATCAGATGCTCCTGACTCTGGCGTCCGGTGGATTCGTGACCCTGGAGCCAAAGCCGCCCAACCCGGTGCCGGAGGGCGAAACGGCTGCGCCGGAGCTGTCCGCTCAGCGTTACACCGCCGTTCTCGCGACACCGACAGCGGAGCTGGAAAAGCTACTGGTCTTTCGCAGTGTGCATCCCGTATACGGAGCGTACTTGATCAACCAGCTCGGCATCGCCGACCGCACGGAACGGCTTCAGGCGATGGAAAGCGTGCTCGAAATACCGCGGCCGTTATTGAAGTTCCTGCGTGTGCCGTTCGATCTGCCTCCCGGACCACTGGCCAGCACTCGATTGGACGCCGAGTTGATTCGCCGCGGACTGATTGTGGCTCCCGTGCCGAAGACCGCCGAGGAGGAAGAAGAGGAAGACGATGAAGAATACGCGCCGAGCTTATCGGACAAGCTGCGGCTCTTGTTTGATGCACTCTATCCGGACGTTGTGGATGTCCATACGCAGTCGGTCTGGTGCGCCGGGGAATTGCTGCGTTTCGGTGGGAATTTCAATAAATACGTTCAGAGCCGGGATCTGGTGAAGCAAGAGGGGATCGTTTTTCGCCATTTTCTGCGTCTGATTTTGCTCTGTGGCGAATTCGCCCTGGTAACGCCGCCGGACGCCACCACGGCCGAATGGCAGGCGGACCTGCGCGATCTGTCCGAGCAATTGACCGCGAGCTGCCGGGCGGTGGATCCAGCCAGTACGGATGAAATCATCGAACAGGCCCGTGCGGCCGATGTCGTGGAAGGGGAAGCGGAGGCGAAGGGCGTTGGGACACAACGATAACGGGCCACCGCGCAACTTGCCTGTGGCACCCATCCTTGTAGTTTACGGATGAACTCGGGGCAGCATCCACACCACACGGAGACAGCTCATGAAACGGCGACGATGGGGACTCATCTGCGTTGCTTGCTTTCTTTCGGGAGCGACGCTCGGAATCATCTTGGCCGGCAGCCGATTGATGTCGGTCCTTCCCTCCGCGGCGGCGGTCGAGCCGGCGACGGCCAAGGCAACGTCACGACCTGTGCCGCCCGAGGACGGCAAACTGCGCATCATCTGCTTCGGGGCGCATCCGGATGATTGCGAGCTTCAGGCCGGCGGCGTGGCGGCGTTATGGTCGGCCAAGGGGCACCATGTCAAGTTCGTCTCCGTAACCAATGGCGACATCGGCCATTGGCGCGATGCTGGCGGCCCGCTGGCCAAGCGGCGCACCGCCGAAGTCGAACGGGCGGCGCAGATCCTTGGCAATGCCACGGAAGTGCTGGATATTCATGATGGCGAATTGCTTCCCACGCTGGACAATCGCCGGACCATCACGCGGCTGATCCGCGAATGGAAAGCCGACATCGTCATGAGTCACCGGCCCAATGATTATCATCCCGACCACCGCTACACGGGGACCTTGGTTCAGGATTCCGCGTACATGGTGGCCGTTCCGTTCTTCTGCCCGGATACTCCGCCTCTGAAGCACAATCCGGTGTTTCTCTTCTACCCCGATGGGTTCCAGAAGCCCAATCCGTTTCAGCCGGACATTGCCGTGGCTATCGACAAAGTCATCGATAAGAAACTCGACGCGCTGGACGTGCTGGTGTCGCAATTCTTCGAGGGCGGGGCTCTGGGATCGGCGGATCTGATGAAGCAACCGGACCGTGCTCGTCAGGTGCGCACCGGCTTCGCCAACCGCAATCAGGCAACCGCCAAGCGTTTTCGCGCCAAGTTGGTGGAATGGTACGGGAAGGATCAGGCCGACAAGGTACACTACGCCGAGGCGTTCGAGGTCTGTGAATACGGACGACGGCCGAGCAAGGAGGAGTTGGGACGGCTGTTTCCGTTCATGGGGGACTGAGAGAGTCCATCCCGTTTGGTGCCGGAATTGGGAAGAGCCGACATCGGTGCTTGACTTGGCCCCGGTGCACGATGCCAATGGCTGCCGTGCGCAGTAGGACATTGGTCAATCGACTTCACGATCCGGACGGACCTGCGAAGGATGCCGCGGTCCGTCGCGGACGCATCCGGATCGTGTGCTGCAATCTCGTGTCGGGGATCTCCCTACAGACAGCTTTCTGCTCATGGATTCTTCGGGCTCGTCCGTTCGAGAAGCCATTTCTCCAGGAGTTGTTCCAGGTGGATATCTTTGGATGCCAGGTTGATCCACACTTCCAGCCGATCGGGAATTTGCTTCGTGTGGACAACTTCCCAGCTGGGCACGGGCTTCACGATTTTGGCGCCAAATTGGGCCAGCACGTCGTTCTGGAATTCGTCCTTCCACCAACCGCCGCCTAATTGTTCGGAAAGGTCTTTGGATAGATGGATCTTGATATGAAGTCCTTGCACGCGGCTCAGCTTCGTAAGAAAACGTTCCAAAGCACCGGTATTGCCGCCGTAAATCAGGTCGCTGAAATCGTGCTCCGGTCCCCAACCCATGTGCTGACCGCCGCCGAGAAATGAGAACTGCTTGTCCTGCACGACAGCCTGGACCGCATCCACGAATTTCTTGTCTACATCTCCCCGAAAATCAATGCTCGGGTAATGCAGCACAATTACCGTGGCCTCCGCGCGGGCGCCAATGAACAGCAAGGCTAGCAGCGGTAGCCCCACGGCGAATCGAGCTTTCATGATTTCTCCTCCAAGGGATCGCGACACTCCCTAACCGTATCAAACCCGGAGCCCGGTGCACAGTCCGGAAGCAGTACCGCCGGGTTGTATGTCCGGTTCAGCTTGACGGCCCAGGGTCTCTTGAGCAGTCGATGTTCCGCCGGGTAAACCTCGCCTATGCCGCCGGCGCCGAGCATCGGCGGGCTCCTGCGCCATCCACTGCTCCACCCAATGGCAAACCACTGCGAAGGGTAATCGGCAACCATTCGGCGAAATTTATTCTTCGAATTACTCTAGCTTTTCAAAAAACGCCGGGTAACATCTATTCTTAGTTTGGCTCGCGAACACCGACTCTTGCAAAGTCGGCAGCAGCTTTCGGGAGGAGCCCGTGAGTTGCTTGGCTCGTGAGCGCATCGAGGAAAGGAGTCCTGGATGATCACGTCTGCTTTTGCCCCACGCATCGGCATCTTTGGTTCAGAGGAAACGGCGATCTCTACAAGCCGCGGCTGTTATCTCTGGCCGGTAGGCTACGGCGCCGCCCTGAGCGAGGCGGGCGCAACTCCAGTTTCACTGGCCCTGTGCCGCCAGCGATCGGTGCATGAGGAAATTCTCGAAGACCTGGACGGGATCCTGCTCGTGGCGCGGGAGACGGACGAGGCTTGGCAGCCCGCGGATGCCGATTGGCTTTGCCGTGCTGCCCGTGAGCGAAGAGTGCCCATTCTCGGGGTTGACCAGGGCCTTCAGGCGTTGAACGTTGTTTACGGTGGCTCGCTGTACGCGGATGTATCGCGCGAACTGCCGCAAGCATTGCAACACCAGCATGCCTATGAGCCCGGGGATCGCCATGCCATCAACATCGAGCCGAATACCCGTCTCGCAAGCTTCTACGGGGAAGGCGAGATCGTTGTCAACAGTGAGCATCGCGCCGCAGTGTGCCGCCTGGCGCGCGGGTTTCGCGTCAGCGCCCGTGCACTGGATGGAGTGATCGAGGCCATCGAGGCCGAAGAGGAGCATTGGTTTGCCCTCGGTGTCCAATGGCACCCGGCTTCCGCCAGTGCCTCGGGCCTCGATATCCAACTGTTTCGCGGGCTCGTTGATGCTTGCCGGGAGCGACGGCTTGGCTCTGTCGGCAAACCATGCCTTCAGGCCGCTTGACGTCGTGCCGGTTCTCTTCCAAAGGATCACCGAATCGAAGACTCGGCGCTCGCTTTCCATCCATTCGTTTCCGATTACAGGGAGGTAATGGGAATGAAGCTGCGTTACTTTGTGCTCGATCAGAACGGTCAGCTCCGCAAGGCATCACAGGCGGCGGTGCAAGCTCTGTGGGAAGGACGTCTCCAGGTCGATGCGCTGGGGTGTGCTCGTAAACACGAAGTTCACCTCGTAAGCGTTGTCTGCACCAGTCGGCTTCTGCCGCGCAAGGTGTATCTCCTGCGCCTGCCCTTGGAGGAGGGAAGCTTCACGGAAGAGAGCTACCTGGTCCTCCAGGCTTTTACGAGGCCGGACTGTGTGACGCGCCAAGAGGCCATCGCCCATCATACCGAAGGTTGGCCGCCCAATTTGTTCCAGCAGCTTGCGGTTGCCCTGGACATCTCCGTTGCCAGCTTGAGCGTGCCGCTTGCCATTGGTGGACCGTTATTGCTTGCTTCCGCACTGGAGGTAACTCCGCGGCAAGCCTTGCGCCGCCTTCGCTGAGAGGCGTTTCGACTTCGAGGGACGGCCATCGGCCGTCCCTCGAAGTCAATCCCCCGCTGAGTAATTCCGCAGTACTTGAAAGCGATTGGCCTTTGGTTGGCCCTATCCACTCCAGGCAGTAAACTGCCTTTGTCGGTCGAGGCCGCGTGCCCGAAAAGACAATCCCCACCAACGCATCCGGTACGAGCATCCGAAAGTGGAACGGCCCATGAATATCCAGGCCATCACCGAAACCGCCATTTATGTCGATGACCTCGATGCTGCGGAGGATTTTTACCGAAGAATCCTCGGCCTACGGGTTCTGGGCAAGGACCCTGGCCGGCAGGTGTTCTTCCAGGTTGGAGACCGCAACGTGTTGCTTGCGTTCTTGCCCGAGGCCACACTGCAAGCAGGGATGCTGCCGCCTCATGGGGCCAAAGGGCCCGGTCACTTCGCGCTGGGAATAGAACGGCAATCCTTGGATGCCTGCCGGCAGCACCTGGAAAGTCAGGGAGTCACCATCGAACAAGAAGTCGATTGGCCGAGGGGGGGCCAATCGATCTACTTCCGGGATCCCGCCGGGAACTTGGTGGAACTGGTCACGCCGGGGATATGGGGATTGCCCAGCGGCTGGTAGTTCCGCCCTTGTCGAGCATAGGCCATTGTCAGCCGCCGTTCCGGACAGTAGCATGGATGCTGCTCCCGAATTTTCCGAGAACGGCATCGGTCATGGATCTCCTCAACGAAAACGACGTCCAGGCAATTCGTCAACTCCGCGATGTGTATGCCCGGCTCCGGGCGGAGCTAGGACGGGTCATCGTCGGCCAACAGGACACGATCGAGCGGTTGGCGATTTGCCTGTTTGCTCGGGGGCACGCGCTCCTCATGGGCGTTCCGGGATTGGCCAAGACGCTCTTGGTCCGCAAACTCGCCGAAACGATGTCGCTGAAGTTTAGCCGGATTCAGTTCACCCCCGATCTGATGCCGATGGACATCACCGGCACCGACATCTTGCAAGACCAGGCGGGCGGCCGGCGCGAGTTCGAATTTGTGCGGGGGCCCGTCTTCGCCAACCTCGTCTTGGCCGACGAGATCAACCGCGCTCCTCCCAAAACGCAGGCGGCCATGCTGGAGGCGATGCAGGAGCAGAAGGTCACCGTGGTCGGGAAATCGTTTCCTCTGGAAGCACCCTTCTTGGTCCTGGCCACACAGAATCCGGTTGAACAGGAGGGAACCTACCCCTTGCCGGAAGCCCAGCTGGATCGGTTCATGTTTCTGATCGAGCTGAATTATCCCTCCGAGGATGAGGAAGTGCGAATTGCACGCACCACGACCGGCGATGACCTGGCGGAATTAATATCCTTGATGCATGCCGAAGACATCATCCGCCAGCAGCATCTGGTACGCCGTGTTCCGGTGCCGGACCACATTTATTTGTACGCCGCCCGGCTGGTGCGGAAGACCCGGCCGGCGGACGCCACCGCTCCGGGATGGCTGAAACCGCTGATTTCTTGGGGGGCAGGGCCCCGAGCGGTTCAGTATCTGATCCTTGGGGCCAAAGCCCGTGCGGCCCTGCTGGGCAGCTACATGGTTCGCTTGGAGGATGTGGAAGCTGTCGCCGCCCCGGTGTTGACGCATCGCTTGATCACCACGTTCGCCGCCCAGGCCGAGGGGATCGATGCCAAGCAAATTGTCCGCCGCCTGGTCGAGGAAACCAAGGCCGCCGCGTAGGGGTTCCCGATAACAAACCGGCCGTCATTCGTCCTTTCATCAGCGCATCCACGCGGGGTGTCAGGAGGCCCTATGTTCCCTAGCCGTCAACCGCGCAGCTTTCTCGACGCCCAGGTGCTATCCCGGCTGGCCAACGTCCCGTTGTTCTCCCGCCGGCCCATGCAGGGCAACGTTTCGGGACGGCATCCCAGTCCCCACCGGGGTTCGAGCGTCGAATTTGCCGAGTATCGCAAGTACGTGCCGGGGGATGATCTCCGGCGTTTGGATTGGCGCGTCTACGGCCGGTCGGATCGGTTCTATGTGAAGGAATTCGAGGCCGACACCAACCTGCGTTGCTGTTTCATCCTTGACACCAGCGGCTCGATGGCGTTTGGCTCGACCGGCATCGCCAAGATCGAGTATGCCCGCAAGCTGGCCGGCTCGCTCGGTTATTTGGCCGTTCAGCAAGGGGACGCCGTCGGGATTTCCTGTGTTGCCAAGGGAATCACGCGGAGCCTGCCGCCGACGAGAAATCCGGCTCATCTGCGGACGTTCTTCGACATCCTCGAGCAGGCGCAACCGGAAGGGGAAACCCACTTGATCTCCGTGCTGCACGAGTTGGCCGAGACTATCCGGCAACGGGCCTTGATTGTCATTCTTTCGGATCTGTTTGTCGAGCCGGAATTGCTCCGGGGCTGCTTCCAGCACCTGCACTTCCGCAAGCACGACATAGCCGTGTTCCACTTGCTCGATCCGCAGGAGATGAGCTTCAACTTTCGCCGGCCGATGCGGTTTCTCGACATGGAGGGGGGACCGGCGATCTTTGCCGAGCCGAACGAGATCGCCGATCGGTACCACCAGGCGTTGCAAACCTACCTCGGAGCATTGCGGGATGTGGTGTTGGAGTCGGCGGTGGACCATCATCGGGTGGCGCTGGACGAAGACTACGAACAAGTGCTCGTGCGGTTCCTCGTGGGCCGGGCGCGGGGACGGGGATAGCAAACGGATGCAGGGCTGCTGAACGATGACTTTCCTTCAACCTTTCCTGCTAATCGGGCTCCCCCTGGTCGCGCTGCCGATCCTGATTCATTTGATCAATCAGCGGCGATACCAGACCCTTCGCTGGGCCGCCATGATTTTCTTGCTGGCTGCGAATCGAATGTCGCGCGGCTACGCCAGGCTGCGGCAAATGCTGATCCTGGCGTGCCGCATGCTGGCGATTGCCACGCTGATCTTCGCCATCAGCCGGCCGCTGGCCAGCGGCTGGCTGGGCCGTGCTGTGGGGGGCCGGCCGGACACAACGATCATTTTGCTCGATCGTTCGCCCAGCATGCGTCAGCAAGGTCCGGGAACCGTGATTTCCAAGCTGGAAGCCGGCCGGCAGCAGTTAGCACGAACGCTAGAAATGCTCGGGTCGGGTCACTGGGTGTTGATCGAGAGCACGTCCCCTGTTGCCCGCGACATCGAGTCGCCACAAACCCTTCTGAAACTCCCCTCGACCGAGCCTGCTAGCACTTCAGCGGATTTGCCGGCCATGCTGGAGACAGCCCGCGATTACATCCGCACAAACCGAACCGGCAACACCGAGATATGGATTTGCTCTGATTTGCGGCAGAACGATTGGAATCCCGACAGTGTGCGCTGGCAGACCCTCCGCGATGCGTTTCTCGAATTTCCGCAGAGCATCCGCATCCACTTGCTGGCCTATGCCGATGTCGCCAGCGGAAATGTGGCCATCCGAGTCACCAACGTCCGCCGAGTGCAAACGGCCCACAGCGCGGAGTTGTTGGTTTCGCTCAAATTGACACGCGAAGGTGGCACGGATGCCCCGCTCCATCTGCCGGTGCAAATCGAAATCGAGGGCGCCCGTTCTGAAGTGACCGTCGATATGGACGGCTCGGCCTGCGAGCTGAAGGACCATCGCATCCCAATTGAGCGGGAGCGCGAACGGGGTTGGGGCAAAGTGTCGATTCCGGCCGATGCCAACCCGGCCGACAACGAATTCTATTTTGTCTTCGATCGGCCACAGCCGCGGCGGACCTTGATCGTCAGCGAGGATCCACGCACGCTGGCCGCGGTGCAGCTCGCTGCCGCCATCTCACCGGACCCGGTGCTCTCGTGCTCTGCGGAAATCATCCCGCGCGAGCAGATGACGGCCACCGACTGGGAGGGGATTTCCCTGTTGGTCTGGCATGCCCCCTTGCCGGAAGCGGACACGGCCCAAGTCGTGCAAGCGTTCCTGCAACGTGGCGGGCAAGTCCTGTTCCTGCCGCCGCGGACCCCCAATGACGTTGCGTTCCTGGGAGTCCGCTGGCAAGACTGGCTCGATGTGCCCTCCGAGACTTCAGTCGAGACGTGGCGCGGCGATCAAGATATCCTGGCCAACACCCAAAGTGGAGCGTCTTTGCCGGTCGGCCGCTTGCAGATCCGCCGGACCTGTGGCGTGTCGGGAGAGCTGACGCCGTTGGCAAGCTTGAAAGGAGGCCGGCCGCTCTTGGCCCGCCTGCCAACCACTCGTGGCGGGGTTTACTTCTGCACCACGACGCCGGACGCTGCCGACTCCTCGTTGGCCAGCAACGGTGTGGTGCTATACGTGTTCGTGCAGCGCGCCCTGGCCGCGGGAGCCGCCGTTCTCGGTCAGACACGCCAACTCGTGGCCGGTGATGCCGCGCTGGAGCAACCGTTGACCTGGCGCCCGGTCGCCGGCGCGGCCGATGCCCTTTCGACCGATTATGTGCATCACGCTGGCGTATATGCAGCCGGCGACCGATTGCTGGCGGTCAACCGCTCTGCTGCCGAGGACCATGCGGCCGTACTCGCCGACGATCGAGTCGCGGAGTTGTTCCGGGGTCTTTCGTTTACGCGCGTCGATGATCGCGCCGGCAGCCTGGTCGGTCTGATCCAGGAGATGTGGCGGCCGTTCCTTGTCGCGATGATGATTGCGCTGCTCGCGGAAGCTGGGTTGTGTTTGCCGCGGCCAAAACCGGAGTCCGACGCGTCCGCCAAGGCAGCTCGTCCGGGGCCCGCTTCTGTGCGCGCCGACCCTGTGGCGCGCGCCGGCGCGTTCGGCTCCAGCCCCATGAGGCTTTCCACGTGAACTCGACGCACACGCTGACACTGCTTTGGACTTCATGGTCGGCCACGCTGTCCATCGGTGCCGTGCTGTTGGCGGCTGGGTTTTGCTGGATGGCATGGCGGCGCAGCGGCTATGCACGCTCCCAGGGCGTGCTGGAGTTATTGCGCCTGGTCATCATTGCTCTGATGGCGTGGATCCTCAATCAACCGGAATGGGTGGAGGAATTTCGGCCCGACGACAAGCCCGCCATTCTCGTACTCTGGGATAATTCCGCGAGCATGGATACGCGCGATGTGCCTAGCGGCCCCAACGGCGGTTCCGCGCGGATTTCTCGGCGCGAGGCGATTACCGCACTAACCGATGAGACCGCCTGGACGACCCTGCGGGAACGGATGGACGTCATTGTCCAGCCGTTTGCATCGCCCGAAACGGGCCGGCGGACCGACCTGCATGAGCCATTGGCCCAGGCGCCCGACAAGGTCAAGCATCTCCAGGGCGTGGTGTTGATCTCCGATGGCGATTGGAATGAAGGGCCGCCGCCGGTTCAGGCGGCGACGAAGCTGCGTCTGAAGGGAATCCCCGTATTTGCTGTGCCGGTGGGGAGTTCGACCCGGCTGCCGGATATCGAGCTGCTCAGCCTCGGAGCGCCTACGTTCGGCGTCGTGGGCAAGTCGGTTCGCATTCCATTCACCATTGAAAGCACTCTGCCACGCGACTATCTCACCACCGTGTCGTTGAAAACATCCGATGGCGACGAAGTCCGGGAAGAAGTCCGCATTGCGGCGATGGGCCGCACCACTGGTTCGCTCCTTTGGAAACCGACCAAGACCGGCGACGTCACGCTGACCCTTGAAGTGCCGAAACATCCCGATGAGACACTGGCCGATAACAATCGGCTCACGGCGCCGATCGCCATCCGTGAAGAAAAACTGCGCGTGCTGGTCGTCGAATCGCTGCCCCGCTGGGAATACCGCTATCTCCGCAATGCCTTGGTGCGCGACCCCGGCGTCGAAGTGAGCTGCCTGCTGTTCCAGCCGGGCCTCAGCAAGGTTGGCGGCGGTGGCAAGGACTACATCAAGCAATTCCCCGCCGGGTTGGATGAACTATCGAAGTTCGACGTCGTCTTCCTGGGCGATGTTGGCGTCGACGATGGCCAGCTCACAGCCGAACAATGCCGGCTCTTGAAGGGTCTGGTCGAACATCAAGCCAGTGGGTTGGTGTTCATGCCCGGCGCCCAAGGCCGGCAATTTTCCTTGCTCGAAACGGGGCTGGCCGATCTTTTTCCGGTGGTGATGGACGAAGCGCAGCCAGGGGGATGGGGCTCGCGCACTCCTGGGCATTTCGAATTGACCGAGCTCGGCCGGCGGAGCTTGCTGACCAACCTGGCCGACACGCAAGAGGACAACCTGGAAGTGTGGGAGGACCTGCCGGGCTTCCAGTGGTATGCGCCCGTGGTTCGGGCCAAGGGGGGAAGCGAAGTGTTGGCGGTGCATAAGGACGCGGCCAACACCTATGGCCGGCTGCCGCTCCTGGTCACGCGCACGTTTGGTGCGGGCAAGGTGCTTTTCATGGGCACCGACGGTGCGTGGCGCTGGCGTAAGGGAGTGGAAGACAAGTACCATTACCGGTTCTGGGGCCAGGTCGTTCGCTGGATGGCGTATCAGCGAAACATGGTCAAAGGCGAGACGATGCGGCTGTACTACTCGCCGGATCAGCCCCAGGTTCGCCAAACACTCGCCCTGCATGCCAACGTGATGGAACGCAACGGCGAACCCCTTGCCAAGGGAGACGTGCTGGCGCGCATCACCGCCCCCTCCGGCAAAACCGAGACGGTGCGGTTTACCTCGACCGGCGAGGAATGGGGTGTCTATCACGGCCGCTTCACGGCCGCCGAACCGGGCAAGCATGAAGTTACCCTGGCCTGCAAGCAGACTGGCGCGACGCTGGAAACGTCCATCTTCGTACAAGGAATCACGGCCGAGCGGGTCGGGCTGCCGGCGCGCCCGGAAGTCTTGGAGGAAATCTCCCGTGTGACTCACGGCAGCATGCTAGCTCCCGGCAAGATGGACCAGCTTCTGCATGCGCTTGCCAGTCTGCCGGAACCGCCGCCCTCGGTTCGCCGGGTCCAGCTGTGGAGCCATCCGGTGCTTGCGGGTGCAGTGGTTCTCTTGTTGGCCGTATTCTGGATCGGAAGGAAAATCGTCGGCCTGGTGTGACGATCCCTGTTTGTTGCAGTCGAATGTCTGCCGGTCTGATACGATGGAGACCGGTTCGAGGGGACCAAAAGGGTTCGCGTAGCTGCCCGAAGGAGACTGGAAATGTTTCTTTCCCCGCAACAGCGTCGGCTCGAATTACCGGAATCACTCCGAACCCAGATGTTCGCGTTTCGGCGCCGGGTCTGGGCCATCAAATTGATGGAGGCCGGCTGCGGCGCCGCGTTTGGCGTCTTGGCCGCCTACCTCGTGCTGTTCCTCCTCGACCGTGTTTGGGATACGCCAGGAGGGGTGCGAATTGCCATTTTTGCACTGGCCATGCTGAGTTGTACGATCGTGCCGCTGGCGTTGCACCGGTGGATATGGCGGCAGCGCAGGCTGGAACAACTGGCCCGCTTGCTGAGCCGTACGTATCCCAGCATCGGAGATCAACTCCTCGGTGTTATCGAGCTGGTGGGCAGCGAATCCGAACAGGCACGGTCCATCGCTCTGTGCGAGGCCGCCATTGAACAGGTAGCCGAGAAAGCGCAGACGCGCAACTTCGCGGAGGCCGTTCCGAACCCGAAACATCTTCGCTGGGCCGGCGTCGCACTGGGAGCGCTGGTGATCGGACTCGGATTGTTGGCGCTCTATCCCGCGGCCGCGGCCAATGCATGGGCCCGGTTCTTGATGCCGTGGCGCGACACGCCGCGGTACACGTTCACCATGGTCGAAGCATTGCCCGACCAGATGGTGGTCGCGCACGGAGAACCCTTTTCGATGACGGTCAAGCTCGCGGAACAATCGGTCTGGCAGCCGAGCCAGGCGGAGGTCCACATCGGGGTGCAGCCGCCTGTTGTTGCCCGGCTTGCCGATGGAGCGTACGAGTTTGAGCTTCCCCCGCAAATCGATGCCGTGGGGCTCGACCTTCAGGTTGGCGACTTCACCAAGCACATTCGCCTGGAACCGACCTTGCGGCCGGAATTGAGTGGCGTCATGGCGGACATTGCCTTGCCGGGATACCTGGGCCGTGCGGACACTGTGAAAAAAGATGTGCGCGGCGGCGCACTCTCCCTGGTCAACGGCAGCCGGGCAACGTTTGTCGCCACGGCAACGCGGGAGCTGGCTGCCGCCAAAGTTAATGGCCAGCCCGTCGCTCCGCATGGTGCGTCCGTGGTCAGCCCGGCGACGGTGATCGATGGCAATCTTCCGGTGGAGTTTCAGTGGCAAGATCGGTTCGGTCTCGGCGGGAAGGAGCCTTTCGTGCTGACCATCAACGGTCGGGAAGATGAACCACCCTCCATTGCCTGTGACGGATTGCCTTCGCGGAGAGTGGTCCTGGATACGGAGCAGCTCAGCTTCAAGGTGACGGCCCAGGATGACTATGGTGTGAAGCAAGTTGGCATGGAATGGCGGGGGATCGATACGACGAACTTCAAGAACCCCGCGACAGGCGAACGCATCCTCGCGGCCGGAGGTCCCGACAAGGAATCGGTGGAGCTGGCCGGCACGTTTACCGCTACATCACTGGGAATCGAGCCGCAGCCGATCCATGTGCGGCTCTTCGTCGAAGATTTCTTCCCGGGCCGGGAGCGGGTGTATTCGCCGACGTACCTTCTTTACGTCCTCAACGCCGAGCAGCACGCGATCTGGCTGACCGATCAGCTCAGCAAATGGCATCGGCAATCGCTGGATGTCCGCGACCGGGAGATGCAATTATTCGAAACCAACAAGCAGCTGCGGCAGCTTGCGGCCGAGGAAATCGATCAACCGGACACGCGCCGCCGGATCGAGACGCAAGCCGAGGCCGAGCGCACCAACGGACGCCGGCTCACCAACCTGGTGGCGACCGGTGAAGACCTGGTCAAGCAGGCCATGCGCAACCCGGAGTTCGGCGTCGGCCATCTGGAGAAATGGGCCGAGATGCTGCAAATCCTGAAGGATATCTCGGCCAATCGCATGCCCTCGGTCGCCGACCTGCTCAAGCAAGCTGCCCAAGCGCCCAAGCTCGCCCAGAACACACCGTCGGACCATGCACCCGCGGCCGGCCAGATCCGCACCACCCTTTCGGGGGAATCATCCGATGGGTCGAAAGAACCGTCGGCCAAAAAGAATGCGGTCCCGGCGATTGTCGATATCGAATCGTCCCAGCAGCCGGCCAATCCCAACGACAAGCCATCGGCACCGAGCGATAGCCGGAGCAGCCCGCGTCTTGGGCTGCCGACTACGATGCTGGCCGGGGGTGGCAAGAACCCCGATTCGTGCCCGGCGGGCCAAAAAATGGAAGAGGCCATCGTCAAGCAACAAGACCTCCTGGCCGAATTTGAAAAGATCGCCGATGAGCTGAATCGCGTGCTGGCCAATCTCGAAGGCAGCACTCTCGTCAAGCGTTTGAAAGCGGCATCGCGGCTTCAATACCGCGTTGCCGGGCGGCTGGGCGATCTCGTGGGCGACGCCTTCGGGGTTCCGGCGCGGGCCGCGAAGGAGGTTCAGCGGAACCTGTTCACGGAGCTGTCGAAGCAGGAAGCGAAGAGCAGCCAGGATCTGTCGAACATCATGGACGACTTGCAGGCCTATTTCGAGCGGCGTCGGTTTGTGCAGTTCAAGGCCGTGCTCGACGATATGCGTCAGCAAGACGCGATCGGCGGACTACGGCAATTGAGCGAAGACCTGCATCGGGAGAGCGGGCTATCGATTGCACAATGCGAATACTGGTCCGACACGCTCGACCGCTGGGCTGAGGACCTGGTCGAACCAGCGTCGGGGGGAACCTGACCGGGCTCGAAATCAAGCGGCAGTTTGCCGCCTTCGATCGTGCTGGAAGTCCTGCAAATCCTGGAAGGGGAAGTCAACCTCCGCGAGGATACTCGCGTTGCCCAACAGGCCAAGCCGGCGATTGCGAAACAACAACATGGCGAGCAGGCGATCGGCCTGTCGAAAACACAGCACCAGCTGCGCGACCGCACTGACAAGGTAACGCAACGCATCCGTGAGCTGCCCGATGGCGAAGTCCAGTTTGCCAGGGAGATCAACCTATTGGGCGCGGTCTCGGAGGTGATGGCCGAGGCGGCCAGCTTCTTACGACGTGGGGAGACCGGCACGCCGGCCATCGCGGCAGAGACAGAAGCCATCGAGCTGTTGCTGCAATCACGCCGCTTCAATCCCAGCGGAGGGGGAGGCGGTGGAGCGGTTCCGGGTGGCGGCGGCGGCGGCACGACCAATGATTCCGCGCTCAGCCTCATCGGCAAGGGCGTCAACGAGAAAGAAGTACGGGAAGCGTCCGGCGTTTCCCAGGCGACTGGGGAGACTGGGGCGACGCTGCCCGAGGAATTTCGCACGGGACTGGACGCCTACTTCAATCGCTTGGAGAAGGGTTCTAAAGAGCGGTGAGGATTGTGTTGAGCAGCGGTTCGCAGAACCGCGCGGTCTCCACGCGGTTCGCAGAACCGCCGCAAAACCGGCAGCAAGAACACGTGCGCAGATCGGGAGGTTAGCGTTTTGTGATGAGATCCCGAGCGAATCTACTGTTCCGTGCTGCCGGCGTGGTGTGGCTAGCGACGCTTGCCACCGATGTACCGTCGGAGCGAGCGTGTGCCGATGAAGCCCCCGCGAAGATGGTGCAGGGGCTCGCCCAGCAGCTTCTCGACCGAGCGCGAGCGCTGGTTCAAGATGATGCCGTGGTCCAGCAATTCGAGCAGCAGTTCGGCCCGCAGTTTCGGCAATTGTACAAAACGGAGCTGCACTTCATGCGCTTGGTGACTCGGCCGACGAAGCAGCAATTCGAGAAAATCGCCGCCGAGGGTGAGGCTGGGCTGAAAGGGGTAATTCGGAGATTTGCGCGGAATGGCGCCGCCTATTCCGCAGGCGAGCAGGCGGACCCCCGCACCCTGATCGCGGACGCACTACTTCAGCCGGTTCGGACAACGCTATCGCCGGAACAGGCGGCACGCTACCAGAAGGAACTCGAACAGCGGGCCGCGGCGCGAAAACGCGTCGTGCTGCTGGATCTGGTCGCCAAGATCGACAAGGTCCTTGCTCTGACGACCGAGCAGCGGGCCCAAATCAGCACGATTCTGGAGAACAATTGGGATGACTCCTGGGACCATATCCAGTTCCTGATGTACGGCGGCCAATACTTTCCCCGGATGCCCGAGGCGAAGATTGACCCGCTTCTCACCGAGACGCAAAAGGCCGTGTGGCGCGACATCCCCAAAGGAAACGTCCGATTCGGATTGAATCTTCAGGTCATGCTCCAGGGATTTGAAGCCGGGGACGAGGTGTGGGACGACGATCAACCCGCGGAGAAGAAATGAGCAGACCGATGCTCCATCGCAGCCTTCCTGCTGAAGGGCTTGAATGGGCCCTGGTGGCGCTCGCTTTGCTGGCTGTCTGTGTTGTGGGCGTGGATGCCCAGGCGCCACGAAAGGCTGCTGCTCCCGCCGTCCAGCCGGCGGTCGTGCAGCCGGCGTTCAGCGATGATCAGTTCGATCAATGGGTTTTCCAGCAGGATCGCAACGCTTCGGTGGCACGCCAGCGGCTGAACTCGCGGTTGGCCTTGCACGTTGATGAAATCGATCACGCCTGCAAGCTCACGGATGAGCAGAAGAAAAAACTGCAGTTGGCCGGGCGAGGCGACATCAAGCATTTCTTCGACCGATACGAAACGGTCAAACAGAAATTTCAGTTGGTGAAGCACGATCAGCAGAAGGTCCAGGAGATTTGGCAGGCCATCAGTCCGTTACAAACAACCCTGCAATCCGGTTTATTCGGTGTCGATTCGCTCCTGATCAAATCGCTCCGCCACACGCTCACCGACGACCAGCTCGCACGGTACGGGGTGATTGCCCGGGAACGCCGAGCGTTTCATCACCGTGCCACGGTGGAGCTTGCGGTCACCGTCCTCGAACAAGGGATGCCTCTGCGGGATGCACAGCGGCGGGAGCTCATCACCCTTTTGATGAACCAAACGAAGCCGCCCCGAAAGTCGGGTCAGGCCGCACAGTATTATTTCATCATGTATCAGCTCGGCCGGCTTCCGGAAGAGAAACTGAAGCCGCTCTTCGACAATGCGCAATGGAAGGTCGTGAGCCGGCAGCTCAACCAATTCAAGGGACTGGAGCCGTTTCTCCGCCAATCCGGCCAGCTGTCTGACGAAGAAGACGAGCCCAATAAAGCCGCGGATCGGCCGGCGGCGGCCAAGCAATAGTGCGCAGGACGGTGATGCCGAAAGGAGACCAAGCATGTCGCGAATCCTGGCTGTAGGGCTCGTCTTGGTAGGCGGCATCGCTCCTGTCAACGCCCAGCCGCCCAATGCCCGCATCGGCGAAGCCGTCCCGCGCGATGTGCGCGAACTGTACGACAAAGGTTTGCAGTATCTGGCGAAAACGCAGACGGAAAACGGCGATTGGACCGACGGCCAGCAAGGACCGGGGGTCACGGGCCTGGGATTGATGGTCTTCCTGGCTTCCGGCGAAGACCCGAATTTTGGTCTGTACAGCAACAATGTCCGGCGGGCCGTGCGCAGCATCATCTCTAACCAGAACCCAACTACCGGGTACCTGGGCACCAGCATGTATCATCACGGTTTTGCCATGCTCGCCTTGGCCGAAGCCTACGGTACCGTCGATGACCGGCAGATCTGGCCGAGCGGCAAGCAGCCCCGGTCAATCGGAGCGGCGCTCGAGCTCGCGGTGCGGATGGCGATCACGTCGCAAAAGAAAAATCCTTTGGGTGCCTGGCGGTATTCGCCGACGGCGACCGATGCGGATACGTCGGTGAGCGGTGCGGTTCTGGTGGGACTCTTGGCAGCGCGCAACGCGGGGATCGAGGTGCCCGACGAGTCGATCAACCGAGCGATTGCGTACTACACGAACATGACCACGTCCTCGGGACAGGTTGCGTATTCCGGAGGGATCGGAGGGTTCGATGAATCGCTCGCGCGGATCTCGATTGGAGCGCTGGTTTATGCCCTGGCACGCCGCAAAGATTTGCCGCAGTTTAGAGCCACGGTCGATTACCTGGTCAACAAGCTCGAGTTCACGGGCCGATCCGGCTTCGGATGGATCGATTATCAACGCTATTACCAGGCCCAGGCATTGTTCCAGGGCGATGTCGAGGCGTGGAAAAAATGGAACAAGCTGCTCGTGCAGCAGCTCAAGGCCGCGCAGCAAGCCGACGGCAGCTTTTCGGGCCAACATGGGGCCGCGACCGCTACGTCGTTCTCGCTCTTGGCCCTGGCCCTGAATTACCGGTTCCTGCCGATCTACGAACGCTGAGCGGCCGCCCCGCGCTGGAAGGAGTGTTGCAACCATGTGCCTTCGAGTTTTGCCGCGAATCGCACTTCTTCTGTTCGTCCTCAGCATGTTCTGGGTCTGCTTCCCCGCCGGCGCTTCGGCTGCCGACGGGGGGGCAAGCTCGGTATTGTTTCTAAACGACGGCGGCTATCTGCCCGGAGAACTCCACGGATCCGACGATCCAAAGGTCCTCCGCTGGCGTTCGCCATGCTTTGCTCAGCCGTTCGAATTTCCGATGACGGCCGTCAAGGCAGTGCAGTACCCAGCGCCGGGGCCGCAACCGAAACCCGTGGGTGAATACTGCTTCGAGCTGGTCAACGATGATGTGCTCTACGGCAACGTGCTGCGCTGGACCGGAGACGAAGTGGCGCTGGAGTCCGTACGCATTGGCCGGGTGCATTTGCGGCGGGAGCAAATTCGGCGATTTTATCTCTGGAAGGGAGCCGATGCCATCTATCTCGGTCCGAATGGCCTCGCCGGTTGGACCGATTCCGCAGCGACCCCGCACTGGCGCGACGAAGGGGGACAGCTCGTCACCGATCAGCCGGGGGCCTCGCTCTATGGCGCGCTCGGTATTCCGGAAAAGGCCATGATCGAGGTCGAGTTGTCCTGGAAAGGAGCCCCCGACTTTGTTTTGGCACTCGGCGTCGAGGATCGTGAGGCCGCCGTATCCAACGCATTTCATCTCGAAGTGTGGGATGGCGAACTGGTCGTGGTTGGGGAGTCAGCCCGGGATGCCGACGTCGCTTCGATTCAGCCTGTTGGCACCGGTGAAGGGCACGTTCGCCTCCAGATTTATCTCGATCAGGCGCAACAACGCCTCCATCTGCTTTCGCGCGGCGGCAAGCCACTGGCGACCCTCCACGTCGATGCGAAGAATGGCCCGATCCATCCCGGCGTGCGGCTGACGAATAAGAAAGGGGATGTGCGGCTCGAACATCTACGGATTACCTCCTGGAACGGCCTGCCGCCGCGCGAAATCCGTGAAGAACAGTCCCGGCTTCACCGAACGGATGGCTCCATCGTCTATGGCCAAATTACAGGCTTCGATCCGGATTCGAAACAATTCACTTTCCGCGACGGCAAGACGGAGACGCGCATCGAGCAGGCGGCGATCCTGGATGTATTTCTGGCTCCTTCGGTCGCTGTAGCAAAGGCACCGGCTGACACGGCGGCCGGCTCGCCCAAGGGAACGGTACGGGCCGTCTATCGCGATGGTTGGCGGATCAGTGGCACGCTCACCCGCATCGAGGATACACACCTCACGCTCAATTCCCCTGGTGTAAAAGAGCCCCTGCGTTTGCCGCTTGCTGGGCTGCGTTCCTTGATCGCCTTGAATTCTCCGGGCGGTACGGCGAGCATACCTGCGGTTGCCGGCAGAGCGGGCCGGATGGAGATGGAAGGTGTCCACCTGAACGGACGGCTCGTAAAGGGCACGGAGCAGCCGGACGGCAGTTGCCTGGTCTGGCATCCCGAGTTGGCCCTTAATGCCAGCCCGTTGCTTCCCGGCGAATCGGGACGGATCGTCTATCGCGACCCGCCGCAGCCAAAGCCAAGTGTTCCGGAAGGTCAACGTACCGTCATCATGCAGGGCGGAGCCCGGGTAATTCTGAACGCGCAACCCGTGGCTCCCCCCGTCGCAAAACCCGCAGCCCCGCGGCGGCTCGAAACGACGGGCCGAACCGTGCCGGCGCGGTCCACCGGCTGGCGGTTGCTACACCTGCGCAGCGGCGACACGATTCCGTGCACCATTGACGGGATCGATGAAAAGGGTGTCACCTTCCGAACACCCATTTCGGACGCCACCTTCGTTGCTCACGAAAAAATCAAAGCCATCCAGCTTGTTGCCAACACTTCTCCGCGGCTTGAGGATCCCAAGCGCGACCGGCTGCTCACTTTGCCGCGCATGCAGAAAGATTCGCCCCCGACCCACCTGATCTGTTCCACGAACGGCGATTTTCTGCGTGGTCGGGTGCGGGAAATGGATGACACGCGGTTGAAAGTCGAAGTTCGTTTGGAAACCCGCGTGATCCCGCGGAACCGCGTTGCGCAAATCATCTGGCTGCACGCCGATGAATGGACGGCTCCCAAGGACGATCGGACAGTTGCCGATCGTTCGCGGACCAAGCGCGTGCAAACCTTGCGAGCGGATGGCAACCGCCTAACCTTCGTGGCCGAGAAGGCGGACGAGAAGACTATTTCGGGCACCAGTGACGTTTTGGGAGCATGCCGGGCCGATTTGGCGGAAGTGGATCAGGTGCTGTTCGGCACATCCATCGAAGAATCGGCGGCCAGGCTGGCCTTTCACCTTTGGAAGCTGCATCCTGCTGCGGAGCCAAAATTTGCCCAGGCCGACCCCGACGCTGCGGACGGCCGCTTGACCGGTAAGGAATCCGCCCTCGTCGGGCAGCCGGCGTACGGTTTCTCATTGGATACGCTCAATGGCCAAAAGTTCCAGTTGGCCAGCGCCAAAGGCCGCGTCGTCGTTCTTGAGTTTTGGGCCACCTGGTGCGGTCCGTGCCTGGAGACCATGCCCTTGGTTGACAGCGTGGTCAAGGAATTTGCCGACCGAGGCGTCGAACTGCTGGCCGTTAACCTCGAAGAACAACCGGAAACGGTGAAGGCGACGCTGGAGCGGCACAAGCTAAAGCTTCCCGTGGCTTTCGATCGCGATGGAGTGATCGCAGCCAAGTACACCGTGACGGCCATCCCCCAAACCGTGGTGATCGATCGCGACGGCAAGGTCGCCCGCCTATTCGTGGGCGGCGGCAAAAAAACGGCCGAGGCGTTGCGAGCGGCCCTGCAAGAACTGTCCGCAGGTAAGCCGATGCCCGCAACCCCACCGTAACAGCCCCGAAGCTGTCTCTCCGAGCTTGGGTCAGCCTGTGAAGTTTCCCAATCTCCCTTGCCAATCGACGCGCGCTGATGATTGAGATTGCCAAAGAAAGCGACTCGGTTTATAGTTCCTCCCCTCTCCAGACGGTACTCCTGGACGGCCTCACGAAACCAAGGGGGGAACATGCGCCTTGGCTTACCCAAATCCGTTCTCTGCCTACGGCACTACAGCGCGCAAACGTTCTTCTCCGACCTGATCGCGGGGCTGACGGTTGGCCTGGTTGCGCTACCGCTGGCGATGGCGTTTGCCATCTCTTCCGGCGTTCCACCGCAAGCCGGTTTATACTGCGCCATCATCACCGGGTTCCTGATTTCAGCCCTGGGCGGCTCCAAGAACCAGATTGGCGGCCCCACTGGGGCGTTTGTAGTGGTCGTGTACGGCATCGTCGCGCAACACGGCGTGGACGGCCTCTTTCACTGCACCATGATGGCCGGTGCTATCTTGGTCCTCCTGGGCCTGACGGGACTCGGGGCGGCGGTCAAGTTTATCCCGCGGCCGGTCATCATCGGGTTCACCAACGGGATCGCCATTCTCATTGCCAGCACGCAGATCAAGGATTTCTTCGGCCTGCAAATCGATAAAGTTCCGGGGGAGTTCGCAGCACGCCTGGCAACCTTGCTCCGCCATTGGCAGACGGCCTCGCTCCCCTCGACCCTGCTTGCACTATCGGCCATGCTGGTCATTGTTCTGACCTCCCAATTCCTGAAGCGGGTTCCCGGCTCCATTCTGGCTCTCGTACTCGGAACCGCAATCGTGGGTACGCTGCACCTCCCGGTCGAAACGATCGGCAGCCGGTTTGGCGGGATTCCGAGCGGTCTTCCCACCTTCGAGATGCCGGCCTTCCACACGGACATGATTCTCCCGTTGCTTTCTCCTGCGCTCACGGTGGCCATGCTCGGTGCCATCGAGTCGCTCATGTCGGCCGTGGTCGCGGACCGGATGAGCGGCGACCGGCACCATCCCAACGTGGAACTGGTAGCCCAGGGGGTCGCCAACATCGTCTCACCGCTTTTCGGCGGATTGCCGGCCACGGGTGCGATCGCCCGCACGGCAACCAATATTCGATCCCGCGGAAAGACGCCCGTGGCCGGCATGGTCCATGCCCTGACGCTGCTGGCGATCGTGTGCTTCGCCGCCCCGCTGGCGCACTTCATCCCGTTGGCGGTCCTGGCGGCCATTCTGATGGTTGTGGCCTACAACATGGGCGAGTGGAAGGAGATCCCCAAACTCCTCAAAATGACGTGGGCAGACATCAGCGTCTGGCTGGTGACATTGCTCCTGACCGTCTTCGCGGACCTGACGCTTGCCGTCGAGGTCGGCATGGTCCTGGCCGCCTTGCTCTACATCCGCCGCGTGGCCAAAACCACGACGGTCACCAAAGTCACCAAGGAAGATGTGGAAGAAGGTCGCCCCCACAGCTTGCAAGATAAGCATATCCCCGACTATGTCACGGTGATTCGTATCCATGGCCCCTTCCTGTTCGGAGCGACCGAGAAGGTCGCCCGCATCACCGACCACCTGGAAGAGCTCACACCGATCATCATTTTGCGCTTGCGAAACATGACGGCCATCGATGCGACTGGCCTGTTGACACTGGAAGAACTCGCCGACAAACTCCACGCCGCCGGTCGTACCCTGATCCTGTGCGGCGCACGGCCGCAGCCGGCCAAATTGATGCGGCGGGCAAGGTTCGCCCGGCATATCGGGCGGGACAACATCTGCCCGAACATAGCGGCTGCGTTGCAGAGGGCACGAGAAGTTGTCGTCGCCTGCCGGGTTGCCGATCGGCTGCCGTTGACCGTCGAGATGCAGTAGCCCGTGGGATTCTCCTATGCGCTCCGGTTGAACGTGTCCGTTTTTGTTTGGCGGCGGCTTACAGAACCGTGTGGGGCACACCAGCGCGGTTCTGCGAACCGCCGCTAAACGGACACAACCACCCGATCTACGAGTCAGATCGAGTCGTTCGCTCTACCCCGTACTCTCTACCAGATACTTGGCCGCTGCGCCCGTTTCCGAATTTCACCATGTACAATAACGGCAAGGGGGATTGCCCAGGCTTCTTCGAGCAATCGCTGTTCAGGAGCAGCTTCCATGAGCAAACTGACGCGGCGGGACGTGCTGAAACGGTCGGCGGCGGGGGCAATGCTGGCGACGCCCTGGTTTGCGCCCGCGGCGGCGCTCGGCCGGGAACGGAAAACGGCTGCGTCCGAGCGCATCACACTCGGTGTCATCGGCATCGGCCCACGCTGCACGTATGATCTCAAGGCGATCCTTCAGCTCCCCGATGTGCGGTGTCTGGCCATCTGCGATGTGCAGGCGAGCCGGCGTGAGGCGGGCAAGCAGCTCGTGGACGAGCACTACCAGAACCGGGACTGTGTCGTCTACCGAGACTTTCATGAGTTGCTCGCTCGCCCCGACATCGACGCTGTTCTCATCGCCACCGGCGATCGCTGGCACGCACCGGCTTCGATCCTGGCGGCGCGGGCAGGCAAAGATGTGTACAGTGAAAAGCCCTGTGGCCTCACCATCGCCTGGTGCCAGGCCTTAGACGACACGATCCGCCAGACGAAGCGGGTGTTCCAGGCCGGCACGCAGCGGCGCAGCGTGGCCAACTTCCAGGCAGCCGTGCGGCTGGCGCACAGTGGCAAGCTCGGCAAGCTCCAGACGCTGTACGCCTCCGTGTACACGCCGGGGGTCCAGACGGCCTGGCTTCCGGCGGAGCCGACGCCGCCGCGCGATGTGGTGGACTGGGACTTATGGCTGGGGCCGGCGCCGTGGCGGCCATACAACAAGGCCTATGTGCAGGGGCGCTGGCGTGGCTATTGGGATTTCGACTCGGGGGCCAAGTTGCTCGACTGGGGCGCGCACACTGTAGACTTATGCCAATGGGCCAACAACGCCGACGACACGATGCCGGTGGAGTACGAGCCCGCAGCCACCAACGTGACGGCCCATTACGCCAACGGGGTCAAGCTGGTGCTCGATTTCCTCAAGACGCCGTTCGGGGAGCGTCCCGGCTGGGTGCAAGCGCTCGGTACCTGCCCGGTACGGTTCGTCGGGGACGAGGGCTGGGTCGAGGTCGGCGACAGTGGCGGAATCGAGGTGCGCCCGGCATCGCTGCGCGGGGAGCTGAAGGGGTTGGAAGGGAAGCAGGAAAAAGGTCTGGATGTCTCGGCCCACGCACGGAACTTCTTCGACTGCATCAAATCGCGCGGGCGACCGGCGGCAAACTCCCAGGTCATGCGGCGTTCGCACATTGCCTGTCATGCGGCGGCGCTGGCATGGCTGCTCAACCGGAAGCTCCGGCTCGATCCGGCCAAGGAGGAGTTCATCGGCGACGATGAGGCCAATGGTCTACGCTCGCTGCCGTCGCGCAAGGTGTTGTAGCGGGCCGCGGGAGGATGCTCGAGCCGGCCGTTCTGTGGCGTTTTCTCACTAGGGAACTCTCCTGTGCGCCGAGGTCTGGTCATAGCCTTCCTGGCAAGTCTATCCTGCCTATTCGGTCTTGGGCCGCGGCCTGCGCTCAGTCAGGGCCCGGACTCGTTCCATCGGTTCGAATGGCAATCCGCCACGCCGGAGAGCCAGGGCATGTCCCAGAAAAAGCTCGACGCCCTCAAGGACGAATTGGCCAGGCGGAAGACCCGTGCATTCCTCGTCATCCGCAATGATCGGATCATCTACGAGTGGTATGGGGCGGATCACGGTCCTACCAAAAAGCACGGTGCCGCTTCCCTGTCCAAGGCCACGGTCGTCGGCCTGGCGCTTGCGCTGCTGTTGAGCGATGGCAAGCTTCAGCTCGATACGCGGGTAGCCGACCTTGTGCCGGCCTGGAACACCGATGGCCGCAAACGCAGGATCACGCTCCGCCAGCTCGGCTCCCATACTTCAGGACTTGCCGACGCGGAACAGGACCGGCTGCCGCATGCCAAGCTCACCGGCTGGAAAGGGGACTTCTGGAAACAGCTCGATTCCGCCAATGATCCCTTCACCCTGGCACGGGATCACGCGCCGGTCTTGTTTGAGCCTGGGACCCGCTTGCAATATAGCAATCCCGGCATTGCCATGCTGGGCTACGCCATCACCACGGCCCTGAAAGATGCACCGCAGAAAGACATTCGCACGCTGCTCCGCGATCGGGTGATGCGGCCCATCGGCGTGACCGACAGCGATTGGTCGGTCGGCTATGGCAAGACGTTTCGGGTCGATGGCCTGCCCTTGGTCGCAGGGTGGGGGGGTGGAAGTTACACCGCACGGGCCCTGGCAGGCATCGGGCGGCTTTTGCTTCGGGAAGGCGATTGGGACGGCCAACGGATCCTCAGCAAGGAGGCGGTGCGCCAAGTGACCGGCGATGCCGGCCTACCCGGCCACTGTGGCATGGGCTTTTGGACCAACGGCGATGGACGGTATTCCGAGTTGCCCCGAGACACCTACTACGGGGCGGGAGCCGGCGATCAGCTGTTGATCGTGATTCCGAGCCTGAACTTGATTGTGGTACGCAACGGCGAAACGCTTGCGCCCGAACCGAAGGACGCCAAGGATGTGTTTGCCGCCTTCCACGACCAGCGCGTGAAGATCCTGTTCGAGCCGCTCCTCGCCGCGGTGACCGATCGTCCCAAGGTCCCATGAGCTCGGTCCGCTTCAGCGTGGCTCCCACAGCTCGAAGCGATTCCCTTCGGGGTCGGTTGCCCAGCCAAATCGGCCGTACTCATACTCCTCGATTCGATCTTCCACAGGCGCCCCAGCGGCACGGAGTTGGGCCAAGAGGGCATCCAGGTTGCGGACCCGATAATTGAGCATGAACGGAGCCGAGCCGGCGCCAAAGTAGGTCGTGTTGGCAGGGAAGGTGGCCCAGATCGTCGGCTCGGCTGGCCCGGCCGATTTGAGCGTCGCATAGGTCTGGCCCGCTTCGAGCGGGATGCCCAAGTGCTCGCGATACCACGCCGCCAGCGCCTGGGGATCCCGCGCCTTGAAAAAAATGCCGCCGATCCCAAGCACACGCTCCATACAGACTGCTCCTTGTCAGATGGAATGATGATTGCTGCTTACCACGGGATGATTTCCCGATCGCGCAGAAATTTGCCTGTTAAATCTTGTGGGGCATCGAGCGCGAGCCAGACGGCACCTTCTGCACCTTGCGAAACCTCGCGTTCGGCATTGGCACCGCCCATGTCAGTCTTCACCCACCCGGGACAGACCGAATTGACCGCGACCACGCCGCGCAGCTCGGCGGCCAAGATTCGGGTGACGGCGTTCAGAGCCGTTTTGGAGATACGATAAGCGGCGTACCCACCTTCCATATCGGAAAGCGCACCCATTCCACTGGAGACATTGACGATCCGGCCGGCGCTGCTGCGCTGGAGCAAGGGCGCCATCCGCTGTGATAGATACAACGGCGCCAGCGTGTTGGTTTCCAGCGTGGCGCGCACGGTTTCCAGGTTCACGTCGAGACCGGGGCCGTCCTCTTTCGAGAAGATTCCCGCGTTGTTGATCAGCACATCGAGCCGGCCGAACGCGCGCTCCAGATGATTGCGCAAAGCCGCGGCACTGGTCGAGTCGGTGACATTGAGCGGGAAGAATTGCACCGACCGCTTCTGCGCCGTCAGTCCTTGTGCCGCTTCTTCGCCTGCCTCGCGATGGCGGGCCGTCAATATGACCTGTGCCCCGCGTCCTGCCAGTTGGCGGCAGAGTTCAAAGCCGATGCCGCGGTTTCCCCCCGTAACAACAATAACGGGTTGATTCGTGGCCATGGGGGTGCCTCCGTTCGAAACGGGTGGAGTATCGATGAACTGACTTCGGCTCCGTCATTCCCGATGCAGGAGTTTGAATGCATGGGACCATTCATTGCGCAGGAAACCGGGAATGAGCCAGAGCATGCAGAGCGGCTCGATGGCGCGGGCGGCTTCGACCTTGCCCATGTCGGCCGTCTCCCAACCGAACTGGTCGAGGATGCCGCGCACCATTTGCTTGGCCGACTCGTCGTTGCCACAGATGAACATCGTCGGTTTGCCCGCTTTGAACTGGGGGTTCACCATCTGAGCATTGCCGACGGAATTGAACGCTTTGACAAAGCGCGCCTCCGGAAACTCGCGTTGCAACCGCTCCATGAGAGATTCGTCAAGGTTGGTGAAGAACTTGAGGACCCCGTTGACGGGTGGGGCATCGGCAATGGGGTTGGTCGCATCCATGACCGGTTTGCCGGCCAGGTTCGCTGCACCGGCACCGCGGAGGGCATCGAGTGCCACGGTGCCCTTGACGGCGAGAACCACGAGCTCGCCAAACTTGGCGGCCTCGGCGAAGCTGCCCACGCGTCCTTTGGGATTCTGCTTCGCCCAATCCGCCAGCTTGGACGGGTTGCGTGTGCCCATCATCACCTGGTGGCCATGTTTCAACAAGCCACCCGCAAGTACTTTTGCCACATCACCGGAGCCAAGAAGACCGATTTTCATCCGCTTCCTCCTTGAGGGTGTAGAAAGTAAGGAATCGCTTTCCGGGCGGAATACATCCTAGGTGCTTGTCAATTGGGCGACAAGTACGGACAACAAGGTAAGGTACTACCGAGAACGATAGCGACACGGTTGGGGAGAAGAGTGCACGGGGTGAGATGCAAGACTTCCAACTGTCCTGATTCTCGTCTTGATTCTTTCGGCAAACGGAGCAAAGGAACCGACCATGAGCCCCCATGATGTCGCCGATCGGATAACACTGCCCAGCGCGCGCAGTGCGACGGAGACGGTCGGGCGGCTCGAATCGCTGCTGGATCAAAAAAAGATCCATCCGTAAGGCCCTTCGTCATCGCCACTCAGCCCCGTTCGCATCGGCCGCTGTTAGGGGACCGGGCTCGATGAAAATCCGTTTGAGTTCGGGATGCTCCGCCCGGAGCCTTTCTTCCAAGCGATCCACTGCTTCTCCCACGGCGCGGATCGGTAAGCCATCGCGAAAACGGATCTTGAGGTTCAGCAGGATTTCCTCGGGACTCAAATGCATGGTCAGCAGATTCTCAATCTTCTCGACTGCGTTGTCGCTCTGGACCAGCTTGCGGATGCTCTGGACGGTTTCCTCGTTCGCACTTTCGCCGGCCAGGAGCGTCTTGCTCTGGTACACCAACCCGATGGCCACCCCGCCCAGGAGCACTCCGATAAGGATTGAAGCGATACCGTCCAGGGCCGGGAGATCAAAAAACCGGGTCAGGAAAATACCGAGGAAGGCGATCACCAGCCCCACCAGGCTCGCGCTATCCTCAAAGAGCACGGTCAGAATCGTCGGGTCCTTGGCCTTGCGCACGGCTTGCCAGAAACCTTGATTGCCTTTGCTCACCCAGAATTGCTTCACGGCCACTGCCCAGGTGAAGCCATTGAATGCCATGCACAGGCCCAAGACGGTATAGCTCCATCCGACGGAGCCGAGCTCTTCCGGTTGAAGCACATGATAAATGCCTTCCGCGATCGTGAGGCCGCCTCCGACGGCGAACATGAGCAAAGCAACCACCAACGTCCAGAAATAAAGTTCCAGCCCATATCCAAACGGATGGGTTTCGTCCGCCGGTTTTTGACTACGGCGCAGGCCCAGGTACAGAAGCAGGCTGTTGATCGTATCGACCGAGGAGTGCACACCCTCGGCAAGCATGGCGGCACTGCCACTGAAGCCGGCGGCCACAAATTTGACGATGGTAATCGCACTGGTCCCCGCCACCGAGGCCAGGACAGTCATGGTCGACGGACCGGAAGGCATGGTCTCCCTCGCTCTTCCTCAGCGAATGGCCGGTCCTGCCCGTGGCCGGCCACCGTCCAAATCTTGCAAACAAGATGCCGTGCCCCTGTGTATCCATGATTTGATTTGCAGCAGGCCATCAACGCTCCCGACGTCGTCCGTCGTCTCGCCAATCTCCAAATGCTCGTGTATCATCGATGGGACGGCATGCCTCGGGCAAGCGGAAGATTGGAATCATTGGCCGG
>Ga0070734_10000861_pt1 | contig 52172 bp, 39 predicted proteins | sample Coa_R1_8_FD_66444 | JGI IMG/M metagenome (GOLD analysis project Ga0070734, IMG submission 66444) | Surface soil microbial communities from Centralia Pennsylvania, which are recovering from an underground coalmine fire - Coalmine... | ecosystem: Environmental > Terrestrial > Soil > Unclassified ...
AATCCGGTAGCGAGCACCTCCACTTTGCCCTTCTTCTCATCGAGCCGCGGAACCAGGAAGTCATACAACTGGTTCGGTTCAACCCGGAAAATCGCTTCTTCCTTCGTGATCAGCCCTTCTTCCACCATCTGAATCGCCACGCGGACAGCCGCCAAGCCGGTGCGCTTGCCGTTGCGCGTCTGCAGCATGTAGAGCTTACCGTCCTGAATAGTGAACTCGAAATCCTGCATGTCGCGATAGTGTTTCTCCAGGCGCGTGGTGATGTCGCGCAGCTGGTTGTAAACATCGGGCATGATCTTCTCGAGTTCGGAGATGTGTACCGGAGTGCGGATGCCCGCGACCACGTCTTCGCCCTGCGCATTCATCAAGAATTCTCCGTAGAACTCTTTGACGCCGGTCGCGGGGTTGCGAGTGAAGCCCACGCCCGTGCCGCTGGTCTCGCCAAGGTTGCCGAAGACCATGCATTGCACATTGACGGCCGTTCCGAGCATGTCGTCGATGTTGTTGATGCGGCGATAGTGCTTGGCGCGATCGTTCTGCCAGGAGCGGAATACAGCGTCCCGTGCCATGACGAGCTGCTCATGAGGATCCTGCGGGAAGTCGCGCTTCACGTGCTTCTTCACGACCTTTTTGTACTCTTCAATGACCTCCTGCAGCGCTTTGGTATCGAGGTCGGTGTCGAGCTTGGCTTTCTTCTGTTTCTTCTTGGCTTCGAAGACTTCGTCGAACGCAGACTTCTCGATGTCAAGCACGACATTGCCGAACATCTGGATCAGACGGCGGTAAGAGTCGGCCGCGAAACGTGGATTGTTGGTGCGTTTAGCCAACGCCTGCACGCTCTTATCGTTGAGGCCCAGATTGAGGATCGTGTCCATCATGCCGGGCATGGAGAACTTCGCGCCCGAACGCACGCTGACCAGCAGCGGATTCTCCCCCGCTCCCAACCTCTGCCCCTGCAAAGATTCCAACCGCGCCAACGCCTCCTCCATCTGCGCGTCAACTTCCTTCGACAAAGCTCCGCGCATGTACTCGCGGCAGGCCTCCGTCTGGATCGTGAATCCCGGAGGCACGGGGAGCCCCGCGTTGGTCATCTCGGCCAGACCGGCGCCCTTACCGCCCAGCACATCCTTCATCTTGCCGTCGCCATCGGCCTTGCCGCCGCCGAAAAAGTAAACGTACTTGGTTGTGGACTTCTTGCTTTCTTGCATCTTCGTATCTTTCAGTTCAGCTTCGGGGAGAGTGATTGTCGCCATATGAGTCCTTCTTGTGTAGCCCCGGAGGGCGTGTGATAGTGCCCACCCCTTCAGCGGTGGGGCATAGCCAGAATTAGTAACCAGTCCCGAAGGCCGGGCAGAAGAGCATCTATGCCTTCCCTTCGGTCACGATCTCGGAAAAATCCGCGATCGTGGAAAACTCTCTTAACAACGTTTGTAGCAAGGCCAAGCGATTCGCTCGCACCCGCGCGTCGTCCACCATGACCATGACCTTGTCGAAGAATGCGTCTACCTTTTCACGCACCGTCGAAAGCAGAAGTAAGGCATCGGCATATTCCTTTTGTTTACAAGATGCCTCGACGCGTGGGCCGATCTTTTCCATATAGGCCATCAGGTTCTTCTCTTCATCGGCCGCTTCGAGCAAATACTCGAATTTCTCCGCCGGCCGGATTCCCTTCTCCGCCGCCTGCCGCAGAATGTTCCGCATTCGCTTGCAAGCCGCGCCAATCGCCTGAAACTCCGGCATGTGCAGTACCTGCTTGACAGCTTCAGCGCGGACCAGCGCATCGACCACATCCTCCGCATCGGCACCCAGCACGGCCTTGACCACGTCGTACGCATATCCGCGAACGTCGCGTAGATAGAATTCCAGCCGCTCCCGCAGAAATTCCCGGATGGATGCCGAGAACTTCGAGTCCTCCACAAATTTCTTTTCCGCCTGCGATTTCTGATATCCAAGGCGGGCATCCTGCATCAATTCATTCAAGCGAATTGGCAGTTTCTTCTCCGCAATCATCTTCACAATCCCGTTCGCCTGCCGCCGCAGGGCAAATGGATCCTTCGAGCCGCTGGGCACCAACCCGAGCGCAAACATTCCCGCAATCGTGTCGGCCTTGTCGCCGATTGAAAGAACAGCGCCTTCGATGGAGCGCGGCACATCGTCATCGGTTGATTCCGGCTTGTACTGATCGTAGACGGCATCCGCGATGGCCATGCGCGTCGCTTCGGGAAGGCTGGCATCGAGCTGCTGTACGCGGGCATACAGTCCGCCCACAATTCCCTGCAACTCGGTGAACTCTTTCACCAGTTCGGTCGTTAAATCCGTTTTCGCCAGGCAAGCCGCCTTGTGAACGACACCCGGCCGCACCGAGACGCTGTTCTGCTTGAGAATCTCATTCAGCCAGCTGCACAGCCGCTGCACGCGCTGCGTCTTCTCGTAATAGCTGCCGAGATCTTTCTGGAAAGTGACGTGCCGAAGCAATTCCACCCGATCGAGTAGCGATTTTTTCTGATCTGTTTCCCAGAAGAAACGCGCATCGTTGAAGCGTGCTCGCAGCACGCGTTCATTTCCGTGGCGAATCAGTCCTTGAGGATCTCTGTCTGTATTGAGCACGGCCAAAAAATGCGGCAGCAACTTGCCGCTTGGATCCTCGATTGCGAAGTACTTTTGATGATCGCGCATAACCGTGACCAGCACTTCTTCGGGAAGGACGAGGAATTGCGGATCGAATTCTCCCAAGACAACAGAGGGGAATTCCGTCAAATTGACTACCGTATCGAGCAGGGGCTTGTCTTCCCGCCAGCGGGCGCCGGCAAGCGTCCGCGTGGCGGCATCGAGCGCTTTGCGAATCTGCTGTTCGCGTTCGGCTCGTCCTAAGACCTTGGCGGCGCGGAGAGAATCCACGTAAGCCGATCCTGCGCGCGCAATCTGCACCGGGCCATCATGCAAAATTCGGTGTCCGCGCGAATGGTTCCCTGCCCGTACGCCGTCAAACTCCAGAGGGATCGTCTCGCCATCGAGCATCGCCACCAGCCAGCGCACGGGCCGCACAAAGCGCTCGTTCTGCTTGCGCCAGTACATATTCTTCGGCCAGTAAATACCGGCAATCTCCTTGGGCAGCACTTCCGCAAGGATCTCCGCCGCGGTACGGCCCTTTTTCGTGATCCGGGCTGAGATGTACTCGCCTTTAGCGGTGGTGATTTTTTCCAGTTGAGTGACGTCGATGCCCGCTTTCTTCGCGAAGGCCTGAGCTGCGGCGGTCGGCTTCCCGTCCTTGTAAGCGACGTTGACCGAGGGCCCCGTGACCTGTTCGACCACATCGGCTTGGCCTGCCGCTATCCCTGAAGCCAGAATGGCCAGACGCCTCGGACTGTCAAAACCCAGAACTTCAGTTGCTGGGATTCGCTCCCGAACAAGCAGTGCGCCGACGCGCTCGCGCAATTCCGCCGAAGCAGCGTCAATCATACGCGCCGGAATTTCTTCGCACCCAATCTCTAGCAGGAAATCTGGCATGCTTTAAACCATCAAGTCTCTCAAGTCCGCCGCCTGTTGAAATGTGATGTTGATCACATGAGTCCTGAAGAATGCTGGTTCCTAGCCAACGGGTGCCAATTTTTCCCGTTTCGGCTTGCGTTCGCGGAGAGGTTCAGGCTCTTCGGCAGTATCCGCGTTTCCGCTGCTCTGCTGATCAACCCACGCTTTGGCGATCCCCACCGCGAGCGCCCGCACGCGCGCGATCACGCCTACACGCTCGGTCACCGAAATCGCCCCCCGAGCGTCAAGAATGTTGAACAGGTGTGAACACTTTAAGCAAAGATCGTAGGCCGCCAGCACTGGGAACCGGGACGGCGCCTGTGGGACTCCATCGGTCGCACTCTTTCTCGCAGCGGCGTAGTTCTCGAGCAGGCCCTTGCACTCTGCTTCATACATCTCGAAGTGTTTCCACGTCTTCTCCACGTCGGCGGCCTCGAAGTTGTAGACGGAAAACTGCTGCTCATCCGCAAGCCGCACGTCGCCATACTTCACCGCATGTCCGGTCTCCGGATCGCGCGCCCAGACGATGTCGTAGATCGAGTCCACATCCTGCAGAAATGCCGCAATGCGCTCCAGACCGTAGGTCAGCTCGGCCGAGATCGGGAATAGGTCGAGGCCACCACACTGCTGGAAATAGGTAAACTGCGTGATCTCGAGCCCGTCGAGCATCACCTGCCAGCCCACGCCCCAGGCGCTGAGCGTCGGCGCTTCCCAGTTATCCTCTTCGAACTTGATGTCGTGCTGGCGCAGGTCAATGCCAATCGCGCCCAGCGACTCCAAATAGAGCTCCTGCACATTCTCCGGCGGAGGTTTCAGGATGACCTGCAACTGCATGTGCTTGAACAGCCGGTTGGGATTTTCGCCATAGCGTCCATCCGCCGGACGGCGCGAAGGCTGCACGTACGCGACTTTGTAGGGCTGCGGCCCGAGCACCCGCAAAAACGTTTCGGGAGCCATGGTGCCCGCGCCTACTTCAACGTCATAAGGCTGCTGGAGCACGCATCCGCGCTCCGTCCAGAACGTCTGCAAGCGAAGGATCAACTCCTGAAACGTGAGCGACTTGGAGGAGGCTGGTGGCATCACTCGAACTCTGGCTCTTTGCTTTTTGGGATCACCCTAATACACGCGAGAGGAGCCGACTCAGTGCAATGGCTACAGAACAGCTGCAGCACTGCAGATTAATTACTGATTGTAACGGAAGGGACGGTAACCCGTCAGCTAGCGAACTGCATCCGGCACTACCTGAGGGATGGCTTTACTCGCGACGCGTGGATGACCTGATCCACCTTCAGAGGACCACCCACCGGCCCGCCATAAAGCGTTTGCGTGAAACTGTCGAGAGTGATGCTGGCGAACTCTTCCCGAAAAGTGAAAGTTTTTCCGTTCGCCTCGTAGTCCTCCTGGAGCACCAGCTTCGCGTCCTCCCAGTGAGCCCTATTCTTGAAATCAATGCACCCGCCCGGATTCGTGCTGTCGCACCAGATGGTGTGATATCCGGTGGCGGCATCCTCCCACCATAGTTCCCCCAGCCCGGTGACCTTGTCTTCTCCCTGCCGCGAGCGATATTCCTCGATCGCGGAAAATCCGCCCGGTCCCGCGCGCCAGAGAATGGTCCCCGATCCCATCTTTCCATTTGGCGAGCTCGCATCAGGAGCTAACTCTTCTTTGATCAACCACGTCCCCTCCAAGGCTTGTAAGAGCCGTACAATCTGCGGATGAGGTTTCACCTTCGGGACTGCAGCGCTGGGGCTTGGCTGCGCCGACTTTGTTTTCCCACCGGCGCCCGCCGTTGTGTTCTGTGCGGCTGCAAAAGCTGCCAGACAGGTCAGCATACTCGCGACTACCCAAGTTCGAAGCTTCACATCCACCTCCTGTGCGCGTCGGCCAATTCAGAAATTTCCTTTTTCCAACAGCCCAGCCGTGACCAGTTTCTTTTCGATATGGCGCTCGAGAATCTGAATCAGAAATTTGCGCAGATCGGCACCTTGAGATTTGGCCCACGGCTTCCCTGCCAGATCCACAACCGGAGCACGCAAGATATGCGCTGCCAGCACGCGCGACTCCCCTGACATCTCCGAGGAAGCCAAGCGCTTATCTTCGGAGCACATCAGTCCATCGGCCAGCGCGTGATAATAAGCACGACTGCCGTTGAGGTTCCTGCCGCAGACCACGCATTCGTTCAGTTCCGGCAGGAATCCGACGAGCCGCGTCAGCCAGAGTTCGAAATACGTTATCGGCATCCACACCTCTGATCCGATCAGAACACGCAGCACCGAAAGCGTCAGTCGAAAGATAGCGTCGTTGGATTCATGGTCGGGCAATAGTTCATCGAGCAACTCCGCGATATGTCCGAGTGCCACAGCCCGAACATAGCTCACTTCTGTCGCCAGCGGAGACTCGAGCACATCGCAACCATCCAGCCGCACAAGTTCCTGCCGCTCGCGCACGTCATAGTAAGCCCGGACGTAGGTCAAGGGCTCGAGAGCCCCCCCGAAGCGCCGCTTGGACTTCTTCGCGGATCGGGCTACCCCGCGAATTTTTCCCTCCGCCCGGGTAAAAAGCGTCACCAGAAGATCGGCTTCCCGCATCGGATAAGTGCGCAAAACGATCGCCTCTGATTCTCGCAACGCCATGACTCAAAGTGATTCTAGTGGAAGCGATGCAGAGAACGCTTGGAAGCTAGCTCCCGGCCTAGCGAGTGGCTATGATCGCGGCCGTGGCAGAACCGGCGCGCTCACTACGGCGCCGGATTGCCGTTCGATATAATGCCGAAACCGTGAAACCACTCCTATCGACTCTTGTGATTCTTCTGGTCAGTGGTGTTGCCCTTGGTCAAAACTCTTTCCGGGTGCACGTACCCGATGCCAAAGGCAAGGAAGCCAAGGCCGTCCTGACCTTCAACGACAATGACAAGATGCTTCAGGTCAACCCGGCCAAACGCGAGCCCATCTCCATCCCGTACAGCGAGATCGATGGCGCTTCCTACGAGTACACGAATGAACGCACCATCGCAATGACCCACGAAAAGATGCACTGGCTGGAGATCCAGTATCACAACGGCGATGCACACAAGAAACTGCTGCTACGCATGGATGGACACGATGCTCCACGCATCCAGGTGGCCTTCAAGACGCATACGGGCATCGAGCCAGAGATTTTGGGCAATGCCGACAAGCGGCACGGAAAGTTCTGATCCGAGAGCGATAATCCAGGCGATTTTCCTGCGTCGAGTTCACTGCCTACAGAGGGGATTCCTCGCCGCGCCACGAATGACCGCCGTGCCTTAGCCGAGGATCCAGGCCAAAATGAAATCCGGACCGCACACGGAGTCTCCAGAACTCCGGGTCGGTCCGGATGAAATCTGCACCAGCGGTCCTTTAACGGCCGAAGTATTTCGCGTTGCGCTCGGTGAAGTCTTTCCACTTCTCCGGCAGGTCATCGAGAGCAAAGATGGCAGAGACCGGGCAAACCGGCACACACGCCCCGCAGTCAATGCACTCCACGGGATCGATATAGAGCAACTCTTCAGTTGCGTAAGCGGGCTCGTCTTTTTTGGGATGAATGCAATCTACGGGACAGGCGTCGACACAGGCTGTATCTTTGGTCCCAACGCAAGGCTCAGCAATTACGTACGCCATAAGGGTGTCAGTCTCCTGAAGGTTTACCTTTATCTTACTACCTTGCCGATTGAATGACGCGTCATTCTAGCAAGAATGCGGGGCTGTGGTACAGTTCGCTGGAAGTAAGAAAGCCGGCAGCGTTCCAGTTGCCGGCTCACTCAGCACTGATCCGAATTATCGGCGTCCGCCGCCACCATGGAATCCACCACCACCGTGGAACCCGCCTCCACCGTGGAAGCCGCCGCCTCCGTGAAAGCCACCGCCGCCGTGGTAGCCCGAAGCAGCATGGTATCCGCCACCATGAAATCCTGCCGCTCCATGAAATCCAGCGTTACCGTATCCGCGGCCAACGTATCCGTGCTCATAACCGCCGCGATAGCCCCAGCCGCCGCGGCCATACCAGCCCCGGCCCCAGTTAGCATTTCCGTACCACGGACGTCCACGCCATCCATTCGCCCAACCCCAGTTCCCAAGCCAATATGGACCGTGGAACCATGGACCGGCTCCGACGAACACGCCACCCGCAAACCAGTCCGCCCCATAGTAACCATACGGCGCGCAAGCATATGGATAGTAGCCGTAGTATCCGTACGGGCAAACCGGCGCCGCTCCGATGCCGACTCCCACCGGGCCTACGCCGATTCCCACACTGACCTGCGCCTGCGAATACGCCAACGGAAACGCCAGAACTGCCACCAACGCAACATATTTTAGATATCGCATACTCACCTCCCGTTTCCAGATCCTGCCTTCTTTGTCCTTGCCTTCCGGAAACCCTCGACCGTTCTCTTCGTTCGCTTCCATCTCGATCACCCCTTGCTACTACATTTGAACCGGCGAGGAAGAGAAAAGTTGCAGAAATCGGCCTGGCTAATTTCAGCCAGAGTGGTTGTTTTCAACCACTTGCAAGGAGTTTGGGATCCCAAGCTTGAGGACTCATTCCACGCCTGTGCATCTCAATCTACCCGTATACGAACTTAAGTTACCCCGATTGTGCGCGCGAACAATGACTTAATGTTCGAGCAAGCCCAGACCCGAAGAAGTTGGCGCAGCGAGAGATGAACAAGATCAAATATTGGTGTCGCTGATGACGCAGAAAACGAGTATCAGCCGGAGCAGCTTGCGCCCCTCAGGCCGCGCATTGAAGCTCGGCGCGAGCGTGCAAATCGTCTACGCCGATGACGATGCCGTGCAGCAGACACAACAGCTCCTCAGTTTCATCCAGGAACCCGGCAAACGTCCCGATGCGATCCTCGTAGAGCCCGTGGGCACCGGGATGCCAGAGGTCGCCAAAGCCGCCGGTTTCGGCGAGGATCAGCTGGGTGGTGCTGAATGCCGGAGTCGACTATCTCGGTGAATTAAGGATGCGCGCATTCGTTCCCGTTTTTTCGGTACTTCCCAACAATGAAGAAATTGGAAAAACCCAGGGCCGCCAGATTGCAGCGCTTCTTGGCGAGCAAGGCTGCGTCCTGTATGTGGAGGGTCCCAGCGTGCGCGATGTCTCCCAACTCCGCACGAAGGGCATGATGTCTACAAAGCCCGCGGGAGTCACGATCAAGACTCTAAAAGGCGATTGGACCGAGAAGAGCGGCTATCATGCCATCCGATCTTGGCTTTCCCTCAGCACTTCGCGCGAACTTTGTGTCGCGCTGATTGCCTGCCAGAACGATGACATGGCGATCGGAGCACGCTGGGTATTCGGGGAACTGACGGACCTCGGCGAGCGCCACACCTGGTGAGCTTGCCGATTATCGGCTGTGACGGGCTCCCGAAGGGTGGCCAGAGCTGGGTTCGCCAGGGACAGCTTGCGGCAACGGTTGTTTCGCCTCTGCTCGTTGGCGAAGCCATGCAAATGTTGATGACCGCCCGCAAAGCGGCACTCAGCCCGCAGAGCGCACCCTGATTGCACCGGACTCTTTTCCGGAGCTGGCAAAATTGCAGAAAGCGATCGGGCAAGCGCAAGGGTCGGCGTAACTAAAGCTTCAGGCTGGGGCAAATAAATCCAACTGCCAGATTGTTGTTTGGATATCCACCGGCCTCATGAAGTGGCGCGGTGAACTGCTGCAGGGTAACCTCGTCTCCTGAGCACGTTGGACCGGAGCGCCCAGTGAGCTCAGGAAGAAAGACCCTACGCACCGACCAGCTGTTTCTTCTCGCTGGGTTCGTATTCGACGATGTAGCCCGCCACCGCACTTGCGGCAACCGTCAGTGGCGACGCCAGGTACATCTGTCCAGGACCGCTGCGGCCGGGGAAGTTGCGGTTCTGTGCGCTGATGACGATCTGATCTGGACGCGTGGAAACTCCTGGTCCCGCATTGATGCAGGCGCCGCAGCTGGGCTCGATCACCCGGGCTCCGGCTTTTCGGAAAACCTCGAGATACCCTTTGCGCACGCAGTAGTCGCGGGTTTCCTGCGACCCGAACTGTATGTAGAACTTCACCGAATCAGCCACGCGCTTTCCCTGCTTCAACGCATCGGCGAGAACAAGCGCGTACATATCCATGTCTTCGTTCTTGCCGGCCGTGCACGTCCCGCCGTAGGCAATCTCGACGGGCACCGGCGTGTTGAGCTCGCGAACGTACTTTCCATTCCCCGGATCACCCGGCGTCGCCACCATTGGCATGATCTGAACTGCATCCAGTTCGATCACATTCGCGTACTGTGCACCCGGATCGCTGTAGACCCCGTGCGCCATCGACTCGGCTTTGCCGCCATCCATCCCGCGCCGCTCCACCAGAAAATTAACGGCCTTCTTATCAGGGGCGACGATTCCCGTAAATCCGCCGATCTCCGCCGCCATGTTGGTCATGGTGGCACGCTCGTCCACGCTGAGCTCCTCGATGGCCTCCCCAGCATATTCCATCACTTTCGCCAGCGCTTTGCCGCTGCGCACATAATCGAGGCTGAGAATTTTCAGGATGAAATCTTTGGCCGTCACGTTGGAATGCTTCTTCCCGCGGATAACGATCCTCACCGACTCCGGCACTCGGACGCGAACATCCTTCGTGATCCAGGAATTGAAAACGTCGGTCGTGCCAATCCCAAACGCAACACAACCGATCGCGCCCACGTGCGGCGTATGCGAATCGGAGCCGATATTGAGCTGGCCCGGCAGCGCGTAGCTTTCCAGCACGATGGAGTGGCAGATGCCTTCCGATCCCTTCCGGTCCGTCAGCTCGCCGTGCAGCCGGATTCCCTGCTTCTTGGCGAAATCCTGCTGCTTTAGCTTGAGTTGCGTCGCGAGATCGAGAAGCCCGAGTTTCTTCTTTTCCTCGGAAATGACTTCGTCGAGAAATGTCAGGTGATCGCGGAAAAACAAAATGGTCGAGGGATCGTTTACCTTCGCATCTTTGCCGACGTAGTGCTCAAAGAAGATCGCCGCCATGGGCGTGACGTATTCGTGGCTGAAGCGCAGATCGGCGCGTGCGAACCCGGTGTCCCCGGGCTTGACCGCAGTAACACCAACCTCGCCTTTCTCGTTGAGCATGTGCCGGGCAAAGATTTTCTCGGCCAGGGTCATCGGGCGCTTTTCCGTCTTCATCGGCGGCAGGAATACCTTCCCCTGCATGCGCGCAACATTGAACGGAAACAGCCCGCCGTACTCGATCACCTGCCGCGTAATCTCATCTTCCCCGGAGGTGAACTCGCTGAGAGGAATCTCTTCCCCGCTTCGAATGCGATCGATCAGAGAGAAATTCGCTGAGGTCAACAGGCCCAGATTCTGGCAATTCTGCTTGTAAATACGCTCGATGTTTTCTGCAATGACGACACGAATCCCGGCGCACATCTCGGCATAAGGCGACTGCTCCCGGCTCGATCCCTTGCCGCGCCGCTTTCCGCTTACCGCACACACAAACCCGCCGCGCTTTACCTCCCCGCGCCCAACGGGCAGCGCATTGCCGCATTTCAGGCCGAGATACGGAATCTCGCCCAGCGTCTCGTCAAAGTAAAAGCAGTAGTGAGCGGGGGTGATTTCGTCAGTCGAGATGTCATCGCGCAGCTTGGGATTGTTGGCCGGATTCCTCGTGTCCCAAGGCAAATCTTCTCCCGCCAGTTGCCGTTCGATCAGTTCCGGATCTTCGGTAAGAAAAAGAATGCGGCCCTGCAGCCGCACTCGGTCCGGCCGCTTCTCAATTTTCCGTTCTAAAAGTGAGTCAATCACGCTGAACCCGCGTTCAATGAGATGAAATCTACGCCAAGAGCGGCTGGCGACCCCATAAGATAATTGTACGCCGAGCCTTAGGATTATCCGCTGCTTTGAATCTGCCGCTTTGAAAGGGCGCGGCTCCCAGGCACGGTGTAATGGCCAAAGGAATTATGGCTTCAGACACTGGGGTGCCTGCACATGCGCTCACAAAGATTCTCGCGCGAGCAGTTGTGAGACCCATCCGCGAGCCTGAGCGGCTAAAACCGCACTCAGTTCCAACGCTTCAAGAGCCACGCCCTTTCAAAGTCGGCTCTGCCGCGGCATACTATCAACTTCTAGGCACTGCGTTGCGTTGTCGTTCATATTCCCGGGGGTCCGGAACGGGCTCCAAGTCGCGTCCCGCAAAGATTTGCCGAAATTCATTCACTAGCGCGTCATGGACTAAACCGTTCGAGACCAGCGTTTCCCGGCTGTCAATCTGGAATGGAGACCCGTCAAAACGCGTCGCTTTTCCTCCAGCCTCCTCGACGATCAGAACCCCCGCGGCCGTATCCCAGGGATTCAGATTGAATTCCCAGAATCCGTCATAGCGGCCACACGCTACATTGCACAAATCGAGCGCCGCCGAGCCTGCCCGCCGTACGCCATGAGTCCGCAACGTGATCTGGTGATAGAAGTAAATGTTCGGATTCTGGTGCCGCTTATGGCTGGGAAAACCGGTGGCCACCAGGCATTCCCGTAACTGCGAAATCTTCGAAACTTGGACCGGCTCGCCGTTTAACCGCGCGCCCTTTCCCAGTTCCGCCGAAAACAACTCGTCCCGCGTCGGATCATAGATGACGCCCGCGATGCGCCTCGCCGACTCCGCGGTTCGGTGCTCCAGTGCCATCGAGACGCAAAACACCGGATATCTATGCGCGAAGTTCGTCGTGCCATCCAGCGGATCGACATACCAGCGGTATTCGCCTCCGCGATCACTCAACCCCTGTTCTTCCCCAAGAATGTCGTGTGCGGGAAACTGCTGGCCGATACGCTCGCGGATGAGTTTTTCCGAAGCTCGGTCGGCGGCTGTAACCAGGTCGGCCTCGCCCTTGTATTCGATCTTCAACTTCTGGTGGAAGTAGTGCAGCAGCAGAGCGCCCGCCTCCCGGGCGATTACTGACATTGCCGGAAGAAAGCTTTCAGAGTCTGGTCGGGAGGCATTCATCGTCGAGGAGTCACTTTCGCTTGCCGCTATCCTCGGCGATGTACATGATCTCGTGCTTGAAGATGAAAAGATTGGGTGCGCCCTCTCGCGTAAGCCGCACCATGTTCTTGTCGTAATACTCGATCCAGCCACGCACGATCTGCCCGTCCATCAGTTTGAGTGAAACCATCTTTTGTTTTTCACCCAACATTTTGAGGAATGATGTCTCCTCAAAGGTATCTTCCGGGGGCGGCGTTCGGCCGCGCTTAGCACTAGCGTTGGCGTTTCCCTGCGGACCGCGGAATGACATATTGGAATTGTACACAACGACTGCTGTGAAAATGTCGAAACCGCCCGAACCGCCCTGCTGAAGCTTTTCCACAAAAAAATTTCGGGATGCAATTTTTTAAATCAGGGTTACAATGCCGCGCGTCGGGCGGAGGCGTGCTGTGAAGAGAATTTCTGGGCTCGTGTTGTTGTTTTTTGTCTTGGGGAGTTCGGCGGTCGCGCAGAGCCGCAGGTTGCCCAGCGGGTTGGGTGGGCAACAGGCCAATTCATTGGCTGAACCAGTCACGTTTCAGCGTCACATCGATCTGGCCCAGTTGCAAAAAGAGGCCAACGATCTGGCGCGAACGGCTCAAAGTATTCCGCTGGATCTGGCCAGCGTACGCCAGGGAACCCTGCCCAAAGATTTCCTGCAGAAACTCAAGCAGATCGAAAAATTGTCCAAACACTTGCGTGCGGAGATGTCGCACTGATCTTCGCTCTCGGAACGGAAGCAGGGCTCAAACCCGCAGCCTAGAAGCTGAAGCGCAACCCGAACTCGATCTGGCGGGGAGCGCCGGCGGCAAAGGTCCCCGACTGTAGGCTCGCTCGAAACGGAGCCAAGCTCGGCCCCACGGTCCCTCCAATCACGTTTCCCGAAAGAATTCCGTTCGGCGTCTGCGTCGGATTCGCCCCCTGATACAGGGCCGTGCCCGGCAGGTTTCCGGGCAAAAATGCACTGGCCATATTGAGCACGTTGAAGAAACTGACGCTTGGCTCAACTTCAAATCTATCCTTGATCTTCAACGGCCATGCCGCCCGCAAGTCAAACGTTTTCAGCCAGGTCAGGCCGCTAGAGTCAAATGGCCTGGAGGGAAGTTCCGGCATCACCCAGCCCAGCGCAGCCATATCGGCAGTCGTCATGACCTGTATGGGCGCCGCTCCGGGACAATTGCTGTCGGCAACCAGGCAATGGCCCGAAGGGGTCAGCGTTCCCGCAAAGTGGGTGTTGTAGTTGCTGAGCGTCTGCTGCAGTGTCGAAATGTCATTACCACCGCGCATGAATCCGCCCGTTCCCGTGCCCGGAATCGGTTCTGGCAACCCTCCCGATCCCAGACCTGAACCGATCCAGTCTGTTGCGTAGATTTCCCCACCGTTGGTGAGTTCGGGGAGGCGGAGCGTCGCGGACAGCGGGCTGTAAACGTGCCCAAAGAAGCTCACATGAGTAAACCAGGGCAATTCAAGAACTGCCCCAAAGGAAACCTGGTGCTTGCGATCCATGCCGTTTGGGCCGGTAAATTCCAGCGGACGATCGTTGTTCACGGCAACGCCAGTTACTCCTTCATCCCCTGCCTGACTGGTAAATTTCGAATATGTGTACGCAATTTGAAGGTGAGCCGTGCGGATGCCGTTCAAGGGACTGGCAAACCGCTGCACCAGTTTCACCTGGGCGCCACTATAGATCGAGCGACCAATCGTCGACATCGTGTCGAGCGTACCCAGAGCGCCGTTGCCGCCGCCGTTTCCTGTGAAGTTCAGGCCCTGCGGTGTAATTCCCGGAAACGCACAGAAACTGCAAGGTCCGCCGCCCGCAGTCGATGAGTTCGAATCCAGTCCTGCCTCCGAGAACGCGGCTTGCGCCGCGGCCACGCTGCCAAGTTTATTGATGACGCATTGCGCCTCGCCTACCGTGGGGATTCCGTTCACCAGGCAGCCGGTCGCCGTCTCCACCCTGTTCCGCGCCGCGAATGCGTTCAGATAATTGTAGGAACGCGCTGCACCGCTGTGATTCTGGTCCACAATCAGCAAATTGTGATCGCCAATCGTGCGCACGTAATCGACGCTCAACACCATTCCTGTGGAAACTTCCTTCTGAAATCCAAGATTGGCCTGGATTACGCGGGGCGTCCGGAAGTCCGGACCAAACAGAGCAAGGCCGTTTCCGTAGCTGGCGTTCAAAGTCGTACCAACGAAATTCGGGTTAGGTTGAGAGGCAGAACTGGCAGCTGCCGTAGCAGCCTGGAATGCGTTGCTGAGAGCAAAGATAGGCGCCGCCGCAGTTGCGATTGTCGATCCGCAAAATGTCGGTGCCACCTGATTCGTGCTCGGATTCACCACCGTTCCCGCGCCGCCTGCGATCGTGGAACTCACCCCACTTCCCGCCAGGCTTGTGGGCCAGGTGAACGGAGAAGCCACGCCAAATGAGCAAACCTGTGGCGTATAGGTCAGCACTCCTTTTGTGGATCGCGCGCGGCTGTCGAGCATCATGTTGTTCCACAGTGTGCTGTCATAATAAAGGCCGGCGCCGCCGCGAATTACCGTCCTGTTCCCTCCGCCAACGTTCCAGGCAAATCCGAACTGAGGCGCGAAGTCCGTATTTGGGTTGCGCACCGGATTGCTGAGTCCCGGGACCCAGTCATTCAGAGTCGCGATCGCGCCCAGATTGTGGTCCACCCGATTGCTTTCGTGGGTGTAGCGAACTCCGAAAGTCAAGACCAGATTCGGCCTGTACTGCCACGTATCCCCTAGATAAGTTTCAATGCGATTATCTGGACCCAATCCTCCACCCGGATATCCGAATGCGCTCTGCGGTGTGGAAAAACCACTCCCATTCCCCAGGATCACCGACTCCGCCCGATACGCCGTCGGATCAGGGCTCGTCACGCAATTGAAGACGTTTGAGTTCGGCAGACAAATTCCCGTCGTCCCGACTTGCGGATTCAAAAATGCCGTTGCGAAACCGCCGCCGCTGATGCGCGTAAACGCGCCTCCGAAACGGAGCACGTGATCGGCCCAGACGCGGCTGCCATCGTAGCGGAATTGGTAATTCGACTGGATCGTGACGGCCGGCGCAAACGGACTGGCTCCGCCGCAGTAAGCGCCGGTTCCACCGCTGAGCGCACAATTTCCCTCGTCCGGCGCACCGATGTTGATCCCCAGTCCGGGAACTGGGTTGTTTACCCCTGCCGGAATCGCCGCCGTATCACTGCCGACTCCGTTGCGCATCCTCAGATATTGAAAACGTATGCTGTGCGTGTATACGCCCCGGGTGAAGTCATAGCCCAGCGTATGCGACGGAGTGTGTGTGGCATTACGCAGTGCCTGCAGCGAACTGGCCGCTCCAAACGGGCCGACCTGGCTGACCTGATCGAACGTGAAGCGATAAAACCCGTGTGCGTTGTCGTGGCGCTGCCAATCAAGGCGTGCGTCGCCAAAGTCGTCGCGGAACGGCCGCGAGAGCGTATCGCCCAGCGCATTGAACGGGAAAACAAAAGGCTCGCTTGCTGTCAGATTTTGCTGTACCCGCTCTCCGGACAAAAACCAGAACACCTTATCCTTGATCAAGGCTCCGCCGACCCGGGCGCCGTACTGCTCGCGTTGGAAAGACTGCGTGGGCGAAGCCGGCATTTTGGCCGAGAGTTGGTTCGGGCGAAGCAATCCAAAAGCCTCGGCGTGCAGCTCGTTTCCGCCCGACCGCGTGGCAACATTCACCGATCCTTCCCCAGTCAGTTCGGTTGGAAGATCCATGCTAGAGCGCGAGACATTGAATTCCTGAATCGCGCTCGCCGCCAGATTTTGTGTGGTCGTGCCCGTGATTTCATCGGAGATGCTTACCCCATCTACTTCAAAGCGAGCCAACCGGCCGGACCTCGATCCGATCGCTACCGTTGAAAATCCAATCTTGTTGGGAGCGAGGACGGCCGCATCCAAAAACTGTGTTCCGGGAGCCAATTGCGCCAGGTCCAGATAGTTGCGCCCGTTGATGGGCAAATCTTCGATCAGCGAGTCCGGTAGCTCTGTTTGGACGGTGGGCTGTTGCGTGTTCACCAGAGGCTCTGTAGCCGCGTTCTTAACAACTTCGCTCTCTTTTCCTGCCTGGAGTTTCACATCGCCGGGTGAGATGAGCGATACCTGCGCCCTGACGATAAATTCTGTGGTCTTGAATCCCTTCGCCCCCGCCCGAACGGTGTAACTCCCGGGAAGCAGCGGTCCGGACGAATAAACCCCAGTGGAGGAACTCGCGGTCCGATATATCGCACCCGTCGCGTTATTCGTGATGGAAACGTTGGCGTTGGCGACGGTATTGCCCGTTGGATCCGTAACGACCCCGCGAATGGCGCCCGTGCCCGGCGTAGATTGAGCAGTCACCCACAACGAAAACAGTACGATTGCGCAAAAAACTGCTACCCGCACGTGCATGCCTCTCCGCCCAACGTGGGAAATGAAGATGAGCATCGTCCGCCTTTCTTTCAATGTTCGTTATGCGTCCATCCAGATAAACACATCTGCAGCTTTTGTGGCAAAACCTCTCCTGCACTCGCAGGGATCACTTACGGGTGGCCAGCCGCGCCCCCGGATCTCAAAATTCTGACTTGGTCGTGTAGTAGCCCGCCCGATGCCGCACGTGGTACGTCTGTGCGTCATTCACGCCCGTGAGTTTGATCTCGATACGACGAAAATCCGAATACGAAGTACGCTGCGAAGGATAGTATGCCAGCAGATACTGCGTGCGCAGCTCATCGCTGATCTTTCGGAACGCCTCATCCAGTTGCCCCGTCGAGGTGGCATAGTAGTACTTCCCTCCCGTGTCCTCGGAAAGCTGGATCAGCGCGTGCTCGCCTCCGATTTCACGTCCAGCGCTATTTTCAATCGGCACGATGATAATCGAATACACCAGCGCCTCCGCCTCCTCTGCCGCCCGCACCGCCTCCTTGTAGTCAATCTTGCTGGCGGTGTCTTCTCCATCGGTGATCAGCACGATCACCTTGCGCCCCTTGCGGTGATCGAGCGAACGGGAGGCGAGATAGATGGCATCGTAAAGCGCTGTCGCCGCACCCAGTCGCAGGTGATCGATGCCTTCGTCGATACGCTTGAGCTCCGGTGTAAATCCGGGAGTTGCCTCATGCACGTCCTCGCTGAAAGCGATGACCGAGAGCCCGTCCACCGGACGGATGATGGCCCGCGCAAAACGCTTCGCCGACGCCTGCTCCAACGGCAGATCGTGCCGCGTGCTCAGGCTGGTATCAATAGCCAGCGCGATCGAAAGCGGCAGCGCCGACTCTTTGTCGAACACGGAAATGGTTTGCGCTTGCCCGTCTTCTTTCAGAACGAAATTGTCTTTCTTCAGCCCGCCGACTGGAGCTCCGTTGGCGTCAGTCACAGTCACAAATACATTGACCAGCTTGACATCAACTTTGAGGGTAGTTGCCGGCTGAGACTGCTCGCCCGATGGTTTCTGCTGGGTGCCGCTGTTCTGCGCCCAGAGCCAGCAGGACCCCAGCCAAAAGAGGCAGCTAAGCAGGCCTGCTGCGAGCAATCTCGGGGCGGGTTTTCTCATCGAGTGCTCAGATTATATCCATTGAGACACTGAATCATTGAGTCATCGCGTCATTGGGCTATGTTCCAATGATTCCGTCGCTCCATCATTCAATGTTTCAATGAGTTCTTAGATGCTGGGTCCGGAACCGGGCTGCCTGCGGGCTAGGAATTTGCCCGGGGAATGTCGTCGGGAAAGGGCTCGCCATCGGCCCACACAGCTCCATCCTCGAAATGCTCTTTCTTCCAGATCGGCACAGTGCGCTTGAGCGTATCGATCAGCCACCGGCAGGCTTCAAATGCCGCCGCGCGATGTGCCGAAGCCACTCCGACCAGTACGCTGGTTTCGCCAATCTGCAACCTCCCCAGCCGATGGACCAACGCCACATCGCGAATCTTGAACTTTTCCAGAGCCTGCGCAGCCAGCGATTCCATCTCGCGCAGCGCCATCTCCTCATAGGCTTCGTAGTCGAGAAAAAGCGTGCGCCGACCCCGCGTCTGATTCCGCACGATCCCCTCGAAGACCAGGGCAGCCCCGTCATCCCCGCGCTTCAAAGCCGAGAGCGCTCGTTCAGTATTGATGGGAGAACGCACAATGCTGGCATGTTTCGAAGCAAGCCCAGAATGCTTTTCGGATCTGGACGCCTGGCTCGTCGCCGATTCCGAGCGGTCCGTAGCCCCTCCACTCACCGGGGGAAGCAGGGCAATCTCATCGTCGGCCTTCAATTTCGTTTCCGGTCCCGCATAGGTCTGATTGACGGCCACAGCCACCGACGACAGGGATTGCTTAAGAGCCGGGAGCCTCGCCTCGAAATATGCCAACACATCCTTCACCGAAGCATCGTCGCGCACCTCAACCGTTTCCGACGACGAGCCCGCCAGATCCCTCAAAACCCCGAAAAAAAGCACTCGGATGTGCATTTGAATCACTGTGCGATGGCAGAGCTGGTCAACACAGAGCCTGCTGCGGCATTCCCACATCTCCGAAGTACAGAGTAACCCAACGCCTGGCACGAAGGTAACATGCACACCCAGACAAGCCAAACGTAACAAACGATTGGATTTCCAAGCACCAAAAAGGTACCGAGCTGGGATCATGGGAAAGCTTTTTCTTGAAATCGGCGATCTACATCGATTAGGTTTTTTATTCGCCGTTTGTTTGACTTGCCAGGGTTGTGTCGCATCGGGCGTTGCCCACATTTGAACGACTTGTAACAAAACTGATCTTCTTAGATTTCGACGAGGTACAGGAGACACCAATGTCCAAGACTTCGGCCTTTCGTCTACTCGTAATGGCCGTTTACTTCGCTCTTTTCGCGGTCATTCTGAGCCTTCCCACTCAAGTGGTCGCCCAGGACGTCGCGTCCATCACCGGCGTCGTAACGGATTCATCCGGCGCAGTTATCCCTCAGGCCGATATCACACTGCGAAATCCACAGACGGGCGTCACGTACAAGGCCACGACTAACGCGACGGGCTCTTACACAATCACTCAAGTGAAACCGGGACCCGGATACGAGATTGAGATCAGCCGCAGTGGCTTTCACAGCCTTGTTGTTTTTAATCTCTATTTGAACGTGGACGCTACGCGCGTTCAAAACGCGCAACTGACGGTTGGTGGCACCCAGGAAACAGTGGAAGTCTCGGCTGCGAGCGAGAACGTTACGCTCGACACGGTCGACGCCACGGTTGGCAATAGCTTTCAAGTTCAGATGCTGAATGATCTGCCGGTCCAGGATCGAGCCAATCCCTCGGCACTCTTCGTGCAGCAGCCTGGCGTAACCCTTGATGGAGCAGTGGCTGGCGCGCGCACAGACCAGAATCGCGTTACGGTCGATGGCCTCGATGTCAACGACTACGCCACTGGCGAGTTTGGAGCCATTGTCGCCAACGCGCCCGTAGATTCCATTCAGGAATTTCGCGCCGTCGCCGCAGGCGACCTCTCCAGTGAAGCGGGTGGAGGAGGAGGCCAGTATGCACTCGTGACCAAGAGCGGCACCAACTCATTCCACGGTTCGGCGGTCGAGTACCACCGGGACACCGCGCTCGAAGCAAATGACTGGTTCAATAACAATTCCAACCCTGTTGTTCCCCGCCCTCCACTCATCCGTAACCAGTTTGGTGGAGATATCGGAGGACCCATCCTCAAGAACAAATTGTTTTTTTTCTTCGATTACGATGGGCGGCGAGACACGGTCTCTGCCATTGAGGACCGGGTGGTTCCTATGGATTCGTTCAGGGCTGGAACGGTCCAGTACATCAACGGGAATAATCAGATTGGAGCCGTGAGTCCGGGACAAGTGAAGGGCTTCGATCCTGCGGGAATTGGCTTTAATTCATCCCTGCAAACCATTTTCAACAGTCGCTATCCGCACGCTAACGACTTCTCCGGGGCTAGCGGAGACTTGATCAATTTCGCCGGCTACCGTTTTGACGCTCCAACTCCGTTGAGCCTCAACAATTATGTAGGCCGCGTCGATTACAACCTGAACTCAAAAATGAAGTTGTTTGGCCGAGTCACCATTGCGCGTGAGAACGCGACGGAGAGTTCCATCTGGTTTCCCGGCGATCCGCTGACCGACCCGTTTTACGATAAGAGCTACGCCTGGGTTGTGGGACACACCTGGACCATCAGCAATACGATGGTGAATAACGCCTCGTACGGAGAAGTGTACGAGGATTACAACTTTCCGAATACGTACAATCCCACCGGAATTACGCAATTCCAGTACAGCTTCGGCGGCAATGGCTCCGGCGGAACAATCATGGACGGCCCTTACAGAAATGCCGTCAATGCTCAAGGCCGCACCTACCCCATTCCGGTCGTGCGTGATGATTTCAGCTGGGACAAAGGGAAGCACAGCTTCCGCTTTGGCGGTACGTTCAAATGGCCCAAGCCCAGTGGCTACACAATTTTGAACTACAACTCGCCATTGATCGGCTTGGGCGGAAATCTGGCCGGCCTGGATCCAACGCTACGCCCTGCTGACATCTGCACAGCCTCTTCGCCGGCCGGCAATTTGTGTGGCAACTTTGCCGTAGGGCTCTACGATGCCGCTTATAGCCTGGCCCTTGGCCCCTATACGGCGGTCTCCAGCACCTTCAACTACAACGCCCAGGGTAACGTGCTAAACCAGGGCTCTGGTCAAACCCGGACTTACAAGTATTACGAGACTGAGCTGTATTTTGGTGACACTTGGAAGCTGCTTCCCAAGCTGACTCTCTCCTACGGGGTGCGCTGGGTCAACTACACTGTCCCCTATGAGATTCATGGCATTGAATCTGTTGAAAACCTGGACTTTAACCAATATTTCCAGGCTCGCCTGGCACAGAGCAACGCAAGCCAATCCGGCAATCTGGCAGTACCGTTTATCGCCTACTCACTCGGGGGAAAAGCCAATCATGCTCCCGGTTACTTCCAACCGCAATACGCTAACTTCGGTCCCAGGTTCGCGCTCGCTTATCAAGTGAATCCAAGAACCGTAGTGAATGCGGGGGCGGGCATTCTGTATGACCAAACCGTAATCAATGCGGTACAGTACCAACAGTCGCAATACGACTACCTCTTCCAAGCCGGTGCGACCAACAATTTTGGAAATGCGGGAGCTACCCCTGAGCAATTGCTCGGCCCAGGCGGCCTCACCCGCTTCTCCGGTTTGACTAATTTCCCCCAGCCACCTGCGGCCCCGCCGATCACTACACCCTTTTACCCGTACGTTGTCGGTTCGGGGTCAAGCGCAGTTCCGATTGGTTTGGCAAACGGTTCGGCATTCAATGAAACCATCGACAGCCACCTCAAGACTCCGTATTCGATTGAACTCAACTTCGGAGTCGAGCACGAGATTCCTGGCGGATTCATTCTGAAAGGATCCTATGTTGGCCGCCTCGGCCGACGACTGATGGCACAGGCAGATGCCAACCAGTTGATCGACTTCAAAGATCCAGTCTCAGGTCAGCTAATGTCGACAGCATTTGCCAATGTCGCACAAGAGCTACGTACCGGTGCGACGGTTGCAGAACAGCCCTGGTACAACAACGTATTGATCAACCTGGCTCCGCCGAATAACACCGCGATCCTGGCCAGTTCCTTCCTTTCCACCTACATAGCGCGAGGCGACTTCGCTGATTTTACTGAGTTCCTTTCGAGGTTCGGCCTGCTGCCCGCGAACGTCGGTATGGGTTCTCAATTCTCGGAGGATACGTACTACACCAGTCTCGGAAGTTCCAATTATCACGGCCTGCTCGCCACCCTCCACAAGAATGCGGGGCATGGCTTGCAATTCGATCTTAATTACACATGGTCGCACTCGATCGACAATGTGTCTCTTACTGCCAATCAGCAAGCGTTCGGCGGTTACGGTTTCATCTGCGACGTTCTGCGGCCGCGAGAGTGTCGCAGCAACTCTGATTTCGATGTGACTCACTATTTCAATGGCAACTTCATCTACGAATTGCCTGTTGGCCACGGTAAGGCTCTCGCCGGAAGTGCCCCCCGGTGGCTCGAGGAAGCGATCGGCGGCTGGAGCGTCAGTGGCTTGCCCAGTGTACACAGTGGGAATGTTTATTTTATGGCTGCCAACGCATTTGTGGCCGGCTATGCGAACAACGCGCCTGGGATACTGGTCGGACCAGCTTCTGACCTGAGAATTCATCTCAATGGCGGACACGGCCAACCTCTCAACGCATTCGCGAATGTGACCCAGGCCAACGCCGATTACATAGGCCCAGTCGGATTCCAAATTGGAGCCCGCAATAACCTCCGCGGGCCCTCATATTTCGATATGGATATGGGATTGGCAAAACGTTTCCCGCTGTACGCGGAACGGGTCGCCTTGAACTTCCGTGCCGACGCCTTTAACACTTTCAACCACCCGAATTTCAACACCCCTTGTACCGACATCACGAATGTGAGCTGTCCGTTTGGCGTCATTCAGAGCACGGTCGGCTCTGGGATCAGAAACGACTTCGCGCACGCCCGCGTTCTGCAATTGGCGCTGCGGTTGGAGTTTTAACGGGGTAAAAGATGCACTGGAAAAGGCCTGCCACATGGCAGGCCTTAATTTTTCGTGCTCGTTCTTACCGCGTTAGCACCTTGTCGTGAACCGGCTCCGGCTCCCTTGCGGGCTGGTAGCCCGGCTTCGGCTCCTTGGAGGAGGGCAGAATCTTCGCCGCGGTGCTCTCCTCCACCGACGGCAGCGCAACTTTCAGCGCTTCATCGATCGTTTTCACATAGTGCACCGTAAGATTTTCCAGTTGCTCGGGCGTGAGGTCTTCCTCGACGTTCATCTTGTTTTCCGCGGGAAGAATCACGTCGCGCACGCCAGCGCGTTTCGCCGCCAGCACTTTTTCTTTGATGCCGCCGACCGGCAGTACATTTCCGCTTAGCGTGATCTCTCCGGTCATCGCGATCAGCGGCTGAATGCGCCGCTTGGTGAGCAGCGAAACCAGCGCGGTGGCCATCGTCACGCCAGCTGACGGACCATCTTTCGGGATCGCTCCCGCCGGCACATGGATATGAAGATCATGGCTGGCGAAGAAATCCTCGGCGATGCCCAGGCGATCGGCATTCGACCGCACCCAGGTCAGCGCCGCCTGCATGGATTCCTGCATTACCTGCCCGATCTGGCCGGTCATGGTGAATCCACCCTTACCCTTCATCGCATTGGCCTCGACAAAGAGCACGTCGCCGCCGGATGGGGTCCAAGCAAGTCCCACCGCCACGCCGGGTCGTTCCGTGCGCTCGGCAATTTCGCCTTCGCTACGGATCTTGATCCCGCCCAGAAACTCCTGAATCACTTCTTTAGTGACAACAAGCTTTTCGGTCTTGCCTTCCGCCAACCGGCGCGCCTGCTTGCGGCAGATCGTCCCAATCGTACGTTCCAGGCTCCGGACACCGGCTTCCCTGGTGTAGTGGCGGATGATGTAGCGCACGCCCTCCTCCGAAAACTCAATCTGTTCGACCGTGATCCCGTTCTCATCGATCTGTCGCGGAATCAGATACTGGAACGCAATGTGAACCTTCTCTTCCTCCGTGTAGCCCTGCAGCTCGATAATTTCCATGCGGTCGCGCAGGGGCTCCGCAATTGGGTCGAGCATGTTCGCGGTCGTGATGAACAGCACTTTCGACAGGTCAAACGTCACGTCGAGATAGTTATCGCGGAACGTCGAGTTCTGCTCCGGATCGAGCGCTTCGAGCAACGCCGAAGCCGGATCGCCGCGAAAATCGCGTCCGACCTTATCGATCTCGTCGAGCATGAACACCGGATCCTTCGTCTCGGCTCGCCGGATGCCCTGAATGATCTGGCCTGGCAAGGCGCCGATGTAAGTCCGGCGGTGTCCGCGGATTTCGGCCTCGTCATGCACGCCACCCAGCGAAAGCCGAACGAATTTCCTGCCCAGCGCCCGCGCGATTGACTTGCCGAGCGAAGTTTTGCCCACGCCCGGAGGTCCGACAAAGCACAGGATCGGCCCCTTCATGTTCGGCTTCAACCGGCGAACCGAGAGGTAGTCGAGAATGCGGTTCTTGACCTTCTCCAGGTCATAATGATCCTGATCGAGAATTTCCTTGGCCTTGGGAATTTCAATCTCCTGGCCGGAAGTCTTCGACCACGGCAGCACGGCCAGCCATTCGATGTAATTGCGCGTCATCGAATAGTCGGCGGCCATCGGCGACATGCGCGACAGGCGGCCCAATTCCTTGAGCGCTTCCTTCTTCACATCGTCCGGCATGCCCGCTTCTTCAATCTTCTTCTTCAGATCCTCGACGTCGCGCTGCCCTTCGTCTTGCTCGCCGAGTTCCTTCTGGATCGCCTTCATCTGCTCGCGCAGGTAGTACTCGCGCTGTGTCTGTTGCACGCGATCCTGCACTTCGCTCTGGATCTTGTTGCGCAGTTGCTGCACTTCCAGTTCCTTCGCCAGGTGCTGATTGATCTTCTGCAAACGAATCAGCACGTCGGTGGTCTCCAGCGTGTCCTGCTTGTCGGGCGTAGAGAGCGAGGGCAACGAGGATGCGATGAAATCGACCAACCGGCCGGGCTCGTCAATATTCATGGCCACGGTCGAAAGCTCGTCCGACAAAGTGGGCGAACCGGCCACAATCTGCTGGAAGAGCGTTAATACATTACGCTGCAGCGCTTCAACTTCTGAGGTCGCTGCGGGAGTTGCTCCCTCCGGCATGGGCAGGTAATGCGCGCGCATGAAGGGAGTGAGCTGGGTGAATTCGCCGAGATGAATCCGCTCCAGGCCCTCGGCAAAAACGAATAGGCTCTGGTTGGGCATCTTGACGACTTTATGAACGACTGCCGAAGTACCGACGGTGTACAGGTCGCTGGGTTGAGGGCTGTCGACGCGCGCCTCGCGCTGCGCGACCACGATAATGGTCTTATCTTCCCCGAGCGAATTAATCAGCTGTACTGAGCTTTCGCGGCCCACCGTCAGCGGCAAAACCGCGTGTGGGAACAGGACCGTGTCTCTCACCGGCAAAACTGGTAGCGCCCGTTGATCATTTGTTTCCTTCTGCTTAGGAGTGCGTTCGTTGGGCGGCTGTTGAGTCATGATTCTCCTTGAGTGTATCTCGCTCAAGTTTAGATGATGCACTCTCCGGAAAGGTTTCAGGAGCTCCCCCCGGACCTTTCCCGCAGAGAGCTGAATTGTAGTCTTCTACGAAACCAATGACAGGGTGCCTAAGGGACAGAGGCTAACGCGAGGGGTACGCGCCCGCAAGTCCTAAATGGAGAATGTCTTGTTAAAGTCTAGAAGGACGCTGATTCTGCTGTTGTGTGCATAGTCGCTGCGACTGTGATTCCCATTTTGGACGGCCACCGGAGCGCAACTTATTTCGCATTATGCTTTTACTTTTAACGACTTACGCTGCCCGATAGATTCCCAGCACTTTGACGAATTCCGCGACTTCGCCTAAATGCCGCAGCGCGTTGCGGGCCGGCTCGTCGTCGCCGCGCAGGAAATCGACGTAGAACACGTATTCCCAAGGACGCCCTCGCATGGGCCGCGATTCGATCTTGCTCAGGCTGATGTCGCGCAGGGCAAATACGCTCAGCGACTTGAACAGCGCCCCCGGCACGTTCTTCACCTGAAACGCGATGGAGGTCTTGTTCGCCCCTCGCAGAATGAGGCGGCGTTGGCCATCGCCCAAGTTGGAGGGCCCCAATTCTCGCCGCTTTTGCGAGAAGTGGGTTTGTCGCCCAGATTGCTTCAGCTTGCGAATCAGGAAAAAGCGAGTGAAGTTCCGCTTGTCGTCCTCAATTCCGGTTTTGAGAATCTTGCCAGCGTACTCCCGGGCCGCTTGCCTTCCCGCAATTCCGGCGGCGTCGCGCAATTTGTTTTCTACAACGTGCTTCACGCTTCCGGCCGTGTCATAGAACGGAACCGATTCGATCTGCCAGTGCTGACGGAAGAAGTTCCGGCACTGATCCAGCGCCACAGGATGCGACAATACCCGCCGCAGCGCCGAAATCCTCACTCCTGGAGCGCCAATCACATTGTGCACGATGCGCAGCAGGTATTCGGCCTGCACAAAGACATTGCGCGCGACCAGTAGATCGGCATGCTCTGCTACCGTTCCGGCCAGTGTATTCTCGATCGGAATCACCGCAGCTCCAACCGATCCGCTCTCGACGCGATCGAACACCTCGACCGATCTCGCACACGGCACAACCGTGCAGCGCGGCAGCATCCGCTCCGCCGCTTCGTGACTGAACGCCCCACGCTCTCCCTGGATGGCAACTTTCATCGCTTCTCCCCGAACAAGGGAAGGTATCCGGAGAGCACGGCTAAGAGCAACTTTTTTATCGCAAGCAGAAGTTGAGACGCCACGAACCCTGCTATGGGCACGTCGGCGTCGTAGCCGTGTAGGCGAAGCACGCCGAAGTATCCGGGCCAACATGCCAGCGCGTGGACATATTGCTCTGATCCTTGAAATCACTGAAATAGAAAATCCAGTCGAAGCCGCCAAAGCCCACTTCCGTTCCAAAACCGATTTCATCGGCCCAATTGCTTGGATTGCACGTTGTACCGTAGTAGAGTTCGGCATCCAACGAATACGTGCCTGGATTCGCCACGGAAACCATCACGCCTTGGTAGCTGTGGCCGCTTGACTTATACCAGCAACCCTGGAACGTAGCCTCCGGGTTCACCGCAACCTTCAGCGTCAGGGTCGTGCTCACGCCGACGGTGCCGTCGGTGGCTTTCAAATGAATCGAGTAAGTTCCGGTAGCGACGGTGCTGGCCACCGTAAGAGAAACTTTAGAGCTTCCCGCACCGGGCGCAGGGATCAGCGAAGGATTGAACTTGACCGATACCCCGACGGGCACATTGGAGGCGCTCAACTGTATCGAGTGATTGTAGCCAGTCACAATTTTCGTCGTGAGTTTCACTGAGCCGGATTGTCCCTCCGCAACAGTGATAGATGCCGGCGAAATGCTGATAGCGAATGATGAGGTCGTCCCTGCAACAACGCTGAGTGCGCTGGCTGCCATCGTCCGACCGTAAAGTGCGCTGATCGAGACAATCCCCGTATCACCCATGGCGGACACCGTAACGGCGGTCGAGGCACTGGTTGCTCCTGCCGGAATGGTGATGTTGGGCGGAACGCTGATCCAGCTTGAATCCGAGCTCTTGAGCTGAACCGTAAGTCCGCCCTGCGGGGCTGGCGCGTTGAGGCTCACGGTGACGGCGGCGGAATCCCCAGCCGACACTTTCGTTCGGCCCAGCGTCACGCCCGCCACTCCGATAGCCTGTGGCGTACTCGCAAAAGACGCAGCGCCCCGTAAATTCCCTGAACCCGCCGATTGGGAATGCGATCCACAACCGGTCATGCATAAGAATGCCGAAACAAGAGCAAAAACCAAGAATTTTTCCTGATTGCAACGGATCACAGAGTCTGTACCTCGCGTCAGAATTTGGCTGAAATTGCGCCAATTCTGTCACGGAAGTCCGCACCCGGGCCGCTCAGAAGTTCAAGGGGAAATACTGACAAGTGCTAGTCCGCTTGCAGGGCTTTGGTCAAAACCAGGGCGTCGAGTCCATTGGAGTAGTACCGAGGCCAGGTGTTCACAACGCTGTAGCCGTGCCGCTTGTAGAAAGCAATCGCTGACGCATTATCCACCGCAGTTTCCAGTCCTACCGCACGCGATCCGGCATCCCGTAAGCGCTCTTCCGCGGCTTGCAGCAACAACGAACCTACGCCTTCGCGTCGAACCGCTGCGATCACATCGATCGTGATGATGTGCCCGGTCAACCCTCCGTAAGCCACGATAAAACCCACAATCTTCTCCTCTGGTCTCGCCGCTACCAGGGTGAACGATCCTTTCCTGCGCTGATAGTACTTCAACTCCTCGCGCGAGTAGGAGATTTGCGGCGGAAAACACTCTTGGTCAATACGCCAAAGGGTCTCGAAGTCGTCTGGTCGGAACTCTCGGATGGCAACGGGCACGGAAGCCATTGTATGGGACTACAAAACGGGAATCGCTGCCTCGTTTGCACTCCTTTTTTCCACAGAGCACATGCCTGCAAAAAAAATTTCTTCTACAGTGTTTGGCCCCCTTGCCCTCCTCCCAAGATCGGACGTACCATCAAAGTTAAGAGGACGCTTGTGGGGCGCCTGATTGCGATCGATGTCGTCTGTGCGGCCGCGGCTCTCGGGGTGTGGTACTTGGTTTTTGCCGCTTACCACCGCCGCAAGGGAGCAGAAGCCCTGCGCTGGGTTGAGTCTGCCTGCGCCGGCAAAGGGCGCATTCTCGATTTTCATTGGTTGAGCACTTCGCGCCTGTACGCCCGGCTGCAGTTCCCCTCCCGCAGCTTTGAAAATGCGCGCGTTACTCTTAAGTTTCTGCCGCGCCCCCTTCCTGTACAGTGGATTTTGAGTTGTTTTCGCAAGCAGAAAGAAACTCTCACGTTCGAAGCCGATCTGGGCGGCTCTCCCCGCTTTCATCTGGAAGTTGTGCGTCATCGCTGGTGCGCGCACAGCCGGGGCGTCGGCCGCCGCCGCGATCATCGTGAATGGGATGTCTACGAACCCGGCCCCGTCATTCTCACGACTCGCACACATTGGAAGGAAGATCCCGCCGCGGAATTGAACGCGTTAATGACAGTCCGCCATCAGGAAGTCCTGCAGGTGCGCTTCCGGCCAGAATCCCCGCAATTCTCAGCCACCATCAAGCTCGACACCTTGGACGACCCTCGCGCCGCGGCCAGCTTTCTGACGACGTTGCGTGAATTGGCGGCCGGGGCGTCGGCCCACCGGCAGTAACGAACGTTTCTCCCCAACCCTGATTCGACCAGCGGAAGTTCCCAAAATAACGTAAACTGCGGCAGATGCCAGCCCGCCGGGGATCCTTTCACCTTTTTCGGTTTTCAGGAATTGACGTATTCCTGCATTGGTCATGGTTCCTGGTCGCGGTGTATGAAATCCAAACTCGATCGGGCAGCTATTCCTCGATCACCTGGAACATAGCGGAATATGTGGCGTTGTTCCTCATCGTGATGCTGCATGAGTTTGGCCATGCTCTGGCTTGCCGGCAAGTGGGAGGGAGAGCGAACCAGATCGTCTTGTGGCCACTGGGTGGCGTGGCCTATGTGGATCCGCCGCAGCGGCCGGGTGCGACCCTGTGGAGCATTGCTGCGGGTCCGTTGGTAAATGTCGCACTCACTCCAATCCTGGGAGCCCTTTATTTCGGTCTCGCTCCCGCTCTTGGCTGGACCTCGAATGCGCGCGATCTCAATCACCTACTTTATGCCGTTTTCTGGATCAATGTGGGCCTTCTCGCTTTCAATATCCTGCCCATTTATCCGCTGGATGGTGGCCAGATCCTGCGATCGTTGCTTTGGTTTGTAATGGGACGCGGCCGCAGCCTGCTCGTGGCCACAATCCTCGGCTTTGTCGGAGTCGCCGGGTTCTTTATCCTGGCACTGTGGATGGGATCTGTATGGTACGGCGCTCTCGCCGTGTTCATGCTGATGAACTGCTGGGGAGGCCTGCAGCATGCTCGTGAACTGCTACGAATCGCGAAATTGCCACGTCGCGACGGTTTCACGTGTCCAAGCTGTAAAATTGCCCCGCCGATCGGGGAATTCTGGCGGTGCGGCCATTGCCGCCAATCCTTCGATACTTTCGCCACCGGCGCCGTGTGCCCGCACTGCGGCGCCCGCTATGCGACCACTCGCTGCCTCGATTGCGGCGAGCAAAATCCGCTGGAACAGTGGGCCGCACCCAGCCTTGCCGTCCCAATCCTGCAACAATAAAGTCTTAAACGCTCCGACAAATCTCAACGAAGGCGGCTTCGTTTTGAACGGGCGCAGCTTTAGCCGCGCCGATGGGAAGACCAACGAAATTCATACGGCCCGGCTAGAGGCCGCTTTTCAAGCCAATCACCGAATAAATCCGTTTTATACCAAGCATCAGCTTTTTCGATTGGATGACCTTTCTCTGTGCCTGTATTCTTCCGTGTTCTTGGAACCAGCGCGTTGAAACCAGTCATTTCAACTTTCCTGTTTTCTGGATTTTGATTTGCCCAAATTCATCGCAACGATCGAAGGAGATCAAACACCATCCATGTCGACTGAACTGCGCAGTTTCCTGGCCCTCTCATACGACGAACTGGAAGAACTTAACCTTAAAGCAAAGGAACAGCGCAGGAATCGCGTCTCCCCCGATAAAATCCGCGAAGAGCGCTTGAAGTATCTGAGCGACGAGAAGCGCATCAAGGCGCTCACCGTGCTCTTCAGCGATCTCGAGGGCCGGTTGCACATGCTCGACTACGACAAGAAATTCCTGCTCAAGAGCTATGACAACCTGACCTTCGACGGATCCTCCATCCGCGGCTTCACCGCGCAGCGCGAGAGCGATCTGCGTTTAGGCATCGACTGGTCTGCCTTCTACTGGGGGCCGGCGGACGTGTTCGGTCCCGGCAAGGTTCTCGCCTTCGGCGAAGTCATCGACAAGAGCGGCGAGCCCTATACCGCCGACATTCGCAGCATGTTGAAGCTGTTCTCGAACGAACTCTATAAGAAAAAGAAATACACGCTGAATGCCGCCAATGAAATCGAGGGCTTTCTGTTCGAAGGCGCTGATGCCGAGCGGCGTTACCACGAGACCAGGAAATTCGAATACGTCAACACTGGCGGATACTATCACTCGCTCCCAGGCGATCCCCTGCGCAACTTTATCGACACCACGGCGGAAGTCCAGCGCGCCATGGGATTTCAGAACGAAAAAGATCACCCTGAAGTCGCGCCCTCACAGTTTGAAATCAACTACGGTTATGGAGAAGTCGTTGCCGCGGCCGATCAGATCCAGCTCTACAAGCTGATTTGCCGCCAGGTTGCGCGCAACATGGGCCTGAGTGCTTCCTTCCTGCCCAAGCCCGTCGTAGGCGTGAACGGCAGCGGGATGCACACCAATGTCTCCATCAGTGAAGAGGGCAAGAATTTATTTTGGGACCCGAAAGGCGAAGAGAAGCTGAGCAAGTTCGGTTACGAATTTCTCGATCGCGTGCTTTCGGCTGGCCTTGATCTTTGCCTGATCTTCAACTCCAGCGTGAACTCCTATCGCCGGCTCGACCCGCACTTTGAAGCGCCGAATCAGCTGAAAGCTTCCGCCGTCGATCGCGGTTCCATGATCCGTATCCCGATCGGAAATGAGCGCAGCATGCGCACGGAAGTTCGCTCCGTTGCCCCCGACGCTAATCCCTACATGGTCCTCTACGCAATCTTCAAAACCGGGCTCGAAGGCAGCACCGCGAAAATTAAGAATCTGCGTCAAGCGGAGCGCTACCTTCCCGACAACATCTACACGGCAATCGAGGATTTTCGCAAATCGGAGTGGACCAGCAAACTGCTGGGCGAAGATGTGAAGGCACGCTATGCCGATCTCAAGCAGGGTTCGGCGGACCGCTGCCCCAGGCTGCTGGGGACCATCGTGAAGCCGGAAGAGGTCCAGTTCCACCACGAGGTTTACAACCAGTACCTGTGGAATCTCTTTTAGAAAGCTAGTTCTGCTTCGCCCCACTTCTGGCCAGTGTCGCCAGGAGTGGGGGATTTCGATTCCTTCTGCCCTAAATCCTTTCGTTAACACCAGACGCCGAGGCGGCCGACCCGCACGGTTCCGCTACAGTGGATGCCGTAACCTTCACGCCCTAAACCAACCCTGATATTCCCAAGTACGTCTAAACCTTCGCTTTTCGGCCCGCTTCTTGGCGTCTCTCCGCTTGCCGGCGCGTTTGCCGATCATTCGTGTCTGAGCATTCGGAGGATTGTGCCATGCTGTCTCGCTCCGTCGTCCCCGTGTACAAGTTTTCAGCTCGCACCGCCAGCACGCTGCTGTGCACCGCACTGCTTGTCACTACAGCGGCGTTGGTCACGAGTTGTGGCAGCAGTTCACCCGCGCACACGACGGCAGATGCTCCTCCGCAACCAAATTATCCGTCCGCTCCTCCCGTGCCCATTACCTGGTCGCCCGAGACGAGCAAGTTGCCGGCTCCTCCGGCCGAGGTACCACCGCCGGCTGCTTCCAATGACTTCCCGCTGCTGGTCGCCAGTCCCCTCGACAAAGCGAGCGTCGGATCCCCACTCACCGTGACCGCTTCTGCCAACCCCAAGAACCCGATTTTCTTCATGCGCGTCTATGTCGATCAACTGGCTGTCTATTTCACCTTTGGGAATACCATCAACGCGCAAATCTTCGTCGCTCCCGGCCAGCACACGATTGAAGTCATGGCCGAAGATCGTAAGGGATACATCTCCGCGACTCCCTTGCACGTCACCGTATCCTCGCAACCACAGCAGACCACGATTACGGGCATACAAGCGCTGCCCGGATGGCTGGACTGCGGAAAGAATTTTCCTCCCGGATCCGGTCGCGATGGACAGGTCTGTGCCTCGGGCGGCGGCGATCCCACCTCCCAGATGACCCAAAATGTCTCTTCGCCTTCCATGGACGGAAATTCCGCTGAGTTCAGCATCAGTCCCGCCCTGCCCGCCTGCCCCGGATACTGCAACCAGCTCTATTGGAATCCTGTGGCTGGCGGAAACAATGTCAGCCATTTCACCTACGACCTGTACTTCACCGTTGATGATCCGACGGCTCCGCAAGCCCTCGAATTCGACCTGAACCAAACCTATGGCGGACAGCGCTGGGTTTGGGGCTCGGAGTGCAATTTCAAAGGCGACGGGGTCTGGGATATCTGGGATGACGCCTCAGGATTGTGGCGACCGACCACCATTCCCTGCCTGGCCACCCAGTTCCCTGCGAATCAGTGGAATCACATCATCTGGGACGTGCAGCAAGCCGGCAGTAACGTGCAATACAACACCCTCACCGTGAACGGCACTACCTATCCCGTGAACACTACCTACGCCAATCAGCAGCAGTGGACTCTGGAAGAAATCGATGCCGCCTTCCAGGTCGATATGGATCAACTCGGCCACCCCTATCACGCATGGCTCGATAAGGTAAATCTCACGGCGCAATAGTCGGTCGAACAAATTAGGGTGCTGCAGGGTGAGCACATCTTCGCCAGAAGTGGGATTCCGGACACGAATCGCGCGTCGGTATTCGGTGTGCTAGATTCGAATATTCGATGGACGCCGCTCCCGCCATCTCAACCGAAGGCCTGACACGCCGTTTCGGCGACCTCGTCGCCGTCGACAACGTGAACCTGCGCGTCTCCCCCGGACAATTCTTCGGATTTCTCGGGCCGAATGGCGCCGGAAAATCCACCACTATCAAGATGCTCACCGGCCTGCTCGCGCCGAGCGCGGGGCGAATCGAAATTCTTGGCATCGATCTCAACGCTAATCCCGTGGAAGTGAAGCGCCAAATCGGCGTCGTGCCTGAAGGCATGGCGCTGTTCGGACGACTCACCGGCGCCGAGTTCCTCAGCTTCGCCGGACGCATGTACGGACTCGATCGCGAGACGGCCGCCAAGCGCGCCGCCGACTTGCTCGAATTCATGCAACTCGCTGATCAACCGAAGAAGCTCGTCACCGATTATTCCCACGGCATGCAAAAGAAGCTGGCGCTGGCGGCGGCCGTGATTCATGGCCCCAAAGTTCTGTTTCTGGACGAACCTTTCGAAGGCGTCGACGCGATCGCCGCCGGCACACTCAAGTCCATGCTGCAAGGCATGATTTCCCGCGGCGCCACGGTTTTTCTGACGTCGCACGTGCTGGAAATTGTCGAACGGCTCTGCAGTCACGTCGCCATCATCCATCAGGGGCGGCTCGTGGCCCAAGGGTCGTTGGAGGAATTGCGTGCCGGAGTGGAAGCGCCGACGCCGGAATCCACGAATGGTATTGGGGCGGGCGAGAAACTCACTCTGGAACAGATCTTTCTTAGGGTGGTCGGGGGATCCCCACGGAGCGAGCAGGAACTTTCCTGGCTAGGCTAAAGCGGCCAGCTATCGATACAAAGGGGCTTCGTGACGGCGCAGGAAGCTCTTCCTCCGCCGGCGCGCCTTGAGCCGCCTTAGGCTCGGAAACAGCCGGTAAGCCGGCCGCACAATCGACATCGTCTCCAGCGAATAGCGAAACCGCGCCCCACAATCGCAACACACTTTGTACGTGTGGCCTTCAATCGTAAACACGCGGCTGAGCTTGGAATGGTGGCAACCGAAGCAGACCTCCAGCGCATTGGCCAGTGGATGTGTAACGCTATCCCACAGCGGAGCTCTCTCGATCGCCTCCATGACTTCGCTACCTCCAAAACCTATCTGTATCTTCCCGCCACCTGCTCCCACCGACCGTGCGCGAGCCCACTTGCTCCCGTGATGGAGATCACGACGGGAACCAAACTGCAAATCGTTCTTTCTTCTCGTCGTTCTAATCCATTGAAAATGGGGAACATTCCCTCACTTGATCGAGCCCGGTTCTTTTTCTGTACTTGTGCAAGAATGAATTCCTGTCGCCATGAATGCCCGCACCAAAGTTTTAAGCCAACTCGCTGCCATCGCCGGGCTCCGCTGGCGCATGTTCACCAATGGCTTGCGCACGCGCCGCGGAAAAATGGAACTCGTCTCCCGCATCATCGTCGCGCTCGCCTTTGCCTTCGGCGGACTCGGTGGGTTCGCGGCAGCGGCCGGATTCGCCTGGTCCTTCGTAAACAACGGCAAGCCGGAGTACCTGGCCATACTGCTCTGGCCGATATTTTTCTTCTGGCAAGTCTTTCCCGTAATGGCGACCGCCTTCACCAATAATCCAGACTCTTCGGAATTGCTGCGCTTCCCGCTCACCTACAAATCATATTTCCTGATCCGCCTGGCTTACGGGTTCTTCGATCCCGCCAGTGCCCTCGGAAGCTTTGCCATTCTCGGAGTTCTGCTGGGCATCACCGTGGCGCGTCCCAGCCTGTTTCCCTGGGCTCTGCTCGTGCTCTTGACGTTCGCCATTTTCAATCTCGCTTTGATGCAGACCGTCTTCGCATGGCTGGAGCGCTGGCTCGCGCAACGACGCACCCGCGAAGTCCTGGGTGTGATCTTCATTCTGTTCATGCTGAGCTTTCAGCTCATCGGCCCGATGGTGAATCATCTGGAGCATGGACCTAGTCCTGGGCTGCGAAAGACATTGAACATGGCGGTTCAGGCACAACAGGTGATGCCTCCCGGCTTGGCCTCTGACGCCATCGCGCAAGCTGAAACCTCCAGGTATGTGGTCGCTTTCACTTCCCTTCTGTTTCTCGCCTCCGTAACCGTGGGAACCGGATACCTGCTGCACCTGCGTCTCAGAAAGCAGTTTATGGGCGAGAATCTGAGCGAAACCGCGGCCCGGCCCGCAACACATGAAAAACAGGGCCTGCTGCTAGGATGGGAACTTCCCGGACTCTCGTCATCCGTGGCCGCGGTTTTCGAAAAAGAGATCCGCTACCTGGCCCGCAGCGGCCCCATGCTCCTGACTCTGATCATGCCCATCTTCATGCTGCTGATCTTTCGCATGGGAGCAATGAACGCTGCGCGCCAGCCGCTCTTCCGCCGCACGCCGGATATGGCGTTTCCCGGCGCTGCAGCCTACGCCCTGCTGGTCCTGACTAACCTCGTCTACAACAGTTTCGGCGGCGACGCGAATGGCATGCAGTTCTTCTACGCGTCACCCGCAACCTTCCGCCACATTGTGTTGGGAAAAAACCTGGCGTTCAGTGCGATCCTTGCCGCCAACACGGCGCTGGCACTCATTGCAGTGACGCTTCTCTATGGCAAGCCAAGCACGGCGGTCGCGGTGGCCACGTTCGCAGGGTTGCTTTTCGCTGCGCCACTGAATTTCACGGTGGGCAATCTGCTTTCCATGTATTCTCCGAAAAAGCGCGATTTTTCTACTTTCGGACGCCAGAACGTCTCGCAGACCACGGTGCTGGCCAGCCTGGGAGTACAAATCGTCATAGTCGCAGCAGGCGCTGCTGCATTTGCGATCGCGCGCTACTACAACAATCTCTGGATTGCCGCGATGTTGTTTCTTGCGGCAGCGGCCATCAGCGTGCCTCTCTATCTTTTGGTGCTGCAGCGCCTCGATGAGATCGCGGCGGAACGGCGCGAAATCCTGCTCGCCGAACTGTGCCGCGCGTAGCTACTGCGCTTCTGGATTTGCTATAAACCGATACCCCACTCCGCGCACCGTCAGCAAGTGCCGCGGATGCCCCGGATCATCCTCCAAGTACCGGCGCAGCCGCACAACGAAATTGTCGATCGCCCGTGTATCAGTATCTTCGTGCAGTCCCCACACTTCCTCCAGAATCTGCTTCCGCGAAACAATGCGCCCGTCATTGCGCACCAGGTGCCGCAGCAACTCAGCCTCCATCAAGGTCAGGTGAATCGTGGTCTCTCCCGAATGCAACTCGAGCGCGCCAAAATCAATCGTCTTGCCTGCGAACGAGAACGTATCGAAGTCGCCAACGCTGGCAGCCGGGGTTTCACTGGTTTTGGCATTCGCGGGTGAAGGCGCTCCCCGCGTCCACTCACTGCGACGTAACAACCCCTGCAACCGAGCCAGAAGAATCGACAAATCAAACGGCTTGGCCAGGTAATCGTCGGCTCCGGAGGCGAATCCCTTTAGCACATCTTCCGGACGTCCCCTTGCGGTCAGCATCAGGACAGGAACATAATTTCGCGCTGCCCGCAATTCGGAGACCACGCTGAAACCGTCCTTACCCGGCAACATAATGTCGAGCACGACCACGTCAAACTTCTCGTTCTTGGACAGCAGTCGCTCCGTCGCCGACTCACCGTCGCCGACCACATCTGCTGCATAGCCCTCCGCTTCCAGGTTGAAACGCAGTCCCTGCGCCAGATGTGCCTCATCCTCGACCACGAGCACGCGGCTCATTCTTTCACCCTCGGCAGTTCCATTACGATTGTCGTACCTTTCCCCTCGCCTTGGCTTTCCGCAATCACCCGGCCGCCGTGTTTCTTCACAATCGCTTTCACGATGAATAGCCCCAGCCCCGTTCCCTTCACATGCGCCATGGAACGCCGGGTGACGCGGTAAAACCGTTTGAATACCCGTTTCACATCCTCCGGAGGAATTCCAATCCCCTGATCCTGCACCCGTAACACGACACGCTTTTCATCGGACGATTCCAGCCGGACCTGTACGTCAATATGGTTCCCGGAGTACTTCACGGCATTGTCGAGCACATTGAATACAGCAGTGCGCAGATCCTCCGCGCTGCCCCTCACGCGGACGCCGCTGCCGTTGGCGGAGATTTCTTCAAAGCGAAGCACCTCCGGGGGCAAATGATGGCGGATGCGAACCGCGTCCACAGACTCGTGAACCAGTTCCCGGAAATCGATTTCCGTTTTTTCTTTTCCCGCGCGCTTATCCCCGGCGCGCCCCGCCCGCAACACCTGCTCCACGGTCGCTGTCAGCCGGTCGGTATCACTCAGCATTAACCGATAAAACTCCTGCCTCTGCGGCTCGGGCAGGTCCCGCCGCTGCAGCGTTTCCAGATGCAAGCGGATCGATGCCACTGGTGTTTTCAGTTCATGGGTGACCGCGTTAATGAAGCTGTCGTGTTGCTCGCTGCGGCGCAGCTCGCGGACCAGGAAAATCGTGTTCACCACCATGCCGGCGATGATCAGCGCGAAGAAAACAATGCCGAAGAACAGCAACACGCCTTCGCGCCAGTTTAGGATGATCCAGCCGACGTTGAGCGCGACCGCAAGCGCAATCAGGCCGATTCCCAGGCACAGGAAGAAAACAATCGTTCCGCGTCGGCTCGAGATGCGCATGAAGGTTGTGTCGATTCTACCGCTTCCACCTGCGAGCAAAGCCTACGTAGAGGGCGCCGCCGTGGCCATCCGATTCGATCTCAGACGTCCCTAAGCGCGACTCCGCTGCCGGGGGCGGCTGTCGCCACACGAATCTTTGCTAATGTAAATCGAAAGTCAAGTCGAAAAGGGCACGTGCGCCGCGCACCTAGAAACGATTAGAAGGTGAAGCGTCCACCGATCGTCGGGGCGCAGTTGTTGTTGGATTTATAGGGAACGCCGGGCCCGTGAGGAATGGCGATGGCCAGACCGCCGCTCACCAAGGAATACGCAAGCCCTGCAAAACCATCGAAGCGTTTGGTGAAGTGATAATCCACATAGACCGAGCCCTCGTTAAGAGCGCCCGCGCAAGAGCTGCGGAAACCGGCCGTGGGCGAGCAGGTCGGCGGAACTCGGAAGTCGTTCTGCCGCTGTTGATACCACGCGAAAATGATATCCGTCTTGCGTTGGTAAGCGTACCTTGCACCCACCCACCAGATATTCACTAACTTTTCGGAGTCAAGATTGTTGTCTTCGACCCCGCTCATAAAATAGCCGCCCTGGTCCGAGGCGCCCACACCCAATGGGTTCTTCGGGTTGTTCTGCCAGATGTATTCGTAGCCGGCAAAAAACTTCAGCGGGTCCCAAGCATACTGGGTCGCGAGCATGATTCCGTAGTTGTCGGTCACGATGCCATATACGGTGTCGGTGGGGTCGACCAGATTGGTCCCGGTAATGGGGTTGGTATTGATACTGTTGGTGGTCGACTGATAGGGCTGCGTCAGACTTTGAGGCCCCAGCAAGGGGTTCAACACGCTGATTGCCTGGTTGTAATGCTGTGGGACGATGTCGGCGAAGAACTTGCCGTAGTTTACACCGAGGTCGAATCCATAGGCGTTGTTATGCGCCGATTCCGCCGTACAGGTCGCGGCACTCCAGGTTGACGAGACCGAGTAGCAACCGGCAGAACCGTCGACGAATTTATACATCGCGCCGAAATGGACCGGGCCAACAGTCAGGCGATACTTGACCGCGTCATCCCAACGACTGTTTTCGGTGTCGCCGCCGCCTGCCATCGTCCCGTTGTACCCGATGTACGAAAATGCATAGCTGCCGCCAGCTGGATCATAAACAAGCATCGCATCGGTACCGAGAGAGCGCTCACGACCGAAGGTCAGTGTACCGAAATGCTCCGACGATATACCGGCGTAAATTTCGTCATTGAACGGTTGCCCCGCGCGCGCACCGTCGATCGCGTACGAATAGCTGCTCCGGGGAAGGCCGTTGTTGATGATGTCAGTCTTTGATGCATTGGCGAGCAGCCCAGACTGCGGATTGATGCCAGTGGAGGCGTTGAACACAACGGACCAGCCTGGCAGAAACTCTTCCTTTCCCCGGACCCCCAGACCCGTCTGCTGCAGGTTGTTCGGTGCAACGACGAAGCGATGTTGAAAGCCATTTCGGTTCACCAGAGATGCGCCTTCGTAGTTGTAGCCATTTTCCGGCAGGCCATGGCTGACCCAGCCGACACCTACGTCATAGGCGCCATACAGAGTGATCCCATGCCAGGTCAGCGTGCAATCGGTGGTGGCAAATTCGTGTCCATTCGTACAGGGCTCGGGCCCACCCTGCTTCACAGGCGTACTCTGTTGAGCAAAGGTCAAAGACGAAGAAAGCCCCAGAAAACCCAACCATGCAATAAATAGACAAGCCTTGCGCATTTCCACCTCAAACAATCGGCAATCTCGATAGAAATCGCAAGTGTATATGAGATACGATTTGATTGTCCATAACTGGACGATTTCTGCCCTTTAAGCATGAGTTGCACGGCTATGCTTACTGCATTCCTGGCAGTTTTAAAGCGCGGAAACGACCGCTTCTGCTTATATGGATCGGTCAGCTGCCGTGTGCGACAGCCGCGAAATGCAACAATCCGATCGGAACCGGGGCGGGAAACAGACGGTCGTGCCAAGTCTGAAATCGAATGCTTGCCGGACGAGGAAATAACTACTCAGGACTGGAAGAGGCTTGTCACATTTGACGGTATAACATGAGTCCTCACAAATGCAGGCGTGAAGCTCGGAGACTCCATGCGAGGTACTTCAGCGCTCGTCCGCAATTTCATCATTAGAATCATGCTCCGGACAGTTTCGATAAGATTTTCTTTCTAGGCGCAAATACCAGATCGATGGAGAGAGCGCATGCCGAAACATAACAGCACAGCACAAGAAGTTCTCCTTCGTCCCCGCGACGCGGCGGTTCAACTGCAGATCAGCTATCCCACCATTAAGCAGTGGATTTATCGGCGCAAAATGCGCGTTGTGAGGACGCCGGGGGGACACTATCGCATCCCTCAAGCCGAGATTGACCGCCTTCTATACCGCACTCGGGGCCACAATCAAGAGGAACGCCGTGTCAGCTACAAGCGCATCAGCGGCCGCAATCAGCTCGTCGGCCGCATTGTTGATGTCCGGGTCAGCGGCCTGGTCGCCCAGGTAACACTCTCCGTCGGAGGCCAGCTGATTACGTCACTCATCACCTCGGGCGCGGTTCGCGAGATGGGACTGAAAAAAGGACAGACCGCTGCCGCCCTGATCAAGGCCACTGAGGTTATGATTATCCGCGTCTGAAATCTTCTTGGCCGGCATTCGTCTAATTCCCGCGTTCACGAACCCGGAGGTGGTATGCGCATTTTGATCCGTTGCCTCGCTTTTTGCCTTATTCTCGCCCTCATTCCCTGCCTTGCAGGCGCCCAGGACCTTCAATCCCGCCGCCGGGCGCTGAACGATTTGTTGCACGAGCACTGGGAATACACCATGATGACGAGCCCAATCTACGCCTCGTTTCTCGGCGACAAGCGCTACAACGATCAACTCGACGACTTCTCCCAGAAAGCCATCGATGAGCAACAGGAACAGGCCCGCCGCTTTCTTGCGCGATTCGAGGCCATCGATACGACCGGCTTCCCTGACCAGGAACTTCTCAACAAGCAGTTAATGGTTCGTGATCTGAAATTTTCGGTCGAAGGCGCGCGCTTCAAGCCATGGGAAATGCCCGTCAACCAGTTCAACGGACTTCATATCGACCTGCCGCAACTGGTGAACGTCCTTTCCTTCGAGAGCGTGAAAGATTATGAGGATTACATTTCCCGTCTTAAGCAAATGCCCCGCCTTTTCGATCAAACCGTGGCCCAGATGCGCAAGGGCATGGCCGACAACCTGATGCCGCCCAAGATTCTCCTGCAAGAAGTCGTCGCCCAGGCAGATAAAATCGCCAAAGCGCCCGCCGAGAAGAGTCCCTTCGCCGTGCCCTTCGACAAGTTTCCCGATTCTATTTCCGACGCGGATCGAAAACGTCTGCGCGATGCGGGAATCGCCGCTATCCATGACTCCGTCATTCCGGCCTACGTGAGGTTCACGGCGTTTGTTCGTGACGAGTACTCCCCCAAAGGCCGCACCGAACCCGGCGTTTGGGCGCTGCCTGAAGGGCCCGAGCGTTACGCCTTTGACGTAAGAGAATCCACCACTACCGATCTCTCTCCCGAGGAAATCCACCAGATCGGACTGGGGCAGGTAAAACTGATCGAAAATCGCATGCTCGCTGTCGCACGCCAGTTGGGATATCCCGATCTGAAAACCTTCTACGCCGCTATCAAGGACAATCCCAAGCTGCACCCGCACTCACGCCAGGAGATGCTCGACCTTTATCAGAAATATATCGATCAGATGTATACCAGGCTCCCGGCTCTTTTCGGGCGCCTTCCGAAAGAGAAGCTCGATGTAAAACCGATTGAGGAATTCCGCGAGAAAGAAGCTCAGACCCATTACCTCGAGGGAACGCCCGACGGCTCGCGCAAGGCACATGTCATGGTGAATACCGGAGACTTCGAGCACCGAACAACTCTTGAAATCGAAACCACGGCCTATCACGAAGGAGTTCCGGGTCATCATCTGCAGATCTCGATAGCGCAGGAACTTCCCGAGTTGCCGCCTTTCCGCCAGCACGAGTTCTACACGGCCTACACCGAAGGATGGGCTTTATACGCCGAAGAACTCGGCAAAGAAGTGGGATTTTTTCAGGATCCCTACAGCTACTACGGCCACCTGCAGGACGATATGCTGCGGGCGATTCGTCTAGTCGTCGACACTGGTTTTCACTATAAGCACTGGACACGCCAGCAGGTCGTTGATTTCTTCCACGAACATTCCGCGATCGATGAACCCGATGTCCAGGAGGAAACTGATCGCTATATGGCGTGGCCGGCGCAGGCGCTCGGCTACAAAATTGGCCAACTGGAGATCATCAAGCTACGCCAGTATTCGAAGGATCAACTCGGAGATAAATTCGATTTGCGCGCGTTCCACGATGAAGTACTGGCGGGTGGTGCGCTTCCGATGGACGTCCTGAGCACGCGCATTCACAACTGGGTCGCACAGGTAAAAGCAGCAGGCGTAACGCCTCACTCCACGGCAGGACAATGAATGCGGTAAGCCACGAAGCCGGACGGCCAGTCTGCCGGTTAGCGCAAGCCGGGTGCAGCCGTCACAACGGCCGGAGGTTTATTGGTCAGATCCAGAAAGAAACGGCCGCCCTTGAGCCTATCGTTATCTGTTTCCGAATTTGAATCCGTCCAAACCGCCCCGATTTCGACTGGCCCATTCGGTTTTGCCTTGGGTCTGTCGGCCATCTTTGGCGGAGTTTTCCGCTCTTTCTCCACGAACGCTTTAATGACTTTCGCCGCCGTACGCGCTGCCAAATAGCCGTGCTCGCCTTCTTCCAGCAGCGTGCACACGACTATCTCCGGGTTCCGCCGCGGCTCGACGCCTACAAACCATCCGTTGTCCTTGAACTTGGCTTTGCCTTCCGCACCCAACTTGGCTTTCAGCGCATTGCTGATGGTTTGCGCGCTTCCCGTCTTGCCAGCAAAATCAATGCCCTCGAGGTGCGAGAGCTTCGCCGTGCCTCCCTCCGGCGCTTGCGGAGTTCCCGGGTTTACGACCTGCGCCATAGCATCGGTGATAATCTCCCAATTCTCCGCATCAATCGGAATTGTCACTTCGTCAGGAACGCCGGAAACGGGCACGACGTTGGGGGGCAAGTCCGTAGGATTGGTTACATGCGGCCGCACCAGCCTGCCTTCGCTGGCAATCGCTCCAATGGCCCGCGCCATCTGAATGGGCGTCGCCGCAATCGCCCCTTGTCCAATGCCCACCGAAATCGTCTCTCCCGCAAACCACTTTTGCTTGAAGTTGCGGATCTTCCACTCTTCCGACGGCATTACTCCGCTGACCTCTTGCGGAAGATCAATACCCGTTTTCTGCCCGAGGCCCAACTTCGTCGCATATTCTGCAATCTTCTCGATTCCCAGCTTCTCGGCCAGCGTATAGAAGAACACGTCGCACGATTGATAGATCGCCTTGCTGATATCCACCACTCCGTGTGTGCGATGCTCGGCCACCACCCAACACTTGAAATATCGCCCGTAGAACTCTGCACCGCCATTGCAGACGACGTGCATATCCTGCGCGATTCCTTCCTGTAACCCGGCGGTCGCCATGATGATCTTGAAGGTCGATCCCGGCGCCAGCTGCGCTTGAATTGCTTTGTTCAGCAGCGGCTTGTCGGGATCGTTGACCAGCTTGTTCCATTCGTCGCGCGAAACGTGCACCGCAAAATCATTTGGATTAAATGTGGGGCGGCTTACCATCGCGAGAATCTCGCCCGACCGTGGATCCATGGCAACAATCGCGCCATTACGGCCCTCCAGCGCCTCCTCGGCCGCAATCTGAAGATCGATATCAATCGTCAGTTTGAGTTGCTTGCCGGGAACCGCCGGAGTCTCTCCCAGCCGTCCCACTTCGCGACCATGGCTATCCACCAGCGCCTGCCGCGAGCCGTTCTGTCCCATCAACACCGCGTTGTATTCCCGCTCTACGCCCGAAATGCCCACCACATCGCCGGGATTGTAGAGTTCGAACTGCGGCTGGTTCAGCATGTCTTCGCTAACCTCACCCACGTAGCCGATCAGATGCGCCATGAATCCATTCCGCGGATACAGCCGCCGGTGCGCCATGATCGTGTCGAGCTCCGGCAACTCGTTGCGGTGTGCCTCGATGAATTGCAACTCGTCGGGGGTGATGTCTTCCTTGAGGAAAATCGGCTGATATTGCGGCAACGAGGCAAACCGGCGGATGCGCGTGCGGACTTCGTTGGCATCCAGATGCAGCCCCTGCGCGATTAAGTCGGCATCTGCGGTCAGATCGCGGGAGGAATCGCGCAACAGCAACGCCGTGAACGAAGGATAGTTGTCGACAATCGTCCGGCCTTCCCGATCGAGAATCTTGCCTCGCGGCGCCAGCACCGGCACGTTGCGGATACGGTTCTTCTCGGCGGCGAGCGAGTAGTAGCTGCTCTCCATCACCTGCAGGCGCCACAATCCGTACGCAAGAATGAGGAAGATCCCCAGGATCACGTACTGCGCCGCCGTCAGGCGAATTTCCGAAACTTTTTCATCGCGCCCGAACATCAGTTCTCAGTTCTCGGTTCTCAGTTCTCGGCAAGCACATATCTCTCGTTTTGAACTGGGAAATACTTGCAATTCGGTGACTCAATTCTAACCTTTGTGGGAAGACTGCACGTGAGTCGCGAGGTAACGGAGGTCACAGCGGCGGCCCAACTGAGAACTGAACTGCCTTCATGTTCTTTGCTTGAACTTATCCAGAAAGAAATACAGCGGCACGCCCACAAAGGCGTTCGCCAACCCTGCCAGGATTCCGCTTTTCCAACTCCAATCCAGGCTGAGGCTCACCAGTCCGCGCGCCACCGTGAAATAAACCGCCGCATGGAGCAGATAAAAACCCAGGGTTACCAGGAAACGCGCCCCAGCATTCTCCACGTCCAGTTTCACGCCCAAAGACGAAGCGCCAAATCCCACCACCGTCTTGGCGATCCCGTACAGGCCAATGGGATTGTGTCCGAGCATATCCTGCGCTAGCCCGATCACGGCTCCGGTAAATAATCCGGAGATCGGGTTTCGCCGCGCCATGCCAAAGAAAATCGTCACCAGCAAGGGCAAGTCGAAATACATCGCAAAGCGCGGAAAGCGCAAGGGCACGAATACCTGGATGAACAGCGCCAGCAGAGGAACACCGATCGTCACCGGAATGCTGAACCGGTAAACCTCAACTTGTTCTCCCGATGTGTAAGTGATGGGCACGCTATTGTGGGCTGTTCTGCTCGGCAGGCTGAGAATCGGACGGTTGCGCGGGAGGTGGAGTTTGCACCGGTGGCACAACCTTGGCAGGAGACGTACTCGCCGGCTTCCCTTCCGCTCCGGATTGCTGGGTATTCGCGCTCGACTTGTTTGGAGAGGTTGATGGTTTCACTGCCGTGGCAGGCTTTGTCGCTGCGGACGTCGGGGATGTTCCCTTCACCACTTGAATTGAGCCATTGCTTGCCGCGGTAGCCGTCGCTGAATTCTTTGCAACTTGAGATACACCGCCCGGCACAGCCGGTTTCGCTGCCGTAGTGGTCGGGGGTCTTCCCGCGGCGGTTCCGCTGGCGGGAGGAGCCTTCGGATCGACCGCCGGTTTGTCGGGCACCGAAGGCAGCCGCTGCGCCAAGATGTCGGCCGCCCGCATCCGCGTCGAGTCGTCCGCCAGCGCCTGACGGTCTTGCTTTTCCACCAGCACCAGCACTTCTTCCAGCTTGCTGAGATCGGCTGCCGGCTTCACCCGAATGTTCAGGAATAGATCCTTCCCACTCCCCACTTTCATGATGATGCCGACCGGCAGGCCCTTGGGAAAGATCTGGTCGCCTCCACTGGTCAGAACTTTTTCTCCCGGCGCCACCTGCTCGTCACTCATTACCCGCTCCAGCACGACTTCGCCATTAGCGGTGCCGCGCAGCACACCTTGCAAACGCGAGTTCTCCAGAATCACCCCTACGCCGCTGGTTTGGTCATTGATAAGCAGCACCTGCGCCGTGGAGGCATAAACCAGCATGAGCTTGCCGACGACGCCATCCGCGGTGATGACTGCCATATCGCGCTTCAGCCCCGCATCTTCGCCCTTGTCGATGTAAACCATGCGGGAAAGATCGCTGCCGCTGGAACCGATCACCTGCGCCGCAACCGTTTTGGAGATGTATTGCTCTTTGAAGGCCAGCAGATTCTGCAGCCGGTGCGCTTGCGCCGCGTCTTCACTGAGGCGCACCTGCTCCAGCCGCATCTGCTCGATTTGCTCTTTGAGTTGGCGGTTTTCCGCTCGCACGCCGCGCAGGTAGAAATAGTTATGCCAGAGATTCCCGCAGCCAGTCTGAAGCCAGACAATTCCCCGCTCGAAAGGCGTAACGGCGTCGACGGCCCACACGCGAATCAGACGAGTATTTTCGCTGTCGTTGCCGCCGCGTTTGACCTGCACCGCCAGTCCCAGCACCTGCAGAAACAGCACCAGCACCAGGATTATCAGATTGCGGTAACGGCCGAGTACGGATTCCATAGCACCAGTTTTAAGTGTCGAGTTTCGAGTTTCAAGACCGCCAAGTTTGCGTCAGCCGATGAACCTGCTCGAAACCGGAAACCTGAAACTCGAAACTGGCTTACTCGATCGAAATCTTTCTCAACAGCTTGAAGTCGCTCAGCATCTTCCCCGTGCCCAGCACGACGCTGCAGAGCGGATCGTCAGCAATCGAAACCGGCAGCCCGGTTTCTTCACGGATGCGCTTATCCAAATTCTTCAGCAGCGCGCCTCCGCCGGTCAGCACGATGCCGCGGTCACTGATGTCCGCCGACAACTCCGGTGGCGTACGCTCCAAAGCCACACGGATCGCATTCATGATCGTAGAAACGCATTCGCTCAAGGCCTCGCGGATCTCGCCGTCATCCACCGTGATGGTTTTCGGTACTCCCTCGATCAGGTTGCGGCCCTTAATCTCCATCGTCATGGGCTTGTCGAGTTGATGCGCCGAGCCGATTTCCATCTTGATCTGCTCCGCCGTACGCTCGCCGATCAGCAGGTTATATTTCCGCTTCAGATAGTTCATGATGGCTTCGTCCATCTGGTTGCCAGCCATGCGCACGGAACGCGAGTAGACGATGCCACTCAGAGAAATCACCGCAATGTCAGTCGTGCCGCCGCCAATATCAACGACCATGTTCCCACTCGGCTCGGTAATCGGAAGACCGGCGCCAATCGCCGCCACCATCGCCTGCTCCACCAGGTGAACTTCGCTGGCTTTGGCACGATACGCGGAGTCCATAACGGCACGCTTTTCCACCTGCGTGATCTCCGAAGGCACGCCGATGACGATCCGCGGGTGCACCAGCATCTTGCGGTTGTGTGCCTTCTGGATAAAGTAATTCAGCATCTTTTCGGTCACTTTGAAGTCGGCGATCACGCCATCCTTCATCGGCTTAATGGCGACGATGTTGCCCGGGGTGCGGCCCAGCATTTCTTTCGCCTCTTTGCCGACCGCTTCGACCTCGCCCGTGTTCTTGTTGATGGCGACAATCGACGGCTCGTTCACCACAATGCCCTTGCCGCGCGCATAAACGAGCGTGTTGGCGGTGCCCAGATCGATGGCCAGGTCGCTGGAGAAAATGCTGAATAGCGAACGCAAGTTGTGGTTGCGTGTGGCGGCTGCATGAAATCCGTTGTTTGACATGACGAATGTATCCCGCGTTTTTGGACGTGCCTTCGCCGGGATTGCCCGGCCCTTAAAATTTTCTGGGGTTGCTGGACTCTCCTATTCTACGGGATAGCCAGCAACATTGCTTTGCAAACCCAACTTTCAACGGTTCAAGGTTTCAAAGTGCCTCGTGCGCTGCCCCACTTCTGCCCGGTGGCGCCACACGTGGCATCTCGTCTTGACCGCGCCAAACGTTAGCCGAAACCTCAAACCATCGCCATTTAACTTTGAAACTCTGAAATCTTGTAACGTCGGAACCCTTGTCTCTTACTGAATAATGATCTTCTTCTGCTGCGTGTTTACTCCGCCCTGCGCCGTCTGTGCCGTCACGGTTATCACCGCTTCACCGGGCGGCAAAGGCGGCGTGAAGTAATGGAATGACCCGTCGGACGCGATCACCGGCACCTCACTCCCGTTCACCATCACACGCGCCCCGGTCTGAGTCTTCCCTGTTACCTCGATCACATGCCCGTGCTGAATAAACGGATCCAACTCCAGATCAATGGCTTCGCTCTGTTTGCCCCGGGCAATAATCGTGAACCGGTTCTTCTCACTCTCCACCGACTCTTTTCCCGACGGATCGTACGACTGCACCATCCAGTAGTACGCGCCCTCGCCAAGTCCCGACACGGTCACGGCTGCTGTATTGACCTTTTTGTCCACCAGTGTAGAGGAGAAATACGGATTCCGGGAGATACGAAGGCGGTACCCAACCGCATTCGCCATCGGCGTCCAGGAAAACTCCACATCCTTGGTTGCATCCCCGGAAAACAGAGGAGCCATATTCGCGGGAGCAATCGGCGTCGGAGGGCCAGTTTCCTTGGCTTTCTCCATGTGCGATTCCTGGCCTTTGAAGCTGACCTTTTCCCAGTTAGCCAGTTGCACGGTCTGGCCATTGCGCGTGACCTCGCCAGTACCTTTCTTCATCAAGATTTCATGCTGATCCGACTTCGGATCGTTATGCACCTGCGCCGCCGATTCCGGTGCCAGCGACGCGGTAGCTCCCGCCACAATTACCTGCGACTTCGATCCCTGGCTGTACGTCGCCGTTGATAGATCCACGGTTCCTGTGCTCACCGCTACCGCTACGCTCGTCTGCTGCTGATCGTTGGCCGAGTTCTCCTCGATCACAATCAGCGAATCCTGCTTCACCGTATAGCTGGTGCCGTCGTTGAACACGACCTTCGCCATGCCCTCAGACCCCGTCTGCACCACATCGCCCTTATCCAGGGGAATGTTGTAATCGGCAGCCACCCAGGTGTTGCCGTTGCCCTTCTTGACCCTCACCGTGCCATCGAGCGCCGTGAAGTGCGCCTGTTGGGCGGTCGACATTCCGGAACTCGCGGCCGGAGCCATGCCCGCCACCCGCTCCAGCACCTTACTGGCTAGGTCATCAGCCTTCTGAATGCCGGCGTCGGTAAATTGCGGAAACGCCATCTTCATTCCCAGGAAAAAAATGGCAGCAATGGCGAGCGCCAGCAGGAAGACGCTGCGATAAGTGATCGTCGTCCACGCAACATGAATCCCCGGTTTGCGGTTAGCAGACACTCGGCCTAGGAACCTGACTCAACCTCGAATGATGGCGCTAAAGAAAACGTAGCATAGGAAAAACGAGGGACAGAACAGGTAATCAGACTGGACGGTTACCGAAGTGTGTTGAGTCAGAAGGACATCTCTTCCCATTGGCAAACCAAAGGCCGGCTTACCTACGAATCTTTACCGCCGCCCGAGACTCCCCGCCCTACAATGAAGACATGAAAACGGCTGTGCTGGCTACGCTGCTTTTCTCGGTGTCGATGGCCCTCGGGCAACAGGCCGTTGACCCCGGCTCCGAGCCGCACTACCACTTGCTCCTCGCAAACGACCAGGTTCGCGTTTACGCTCTGACGCTCCATCGCGACGAATCGGCGCTCGTGCATCTACAGCGCACTTTTATGACCATCGCCCTCCAGGATGGCGAAATTATCCTTTGGGATGAAGGCAAATCCCCTATTCAGCACTTTCAAGTACACAAAGGCGAGACATCTTTCCGCTGCTGGAGTTCCATCTGCCTGAGCCCGGAGCAACTTGCCACGGGATTATCAGGCGGCTACCGCAACGATCGCCCGCAAGACTATCGCAACATCACCGTCGAATTTCTCAATCGCAAGATCGGCTGGAACATGCCCGAAGGCGGCCTCCTGGGTCCTCCTGGATCCATGTTCGTCGGCGGCGCGATCATTGCCGACGTTCTTCTCCAGCCCGGCGACTCCTTTCCGCCGCCGTCGGAGGCAGGCGCTCAATTAGTGATTCCTGTCTCGGGCGTGAATCTGAAGGGTGCGCTTGGAATTCGTATTCGAAGCTCTCCCGGCGAGGTAGCCTGGGTGCCCGCCGATTTCGCCCACGGTTTGACCAATGCTGGCCGCGAACCCGCTCGATTCATTATTGTTGAATTCCACCCTGACGCCCCATTGGCACCCCAGCCCCAATAAATTTCCTGCCGCGAGATCTTCTCTTCTCCTGCCCAACAAAACAGTCACAATGTGTGGACCGCAAGTCATCCTTGAACCCGACCGGCCAGCTGGCTTGACACTCACTCATGCTCTCTACCAGAATCAACGATTGCCTCCCGAAATCCCGTACGTCTAATCAGTAGCCGCTCTTTCAGCGAGGAATCTTCCTATGATTCGTACCGCAACTACACTGGTTTGCCTGCTCTCCTTTGTGACCACGATCGTGTCGGCACAGAAAATCTCCCAACCGACCATCTGGGCCGCAAAACCTGATGTCGCGGGCTTCGAGAAGATCGAGAACGATCGCCTCGCCGCCGCGCAAGCTTCCATCGACAAACTGGTCGCCGTGAAAGGCCAGAGGACGATCGACAACACGCTCGTCCCGTTCGACGATGCCATCCAGCACGTGAATTCGGCCGCCTACTTCGCGGGCCTGATGGAACAGGTTCATCCCGACGCAACCTTCCGCGATCACGCCCAGGCCATGGCGACCAAAGCCTCGGCCGCACAAACCGCTATCGCGTTGAACCACGACGTCTACAACGCTCTCGCTGCGCTCGATCTCTCGAAGGCCGATAGCGCCACACGATACTACGTGCAGCGACAACTGCTTGAATTCCGTCTCGCCGGCGTCGACAAAGACGAAGCCACCCGCACCCGCCTCAAGAAACTGAACGAGCAAGCCTCTGACCTGCAATCCAAGTTCGATCGAAATATCTCCGATGGCCAGAAGACTGTGGAAGCCGATCCCAGCGAACTCGAGGGTCTCCCGCAGGATTACATCGCTCGCCACAAGCCCGGAGCCAACGGGAAGGTCACCATCACTACCGATTATCCCGATTCTCTGCCCGTTTTCACTTTCGCCAAGAGCGATTCCCTGCGCCGCCGCATGGACGTGGCCTTCGATACCCGCGCCTATCCGCAGAATCAGGAAGTCCTGATGAACCTGCTGAAAACGCGCTACGAGATCGCCACCCTCCTCGGCTACTCGAATTGGGCCGATTACAACGCCGCCGACAAGATGATCCTCAAGGGACACAACATCGGCGATTTCATCGAGCAGATCAACTCCGCCGCCCGCCCCATCGGCGAGCGCGAATTCCAGATGGTTCTCGCCGAAAAGCAAAAGGAGCATCCCGGCGCAACCACCATCGAAGATCACGAGGGCGGCTACTACCTGGAACTTCTGCGGCGCTCGCAATATAACTTCGATTCGCAATCCGTCCGTCCCTACTTCCCCTTCATGCAGGTCAAGCAGGGCATCCTCGATGCCGCCAGCGAGCTATTCCATGTCACGTTCCAGCAAGAGCGGAACGTCCCCTCATGGGATCCCGCCGTGGAAACCTGGATCGTCCTGGACGGCGGCAAGCCCATCGGCCGCTTCTATCTCGACATGCATCCGCGGCCGGGAAAATATAGTCACGCCGAGATGGTGCCCGTGCTCGACGGAGTCCGCGGTAAGCAGCTTCCCGAAGCCATCCTTGTCTGCAACTTCCCTGCGCCAACCGCCGATGACGCGGGCCTGATGACCTATAACGATGTCGAAACTTTCTTCCACGAGTTCGGCCACCTGATGCACCACATCCTCGGCGGACAGCAGCAGTGGGCTGGGATCAGCGGCATCAGCATGGAATCCGATTTCGTCGAGGCTCCCTCGCAGATGCTGGAAGAATGGATTCGCAGCCC
>Ga0070734_10000863_pt1 | contig 52049 bp, 38 predicted proteins | sample Coa_R1_8_FD_66444 | JGI IMG/M metagenome (GOLD analysis project Ga0070734, IMG submission 66444) | Surface soil microbial communities from Centralia Pennsylvania, which are recovering from an underground coalmine fire - Coalmine... | ecosystem: Environmental > Terrestrial > Soil > Unclassified ...
GAGATGGTGCATGTAGCACATGAAATGAAACGCAGGGGCATGAAGCTGCCATTATTAATCGGTGGCGCGACCACTTCGCGTATGCACACTGCTGTGAAAATCGCTCCGCAATATGATGAAGGTGTTGTGCATGTGCTGGATGCTTCGAGAAGCGTTACAGTGACTGGCTCTTTATTAAGCGCAGAACAAAAACCAACATTTTTAAAAACTATCGGCAATGAGTATGCGAAATTGAAAGAAGATTTCGCCAATAAAAAAACAGCCAAGCAATATCTCACATTTGCCGATGCACAAAAAAATAAGACAAAAATTGATTGGGATAATTTTACCCCGGTGAAACCTACATTTACAGGAATAAAAGCTTTTGCTGATTATAGCCTTGAAGAAATTTCAAAATATATTGACTGGCAGCCATTTTTTATTGCATGGGAAATGCATGGAAAATTCCCGCAGATATTAAGCGATGAAAAAATCGGGAAAGAAGCAACTAAACTTTTTAATGATGCAAAAAAATTATTACATCAAATCATCATTGAAAAATGGCTGACAGCAAAAGGAGTGGTTGGTTTTTGGGAAGCAAGCTCAGATGGTAAAGATTCTGTTAGCGTTAAAAGTGAAACGGGAGAGGTGACATTAGAATTCCTGCGTCAGCAAATTAAAAAAGCTGCGAATCAATCAAATATTTCTCTTGCAGATTTTATTAAGCCATCAACTCACGATTCACGTTTCGCTTCTCACGATTATATTGGCGCATTCGCCGTAACAATGCAAGGCATCGAAAAACATATCGAGCATTTTCAAAAAAATCACGACGATTATAACAAAATTATTTTGCAGGCACTTGCAGACAGACTCGCAGAAGCATTTGCCGAACTGCTGCACCAAAGAACGCGTAAAGAATTTTGGGGATATATGAAAGATGAAAATCTCTCAAATGAAGAATTAATCAAAGAAGAATATTCCGGTATTCGCCCTGCTCCGGGCTATCCCGCTTGTCCTGACCATACTGAAAAATATAAACTATTTAATTTATTGGATGCAGAAAAAAATACAGGTATTATATTAACAGAATCACTTGCGATGTTCCCTGCATCATCTGTGTGCGGCTGGTATTTTGCACATCCTGAAAGCAAATATTTCGGTGTGGGCAAAATTGAAAAAGACCAGGTGGAAGATTATGCTAAAAGAAAAAACATGCCCATCGAAGAAATTGAGAGGTGGCTTCGCCCGGTATTGGAATACGATGCATAGCTGTTTATTAACAACACAGTTAATTTTTCTATTGTAATTTTGCGCCTTTTAGATGCTGACTTAAACGGTAAATGTTTAATCAGAGATTTGCCGCTCTGAAACTGAAGTCTAATAGCAGTACAACAGATGAATGGAGCGTCGCAACGATGATGCCATGAAAAACAAATGTTGGTATCAAAATAATTTTGAAGAACTGAAGAATGATAAGTTTATGAAGAGAATCTTACCTCTCGCTATATTAGTTGCTGCTTTTGTTCCTGCAATTATTCTTGCTCAGGATAAACCAAAGCCCAAACATAGAAAACACGAAATTTATTTTTCATGGGGGTATAACAAAGAATGGTATACGCGCAGCAATCTTCATGTTTCTCAGCCCGGATTAGGCAATGATTACACATTTCAAAATATTTTAGGTCACGACCATCCAGGCTGGGATGGCCAGTTTTTTACAAAAGCGCTTTCAATACCACAGTATAATTATCGGATTGGCTATTTCTTCAATGAAAAAAAAGGACTGGCATTTGAGATAAACTTTGACCACACAAAATATATTTTAACCGAGCAAGATGTGCACTTGAAAGGGACTATGAATGGGCAGAAAGTTGATAAGGTAATTCACTGGCCCGATGACAGCTCTGCTCATTACTATTTAAATAATGGCGCAAATTTTTTGTTGTTCAACATAGTCAAGCGCTGGCATTTGCTTGCAACAAAAGATGAAAAAATTAAAATTGATGCATTGGCTAAAGTTGGCATTGGCCCATTAATCCCTCATGTACAAAATAAATTTATTGGCCAGCCTGAAAACCATCAGCATTTTCAAGTTGGAGGATTGAACGCAGGGCTTGAAGGGACAATAAGAGCTACTTTTTTCAATCATGTTTATCTTGAATATTGTAATAAGTTCGATTATGCAAATTATTGGGGGCTTAGAAGCTACGGCGGCACTGTAAAGCAGGCATTCGGATGCTATGAAATGATTTTGAATGTAGGACTTACTTTTCCCATCGGAAGAAAAGAAGAGTAAAATTTATTTTCCAAGAGCTTCTTTTAATTGTTGTGCTTCTTTCGCCTGATTCAAACCTCTAACGAGGTAAACGATAATGAATATTTTCATTATTGCTCCTTTGAAAATTGTTGAGGGCTCATAAATAGCATCCGTCAAAAGCAGCAATGCATAAAATATAAGTGCAATCAAAATTGCTGTGTAAGGTTTTTTCTTTGTCCATAAACCAAGTGCAAGAAAAACAAGAGATGTTATGACAATAAGGCCAATGCTTATCATAAACGAAGAAGAATCCAAATCCTGATGCCTTGTCAGAATAGCAATGGTACCAAAAACGAACTGAACACCAGCAACAACAAATATCGCATTGCGTGCATTTCGAACATGCTTGTCGTAGCTTAATCTTGTAAGCTCTTCTTCATCAAAAATGCTTTGCTCTGCTTCTTGCATTGTTTAATTTTATTCACATCAAATTAGAAAAAATATTTTGAATCGAATAGCTTCTTTTATTTTTTCAATTCTCTTTCAAATAGCCACCACATTGGCTTTCTTGGCTTCACATCATAGTTTGTAGATATATATGTTTTGATATGATTCATTGCTTCCTCAATGCTATCAGTTAATAAAACAAGTGACAAATCTTCTTTCGAAACTGTTCCTTGCTCATATAAAAATTGCATGTATTCCCACAAATCTTTATAAAACTCTTTTCCAAAAAGAACAATAGGGAATTGAGCAAGCATCTTTGTTTGCGCAAGTGTGAGTGTTTCAAAAAATTCATCCATCGTTCCGAAACCTCCAGGCATGATGATGAATGCATAAGAGTATTTAATCATCATCGTCTTGCGCACAAAAAAATATTCGAAGGTGAGAGTCGTTTGTAAATAAGGATTCGGCTTTTGCTCAAATGGCAATTGAATATTGCATCCAACAGACTTTCCATTGTTCTCAAAAGCGCCGCGGTTAGCGGCTTCCATGATACCAGGACCGCCGCCCGTCATTGTTGTGAACCCCATTGCTGCAATTTCTTTTCCGAAATTTCTGGCAACCTGATAATAATAATTATCTTCTTTGAACCTTGCGGAACCAAATACCGTGATGCATGGGCCAACAAAATGCAGTGTTCGAAACCCTCTGATAAATTGGGTGAAAACTTTCCATGAAAACTTAAATTCATAAAGCCTGCTTTTCGGCCCCTCGAGGTAAATCGGTTCTTTTGCCTTGATTATCTTTTCTGATTCTTTCATATTAGCAAAACGTGTGATGACAAATAGTAAATTGCGTGGCTAATATAAACCAAACATTGTTATGTCATCGCTTCGTATTATCAGTTATAATGTTAATGGCATACGCGCCGCTATGAAAAAGGGTTTCATTGAATGGCTAAAAACAAATCCGGCAGATATTATTTGTGTGCAGGAAACAAAAGCACAAAAAGATAATGTCGATCACAAACAATTCACTGATCTCGGCTTTTATGATTATTGGTTTAGCGCACAGAAAAAAGGATATAGCGGCGTTGCAGTTTTCACAAAAATAAAACCTGATAATATTGAATACGGGACCGGCCACAAATTGAGCGATGATGAAGGAAGGGTGATTCAATTAGACTTCGGTGATATAAGATTAATCAATGCATATTTTCCTTCCGGAACTTCGGGTGATGAAAGACAAACTTTCAAATATGGCTGGCTTGATGAATTTCTGAGTTATCTGAATACATTAAAGAAGAAACATCCCAAATTAATTTTGTGTGGTGATTATAATATTGCTCATAAAGAAATTGACATTCACGACCCGAAAGGAAATAAAAATTCGTCTGGCTTTTTGCCGGATGAAAGAACATGGATGGATAAATTTTTTGTGAACAATTGGGTTGATACTTTCAGGATGATTCATCAGGAACCACATCGTTACAGTTGGTGGAGCCAGCGTTTTCCAACTGTGAGATTGCAAAATAAAGGATGGAGAATTGATTATATCAGCGTCACGGAAAATCTAAAAGACAATATTCTTGATGCAGAAATTTATCCTGATGTAAAACATAGCGACCATTGCCCTGTTTATTTAAAAATAAAAAATAAGGAATGAGAAACATAAAATGAGAAAGTCAGTTCTTGTACTTTCTCATTCCTTATTTCTAATTAATAATTTTTTAGCATGATAGTTTACAACATTACCATGAAAGTGAATCACGACATCGTGAATGAATGGCTTGATTGGCAAAAGCATGAACATATTCCAGAAATCATGGCAACAAAAATGTTTGACGATTATAAAATGTATCGCTTGTTTGAACATGATGACGAGGAAGGCTTAACATTCACTGTTCAATATTTTACAAGCTCATTAGAAAAATATCATCAGTATATTTCTTTATTTTCCCCTTCGCTTCGCGACAAAGCATTTGCAAAATGGGGAAATCAATTCACAGCTTTCAGGAGTGTGATGAAACTCGTTCGGTAATTGTGGAAAAGAATTAATGTAAAAAGAATTGTTGGTTTGATGTTGTTGCACTACATTCCTCTAAAACTCACAACTAGCAAGCATTTCAGCGAACATGCTCTAAAATCTGCTACAGTTCTGCATTTCATGCGATAGTAGTTTTTTTGCTCAAAAAAATCTTTATTTTATTTTTCTGCAATCCCTTGTCCCATGCGGGTTATACGCGTTTATATTAAGTTTTAAAAAATCAAGAAAAGATTTTGTTGGAATGAAAAAGCGGCTATATTTGTTCTCGCTAAAATTTAAAAAATTTCATTATGAACAAAGCTGAATTAATCGCAAAAATCGCAGAAGATGCAGGCATCACAAAAACGCAATCAAATTCTGCGCTCGATTCTTTTGTTGAAGCTGTTACCAAAACTTTAAAAGGTGGTGGCAAAGTTACTCTTGTTGGCTTCGGCACTTTTTCTGTAGCAAAGAGACAAGCCCGCAACGGTCGTAATCCTCAAACAGGTGCTGTTATAAAAATCAAAGCTAAAAAAGTAGCAAAATTTAAAGCAGGTAAAGAATTGTCTGCTAAATTATAATGCCGCCCAAACGCATTCAAAAAAGCTCTGGCACTGAGCAGGTTTAGTGTCAGGGTTTTTTTATTTTTGCGGCAACAATAAATTCATTCAAACATTCTAATAAAAATTTTATGGGAAGAGGTGATAAAAAAACTAAAAAAGGAAAAATATTCAAAGGCTCTTTTGGAAAATCAAGACCAGCGAAAGTGAAAAAGAAAGCTGCTGAAAAAAAAGAAAGCAAGTAAGTTAATTGGTTGATAAGTTGAAATGTAAAGCACCAATCAACATTTCAACTTATCAACTTTTCTCACGGAGCAAGCCTTTCTATCTTCCAGCTCGCATCTTCTTGTAATGTATATTGAATCCGGTCGTGCAAGCGATTTGGTCTTCCTTGCCAGAACTCAATGGTAACGGGCTTCACGCAATATCCACCCCAGTGCTCAGGTCGCTTAATTCCTTTTGTTGCAAATTGTGCACGAATTTTCTCTTCATTTTCTTCCAGCCAATTTCTGTTTTTAATAACCTGGCTTTGCGGCGATGCAATGGCACCAATGCGGCTTCCTTCAGGTCTGCTATTAAAATAATCATCGCTTATTTGTGAACTCGTTTTTTCAACAATACCTGTTACTCTTACTTGTCTTTCTAATTCTTTCCAGAAAAAAACCAAACATGCTCTGGGGTTTTCATGCAACTGCAAGCCTTTATAGCTTTCATAATTGGTGAAGAATACAAATCCCTTTTCGTCAACCCCTTTCAATAAAACAATTCTTGCAGAAGGAACTCCATTAGTAGATGACGTGGCAAGCGTCATTGCATTCACCTCATCAATTTTCGATTGTATCGCTTCATTCCACCATTTGCTGAATTGATTAATTGGATTTTGCGACACTTCATTTTCATTCAGCAATTGCAGTTTGTATTCTTTTCTGATGCCTGCTATTTCTTCCATCTTATAAATTTCAGGACATAAAATTATCGAAAAAAGAAACGGTCTCGCAAAATGCGAGACCGTTCACAATGCTTTATTATCTCTTACTATTATTTTCCCTCGTCGTTGCGAAAATCAGTTTTAGGTTGCTGTGTTGCTTTCGAAAGCAGCGCTTCCATTTCACTGATTCGGCGAAGCTGGCTGTCTAATTTTTTATTATGCTCAGAAACTTGCTGCAAATCATTGTTTAGTTCTTCCAAAAAAGCAACTTTCTTCTGGAACTGAAGACGCTGAAAATTTGCTTCGCGCAATTTATCTTCTGTGTCTGATAATATCCTGCTTAATCGCTGGTTCTCCTCCCACAAAGCTATTTGCTTTTGTCTTGCTTCATCAAAATCTTTGGTGAGCTTGAAATAGGATTCATGCAATTGCTCGTAATCTGCACCTTTCTGTGGCTGTGAAAGATTTGTTTGCAGTTTCTGTAGCTTGTCCTGCAAAATACTGAATTCAGAATATGCTTTGCCCAGCCTATCGTTCATCTCTTCGCTCAATCTTTGCTGTTGGCGAATCTGGTTCACTTCATTTTCTTTCTCATTCAAGTGCTTCTGTGCTTCTGCTAACTGAGTAGCTAATAATTCTTTTTCTTTTAATAATGTATTGTATTTGCTTTCCGATTCTTTCAACGTTTCAATCTGCTCAACCAGACGGTTCACCGTGCTATTATGTTCCAGCAAATTTGCCTGCGCAGATTTTAATTGAGAAAGATAATCGGCTGCATCAGGTCCTTGTTTTGCCTGCGCAGCAACTTCAGCAACAGCCTGCGGAATCGGTCTTGAATTTACTTTTTCTTCGAGGTCATCAATTTCTTTGCGCAATTCTTCTACTTCAATCGTCAATATCTGTTCATTCTCTCTGGTTTCTGCAAGCCGTTCACGCAACTGTTGTTGCGCACGTTCCTGCATGTCCATATCATTATAATATTTCAGTTTCCAGTTGTCGTTTTCGCTAATGCCATCAGGTTCTGTTGATTGTTCAACATTGATGTTTTTCTTTGAGTTCCAAAAAAATGAAATGCTAAAGCCCAGCACCAGCGCCACGAGAAGTGCAATGATAATCTCCGGTATCCCTACCGCAAGCTGAAATCCTAATATGAGAAGAAGCGTATTCATATTGGTTCGGAAAAAATTTTTTCGCAATTTAAAAATTCCTTTTGGGATAATATCAACCGGAGCTTTCAAGGGATTTTGTGGAGTGAGGGTATGAAAAAACCACCATATTGGTGGCTTTTCAAGGTTGTAAGATACACAGCTTTCTATTAATATGCAAGCTATCGTATAAAATATTTTTATTTCGCAGTTTTATCCTTTCACAAGAGTACCAACCTTTGCGCCTGTTACCACTTTCATAAGATTGCCTGGTTTGTTCATATCAAAAACAATGATTGGCAGGCTGTTCTCCATACACAATGTGAATGCAGTCATGTCCATTACGCGAAGATTTTTTGAAATACATTCCTGAAATGATATTACATCAAACTTCTTTGCAGTACTGTCTTTTTCCGGGTCTGCTGTATAAATTCCATCAACCCTTGTTCCTTTCAAAATCACGTCTGCATTGATTTCTATCGCACGCAAAGAACCGGCTGTATCTGTTGTAAAATAAGGATTACCGGTGCCTGCTCCAAAAATCACCACTCTTCCTTTCTCAACATGGCGAATTGCACGGCGACGGATATAAGGTTCTGCAATTTGCTCCATTTTGATAGCACTCTGCAAACGAGTGTATACACCAATTTTTTCAAGACCTGCTTGTAAAGCCATTCCATTAATCACTGTCGCAAGCATTCCCATATAATCGCCATGAGCTCTTTCAATGCCTGTTTCAGCTTCGTTCATACCGCGATAAATATTGCCACCACCGATTACAATCGCTACCTGAACGCCAAGCTCAACAATGCTTTTAATGTCTTGTGCATATTGAGCAATCACTGAATTATCAAACCCAAAACTCTTATCGCCCATGAGGGCTTCACCTGAAAGTTTTAAAAGGATGCGCTTGTATTTTGGTAGCATGCAGCAAAAAATGTTTTTATTTATGTAACCAGCGACAACAATTCTATTCAGCATCCTTGCGTCGCACTCTTGTACTGTTAGTTCTCTATTCAGCTCTTCACAATTTCAAACAACAACTAATTTCGATTGCAAAGAAAAGGTTTTTCATAATTATTTCACGCAATGTTTTTCACGCAACGGGCGCAAAGAAGGCAACGAAACAACGAATATTTTGATTTTAGTTTAGCTTAAATCGAAACTTTTAAAAAACTTTTCGTTGCGTCTTTGTATTCTTTGCGCTCGTTGCGTGCAATAAACCGCATAAAAAAAGGAGAGCTAAACTCTCCTTTCAAAATTTTATTATCCTAATTGCACTCGCTTGAACTCTGTCACCTTCACATCTCCATCGACACTTTTCAGATAATCACCTACTGTTTTAGATGCATCTTTCACGAAAGGTTGTGCTAATAATGTATTCTCTTTAAAAAATGCATTTAGTTTCCCAACTGCGATTTTATCAATCATCTCGTCAGGCTTGCCCGCCATTTTCGGGTCGTTCTTGATTTGCTCGGTAACGATTGCTTTTTCTCTTTCAACAACATTCGCAGGAACTGCATCAGGAGAAACAGCAACAGGATTCATTGCTGCAATCTGCATCGCAACATCTTTTCCTGCCTCCAGAACCGCGCTACTGTTTTTTGTCAAACCAACCAACACGCCCATTCTGTATGCACCATGAATATATGCAGCAACACCATCTGCAGAAATTTTCTCGAAGCGAGACAACTGAATCTTCTCTCCGATTTTTGCAAGCTGGTCATTGATTTTATCCGCGATTGTAGCTCCATCCAATTGAACAGCGAGCAATTCCTCAGAAGAATTTACATTGTTCTTGATTGCTGAATCCATAATAGATTGAGCAAATGCCACGAACTCTGCATTCTTTGCAACGAAATCAGTTTCGCATGCAAGCGTGATGATAAAACCAGTTTTATTATCAGCAGTTGTTTTTGCAATGATAACGCCTTCTTTAGCTTCACGGTCGCTGCGGAGGGCTGCAACCTTCTGTCCTTTTTTGCGGAGGTAATCAATTGCTTTTTCAAAATCGCCATCGCTTTCAACCAATGCTTTGCGGCAATCCATCATGCCGGCACCTGTTGTCTGGCGAAGCTTATTAATTTCTGCAGCAGTTATTGTTGTTGCTGTTGACATATAATCCAAATTTGAAAATTAAAAAATGTGAAAATGTTTTTATCTCACGAAATCTCTCAGTAAAAAACATTCTAATCGAAATATTGTTCTCGCAAAACCTGTCAGCTTATCTAGCCGAAGTGCGTTTTGGAGAATTTGGCATACGGCGTTTAGGCTGGTTATTTCCACCCCTGGCTCTGTCACCACCACCGCTACCACCTGCACCACGGCGACCACGTGCAGCTTCAGATTCAGCTTCAGCCTGCAAACGAGCCGCTTTCTTTTCATTATCATCAGTTGATACTTCCTCAACTTCTTCTTCTTTAGCGGCTTGTCTTTCAGCAAGACCTTCTGCAACTGCAGCTACAATATAATTAGTGATGATAGCGATTGATTTTGTTGCATCGTCATTAGATGGGATTGCAAAATCAACTTTGTTAGGGTCACAGTTTGTGTCAACCATTCCGAAAGTTGTGATGCCAAGGCGTTTTGCTTCTGCCAATGCAATATGCTCATGACCGATATCGATGATGAACAATGCAGCAGGAACACGACCGAGCTGCGCAATACCACCAAGCACTTTTTCCATCTTGTCTTTATCGCGTGCAAGCGTTAAGCGCTCTTTTTTAGTGATGCTGTCGAAAGTTCCATCATTCAACATTTTTTCGATGCTTTGCATTTTCTTCACGCTCTTGCGAACTGTGTTGAAGTTAGTGAGCATGCCGCCAAGCCAACGCTCGGTAACGAAAGGCATGTTGATTTTTTTAGCACTTTCGGTAACGATTTCTTTCGCTTGTTTTTTTGTGCCGACAAACATTATCTTCTTACCGCTTTTTGCGATTTGTTTCAATGCAGCAGCAGCTTCCTGAAGCGATTCTGTCGTTTTGTTAAGGTCGATGATATGGATACCTTTCTTTTCAGCAAAGATGTATGGCAACATTTTAGGGTTCCATTTTTTGCGAAGGTGCCCAAAGTGAACGCCTGCTTCTAAAAGTTGCTGCTGAAGGGAAGTGTTATTTTCCATGTAACTATTTTGAAAATTTTAAAATATCGATTTAATAATCTGAAGCCAGCGATTAACGTTTGCTGAACTGGTAGCTTCTTCTTGCTTTTTTGCGACCTGGTTTTTTTCGCTCAACAGCTCTCGGGTCGCGGCGAAGCAAACCTGCTGCTTTCAAAGCCGGGCGAAACTCAGCATTCACTTCGAGCAATGCACGAGCAATACCTAATTTCACAGCCTCTGCCTGTCCTTTGATACCGCCACCTGCTGCATTCACTTTCACATCAAACTTATCGACAACTTCAACAGTTTTTAAAGGAAGCACCACCTGATTCTGCAAATATGCCAGGCTGAAATATTGTTTATAATCTTTGTCGTTGATAGTGATTTTTCCATCGCCTCTGCTAAGGAAAACTCTTGTTACCGCTTCTTTACGGCGACCAACGGCGTTTTTCTGTTTTTCCATTTATTTTGGTTGAATATTATTTAGATAATTTTAATTCTTTCGGTTGTTGCGCAATATGTGGATGTTGAGTTCCGGCGTACACAAAAAGTTTTTTGTACATTTTTCTGCCAAGGCGGTTTTTTGGCAACATGCCTTTTACTGCTCTTTCGATGACAGCTTCAGGACGGCGTTTCAAAAGGCTCTTTGCAGCTTCTTCTTTTTTGCCGCCGGGATAACCGGAGAAGTTGATGTAAATCTTATCATCTAATTTGTTGCCGGTGAAAACCACCTTGTCGGCATTCAACACGATGATGAAATCGCCGCAATCAACATGCGGAGTATAATAGGCTTTATTCTTGCCACGCAAAATCGCAGCGATTTTTGCGCACATGCGGCCAACGGTTTGATTAGTACCGTCCACAACATACCAGTCGCGTTTAACGGTAGCCTCGTTCGCATGTTTTGTTGTAAAATGTAATTTGCTCATTGTTTATTTTTTAATGAAACTGTTGCTATCCCAACAGCATAAATTGAAAAGGAGTGCAAAGGTAGGCTGAATGAGCATTACGAACCAAAGAAAACGGGAAGAATTTTTTATCGCACCTTTATAAGTAGTTGATAATTAATAAAAAATTTGCATGATTTAAATTTTTATAGTCAATAAATCAGATTTACTAAAAAATATTCAGATTTAGATCAGAGAGATGAGCTCTCAAGCTGAAGTTTAGTTATTGCACAAAAGATGAAAGGATTGCGACGCAACGATGATGCCATGAAAACTGATGCTGGTATTATTAAAAACTTTTGAAACTATTAATAGTAAAAACAATGCGCATAAAATTTTAAATTGCCAAGCTCAATTAATAATATATGTCTGAAATTATCTTGTCACTAGGAAGAACAAGTTTTGGAAAAGCCGAAAATGCGGGGAAATTAATAAGCATCGAAGAAGCAACTTCATTATTAAACGAATGGGTGCCGAACGAACGCCTGCGTTTGCATATGAAACAGGTTGCCGCTGTGATGAAAGCATGGGCAATTGAAAAAGAAAATGCTGATGAGCAAACAGCATTAAAATGGGAGCTTGCGGGATTGCTCCATGATGCCGATTGGGAAAAATATCCCGACAGCCATTGCAGGATTATTATTGAGAAGCTCGAAGAAATGAATATTGACCCGGAAGTAATTCATTGCATTGCATCACACGGACCGAAATATTTTGGGGTTGAACCTGAAAGCAAAATGGATAAAATGATTTATGTGTTTGATGAACTTTCCGGTTTCATTCACGCTGCTGCATTAATCCGCCCGACAAGATATGAAGGCATGGATGTGAAAAGCGTGATGAAAAAATTAAAAACACTTTCATTTGCTGCACAGGTGAATCGTGATGATATCACAGACGCATTATCAAGAACCGATTATTCTTTGGAAGAAATTATTGCGTTTATTATTGAGCATCAGAAAAATGTTCAGTGACAACAAATATTAACTGTTTGCTAAAAATTTCAAATCACTAATTCGCTATTTTGCATTTTTCCCGATAACATAGGACTGTATGAAAAAATGGATCTTACTGCTTATTCCAATGGCTCTGATAGCGAGTATTTACATCTTAATTCCTTCAAGGCTTACTGTTTCAAAAACAATTAAAAGTAGCTGCAATATAGAAGCCGCTGACCGTTTTTTTTCTGATACTTCTAAATGGATTAAATGGTGGCCTCAAAATAAACAGCACCCATCCGGAAATTCCCTAAATAATAATTCCTTTGCTCACGACGGATGTAATTACCGAATTGCCAAGTTGTTATACAATAATGTGAATTTGCTCATCGATTGTGGTGATGTTGACAATATTGGTAGCGACATTCGGATTGCTTCCCTTGATCAAGATTCAATTCTTATTGGCTGGGAGTTTACTGTCCCCACAAGTAAAAATCCTTTCAAAAAAATAATACAATATCAGCACGCCAAGCATATTGAAAAGAGTGTTAATAGTATTTTGGCCAGCTTCAAATCTTTTATTGAAGACACTAAAAGCGTATATGGTGTAGATTTTCATCAAACGATGTCAAAAGATTCCACCCTGGTGTCGATGACATCTGTTTCTGCCACTTATCCGACCACGCAAGAAATATATAAAATAATTGATACCCTTAAAACATATATTTCAAGCCAGGGAGCTAAAGAAATAAATTATCCTATGCTTAATGTATCAAAAAAAAATGGCACAGAATTTATTATAATGATTGCTATTTCTGTCAACAAAGTGCTTGATGGAAATAATAGAATTGCAATTAAGCGTTTTGTCCCCTGGAAAATGTTGGAAGGAGAAGTTCATGGAGGCGTATATTCAGTCGATAAAGCTTTTGAGCAATTTTATAACTACAAGAATGACCATCAACATTCAATTATGGCACTTCCCTTTCAATCTCTTGTAACAGACAGGAGCAAAGAACAGGACACAACCAAATGGGTTACCAAGATATGTGCTCCCATTTCTTAGCTAACTTTTAAACAGATTTGTTGATTTTTCTAATTTGTGATTATTAAATCAACGTTTAGGCTTATCTGTAAATTTAATTATTATGGTGCTATCATTATTTCTTGCAATGATGTAAGATTCTTTTCCTGCGATGCTAATTTTATTGATATGCCTTAACTGCCCTTTTATATTCAACCCATTCAATTTTTCCACAGTAAAATTTCCATTACCGTGATTTACCAATAAGGTACCGAAGTCAGCATCGTTCCGCCCCATTTGAATATTATTTTCATAATAATTTCCTACCAATAATATATCTGGCAAGGAATCATCATTTGCATTCACAATTGCAGCATCACGATAAGTTGACAATTGTGCCTCCCATGGCAATGCTTTTAAGTTAAAATTCAAATTGCCCTGATTGATTAAGACAGCATTGGAAAAATAGTTTGCAGTAAGTGTATCTGCTTTTTGCAATTTGTTTGAAGGAAATAAATCCGGCAACGAAGCCTTAGCAAAATCTTCTGCATATAGAAAACGTTTTTTCAGTTCTGGCATCTGTTTTTCTAGTTCCTCCTTAGTTGCAAAAGGCAATTCACGACCCATCAGATAATATGTTACTACCTGCTCCTTCTTGCCGTTGTTGTCAAAATCATTATAATACAGTCTCACCGGTTCGCTTTCAGATGCTTTAAGTTTGCTGTTCAACCCAAGGTTGCCTACGATCAAATCCATATTCCCATCATTGTTTAAATCAACTGGTAAAACAAAACTCCACCAGCCTTTTTTGTCTGACAGCACCTTTTCGACAAACGTTCCATTTTGATTCATAAATGCAATGATTCCTCCCCATTCTAATGTCAATAACAGATCCTTTTTGCCATCTTTATTCAGGTCAAACCACAAGGCATTTGTAACGAAACCAACATGCGAAAGCTCTTTGCTATATTTATTCGTTACATCAACAAATTTTCCGGTACCGTCATTTTGCAGCAAATACGATTGAGGAATCATTCCATAATTATAAGGAACTGACCTGCCACCAATAAATAAATCAGGATATCCATCTCCGTTAAAGTCGTAAGAAACAACAGAAGATGCGTTAATAAACAAACTGTCAAATGCTCTATCCCGCTTTTTAAAATTCCCCTTTCCATCATTAATGTACACACGAGGCGAAAGATGCTCATCCTGTCCATAAAATTCATTGCCTCCGCTTGCAACCACCAAATCTATATTTCCATCATTGTTCACATCTGCCCAGGAGGCACTCACATCTTCATAAGTGCTGTCTTTTTCGATGTCTGGCTGAATACTTCTTATAAATCTTCCGGACTTATTCTGCAAAAAAATGGCGCCTTTTTTCCATCGCGATGAACCGATAAAAACATCATCCAAACCATCATGATTAATATCAGCCACTGCAAGCGCAGGGCCTTCTGTAGAAAGCATATGAGGTATCAATGGCTCGCGGTCAAATTCATGAAATTCATTTTCTTCATGTTTATATAGAAGACCGGTTTGAGAAGTAATATCACTTACTGGCTTTGTGGCATTTTTCCGGAAATTAGTAATGTGCCCGTAGTCAAATTTTGGAAGATTGGCTTTATATGTAAAAGATATAATGGTATCAACTGGCTGCAGTGTTATATTTTGATAGCTGTTATCCGGCCAAACTAAAAAAGCTGAGTCTATTTTTGTGTTGACAAGACCTATATGAGTGGGTGCTTCAACACTTGACAAAAATCCCCTCACAGGATATTTCTCGTATGTCCTGATCCCACCATTACAGTAAACTATAATTTTAGCGCCTAAAGCATTGATATTTTTTTCAGGACCTTTCAACTTCACTTCTACAAAAGCTTTGTCTTTTTTGTCGTTGGCTTTATTTTCATAAAGTAATGCCGGATCATCGATATTATTCAAAATGGCATCAAGGTCTCCGTCATTATCAAAATCCGCATATACAGTGCCGTTAGAAAAAGTGTTTTTATTGTTTTCTATTTCATCTTTCAAATCCTGAAACTGCAAATCACCTTTATTCCTGAATAGTTTATTTGGTATTTTAATTTGAGGGAATTTCTTCGTCAGTGCTATATCATTTTTATCTAGGCTGCCGGATTGTGTTTTATCCTGTATTTCTTTATTGGAGAAAAAGTTTATGAAATCAATATCATTAAGCCTTGTTGGGATTCCATTTGAAATAAACAAATCTTTCAAGCCATCATTATCAAAATCAAACCAAAGCGGGCACCAGGACCAGTCTGTTGCATACACACCTGAATAAAAACCAACCTCGCTGAACATTCCGTTTTGGCGATTGAACTGAAGATTGTTCCGGCTATATTGATAATTATATCCGTAACTAATTTTCAAACTGAAAACATCATTTGTATTTTCTCCTTCAGACCTTTTTAAAATGTAAGGATCGTATGGCTGCATATCCATGGTCATAATCTCCGGATAGCCATCATTGTTAGCATCTGCCACATCCACGCCCATTGAAAACTGACTCGTGTGCATTATCCTCTGCGTTAATTCATCTTTAAATGTTCCGTCATGTTGATTGATATACAAATAATCATTTTCGTGAAAGTCGTTGCTCACATATAAATCCGGGTAGCCATCAAGGTTGATATCAGCTGCCACAATGCCAAGCCCATAGCCGATTACAGAGCTATGTATCCCAGATTCTATTGTGACATCCGTAAATTTATTTCCGCCGTCATTGCGATATAAGCGGTCGCCTGAAAGCGGGTTAAACTTTTGAAGCCTTTCATTGCGCGGACCATAGGTGCCATTTTGATGGATAGAATGATTGAGCAGGTACATATCCAGATCTCCATCCATATCATAATCAAAAAAAACTGCCTGAGTGCTAAAGCCGGAAAAATCAAGCCCGTATTCTTTTGCCTTGTCTTCATAAAAAGGCACTCCGTTTTTATCTATGCCCTGACAGATCAGCAATTGATTATGGCTGTGCAATGTTTCATGGTTCCCAACTCTGCAGATATAAATGTCCAGCAAGCCATCATTATTAATATCAACAACGGATACCCCTGTTGACCATCCGCCATCTTCAGGAATTTTTGCTTCCGCAGTCACATCTTTGAACTGAAGATTGCCAGTGTTCAGGAATAATTTATTTTCAGTTTGATTCGCTGCGAAAAAAACATCTATTTTCCCATCATTGTTAAAATCACCGGCTCCCACGCCTCCACCATTATAATAATACATGTATTTGAAAATATTGAAATCCTCGGTTGGGGCCAATTTATTGGTGAAGTTCAACCCTGTTCTGGAGCTTTCTAATATTTCAAAAACTGCTTTCTCCTTTTTTATTGAAGTATTATTGCAGGCAGGCAAAAAAAATAATCCTGCAATGAAAACAATACAATTCACCTTATTCCATATTGCATTCATAAGTTGGTTCATCGAAGAATTATAATAAGGTGAGAGCAAATGTACATGAGAAATATATTTTTATTGGAGAGAAACCAGTTTACTTTCTGCTGTGATTGTTTACTTTGTATAACACAGGGTACTCATCATTTTGAAGGAACAATAAATACATATCATCTTTGTTTTTAACTGCTGCAATATCTCTTATCTGGCCTCGTAATTCAAGACCTGTTTGATCCGGGTTCATCCATTTAAATTCACCTTTCCCGTTATTCAATAATATGTGACCAAAGCTTGCATCCTGCCTCCCGAATTGTGGCAAAAAGCCAAAGTCATTGCCGCCAGCTATAATATCCGCATAGCCATCACCGTTAATATCAATGCACTTTAAAGCATTTACTGAAGAAAGTTGCATCATTTGGGGCAATTTTTGAATCTCAAACTGTCCATTGCCTTTATTAATAGCAATAATTGAGCTGCAGTAATTGAACTGCTTTACTAAAGATTTTTCAAGAAGCTCCGAAGAAAATAATCCCTGAATTGTCTTTTTTGCAAAATCATCATTTTTTAAGTTTTGCTTCTTAATTAAAGGGATCTGATCTTCCATTTCATGCTTCAAAAAAACAGGCATGTCCTTCCCGTCAACGGTTCTTGTCATCACAATATCCGGGATATTATTCTGATCAAAGTCGTTGATCCATAATTTTACAGGGCTTGCAGAATCAGGATGCAAATAAAAATTTTCTCCGACATTGCCTAATATCAAATCTGGTTTGCCATCTCCATTCACGTCTGTAGCAGCAACAGTTTGCCACCAGCCAAATAAATTGTTGAGATTAGATTTTATTTCTTCAAAATGGTCTGTTTTAAACGAAAAAATTCTGGTAGCCATCCATTCGCCGGTTATTATTAATTCCTTATTGCTATCCCCAGCAACATCGGCCCACACCGCATTTGTGACCATTCCTATGTTTGCAATATCAGGGTTTTTTGTTTTAGCAATATCAGTAAAATGACCTTTGCCATCGTTCACGAACAAGTAGCTACCGGGAGAAGTTCCGTATTCTCTTGGAACGCTTCTGCCACCAACAAATAAATCAAGATAACCATCATGATTAAAATCGTATGCTGTTGCAACAGCAGTGTTCATCCCATTATTGTTAGAAGGAAAAGCAGATTCATCAATAGTGAAATTTCCCTTGCCATCATTTTTGAACAAGCGAAACTGCATCTGCCTGCTAAAAGGTTGGCTGTTGTTACCACCAGGGCCGATGAATAAATCCAGATCACCATCATTATCTGCATCAAAGAAAAGCACAGCTTCATCTTCAAAATCTGCAAACTGTTCAAAAGAAGGTTCTGGTTTCTTTATAAATTTTTTATTGGCTGTCTGCAAATACAATTGCCCTGCATGACCTTTTGTTCCTCCAATAAAAACATCTTCAAGACCATCTCCATCCACATCCCCTACTGCTGCTTTTGGTCCTTCCCTTGAAAGCATCTTGGGCAAATTTCTTTCATAATAAAAATCAATATTGTCGTCTTCCTGATGTTTTTCAAAATTGGTATTTACTTTATTCAGTAATATCTGTGAAGAATCTGTTTTTGAAATTTCATTAATCAATTTCTTATCATCAATTTCCTGAATTGTATCTGTTTTATTTATTTCCGGATGAATAAATCTTGAATAAGATCTGTCGGGCCAAATAATTATCATTGAATCTATCTCAGTTATTTTACCCAGACCAATAATCTGTTTGTAATCTACACATGATTGAAAACCTCTGCTTGGGACCACTTCACGTGAAAATATTTGTCCATTGCTATAAACATTTATTTTGCTTCCAATTGCAAATGTGTTCTTTTCTTTTCCTTTTAAAAAAACACCTATGTAGTTATTCTTATTTAATTCTCTTGCGTTGTTTTTGTAAACAAAAGCTGGCCCGTTTTCATTATTGATGATCAGATCCAGATCACCATCATTATCAAGATCACCATAAGCCGCGCCATTTGAAAAAGATTTTTGTGTGAATCCCCATTCAATTCCTTTGTCTGAAAATTGCAGGTTGCCCATATTCTCATAAGCTTTATGCAACATGGGAGTAACGGGCACTTTTTTCAGGATCTGATCTACTTCATCTTTCTTTCCATCCAGTACCATTTTCTGAAGTACATCATTGGCAAAATAATTCATGAAGTCAAGATTGGTAACATCCTTATTTACTCCATTGCACACATATATATCATTAAAACCATCATTATCCATATCAAACATCAAAGCGCCCCAGCTCCAGTCTGTAGCAGATACACCGCTATAATTTGCAATGTCTAAAAACTTTCCGTTGCCATTATTTAACTGAAGACAGTTTTTCATATACTGATAATAAAAACCCGCTTTAATCTTTGCATTATAAAGATCAATATTGTCAAATGCACCCAGTGTTTTTAATCTGTATTCATCTCCCGGCAACATGTCCGTCGTAAATATTTCAGGATGCCCATCATTGTTAATATCTGCAATATCCGCTCCCATAGATGAGAAGCTGATATGCCCAAACCAATCTTCCAGTTCATCTTTGAAAGTCCCGTTTTTTTGGTTGATGTATAAATAATCGCGCTCATAAGAATCATTCGAGACAAATATATCAGGATACCCATCACCGTTAATATCGCCAACGGAAACGCCGAGGCCAAAACTTATGAGACTGCCGTGGATGCCAGCCTCTTTTGTTACTTCTGTGAAATGTCCGTTGTCATTCCTGAATAAATGATCACCTCCTCCTTTTAAAAAATTAGCGACAGGCCATTCTGCGTCAGGAAGGTCGCGCCTGTTTGAATTATTTAAAGTGTTAACCGGAATCGGGCTATTATTGATCATGAAACAATCCAGATCGCCATCATTATCATAATCGAAAAAAGAAACCTGAGTAGTATAAGCAGAAATATCCAAGCCATATTTAGCAGCGGATTCTGTAAATGTAAGGTCATGATTATTGATGTAGAGTTTGTTTTTTCTGTGGCCGTCACTCATATGACCTGAATTGCAGACATAAATATCAAGCCAGCCATCATTATTAATATCAACAAAAACAACTCCTGTGCTCCACATACTGTCCTGCTTAAATCCTGCTTTATCAGTTATATCATCAAACTTAAAATTTCCTTTGTTGAGATAAAGTTTGTTGCTCCCCATATTTGAAGTCATGAACACATCGGCAAGGCCGTCATTGTTTATATCGCCAATAGCTACACCGCCGCCATTGTAAAAATTCCTGAATAAAAAACTATTGTCAAGTTTCCCATCTTTTACATTATTTTCAAAATTGATGCCTGTGGTTTCCACCAACTCGAATAATGGGTGATCTATTGGAGGATGATTGCACGAAAAGCAAAGAAAGGACCCTAACAAAAAAATTACAATCACATTCCTGAATGTCAAGTTAATGCTCGATAACCTTTCCACAAATCAAAATTTTGTAAATTATTAAAGTGAAGTGCTCTTAAAATTACAAAAGGCTATTATTAAAAAACAATAGCCTTTTGTGATATGATAAGTATTTTAACTAATTAATTGTAGCCAGGGTTTTGTATCAAATTCGGATTAGCCGCCAGAGCTGAGCTGGGTATTGGAAATACCATGTACGTTGTGCCGGCATCTGCAGGTTTGTATTCCCATGCGTTCAGATAAACACCGAAACGTATCAGGTCAGTTCTTCTAACACATTCCCAGTATAACTCTCTGCCTCTTTCCGCCAACAATGTTGTAGGGTCGTACACATTTGAAGAATTTGCTAAAGCCATTGGAGCTGTCAATGGATTAGCACCGCGAGCTTTCCTTAAATCATTTACCATTGCTAATGCGCCGTCATTGTCAGCTGCCGCTGCACGCATTTTTGCTTCTGCTACCATCAACACAACATCAGGATACCTGAAAAGCTGCAACCAGTTTCCGGCTGTATTATAACTTGTTGTTCCCAATGTATAATCAGGCGGGTATTTGATAACACGTATGCCGGTAATCTCTAAAGTTGCTGGGTCTTGCTCATTTAAATCGGCATTCATTTGAGGAAGATAAGCCAACTTATTCCCTTTTCTATCTAATAATTCCACTGTGTCATAAGTATATTGGCTCGGTGTTCGGCCTGCTACGCGGGGAGTCTCATTATACTGTTGACCAATTAAAAACCCCGGCCTTATTCCGGATTTATCAGTGCATCCTGCATAAAACCTGCCACCGATTCGCGTATCTTTTAATAAAGTATCTTTAACCGATTGCGTAATCGCTGCATCATTCACAGCAAAAGAATTGTAGAAGCTTGCCATGGTTGCAAACCCATTCCAACCTGCCTGAGGGTTCAATGGAGTATATGAATTATAATGTAGTGTGGGCCACCACTTATTCTGTATGCCCGTGTAACCGGAAGTTACACCCGCAGTATTAGGGCGGACAAAGATTGCTTCCGGTGAATTATTGTTCTTCCAATCGAAATTGCTAAAATAGTTTGGATTATAAGAATATTTACCGCTATTTATGATGGCGTTGCCAAGAGTAATCACCTGTTGCATGTCAGCATCATCAAAAGTTGGAGCAGCCCTGTTTATTAACGCTCCGCGGTTGAGATATAATTTCATGAGCAGCATTTTTGCAGCATCAGGATTAGCCTTAGTGGCTGGGTTAGAAGGGTCAAGATCTGGTAATATTGTTGTTAGTTCGCTGATAATGAACTGTACAGCGCTATCGCCGCGATATACTTTTGGCGCGTTTAGAAGGTTTTCACCTGGCTGTCTGAACGGGAATTGACCAAATAATTCCAAGACCTGATATAAAGATAAGGCCCTAAGAAATCTTGCTTCGGCAGCTTGCTCTTTGGTAGGGTTAAAAGTCAGCACATTTGTGGCATCAAAATTTATCTTATTAAGATCATTCCACGCACTTAGAAATACTCCATCCCCATCATCAACTGGCCAGTTGTGTTGATGCAGACCAACCCACTCGCCATTATCAAACCAGTCTGTTTTACGTGTGGGCACGGCAGCTTCGTCACTCGGCACATCTTCCAGAGGGCTAACATCTCCGCCTAAGTTAGAATAAGGGCCTCCAACATCATTATAGGCAGATTGAAGGAATAGGGAAGCATTAAAAGAATTTGCAGCTTCGTTAAGGGTTAGCGTGCTACCTAATTTTTGGTCTAATTTGGTACAACCCATATTGATGACAGAGCCTGTAACCAAGAGCAGTGTCATTAATTTTATATACTTATATCTGTTCATACGTTCAAATTTTAAATTTATTAGTTGACTATAAGCTAAGATTAAACCCAACAGTTATTACCCTTGGAGTTGGATAAGGTAAATATTCCATGCTTCTTGATGGATAGCTATTCAGGTTCTTGTCAATGTTTACCTCAGGATCGAAACCGGTAAACTTCGTGATCACGAACAAATTGGTGCCACTCACAAAAGCATTTAGATTTTTGACATATTTCCCCACATTGCCTATTGCATAACTGATAGTTGCATTTCTCAATTTTAGATAATTGCCGCTTTCAAGATATCTCGTAGATACTTTTGCGCCATCACCAATTGATTCGCCGGTACCAAAGCCATTTTTCGAGACATTCAATCCTTTAGAGAAGTTGCCAATATTGGTTATTGTATTGTATGAATTGTTGTAAATCTTGTATCCGAAAGATCCTCCTGTGTTAATAGTGAGTGTAAATTTCGTATACCTAATAGTAGTGCTAAATCCTAATGTTACATGCGGGTTGGGGTCTCCTGCAAAAAGCTGCCCTTTATTAGCAGAGTCAATAATCTGATTTCCGCTGTGATCATATCCTTGAAATGGCTTCAAATAATATACGTCAACAGGTTCATTATTGGTAATCGCCTGTGCATAACCGCCTGAAACGCCATTACCATCAACCCTGCCGGTTGGGATAAGAGCTTGCTTGAAATTCGTTAGTTTATTTTTATTATATGCTATATTAAAACCAGCATCCCAGCTAAAGTCTTTCTTTGCTACTAACCCAGCTCCTATCGAGAACTCAAATCCTGTATTGAGCAAGTTAGCTGGCAGGTTAATAAAGAAAATAGAGGCTGGAGCCGGCTGGATGGCAGTACTTTGGAACAACACATTTGTTGTATTCTTATGATAATAATCAAAAGTTCCATATATTTTTCCATTCATGAAGGCATAGTTAAGTCCTAAATCCAAGGTGGTGGTTTTTTCCCATTTCAAATCTGGGTTTGCAACATTCGATTGGCCAGCCGCATTGTAAGCAGATGACTCAACTTGAGCTTGTGAAGCCCCAGATGGAAATTCCTGATTACCGGTAATACCCCACGATCCACGTAACGACAATTCACTGAAGACACTGTTCTTCAGAAAGTTTTCATTACTTATCACCCATTTTGCACCAAAGGAAGGGAATATACCGTATTTGTTATTGACTCCAAACTTGTTAGATCCATCATCTCTTACAGTTGCCGTTAAATAATATTTGTCTGACAAATTAAAATTGACCCTTCCAAAATAAGATTGCAATTCAGCAGATGGGTCTACATTTTGTGAGATTGGATAAGTCTTTTGCGCATTAATCAAGAAATTGCTATAGAGGACACCCGTTCTGGTTGTCTGGCTTAAGTTTGTGTTGAAGCCTGAAGCGGATAATGTAGTATTAGAATAATCAGTTTTCCAGTACTCGTACCCAACAATAGCTTCAAATTTAAGTTCCTTTGTTAAATCTGTATGATAATTCAAAGTATGAGTAAATGTCTGGGATGTTAAAGCAGCCGTGGAAACAGCTCCAAACCCTGACCCTGAGACACCCTGAATTCCATTGACCCATCCATCGATACTTGTATTCCTGGTTCCTGTTCCATGGTTAATGGCAAATAAAAATTTATATTCCAAATCATTAGTGATCTTAAATGCAGCTGAAATGTTAGCCAAAATCACGTCGACACTGGCAACGTCATTATAAGCGTCTATTACTGCTAATGGATTAGGAGTTCCAAAAGTGTTTGATGTATTATTATTCCATAAACCATTACTTTGCTTAACAGCCACAGTAGGATTCCAGTTCAATGCCCATGCCATCAGATTACCACCTGCCCCAGCTGTGTTAGTCACAAGCTGAATATGTTCATTGGTATGACCAGCGATAACATCAAAATCGATAGACAAACGCTTATCTAGCAATTTGAATTGCCCACCGAGGTTACCGAGATATTTATCCAAAGATGTTTTTTTGACAAAGCCCTGAGCTGATGATCCTAAAAACGAAGCACGAAATTTTGCAGTTTCATTTCCACCACTCAAAGCCAAATTATAGTTCTGGGAAATTGTGTTTTGGGTAATTTGCTTTAACATATTAGTAGAATATCCGGAATCCTGCTTAAGATTATTTTTCAAAGACTCGCTCCGGAATTCACCAGCTGATAAAAGAGGATAATTTTTCATGTATCCTGCAGCTACTCCAAAGTTGGTACCGAACTCTACTTTTGTAGCGCCAGAGCTTGCCTTCTTTGTTGTAATAATTATTATCCCATTTGCCCCACGTGAACCATATATTGCTGTTGCTGAAGCATCTTTTAGCACATCGATTTGTGCAATGTCATTAGGGTTTATGTAAAGCAATGGATTTGATTCCGGCGTTGCGCCGAAGGGCAGGCCATTCGCCCCCAAATCCAAACTTGGTCTGGCGGTTCTGCCATCCAAAGCCACTCCGTCAATTACATATAATGGACCATCACCTGAACGGATTGAATTGTTCCCTCTGATTTTAACCGTGGTTGCAGCACCAGGCTGCCCGCTATTGCTTGTGATATCCAACCCCGCCACTTTGTTTTGCAGCAACTGATCAGGTGAAGTAACAACTCCCTGGTTAAAATCTTTTGCTTTAATTGATGCAACAGATCCTGTAGCATCTTTTTTTCTTGCTGTTCCATAACCAATTACCACTACATCAGTTAAAGCCTGAGTCGCAGCAACCATTGAAACATCAATTGTTTCTTTGTCGCCAATAGCAATTTCCTGCGGGGTGAAACCAACGCTGCTGATCGTGATGGATTTTGCTGTTGCCGGCACATTTAATTTAAACGCCCCGGAAGCATCTGTGGATGTCCCGTTTTTTGAACCCTTAACAGTTACTGTTGCGCCTTGCAACGGGTTCCCTTTGTCGTCCGTAATTTTCCCTGAGATTGTTTTTGTCTGCGAGAATGCTAATTGTGTGCATGTTACACAAAGCAGCAGAATAGTGATTTGCCGAAGCAATCGTGTGATGGTCATAATCAATGGTTTAAGCAATTAATAAACGAAATTTTATAATCCAATTTTTACTTAAAAAAACTTAACTATCATTTCGCAGCATAATCAGACAGTAATTATCAAATTATTGCTGCACAAAATCCTTTCTCCCTATTGTTATTATCCAAAAGCTTGTAAAAATAATTTTAACAATTTCAAGACTTCGGGGTATTGCAATTTTTTTGCTGCAAACGTTTGCGGCTAATCACAATATTTTAGTTTCAGATAAACTCCATTTGTCCATCCAAAACCATCCTGGTTTGGGTATTCCCCATCCGCTGCTGCAACATTTGGATTTATAACATTATACTTCTCTGTTATTTTTCCTGTTTTTTTAAACACCTTGTCGATCGTTTCTGTCCATCTATTTTTTATTTCAGACGCTTGTTCAGCAAAACCATAATTAATCATTCCTTTGTAAGCTATCCACTGCAATGGTGCCCATCCATTTGGCGCATCCCATTGCTGATTGTTGAAACTAAGTGTTGTTAACAAGCCACCAGGTTTTATAAATTGGTCAGCAATCAGTGATGTTGTTATTTCTGCCTGGCTTTTTGTTGCAATATTTAAGAACATGGGATAAGCAATGGCCGCAGTTGAAACTCCCGTTGAACCATTATTCTCCAAATCATAATCTATAAAAGCTTCTTTGTTTTTATCCCACAAATATTTATGTATGGCTTCTTCTCTTTCTAAAGAGAGCTGATAGTACTTTTCAGATTCTGCTTTTTTATTCTTTGCGTTATAAACTGAAGAGAGTACTTTTTCCAGATGTAACATGAGGCAATTCAAATCAACAGGCACAATATCTGTTGTGTATATCGTGCTCATTTTATTTGGATCTCTGAACCACCTGCTGCTAAAATCCCAGCCTGATTCCGCCGCAGCGCGTATATTCCTGAAAACCTCTTTGTTGCTTGTCTTTTCCTTAGCCGTAATAAGGTCATCAGCATATGCTTCCTGCCTTGGGGTATCCATATTATCCCAATACCTGTTCAGCACTTCGCCATCAGGCATCATTACTACATGCTTTTCTTTTTTATTTTTTTTATCAAGAACGCCTCTTCCGCTCATCCAAAACTGATATTCTTTCTCAAGCTGAGGCAAATATTTTATCATGGTGTCTTTGCCTTTTTCTTCGCTCAACAATTCAGTCATCAATGAAAAAAAAGGCGGTTGCGAACGGCTCAGGAAATATGTTCTGTTGCCATTCGGTATGAAACCAAATTCATCAATCAGATATGCAAAATTGTTAATCATGCTTTCAATCAAATCAATTTTTTTTGAGACCTGCAGGCCCAGCATTGTGAAATAGCTGTCCCAGTAATAAACCTCTCTGAATCTTCCTCCAGGTACTACAAAAGGATGTGGCAATTGTATCAGCGATCCTCCTATAGCTTTCGGTTCCTTTGTCAAAATATCCCAAAGCGCATCAATATGTTCTTCCACTGTTTTTGTTCTGTCACTCACAAATCCGGTGCTCTCATCAATTGGATATTTAAAATTGGCGCTGCAAAAATCCTTAAGCACAAAACCATTTTTTCTTTTCTCGCTGCTATAATTTTTCAATATCTCATCTACTGAAAATTTCGGAACGCAATCCGTGAAAAATTTTTGGTCACTAAACACTCTCTGCTTTTGCACTTCTGCAAATAATTCTTCAAAATCTTCAATATACAATAATGGTGCATTCTGGTTCATGGTTTTCATTTGCAGTTACTTTCATACAAGCATCTCATTTACCAATTGCACTGACATTATTTTTTTATTTTTTATTTTATCGAATATGAAAAGCGCCGCTGCTAATACAGCCATCGGCCCTAATGAAAAATAAAAAGCTGTTTTGCCTCCATAATACTGGAATATAAATCCTGTTATTACTGATCCTAAAGTGCCGCCCAATGCGGAAAACACCACAATCAAGCCTGACATAAAACCGTGTTTGCTTTTAGGCAATGATGCAAGTATAACAGAATTAATTGCCGGATAAATGGGTGCTAACAAAAAACCAATCAGAGGAAATACATATGCTGCCAAAGGCACATTTGCCCATCCATCTATTTGTTTTGATCCCGCATTGCTTGCCAAAGGGAGCGCTAATAAAACAAGCGCTGCTGCCAATGCAAGGCAAAAAATAAGCACAATAAACCAACTGAATTTTTTCATCACAATTCCTGCAAAAAATCTTCCCAGCGCATAAGATGCGGCAAGCACACTTGCCATTTGTATGCTTATTGAAGATGGCAATTGCAGTACTTTGTTATTAAATGTTGGCAGCCAGCTCATGATACTTTGCTCAATCAATACGTATACAAAAGCGCAAACAAGAAACGAAATAACCACAGGTAGAATAATGAGTTTAAGCATCCCTGCTATGTCTTCACTAAATGGTATTGCTTTTTCAGTCTTTGCTGCCGACTCATCTAATGGAGAGACTAATAATAATATAAAAGCTATCAAAGAAAGACCTCCTAATAGATAATAAACGTTGAACCAATGAGAAGAAAGAGGGTTCTTATCATCTATATAGCTACTAAAAATAAAGTAGCCTGAAAAAATACCCACCATAAAAAAAGACTCAATAAAGCTCATCATGCTGATATGCTCTTTATTATCTTTTGTTATTAGCCCGATCGTTCCATAAACAGAAACTTTTGTCAAGGCAAAACTTGCACCTGTTATTGCAAAAAGCAATTTCACCGCGATGAAACTCTGCACCAAAGGAATAATAAAACAACCAAACGCAACAAGCCCTAATGCAATAAGCATTGACTTTTTATATCCAATCCTCGTAATAAAAGAAGCAACAATAAAAGAGGTGATTGCTATGCTCAGGTCTTTAAAAGGTTCTAATGCTGAAGCTGCTGATTCAGTAGCGCCAAAATAATGCTGCACTTGCAATATAACTGTGCCCACACTGTTCAACAAAATAGCGAACAGAAAGTAATTAATAAAAATCGAAAATTTTATTCTTGAAGTCGGCATGGCAAGCAGCAGCTCTCGTTGTTTATTTTAATTATAAGAGATAAAATTGGATTTTATTTTGCACAAAAAATTCATCTGTATTTACTTTTCCTTCATCTGTATTAAGATTTAATTCCTACTTTTAAGTAGAAAACGATTAATGCCAATGAAAATAGAATATGAAATTGTTCAGCCTGATGAAGGCAGCTCTTTCAGGCTGCTGCACACAAAAACAAGGGCAGAAGATTATGCATGGCAATACCACTACCATCCTGAATACGAAATTGCCTGTGTGCTTCGGGGCAGCGGTACAAGACATATCGGAAATCATTTCAGCAGTTATGAAAATGGTGATCTTATTTTTCTGGGGCCGAATATGCCACATGCTGGCTTTGGTCTTAACTCTCATGGACCTCACGAAGAAATTGTTATTCAGGTCCGCGAGGATGTGCTGGACGAATCGATCACTTCAAAGCCCGAAATGGTTTACATTAAAAAGCTATTGGAAAACTCAAAGCACGGAATCTATTTTTCGGGCGCTACAAAAAAAGAAGTGACAAGTAAGCTGATCCGTTTGCTAAAGCTTCCTCCATTTGAAAGATTTCTTCAATTCATGTCGATACTTCAAACAATGGCTGTGTCAAATGAATATGAACTGATCAATCCTTCCAATGACCTTTCTTCTATCATCAAAAAACATAATGCAAGGCTTCAAAAGATATTTACTTACATGGAAAAACATTTCAATGAAGAAATCGACATCCATGCTGTTGCTTCGATAGCGAATTTATCAGTTCCGTCTTTTTGCAATTATTTTAAAAAAGCAATGAACACAACATTCACTGATTTCGTTAATCAGTACCGGATCCAGAGAGCGTGCTTATTGCTGCAACAGGAAAAAACAATTGCTGAAGTATGTTTTGAATGCGGCTTCAATAATGTGGCTTATTTCAATAAAGTTTTCAAAAATCTCACTAAGAAAACACCATCAGAATTTAAAAAAGAAGCTGCGAAAACATCTTTTTATAACCTGCCGGTATAAAATCTTATTTCCCGAAAAGATCTTGGTTTATCATTATATGCATTGCAATTATGAAAGATGTAACTACACTTAAGAAAATTTCTCAATTGCTCAACATCAGCATTTCTACTGTTTCAAGAGCTTTGAAAAACCATCCCGAAATTTCTGAGAAAACAAAATTGCGTGTTAATGAGGCTGCTTCGCGGCTTGAATATGTTCCTGATGCAAATGCCATTCATCTTCGCACAAACAACAGCAAAATTTTAGGATTAATGGTTCCTTCCGTATCTTATTATTTTTATGATTCTTTCATAGCATCGGTTGAAGAAGAGTGCAGAAAAAATGGATATTCCTTACTAATACTTCAGTCTGGTGACAATCCTGAAACAGAAATCAACAATCTTAAAATATGCAGGCAGAACAGGGTCAGTGGATTGTTCATCTGCATAACACCGCAAACAAAGGATATTAAAAGTTTTCTGAAGCTGAACGATTCCGGAATACCTGTTATTTTCTTTGACAAAGTGCCGGCTTATGAAGCATGTAATAAAATATGCCTTGCAGATTCGGAAGCAGCAAGGATTTCTGCAGAAACCATTTTGAAAAAGAAAAAAAAGAAAGTGCTAGGGCTTTTTGGCGACATGCATTTGCTGATCACAAAAAAAAGGTTATCAGCTTTCACTGAAAAATTTCAGGATGAAAAAACAAAGCTCGTGATTGCTCACGCATTTGACGCGGAAGACGCGAGAAAAAAAACGCTGGAAAATCTTTTATTGAAAAATAAACCTGATGCAATCTTTTGCATGAGCGATGAGATACTAACCGGTTCTATGAAAGCAATTCAGCAACTAGCATTAAAAATTCCTGATCAAATATCTGTCATCGCCATAAGCAATGGTTTTATCCCGAAATTATTTCATCCCGAAATAACTTATGTAGAAACAAGCGGCCAAAAACTTGGCAAGCTCGCTTACAATCGAATGATGGCTTGCATTGGTGGAAGCACTTTTGTTCAGACCCTTACTTTAGAATCTGCTCTTGTCGAAGGCGGGTCTTTATAAATTTTATTTTTCGAATTAATGCAAAACACTGAATGCAAATTGTGTTGTTTGCCAACGACTGTCTAATTTCAATATATACAGCCCATTTCTCAATGCCTGTATATTGAACGGAAGATCATTGAAAGTTAAAGTGTATTGCCCGTGTGGTCGATACCCTAAATAAAAAGAATTTACTTTTTCTCCCATTATATTATATAATGACAATGTTACTTCACCGGAAGCTGGCAACCTGTACTTAATAATTGAACTGCTATTTGACACGGGGTTCGGATAAATTCTGATGCCATTAATACTTGCAGTATCTGAAGGCGGAATAACCGGAGGCACAGTTGTGCTTGTATCATTCAGGTTTTTATTTGTGAATACTTTATAATCGCCTGCACTTAGTGTGATGCTCTGGGTGCTGCCCGTTGCCACGATTGAATCTGTACCAAGATAATTATACCATGTACCCGCACTTGGAAATGTGATGCTGCCTGTTGAAGAAACCACATCAAAGTTGCCAATAACGGCGATGCCTATCCCAGAACCAGAAACCTGTAATGATTTGAATGCGCTCGTCAAAGAAAATGTTGGAGTTGCTGTTATGAGCTCCGGATATTTAGCACGAAGATTTAATAATAATGTATATACATCATGCAAATGTTTTCTATTCGCGTCCTGCAAATAATCCCATTTTACAGGCTTAGCATCCACTCTGCAATTATTGTTGACGCTTCCATCAGCGCATGTATTGATGGAATAATCATATCCCAATTCTCCAAACTGCCAAAGCATTTTTGGCCCTGGCGCAAATGTCCAGAATGCTGCAGCCATTTCATTTCTCTTTAATCCCGTTGCCTTGTCTTTCACATTATAAGAGCCGCTGCTATTTCCATACTGCTCATTTTTATACATTAATCTTTCTTCATCATGGCTTTCCTGATAAACAACTCGGTTTGGGTTGTTCCATCCAAGCGTTGTGTAAATGCTTCCGCTCAGGTCCCAGCCATCGGTATATCCCATCGTAGCCTGATTGAAATTGTAATTCATATTTCCCCAGAGCATCATCCCATAATTTGCTTCAACTGTTTCTTCCGAGTTGTCGGCAAACATTTCAAGAATGCAATAGCTGTTTGGAGAAACAGCTTGTAGCTGATTATAGATGGTGTCCCAGATTGCAACTCGGCTCGCATCATAAGCACCCCATGCATTCACATCACAATTGTTTCCAAATGCATCACAAGTTTGTTTTTGCGTGAATCCTTTTGCCAGATCGAAACGATAACCATCAATATGATAATTATTCAGCCAGTATGCAATCACTCTTTGTGTGAACGTTTTTGTCGCTGCACTTTCGTGGTTGAATTGATACCCAACATTATATGCATGGGTTGCATATTGATTAAACCATGGATTATTTGCAGCGGGAACATTGTTCTTGCTGTCCCAATACATTTGCACCATTGGAGAGCTTCCGAAAGAATGGTTGAGCACCATATCCATGATCACAGCCATTCCCTTTTGATGGCATGCATCAATAAATTGTTTCAAGGCAGTTTCAGTTCCATATACTTTATCAGGAGCAAAATAAAAATTAGGATTATAACCCCAACTGCTTGCGCCTTCAAAATTGTTGAAAGGCATTACCTCAACGGCATTCACTCCAAGTGCTTTCAGATAATTTAGGGTATCCATCAACGTTTGCCAGTTGCCTGTTGCTAAAAAATCTCTTACCAACAATTCATAAATGACAAGCTTACTTTTATCCGGTCGCTGAAAATTTGTTGTCTGCCAACTATAGGATGGTTTTCCAGTTTGAATAATGCTTGCAAGGCTTCCGCTCGCGCTTGCAGGGAATGCTTTCAGATTAGGATAAGTTGTTGCAGAAATGCCGGGATCAACATTTTTATCAAGCACTTTTTCCGTGTTGAAATCAGCAACAGTTATAGAATCATCAATCACATATTGATAAGCATATTCAGTTCCTGATGTGAGCCCGTTTATATGTATCCAGAAATAATTGCTATCCGGAGTTTCATTCATCTGGTAAGCAGTTTGCTGAATCCAGTTATTGAAATCGCCTACAACAACAATTTTATTTTTGTGGGGCGCAAACAATACAAGCAATGCTGAAGTATCGCCTGACAAATAATTGATTCCTTCTTTAGCGCCTGCTGGTAGTGGAGCAATGGTTGTGGCACCCGCCACATAAAAATTCAATGTGTCAGATACAACTGTAGTCCCGTCATTTGCACTTGCTACAACTTGTTGGTTGCCTCCAGTTGTAATGTGCAAAGTAAATTTCAGAGAATCTGCATTATCCAATGAATCCATTCTTTGCCCATTAAAATATAAACTCAGGTGAGCATATTTATTTGAAATAAAATTAACGGGAAGCGTATCTCCGATCTGATTGGTGATGGGTTCAGCTACAGGGGAATATTTTGGTTGAAAAGGAGGCAGAATAAATTGTGCAGCAAGAGAAGAATTATATATCTGCACATACATATCAGTGCCATCTGAATTGGCTTGCTTGATACTGCCATCGCCGCTTCTGAACAAAATAGTTACTCTTGAAATTGTTTCGGCTGCAGGAACGCCATAATAAGTTCTGATGTTATTTATCGTGAATGAATATTTGTTGTTGCCCAGATATGTTGCCAGCAATGCGGGATTAGGCTGGTTAAAATTTTGATTGAATTTTACATATCTCCAATCTGAAGGTGATGTGCTGAGGTTTGTAATCACTCCTGTATGAACATATACAGCACTTGTGTTTGCATAATTAAACAGGCCCTGATTTCCCTTGGAGCAATCAACTGTTATAGTAATGGAAGATGTATCGTTTGGGAATGTTGGGTTGACGCTTAATAATTGTGCACGCAGTTCCTGATTAAAAAAAACAAACACAGTTGCAACTACAAGAGTAAACTTCCTCATTTGGAAACGGTTTTTGTGAATCAAAGTTTTCAAAAAAAAACAATTATTATTTGCTGAAAAAGGGCGCTCTGTTAGAACACCCTTTTCAGCATAAAAATATGGCTTTATCATTTTATCATTACTAATGTGCCGTGACAGTGTACGTATTAGTGATGAAATTTACATCAATCAGATAATTTCCGGTTGCAGCAGGTGCTGGCGTGTTTGAGCCTGGAACTGCTCCATCTGCCAACAATATTCCGCCGCCTGTTGCTGTACCATCTGTAGCACCTCCAAATTTATGTCCCCAATCTCCATTCAAAGGAAGGAACAAATATGATTTCCCGCTTGTCAATGATATCGTTAATTGGAATTCTGCATTGCCAACCTGTGTAAATTGTTGCGACGGCGTTGGAACAGGGTTCGCCCACCCACCTGCGGTTGCGTCACCAACGATATACAGATTGGAAGGACCTGTATATGGCGTTACTGTATATGAATTTGTAGCAAAGTTTACGACAATCAAATATAGACCTGATGCTGCGGGTGCAGGAGTATTTGATCCCGGAACAGCGCCATCTGCCAATAATGCACCGCCACCTGTTGCCGTTCCATCACTTGCGCCACCATACTTATGTCCCCAATCTCCATTCAAAGGAAGGAACAAATAACTTTTTCCTGCTGTCAGATTAACTACTATTCCATAAGAAACTGCATCAATTGGAGTGAATTGCTGAGTAGGAGTTGGAACAGGATTTGCCCAACCGCCTGGTGTTGCGTCTCCAACGATGTACAAGTTTGCAGGAACAGGGATTTGAGTAACAGTGTAAGTATTAGTCTGGAAATTTACAACGATCTGATAAACTCCTGTCGTAGCAGGTGCCGGAGTGTTAGAACCAGGAACTGCATTATCAGTCAACAAAGTTCCGCCTGTTGCGCTTGCTCCACCGTATTTATGCCCCCAATCACCATTAAGAGGAAGGAACAAATAACTTTTTCCTGCAGTAAGGCCAATAGTAATACTAAATGAAACAGCATCAAGCTTCGTGAATTGTTGTGAAGGCACGGGAACAGGATTTGCCCATCCGCCCGGCGTTGCGTCGCCAACTATATAAAGATTAGGAGGAACCGGAACATAAGTTGTAAGGTTTATTTTAGCAACATTCGAATAAACCAACGCATTGGTATAAGAAGTGCCCTGATAACTTACGATCCTGAATTCAACATCTTTGGAAGTTCCACCAATCACTCCGGCATTAATAGCCGCTGTATTCAGATCATTTGTTATTAATGTCGATTTCAATGAAGTGCCATATTGAAATGTTTGCGGGTTCGCAAAATTGCCTCCCACTGTGTCCATCTGTAATGCATAACTGATTGTTCCGCTGCCATAAGGGCTCGGTGTCCAGCCAAAAGAAATAGCATTTGAAGTAGCATCGCTAACTTTAAGCACCAGTGGATCTGTAGAAGATGGCGTTAGAATAATCGGAACCGAATATGGAACTGCAGTTATAGTAACAACATTAGATTTATATTGCTCATTGTTGTTAGCATAAGACGAAGTTACCCTGGTATCAATGCTATATTCCTTGCCAACAGTAAAACCAAAATTTGCCAATACAGTATTCAACTGATTGCCAGTCATAGCAAGGCTCAAGGGACCATCCACTTCAAAAGTAACTTCATGGGCAAAGTTTCTGCCTGCAGAATCAATCTCCACGATAAACTTTTGATGCAATGAGTCGGTAGCATATTTTGGATTGCTCCAGTTGAGCGTGAGGATGGTTGAATTGGAATCGGAAGCCTGAGGAGTAACCTTCATTGAAGAAGCCTGCAATACCGGCGCCATGCCATTGCCGTAATAGGGATTTGTTTGCTTTTTGCAGGCTAAAAATATTGCGGGGCTCAATATAGTTATCGCAAAAAAATATTTTAAAAAATTTTTCATATGCAATTTTTAGAAAATTATTTATTGTTTGGTTACTGAAAATTTTCCTCTTTGAAAATCTACAACTATTTTATATGTCCCATCAGCAACCGGACCAAGGGCATCGTTCCCATTAAAAATAAAATCACCACCACTAACTTCATTAGGGTCATTTTTTATGGCAGTGCTCCATTGTTCATTCCATGATCCATCGGCTGCAATTAATTTAAATGATCCTCCACCTAAAAGTGCAATAGTTATTGAATAAACTGTCGGGCTGACCGGTGTGAATTGTTGTATCGCCACTTGCGAAGCAGGTGATATAGGGTTATTCCATCCACTAACAGGAACCGCGCTTCCTACAATAAACAGAGTTCCTGTAGACGGAGGAGTAACTTTTGGTGGTATTGTATATGGGGTTGCTGTGAGGTTAACAACATTAGAATGGATAACTGCAGAGTTGTTTGTTAATGTTGCTGTTACTCTCACATCTAAATTATGAGACACTCCGGCTACCAATTGCAATTGATTCAACAGATAATCATTGAATGTTCCTTCGCTTATTGTGAAAGTCAGATTCTTGCTTATTGAAACCTGCTGTCTGGAAGGATTTGTAAAGTTCGAGCCTGTTGTATCGATCTCTAATAAATAAGTAACATCCTGAGAGCTTACACCAGTCGTGAATTTATAATCAGGATTTGTCCATGAAAACACAACTGCCGTCTGGTCTGCATTAGCATAAGCAAGATCTAATGCATTTGTAGAAGCAGTCAATACCGGATTTGTGCCTCCCAAATAATAAACTTTTGCTTCATCTTTTTTGCAAGACCAAAGCATTAATGTTGCAAGCAAAATCAGTGCAGATGATATTTTAATTTTATATAAATATTTCATACAAAAAATGAATTTATAGTTATTAATTATATCCGGGGTTTTGAGTTAAGTTATGATTTGAGCTCAATACGGAAGCTGGTATCGGGAACAGGTTGTATTTCGGATCAACTGCAGTACCTGATTCAACACCACCTTTCCACTGCCACAAATAAGTACCTGTTGTTAATAATCCGTATCTCACTAAATCAGTTCGGCGGTGTCCTTCCCAATATAATTCTCTTCCTCTTTCATCCAATATCAATTGCAAGCTCAGGTCGCTCATCGTTAATTGTCCTGAAGAAGTTCCTCCATAAGCTCTTGCTCTGATCAGGTTCAGGTAATTGAGCGCAGTTGCATTATCACCACCTGAACCACCGCGCAACGTTGCTTCAGCATATATCAGGTACATTTCAGATAAACGAAATACAGGGAAATCAATATCTGCAAAATATCCGGTAGGGTCATCAATTGCACCACCATCAGATCTTTTGTTCACATATTTTATTACATGAGGCCCGTCATCAAAATTGCTGATATCCGCAATCTGAAGTTGTGAAGGATCTGTATTATATTTTGAAGTAGTGAACATGGCTCTTTTATCAGTAGCTCCTGTTTTGTCAGTAAATAAATCTACCAGTCCTGAAGTCGCTCTGTAGCCATACCAGCCGCCGCCTGTTACACCATAATCTGTGGCGGCTTCATCACCTGATGGCGCATGCACCAAAAATGTAGTATTGCCATATCCTTGTGTGTGCAATCCATCAATAGGAACTGAAAAAATAAATTCGTCTTTCTGTTTGTCATTATCAGCCATGAAAAGCTTGGCATAACTCGGCTGCAAAGAATAACCGCCGCCAATTACTTTTGATGCATAAATAATCGCACTGTCATATTTGGCGTTGCCTGTATAAACTTCAGCATTCAGGTAAACTCGAGCCAGAAGAGCCCAAGCTGCTCCCTGATCAACACGACCGTATTCAATGGTTTTTACTGGAGCGAGTTCTCCATCTATCGCAATCAATTCGCTTACTATGTAATTGAACAAGTCAGCTCTGCTGATTTCTTTGGGCAATGCACCACCTACAACATCGTCTTCGGTGATAAAGGTTGACTTGCCGAACAAATCCATCATCAGCCAATAATTAAAAGCTCTCAAAAAACGCACTTCGCCTCTTGAGTTTTTTATGTCAACTGCATCTGCACCAGTAATGCCATGAGACGCAACTTGCGCATCGGTGGAGTACCTTAAATACTCGTTCGCTAATGTGATATTATACATAGGTCTCGCATACATCCCTTTCAAAAAAGGATCGCCGCTTGTTACTGCCAGATTGTGATAGTCATGAATAGTCTGGTCGTTCCATGCAACCACGGCTTCATCTGTAGGCAATTCCTCGCAATTAAAAAATGGGCGGATAAATGCGATCTGCGAACCTTCATCCAGGCCACCGCTAATATCTGGTTGACCTGCAGGACCCTGATTACCACCTGATGCCAGGCCTCCATAAATTTTAGCGAGCACACTTATGTAACCAGCATGTGTAGAATAAACTTTGTCAGGAGTGAGATCATTGACGGGGTTTAAATTCAATTGTTTTGCACAAGATGTTGCAGCAAATATTGCAACAAGAGCAAAGATTAAATTTTTTGATTTTTTATTGATCATAAAAAAGAATTAATAGAATTAGAAATCAAGGTTAAGGCCTAATGAGAAAATGCGTGGTCTTGGATAAATGTTATTATCAATTCCATGCGGGTCAGAATTTTCAGGATCGAGCCCTGAATATTTTGTGATCACAAAAACGTTCTGAACACTTGCCAGCACTCTCAAATTAGCTCTGTTGTTGAACACTTTTCCTGCGCTATACCCGATATTGATATTGTCCAATCTCAGGAAAGATGCATTCTCAATATAATAATCCGAGAGATATTGATTGTTCACAAAACCTGTTTTCAGATAATTTGTGCTTGCATTCCCGATGAAATTGATTGGGTTTTTAATAGCACGGATCACACCGGCATTTGAGTTGAAATTATTATATAAATAATTACCAAAAGAACCATGTGCAGCTAAGCCAAAAGACCATTTCTGATAATTTACCTGTGTAGTGATACCTAATAAATAATCGGGAGCAGGTTTTTTATAAATGTATTGATCTTTTGTGCTCACAGAACCATCTCTGTCCCTGTCTTCATACAAACCTTCAATTGGTTTGCCTGTTTTGTTATCATATATCTGCTGATACACATTGAAAGCAAATGGAGCAAAGCCTACTGCAAATATTCCGATCTGGTTTCCCGTGCCGCCACTGATATTGCTTTGAGGGATGGAGTCTGTCGAACCAAGATTTGTAATCTTGACATTGTTATATGCTACATTAAATCCAAAATCCCAGGTGAGGTCTTTCGTTTTTACTGGTGTTGTGTTCAAAACAAACTCAACACCTTTACTTGTGAGATTACCGACATTTGTTATGATTGAAATATCAAAATTTCGTCCCGGCGCCTGAGGAACCGCACCCATTAGATCTTTTGTTTTCTTTTGATAAACTTCAATTGACCCTGTGATCCTGCCGTTGATGAATCCGAAATCAAGGCCTAAGTTGCTAGTCGTCGTTGTTTCCCATTTAATGTTTGGGTCAAAAGCTCCTGGGCGCAGATAATTATAAAAAACATTTCCGAATTGATATTCTGCTGCTGAGTTACTGATTGAATAAACAGGCAAATACGGATAATATGGATTATAGCTTGCACCGGGCACTCCGGAAATGTCTTGCTGTCCTGTTACACCCCAAGATCCCCTGATTTTTAATTCACTCACTACATTGCTGCCTTTAAAAAAGTCTTCATGCAACTTCCATGCGGCAGAAACAGCAGGGAAATAACCTACACGATTTGAAGGTGAAAATTTGGAAGTGGCGTCCCGGCGCAATGAAGCTGATAAGTGATATCTGTTGTCGAATGAATAATTCAACCTGCCTAAGTAGGATTCGAGACGATATTCAGGTTTGTCCGTTGCATGTTGTGGAACAGTATTTTGAATAGTGTCCCCTAATTGACCGAATGAAGGATAATTATATACATTGGAATAGATGTCTTCATATCCATGTAGCAAAAGCACGTCAACCTTGCTCTTTATGCTTTTTATGTCTTTTGTATAAAACAAAGAGAATTCATATAAAAAGTTTTCCTTTCCTTGTTTGTAGTAAGTAAATTTTCCAAGTGTCTTGTAGTCTGTTGCCATGATAGAATCCTTATTATCATTGCCACTACCAAACGCATGATCAGCACCTATGTTTGCCTGGACATGCAGATCTGGGAAAAAATGAAGTTTATAATCGACCTGAATATTACCTATGAATCTATTTGCAGTTGACGTGTTTTGTCTTAATTCCAATAATCCAAGAGGGTTTCTGGTTGCCAAATCAATCGGCAATGTTGTTCCTGGCTGAAGCCATTCAAAATATCCTCCCCATCTCTGTGTTTGAGTTGCTTTCACAGGCTGTGTAGGATCAAAAGAAGCTGCTGCGCCTACAGCACCCTGATCTGCAAAGCGATTTTTTGTGGTAGAATATTTAGCATTCAAATTAATTGCTAAATGATCATCAAAGAATTTGGGTGTTAAGTTCAATGATGTGGACAATCTATTGAAATGATCAGTTTTCAATATACCATTTTGTGTCAGATAACCTAATGAAACACGGAAGGGAATATTTTTTATAGCACCGCTTGCACTGATATTGTTATCATTTCCAAATGCTTTTTGATAGATTTCATCCTGCCAATTTGTGTTCGATGTTCCAAGCAGGTTTTTATATGTATTATTTCCTGTAGCTGCCGCATCAGTATTTATGATGTTGGTTATTTGAGAGGCGCTAAGCACCTGCACTTCTTTTGCTACTGCAGCTATTGACGCTTGCGTATTAAAATTAAATTTGACTTTTCCTTTAACTCCTTTTTTTGTTGTAATAATGATTACACCATTTGATGCCCTTAACCCATACAAAGAAGTTGCCGAAGCATCTTTCAGAACACTCATTGATTCGATATCATTCGGGTTTATAGTGTTTAACAGATTTGCAGAACCCGGTAGGCTGTTGTTATCAACAGGTACGCCGTCAATCACTATCAATGGATCGTTGCTTGCATTCAATGAAGCTCCGCCACGAATGCGTATAGTGCTACCACCTCCAGCATAACCACCTCCGGTCGTTATTTGCAAACCTGCGACTTTACCTTGCAATAATTGTTCGGAAGAAGCAATAGCTCCTTTTTGAAAATCTTTTGCAGAAATAGATGTAATGGCACTCGTAAGATCTCCTTTCTTTCTGGTTCCATAAGCAACCACCACAACTTCATTCAACACCGAATTTGTGGCAACCAGCGAAATCGACAGATTTTCTCCTGTAATTGCCACTTGTTGAGAGGCAAAACCTACAGAAGAAATTACAAGAACAGTTGTTTGAGAAGGAACGCCAATGCGAAAGCTTCCATCAGCGCCTGTTGTAACTCCTTTGGTTGAGCCTTTCGGGATAACAGACGCACCTATAAGTGGTGACCCATCTTTTGAATCAATGACTTTTCCGGAAACAGTTTTGTTTTGCGAGAACGCCGATGTGAAGGATAATACTAAAAGCAGCGGGATGATGATCCCGACAAGCAGTCGTTTTCTTTTCATATTTGATGCAACGTTTTGGTTAGTTTGACCTAAACGTGTATTTTGTACACGTTTTAATTGTGTAATTAATACACAATATTTGGTAAAAATTTTCACTCTTCCAAAAATTGTGCAAGAAAAATTTCGCTTTTCCAAAAAATAAAGGTCTGTTTGCGAGGGTAATTTTTGCGGACAAAGATATTTTCAGGATTGTGGCGCAAGTACAAAATAATCAGACCGATTATTTAAGCTAAATGCTGCATATCAAAATAGTCGCCGGTTAAGGAACAGCAAATAATTGTTTAAAATCATAATTTGCCTGTGCTTTTGAATTTCAAAATTGTCTTAAGTGCGCTCATTACTGCTTTATATTTTCATGTTTTTAATCATTATCGGTTGTGGTAAATCCACAAGTGATAAACCTGTTACTCCTCCGCCACCTATTGACTCAATTCAAACAAATTCTAGCTTAATCAAAGGAGCTGACATCAGTTGGCTCACTCAAATGGAAGCAAACGGATATAAGTTTTACGATAGCACAGGCACACAAAAAGATTGCATGCAAATTTTAAAAGACCTTGGCCTGAATGCAATCAGGTTGCGAGCATGGGTCAATCCATCCGACGGCTGGTGCAATACATCTGATGTCGTTGCAAAAGCTGTTCGTGCAAAAAATCTCGGCTTCAAGGTCATGATTGATTTTCATTATAGTGACGTGTGGTCAGATCCTGGCCATCAGACAGAACCTGCCGATTGGGCAAATGCGAGTATCGATTCATTGCAGACACTTGTTTACAATTACACGCTTCATGTGATGGATACTTTAAAATCCAATGGCATTATCCCTGATTGGGCACAGGTTGGCAACGAAACCAACGACGGCATGCTTTGGGAAACAGGTAGAGCATCTACTAATATGAAAAATTTCGCCTTGCTGATTAATGCAGGATATAATGCAATCAAAACAAGCAGTGATGATTCAACCAAAGTGATCGTGCATATTTCAAATGGCTATGACAATAGTTTATTCCGATGGATTTTTGATGGCCTTGCCTCAAACAACGCAAAATGGGATATCGTTGGCATGTCGCTCTATCCTTCCACATCAAACTGGCAATCACTCAATGAGCAATGTCTAACGAATATGAATGATATGGTTTCAAGATATCATAAACAGGTGATGATTTGCGAAGTTGGCATGGATGTAACTGCGCCTTCTGTCTGCAAATCATTTCTTACTGATATCATCAGCAAGACAAAATCCGTTTCGGGTAATAATGGGCTCGGTGTTTTTTACTGGGAACCCGAATGTTATAACTGGCAGAATTATGGCCTTGGTGCATTTGACAACACAGGCAAACCTACCATTGCACTTGATGCTTTTAAAAATTAGGTTAATGAAAAAAATATTAATCTCTAACGGCAAAAAGTTTTTGCTATATATTTTTATCCTTTCTTTTTTCATCTGCAGTTTCACGCTATTAAAAAGAAATGATCAAAAAGAAAATGAGAAGATACTTGGCGCCGATATTTCTTTTTTGCCCGAGTTAGAAAAAAAAGGAATCAGGTTTAGCGATAAAGGTGTTCAAAAAGATGCCATACAAATTTTAAAAGAACACGGCTTCAATTATATCAGGCTACGGATTTTTAATGACCCCGCTGCGGACAGCGGCTACTCGCCTAAAAAAGGGTTTTGTGATCTGGAACATACCAAAGCGATGGCGCTTCGCATCAAAAAAACCAACATGAAATTTCTTCTCGACTTTCATTACAGTGATACATGGGCTGATCCCGGCAAACAATTCAAGCCATCTGCATGGAAAAATTTTGACTTTGAGCAACTGAAAAAAGCAGTGTACGATTACACAAAAAAAGTAATGACTGAATTAAAAAATCAGGGCACTCCTCCAGATATGGTGCAGGTTGGAAATGAAATTAATCATGGGATGATTTGGCCAGATGGAAATTTTTCTCATCCCGATACACTTGCTTCATTTATTAAATCGGGTATTGCCGCAATAAAAGAAATCAGCCCATCCACAAAAATCATGTTGCACATAGCATGTGGCGGCCAGAATGAGGAATCAAGAGATTTCCTTGATAGAATGATCGCAAGAAATGTTCAGTTTGATATTATCGGAGAATCTTATTACCCGCAATGGCACGGAACGCTTCAGCAGCTCGACAGCAATTTGAATGACCTTACAAAAAGATACAAGCAAGATGTGATAGTAGCTGAATATACGATACACAAAAAGGAAGTGAATGATATTGCATTCAACCTCTCTTCAAACAAAATAAAAGGAACGTTTATTTGGGAGCCGCTTAATACCTGGGAAAGAATTTTCGACAAACAAGGAACTGCAATAGATTCTTTATTGAACATTTATCCTGTTGTTTCAAAAAAATACAACATCAATTAACCTGAATAATTTTAGAAATCAATTCCTAGCCAGGTTTTTCTCTCTTTCTTTTTGTATTTATCGTAATTAAACTTATAGAGTTTACCGGGCCTGTGAGGCACATCTGTTTCATACTCCTTCGTATCTTCAAGAAGACCCATTGTAAAAAATTTCTTTCTGAAATTTCTTCTGTCAAGTTTCACATCCAGAATCGCTTCATACAAATTTTGCAATTCCCGCAATGAAAATTTCTTCGGCAAAAGACTGAAACCAAGCGGATGTTCCTGAATGCGTTTCTGAAGCCATTCGTAGCAAGTGTCTAAAATCTTTTTATGATCAAAAGCCATTTGTGATATGGAACTTACTTTATGCCAATGCAATTCGTTGTCATGGATTTCCAACTGATGATGTTGAATATTAATCAGCGAGCAATATGCAATCGTAACAACTCTTGCTGCCGGATGTCGGCTCACCTCACCAAAAGCTTTCACTTCTTCGAGGTAAACATCGTTCATTCCGGTTCTCCCTTTTAAAATCCTGTAAGCTGCCTGATTCAAATCTTCATGATTGCTCACGAGATCGCCGAGCAATGACCATTTGTCTTCAAACTTTTCAAGGTCAGACTTGATCAATAACACTTTCAATTCATTCTCATCAAAACCAAAAATCACACAGTCAACTGAAATACCTATTATCCCGTCGTCTTTCAGTTCCTTTAGGATGGTTTTGATCTTTTTCTGCTGGGCTGTCATATCTTTTTTGCAATCATTTAGGATGAAATTTTTTTCAAAGGGAGTTGCGAATATAATATTCTGTTCAAATTTTTCATAACTATTTTTCAAAGTGAATGGTCAATAGTGAATAGCGGATCAGTAAATTCAAACACTATCGAGCCCTGATAAATTCTAATTCTTCCACTTATTCTCCTTCAATAATTCACCATTGCTCATTCACATTTCGCTCTTACATTTGAATGCTCAAAGCCTTTGCTATGTATTCTCAACAAGAAACTGTTAAGCTCCAAAAACTTTCTGACATCCTGCTCAAACAAACAAAAGACAATTCATTTAAAACTGATGAAATAGAAGATTTAAGAAATGTGCTTCGCTTTCATGAATACAGATATTATGTTTTGAATGATCCGTTACTTTCTGATTTTGAATATGACAGCTTATATAAACAGCTTGAAAAAATAGAGGCAGAAAATCCTTATTTGATTACTCCTGCTTCGCCAACACAGCGCGTTGCAAAAGGGTTAACAAAAGATTTTCCGACTGTTCAGCATTTGGTTCCAATGCTTTCATTGGAAAATTCATACAATGCAGATGACCTTCTTGACTGGGACAGAAAAGCAAGAGAATTGACAGGTTTGGAAAATATTGAATATTGCGTGGAGCCGAAATTTGACGGTGCCAGCATTTCTTTAATTTATGAAAACGATTTTTTGGTGCGTGGCGCAACTCGTGGCGATGGGGTAGAAGGTGATGATATTACCACGAACATTCGCCAGATTCGTTCAGTTCCGCTGTCTGCAAAATTTTCAGCTTATGGCATTCAACAAATAGAAATTCGTGGTGAAGTGTTGATGACAAAAAAGAATTTTAAAAAGTATAATGATTTTCTCACTGAGCAAAATCTTCCGCCGCTTGCTAATCCGAGAAATTCAGCCGCCGGAACATTGCGCATCAAGGACCCGAAAGAAGTGAGCAAAAGAAATCTGGAAGCCTTTTTATATCATGTGAGTTATGTTGTTAACGTTGATGCACAACCTGAAAATAATAATGCTTTGCTCACGCACAGCGGTTCATTGGAAATGCTCTGGAATCTTGGTTTTCGCAGCCCGCAAAAAGAAAAGAAAGTCTTGAAAGGAATTCAGGCCGTGATTGATTATTGCCACGACTTTGAACAGCACCGCGACGACCTGCCTTATGAAATTGATGGCATGGTGATTAAGGTGAATGAAATTGCGCTGCAGGATAAAATGGGAATGACAACACACCATCCACGTTGGGCAATCGCTTTTAAATTCAAAGCAAGACAAGCCACTACCAAATTAAAAGGGGTGGAGTTTCAGGTTGGGCGAACAGGAGCAGTAACACCTGTCGCAAAACTCGAACCTGTTTCCATCGGTGGCGTGACGGTTTCCAGCATTTCCATTCACAACGAAGATTATATCAAAGAAAAAGATTTGAAGATAGGCGACACCGTTTTGATTGAACGCGCAGGCGATGTGATTCCTCAAATCGTAAAATCGTTGTCTGAATTAAGAACGGGCGCTGAAAAGAAAATTTCTTTTCCTAAACATTGCCCGGTCTGCAAAAGCGAGTTGGCAAAAGAAGAGGAAGAAGCTGTCTGGCGATGTATTAATATTGAATGCCCCGCACAGGTTGTTGAGCGCATTATTCATTTCGCCAGCAAGGATGCGATGGACATCCGCAGCTTTGGTGATGCGAACATCCGGAAATTTTATGAGCTTGGTTTTCTTAAAGACATTCCCGGGGTTTATCAATTGCCCTTTGAAAAAATCAGCGGGCTTGAAGGCTTTGGTGAAAAGAGCATCAGCAATCTAAAAACCGCTATCGAAACATCGAAGCAACAACCACTCCATAGATTGATTTATGCGCTCGGTATCAGGTTTGTTGGTGAAACCACGGCGAAAGTTTTATCTAATGCTATCGATTATCTTCCCGATTTTCAAAATAAAACACTTGAAGATTTGCAGAATCTCGAAGACATTGGACCAAAAGTCGCCGGCAGCATTTCAAAATTTTTCAGCATTCCCGATAATATAAAAATGCTTCATGAATTAGAAAACCTCGGGCTGAATTTAAAGAACAATCGTTCTGCAAAAGTGGAAGGCGGCAACCTCAATGGGCAAACGTTTTTATTCACTGGAACACTTGCAAAGCTCAAGCGAAGCGATGCAGAAGAAATGGTAGAGAAAAATGGCGGCAAGTTATTATCCGGCGTCAGCAGCAAATTGAATTACCTGATAGTCGGAGAAGATGCCGGTTCAAAATTGGAGAAAGCGAAAAAAATCCCTTCTATCAAAGTCTTGTCTGAGCAGGAGTTTTTGAATCTCATCAATCTTTAGAAATTTTCGGTGGGGCTTTTTTGCAAACCTTAAGTGTAAAAGACATCAACGAAAACTTAAATGTACTTATATGTCTCATGTGGTTCAGCAGTATCGTGCTTTAAGTTTATTTTAGTATGTTGCTTATAATTCGAAATTCTTTTTCGTAACTTTAGTAAAATTGCATGTTATGATTAAAAAAATTGCCGGCGAAACATGGAAACCTCTTGAGTTCCCTGGCTGGAAACAACTCAGAAAAAAATATGCATTATCCTCTCACGGTCGCGTTGTAAGCTATTCGAACGACATTCACGAAGATGGAAAATTATTGAACGGCTCCGTCACAACCGGCTACAAAACCCTCAACCTGCACCGCTCCGGAAGCAACGGCACTTTGTACATTCATCGGGAAGTTGCCAGAGTGTTTTTGAAAAAGTCAACTCCAAAACACAAATATGTCATTCATAGCAATTATAATAAGCTCGACAACACTTCAAAAAATCTGAAATGGGCAACGCTCGAAGAAATGATAGAGCATCAGCAAAAAAGCCCGGCGAAAATTGCTTATAAAAAAGTGCAGGCTACACGCACAAAAGGTCTTAAGCTTTCTGCAAACGACGTGAAGAGCATCAAGAAAACATTCGGTAGCAAAACACCGACTCCGATTAAAAAACTCGCAGAAAAATATGGTGTCAGCGAAATGACATTATACCGTATCAAGAGCGGAGAGAACTGGGCGAGAGTGAAATAATAAATTGCCATAAAAATTATTAAAGGGAATCATGTTCATCTTGATTCCTTTTTTATTTCAGTAAATTGAGCCGCTAAATTTTATGCTATGTTACAATCATCTACCATCAAATTTTTGAAAGATTTAAAAAAGAACAACAACAAGCCCTGGTTCGATGCGAATAGAAATAAATATGAAGATGCAAAAAAAGATTTCGGAGAATTTATCCAATCAATCATTGACAAGCATTCAAAAAAAGACAGCTCAATAAAAGAACTGAAGGCAAAAGATTGCATGTTCCGCATCAATCGCGACATCCGTTTTTCAAAAGATAAAACTCCTTACAAAACAAATATGGGTGCTTCCATCAATCGCGGGGGAAAAAAATCAATTTATGCAGGTTATTATTTTCATCTCGAGCCGGGTGAAAGCTTTGTCGGTGGTGGCATCTGGATTCCTATGCCACCCGAGCTCAAAAAGGTGAGACAGGAAATTGACTACAATCTGGATGAGTTCAAAAAAATTGTTGGCTCAAAAAAATTCAAATCTGTTTACGGCGAATTATATAAAGGTGAAGATGTTAGCCTTAGCAAAGTTCCGCAAGGTTTTGAAAAAGACAATCCTGCGTCAGAGTTTTTGAAGCTGAAAAGTTTCCTCGCAATGAAAAAATTGAAAGAGGCAGATATTTCTTCTAAAGATTTGGAGAAACAGGTACTCGAAGCGTTTGATGCATTGCAGCCGTTGGTTGAGTTTATTAATAAAGCTTTGGAAGAATAATAAATGCCGGATTAATTCCGGCACTTATTCGTAAAACCTATCCATTATAACAAGCCTTCCTCTACAAGATATTCCGCAATCTGCACAGCATTTGTTGCTGCACCTTTACGAAGGTTATCGCTCACAATCCACATATTCAAAGTATTCGGCTGTGTCTCATCCCTGCGCAATCTTCCAACAAACACTTCATCTTTTTCATGCGCATCTTTCGGCATTGGATATTGCTGTGTAGATGGGTCATCAACAACGATAACGCCGGGAGCTTTGCTTAATAAATTTCTTACTTCATTCAAATCAAAATCATTTTCAAATTCCACGTTCACCGCTTCACTATGCCCGCCCATTACCGGAATGCGCACAGTTGTGGAAGTTACACGGATTGAATCATCACGCATAATTTTTCTTGTCTCGTTCACCATCTTCATTTCTTCTTTCGTGTAACCATTATCAAGGAACACATCAATTTGCGGGATAACATTCAAATCAATCGGATATTTGTAAGCCATCTCACCTTGCACGCCTTTACGTTCATTCATTAATTGCGCGACTGCTTTCACGCCAGTGCCTGTAACACTTTGGTATGTTGAAACAACAATTCTTTTTGCTTTGTATTTTTTATGCAAGGGATTTAATGCTACCACCATTTGAATGGTTGAGCAGTTTGGGTTAGCGATAATCTTATCCTCTTTTGTCAATGCATCAGCATTAATCTCAGGTACTACTAATTTTTTTGTTGCATCCATTCTCCATGCAGATGAATTATCAATCACGGTAATTCCAGCCGCAGCAAACTTCGGTGCCCATTCCAGAGAAGTTCCGCCGCCTGCTGAAAACAAAGCCACATCAGGCTTTGCAGCGATTGCATCCGTTGCGCTTACCACTTTATATTTCTTTCCCTTGAATTCCACTTCCTTACCAATTGATTTTTCTGATGCAACCGGCAACAATTCTGTAACTGGAAAATTTCTCTCGGCGAGCACTTGTAACATTTTGGTTCCGACTAATCCTGTAGCACCAACTACTGCAACTTTCATTTTTGATTTTTTAAGGTTAAAAACTAAAAAGCCTTCCCGAATCTGGGAAGGCTTTTATTATTTTGAACACAAAACAATCAGGCGACTTCCCACTTCATGTGTGTCTTGCATGTTTGCTTTGTATGTTTCTTAATCGTCATTGGGCAGCAAAAATAATTACGAACATTATTAACGCCAAATTTTTTATTTTTATTATCAAACCTTCTCCTGATGACAAAGCAAATCGTTCTATTCATCGCTCTTTTCATTCTTAGCCATTCTTTATCAGCACAGCCTGCCAATCGTTATGACGTTGTCATTGATGAAATTTTTCCCGACCCGACTCCTGCAATTGGCTTGCCGAATGCGGAATTTATCGAACTGAAAAATGCTTCTTCCACTGCTTATAATCTTCGCAACTGGCAAATCAGCGATGGGAGCGGTGTTGCAACCATTAAAAAAGATTTCATGCTGCAACCTGATAGCTTTGTCATTATCTGTTCAACTTCTGCTGCAACTGAATATGCAAATTTTGGTGCAGCTATTGGTGTAACCAGTTTTCCTTCTTTAAACAATGATGCAGATATTATCTTTCTAAAATCACCTGAAGGATTAACGGTTCATGCAGTCTCCTATAATAAAATTTGGTACCAGAACGATATCAAAGCAGACGGTGGTTGGACTTTAGAAATGATTGATACCAAAAATCCATGCACTGGTTTTGGAAATTGGAAAGCAAGTGTTGATGTGAAAGGTGGAACACCCGGACAAAAAAATTCTGTCGATGGTTTCAACAAAGATGAGCATGCGCCAACATTGTTAAGAACATATACTATTAACGATACAACAATTGTTGCCGTTTTTGATGAAACAGTGGATAGCGTTTCTGCTTCTCAAACTTCAAATTATAGTTTGGATAATAATATTGGAAATCCAGGTTCAGCAATGGCACAAGCTCCTTTATTTAACGAAGTGATATTAAAATTTTCAAAAAATATTATTGCTAATACAATTTATCAGCTCACTGCAAACAATATCACCGATTGTGCAGGAAATATGATTAACCAAAGTCCCCTAAAAGCAGGTTTACCCATTTTATCAGATACAAATGATATTGTCATCAATGAAATTCTTTTCAATCCTAAAACCAACGGCTATGATTATGTGGAATTTTATAACCGAAGCGATAAAGTGGTTGACTTAAAACAATTATATTTTTCAACGCGGGATGCAACCAGTTCTTTAAAATCAATCACACAACTAAGCTCAACTCCATTGTTATTCTTTCCGGGAGATTATTACGTTGTATCTGAAAATAAATTGTGGGTTGAACAAAATTACCTTGTGAAAAATCCTGATAATCTGCTGGAGCTTTCATCATTTCCTTCATTGCCTGATGATGATGGCATTGTCGTTTTATTAAATCAAAGCCAAACGGTGATTGATGAACTGCATTACAATCACAATTGGCAGCTTGCGTTAATCAGCACTGAAGACGGCATTGCATTGGAAAGAATTGATTATAATAAACCAACACAAAACCAAAACAACTGGACATCTGCTGCTTCCACTGCAGGTTTTGGAACACCGACTTATCAGAATTCTGAGTTCATGCAAAATCTAGAATCAAACAATGAAATAAATATCACGCCTAAAATTTTCTCTCCAGACAATAACGGTTATGAAGATTATTGCTTCATTAATTACAAAGTTTCAAATCCAGGCTTTCTTGCAAACATTAATATTTATGACGCATCAGGAAGAGCTGTGAGAAATCTTGCAAATAATTCAACACTTGCATTAACAGGAACTTTCAAATGGGATGGATTGGATGACAAACAACATAAATTACCAGTTGGTATTTATATCATCATCACACAAATTTTTGATTTGAGTGGAAAAACAAAACAGTTTAAGAATGCTGTGACTTTGGCGAGAAGATTATAAAATAAAAAGACCTGTCAGGTTTTAAAAACCTGACAGGTCTTCGTAACTGCAAAAAAATTATACTAAAGAAATATCAAAATTCACCAACTGCACGAATTCTTTAATCCTGTCATCAATATCAGATTTATCAATCTCTCTTAATCTGTCTGTACCAAATTTTTCCACGCAGAAACTTGCCATGGCACTCCCAACGATAATAGCAGTCTTCATGTTCCCGAAGGAAATATCCTTTGTTTTTGCGAGATGACCAATGAAGCCGCCTGCAAAGGTGTCACCGGCACCTGTTGGGTCAAACACTTCTTCCAAGGGCAATGCAGGTGCGAAGAAAACCTGATTGCCATGAAACAATAATGCGCCATGCTCCCCTTTTTTTATAATCAAATATTTCGGTCCCATTTTCGAAATCGCTGCAGCAGCTTTTACCAATGAAAATTCTCCGCTTAATTGTCTTGCTTCACTGTCATTTACTAAAAGCACATCTACTTTTGCAATCACTTTTTTCAAATCATCCAACGCGATGTCCATCCAAAAATTCATGGTGTCCATTGCAATGAGCTTCGGTTTATTTTTTAGTTGTTCAATCACGCTCAATTGCACGGAAGGCGCTAAATTCCCAAGCATTAAAAATTCACAGTCCTGATAACTGTCAGGCACAACAGGCTGAAAAGTTCCAAGAACGTTCAATTCAGTTACCAATGTATCACGAGTGTTCATATCCATGTGATATCGACCAGACCAGTAAAAAGATTTTTCATCCTTCTTAATCTGCACGCCGTCTAAAGCAACGCCGCGGGCAGATAGCGCATCTAGTTCTTCCTTCGGAAAGTCGCCACCAACTACTGAAATCTGTTTAACAGGCGTGAAATTGCTTGCACACCATGCGATATATGTTGCTGCACCACCAACAATCTTGTTACTTTTTCCGAAAGGCGTTTCGATATCATCGAATGCCATAGAGCCAACTACTATTAATGACATATTTAAATTTTGTTTAAATAAAAAATCGCACAAACGTACAAGAATTTTACTGTTAATGCAACCTTCCCATTATATCAAACCTAACACTTGTTAGTTTTCTTTATTTTTGAAAATTATTATGGCTAAAATTCAAAGCAAAAAGAACAGCACCAAAAAAGAAATTATTATTGAAAAAGCGGCAAGGCTTTTCCGTGAGAAGGGATTTGGCGCCGCATCGATGCGCGATATTGCAGAGACGGTTGGTGTTGAAGCTGCAAGCTTATATAATCATATCCAATCAAAATCAGAAATATTGCAGGCAATATGTTTTAAAGTGGCCAATGAATTTATTTCTCACCTCGAAGAAATAGAAAGAAGCTCTGAGAACACTTTAAAAAAAATGGAAATGATTATACGTTTCCATATCACGATGATGCTCGAGCAATATGAATATGTTTACATTTCTGACCATGAATGGCGGCATCTTCCCGAGCCTTATCTTTCAAATTTTTTAAATCAAAGAAGAAGCTACAGAAAGAGGTTAAGTGATATTATTGAAGAAGGAACCAGTAAAAATGAAATGAAAAGTATTGAACCGTATGTCGCTGTATTAACAATTTTATCTGCAATCAGCGGTATTGAATCATGGCAGCGCTCACGAAAAAGCA
>Ga0070734_10000865_pt1 | contig 51912 bp, 40 predicted proteins | sample Coa_R1_8_FD_66444 | JGI IMG/M metagenome (GOLD analysis project Ga0070734, IMG submission 66444) | Surface soil microbial communities from Centralia Pennsylvania, which are recovering from an underground coalmine fire - Coalmine... | ecosystem: Environmental > Terrestrial > Soil > Unclassified ...
GCTGTACAGCGGACAGTCACGGGACTTCCTGGCCGACTTTCATGACGGTTTTCTGCTCCAAGCGGATGGAAGGAACGGATGGCAGCCAGGCTATATAGACAAGAACTTTCAATGGGTGATTGCGTCCCAAGCTCTTTTTAGAAGCAGTTTCCATGAGGGGTTTGCTGTTTTCGGCGTTGGAGATCCGGCATCGCGAAGGTTCGGCTACATCGATTCATCGGGCAAGGTCGTGATCCCTGCTCAGTATGATCGCGCGGCGGATTTCAGCGAAGGACTTGCTGGTGTCTGCTCTTGGAAGGCTGCCACCAATAGTTCAGACGATTCCGCTTCAGACGAGAAAATCTGGCGCTGCGGGTTCGTAGAGCCCACTGGACGGGTAGCGATTCCGCTCACCTTCAAGTCTGTATCTCCTTTTTCAGACGGGCGTGCGCTGGCTGAGCAACAGGACGGGAAGCGGGCCATTCTAGACAAAACTGGCCGGGTGATCCGGGTTGTTTCATCTCTTGAGGTTCCCGGACAGTTTCATGAAGGACTGGCAATCGCGAAAAAGGGCGATGTGATCGGTTTCATTGACGCGCAAGGTGATTGGGCCATCCCCGCCCGATTCGCCGGCGCCTGGGATTTCTCTCACGGCATGGCTTTAGTTCAATTCTCGGATAAGGAGTACGGCTATATCGACAAGCGAGGCAAAGTCATATGGCAAGCAAAGACTACCGTCTCTCCGATGGTTTTCATTCCCAGCACGTTTGCCGCAGGTACACGATGAAGCACTTGGCCTGCATACTACTTGGAGTAGCCATCAGCACAGCGGCTTCGGCACAGCTTGGTGGAGTCACGTCTGGAGATTTCAAGATCACGCAAACCTATCCCGTTATCAGCCCTTCAACAATTAGTGGCAAGGAGGGCTATCAGTTCCAACGAACAGCGGACGGCTTCACTCTGAACAGCCATCTGTGGGTGGCAGAGGGTGAACTGCCTGTGTTCTCGCAAGTGGAAGAGACGATGGGGTCTGACTGGTCGCTCAAACGCTATATCTTCAACGGTGTGGTTGGGGGCATCAACCAGAAGATTGAGGCCTGGGTTGACGGCGACAAGATACAAATGCAAATGACCTCTCAGCGCATGAACCCGCATCGCACGGTGGATCTGAAGCCCAATACGGTGGTTCTGGATAATTTTGTTCCTACCCACTTCCAATGCCTGTTGAACCAGTTCACCGTAGCAACGGCAAAGACACCAAACATGAATTCGGAAGAAGTTTACCTGGTAGTTCCACAAAAGCTACTGGCGTTGGATGCAACGCTCTCTCGTGCGGGGTCTGATACTGGCATTCTGGCTGGCAAAGAAGTAAGTGTTAGAAAGTACGTCTTAAAGATGGCGGCGGGTAGCGTACAAATCTGGACTGATGAGCAGAACCAGGTACTCGGGGCCTATTTTAGTCAGGCTGACATTGAGTACTTGCATGCGGGCTTTGCATTGCCCCAGCTGGACTTGGCTATGAAGAGGACCCTGCCTTCTGAGATACCCGTCAGCTTTCCCAGCCATGACCGCCAATTGCTAGGCACTCTGATGCTGCCTCCAGAAAGCCTGGGCAAAAAGGAAAAGTATGCGCTGGTGGTTATGGTCGGCGGTTTTGGCCCGCTGGATCGCGACGAGACGATTGGTCATAACAAACCTATGCGCGATCTTGCGGTTGGACTGGCCCGGAAAGGCATTGCCAGCCTGCGCTATGACAAACCCACTTATGCAATTCACGGCAGGCTGGATCGAATTCACTTGACCATTGAGGAAGAGTCAATCGATGGAGCAGTGGCTGCTGTTAATTTTGCGCTCACCCTTCCTCGCGTGGATAGTTCGAAGATATTTCTTCTGGGGCATAGCGAGGGCGGGGAGATGGCCCCATTCATCCTGCAACAGGCAACGGAAATTCGGGGCGCAATTGTGATGGCCGCCCCTGGTCGCCCGCCAGATCAGTTTGTTCCCGACCAACTAGCAACGCAATTGAAAATGAAGGACACCGCGCAGCCCAGGATCGACACGCAAGTGGCTGCCTTAAAAAACCAATTTGCTGCTATCCGCAATGGCACCATGCCGGATTCGATCATGGTGCTAGGCCTTCCCGCAAGCTACTGGCGAAGCCTGATGGCCCGTGACCACATTGCCGCGTTGCAAAATGTGAAAGTTCCCCTGTTGGTGCTTCAGGGAGACAGGGACGCTCAGGTCAATCGGCAGGATTATGACAGGGTCACAGCCGCTGTACCGTGCGACAAGCTCGAAACTGATTACTTTACAGGTCTGAACCATATTTTTATTCCAGCTCCAGAAGGCGCTGACGGATCGGAGATGGTGATTGGGTCGCGGGTAGCGGATCAAGTCATCAACAGGATTAGCACGTGGGTTCAGAAACATGAAGGTAACGGCAAGGATGGAGTAGCACTGGGCGCAGGAGAACGACGATAGGATTAATTCCTCAGCTGGATTTCGGGAGTTGAGGCAGGTTGGAGAATTCCGTAAAAGTTTGATGATGTGCCGAAAAGTTTTGAGGACCCGAGGGTCCTACGGGAGGCAATATGCGTTCAGTAACATCGGTTTTGATTGCTGCGCTGCTCTTTGTCGGATACAGCTTTGGCGAAAAACAAAAAAGCTCAGATCCAGCAACTGTCACTTTCAACATCCGAATCGGTCATACCGACCAAGGCACAGAAGGATACAAGATTATCCACAGCCAAGGCGGCTATCTTCTCACCAGCACCGTCAACCTGCAAAAGAATGGAGAACCGATTTTTTCTGAACAACAGCAGCGGCTCGCGTCTGATTGGAGTCCACTGCAATACACATTGAAGACAACAATCGCCCAGAGCCAACGAACTTCAGGAGCCTCAATCGCGAATGGCAAAGTTGCGATGCACAGCGAATCCGGAGCAGAGGTGAAGGACAAAACCATTGATCTTCAATCTCCCACCTTGGTTTTCGATAACATTGTTCCAAGCCAGTTCCAGGTGCTGGTAAAGCAATACAACGCTCTGCACGCGCAAGAGGCCGTGCAATTTCAATTTCTAGTACCGCAGATTCTGGGACAATTCTCAGGTACCCTCAAGCCCGCGGGAGCCGACAATGGAACGCTGGGCAATCGCAAAGTTCTGCTGAAAAAGTACATTCTGGAGACCAGAGGGCTCAATCTGGAGATTTGGGCTGACAGCCAGGGCCAACTGATGCGGGTATATCTGCCGGCGCGAAACACAGAATTCATTCGCACAGATTTCAGAATGGGCCCGAGTCCTGCATCAGCGAGTGCCAGTTCAATTGTCATGGTAAAGCCGTGAGCGAGCATACTCATCCCTTGTACCGTGGCTAGGAACGGCGCCGCAAGGTGCTTGCAGTCTTTTTGATACTTCGACCCAGGGGAAGCTGTCACTAATACCGTTTTGGCTTGCGGACAGTACCAGATTGAGAGCGGAGTGTTTTGCTCCTTTTCAATGCGGGTGGTTTCTTGCCTTGTCTCGCCAGTTCCCTACGCCGCTCCTCGGCGTGGATAAAAACATCGTCCGGATCGCGCAGCTCCTTCTCCCGCGCCAGCCTCGCTTTGCCGAACCGAAACTGGTCGTGGGACTCGACTTCGTCCATGGCGCTCATTACATCCTGATTGATCTCCGCCTGCAGTTCCTGGGTATAGGACTGGTAGAGCCGAGTGTCCTGCGGTCCCAAGATTCCGGATTCCCCAAGCGCGCCGCAATTCGCGACGATATTGGCGAATGAGAGATTCAGGCGGTAAATCGTCTGGTAGATGCGGAGCTTTGCTCTAGCGTCGCGGTCAGGCATGACGGCCTCCGGCCTCTGGCTGTCCGGCAGGGGCGGGGACTGCGGGAGGGTAGTCCTTGTCCGTCGCGAAGCACAAGATAATATCCAGGAGCAGGTCTACGAGCGAAGTTCCAAGGCGCTTCGTCGCGACACGAAGACAAGCCTTCAGGTTCCCGTGTCTCGGACTCCGTGCGGGGGAGCCAGCAGATAGCCAAACACTGGGAAACCCGGAATGGGCACGGTGCGAGGGTCTTTCGCCGGGTTTCATGTGCCTCCTTACGACCAGGAACCATCGTGCGCTGGTTCCTGGCCATAACGTGCCCATGAATAATACCAGATTAATGGTATGCGTACCAGAATAGTGGGATCGAGATTTGGAGCCGTACCAGAGAATCGGTATGGATGGCTCAAATATCACATTCCCTGCAGGTACGGTTCGGCCAGCGGGTAAAGCGGCTCCGCGAAGCGCGCGGCTGGAGCTTTACCTATCTCTCCGTTCATAGCGGGCTTGCCAAGAACACCATTGTCGAGGTAGAGAGCGGGCGCACTGAGCCCAGGCTCAACACGATTGCGGCGCTCGCGGGCTCCTTCGACAAAACCCTTTCGGAATTGCTGCGGGGATTGTGACACCAGCGCGGCTATCGCAGAAGGTCCGACGGAGGCCGTAAGCGCCCGAACAGAGAGTGGTTGCTAGGTAACTGTCACTATCCGCCAGTGGGCCGCGAGGGCTCGCAGCAAACAGCGAGATGGACTGTCCTACGAGTGAAATCGCGGTTGCGTATTTGGTTGCATACTAAGGCGCGAACTGCCTCGTTCCGTCCGGATACCGTGACCTATGACAAATCCTAAATCATTGAATCCACACAACAGGGGTTGAGGCAAGGCCTATTGCAAACCGTTATGGGGGCTAACACTTCTATCAGCGGGGTTCGAATCTCCTGTTTCCGCCAGACAGTCTGCAGCTCAGAGAACTGTTCTCTGATTTCGAGTGAATTCGCCGCGTTCCGGGCCTTTATCGATTGGGCTTGCTCGAAGTGGGCACAGAGCTGCGCATACTGCTATCTTTGTAACCGCCCCATAGTCTTGGTGCATCTCAATTCTTGAGGAACGGCGCCGCAGCTGCCACGCGGGGAAGAGTAGTCCTTCCTGGCAGCTCAATGGAGGGAAATATGGCAGGTTCTTTCGACAAGGCATCACGCGCCAAGCAGCAAAGCCCGCCGGGGGGTAAGGCACTTATTCGGCTTGTTCAGTTACTCGAAGCCAAAGGCCAGTCCGAATTGGCAGCAGCAGCAATCCAATCAGCCGTGCCGGCCGCATTGCAGAAATTATTCCTTGCCAGAGCGGGAAAGTCCTCTTCCTCCGCACTTCAAAAAGTCATGAAAGATGTCACGCCTGAATCTGTGGCATCCAGGCAGGAGACAGCGACCCGGGTATATCTGGGAGCGGCGCTACAGATTCCACCAGTATCTGACGGTGATCCGCAATGGCGTTCGCTTGGACCAGCAACAGTTTCTAACGGGCAGACTGCTGACTTAGAGCGTATGAACGTTTCTGGAAGAGTCGCTGCCATAGCTGTTGATCCGAGTGACTCAAGCCACGTACTTTGCGGCTCTGCCAATGGAGGTATTTGGGAGAGCCACGATCGTGGCGCTTCCTGGGTCCCCCACACTGACGACTTTGACAACCTTTCAGTGGGCGCCATTGCCTTCGATCCTGGTAACTCATCTCTGGTTTACTGTGGGACGGGAGAAGGGAACTTCTGGGCCATAACGGGTATCGGCAGCATTGGCATTCTTCGCTCCACTGACGGGGGCGCATCCTGGCAAATTCTATGCACAGATCCTTTTATCGGTCAGGGCTTTTTCGATCTAGCTGTTGATCCGGCGGACAGCAAGCACCTGATCGCCGCTACCACTGAAGGACTCTACGTTTCCGAGGACGCCGGAGTAAGCTGGTCACGGGCCCATCCTGCCCGTACATGGTCCATCGCAACTGCTCCCCGCGGCGCGAGAGCTGAAATTCTGGCAGCGTCGGCTGACGGCCTTTGGAGCTGGAACTACAAGCGGAAGTTGTGGGCCCCGGTTGCTCTTCCTGGCGCGCCAATTTTTTCCGACGGTTCCACGCCGCTTGCCGGGCGATTGGCAGTCAGCATTGCTCCCTCCCATCCCGCTGTTGCTTATGCCTGGGGCGCACGCTCAGGAGAAAGTCCGTTTCTTTGGCGGCGGGCCCATGGAGTTTGGACTGCCGTCAGCTCTCTTTACCCTGAAACTCAGGCCGCCGCCGCCGGATCATATCCAGAAACCAGCCAAGCGTGGTATGACTGGTACGTAGCCGCTGCCCCGGACAGTGACACGGAGGTGTATTGCGGTGCTGTCCATTCCTACCGCGGTAATCTTTCCGGATCAGACTGGAGTTGGACGCCGCTTAACGTCCATACCGACCATCATGCCATTGCATTTGAGCCCGGAAACCCCAACACGATCTATGTAGGCTCCGATGGCGGCGTGTTTCGCAGCCCTGATCGAGGCGTTACCTGGCAACATTGCAATAATGGTCTGGTCATTTCCCAGTTTGAATACATAGCCCAGGACATCAAATCCGCACAATGGCTCATTGGAGGCACGCAGGACAACGGCGTGGTGCGCTGGAATGGCTCACCAGATTGGGAACATGTGGCCGATGGCGATGGCGGTTATTGCTGCGTAAATCCTGACGATCCCAAGACCGTTCTGCGCACCGATCACGGCTGGCGGGTGGAGCGCTCTGTTACGGGCGGAGACTACAACTCCTTCACCAGCATCTATCCTGTCCAGGCGCCGGATGAGGACACACTACAGAAAATCCTTAATGAGAACGTCCTCTTCTATCCGCCCATGAGGTTCAACGAAATCACCGGCAACACGGTCGCGATTGGCGGAGGTGTGGTGTACGTTTCCCGGGAAAACGGCTCCAACTGGATATCTCTTCCATTTCCTCCCGCTGCGCTTCCTCAAACTGTCTCTCCTCAAATTGCAATGGCCAGTGCTATCTATCTCCCGAACTCCGATAGCGTTTATGTGGGCACGACGATGGGAGAAATCTTTGTTACCACGTGGGATGGTTCCACATGGACACCACTCGCTCCGTTGATCCCGCCCCCAACAGGCGCGCAAGTGAGCGACCTTCTCATCGATTCAAACAACCCCAATCGCATCTGGACGATTTATTCCTGGTCGCATGGCGGCCGGGTCTATCGCTCCGATGACGGCAGGAAAAGCTGGATAGATCGCTCAACGGGCCTTCCGAATTTGCAGCTTAACGCCATAGAAGTTGATTCCCGTGATTCAAACCGCGTTTGGGTGTGCGCTGAGCGTGGTGTTTACCAGAGTCTGGATGGAGGCGCAAATTGGACGAGCTTCTCTAACGGACTGCCAAACGCTTATATTGGCGACCTGCTTTTTCATCCTGTAGCTTTTCTGCTTCGCGCAGCTACCAGCAATAGAGGCGTATGGGAAATTGCTGTTGACGGCTAGTTCGGGTGCATGATTCGGTCATTATTTATCTATAGGAAAAACAAAAATTCGGTTCTAAAAGAGCCAAATCCGTAAGACAATGATTTTCGAATGAGAAACTCGTTTGTGAGGTTCTAAAGTTGAACCGAAAGAGGCTTTCAATGGGTTTGTAGCGGCATGAAAAAGCGTAAGTCGGGATTGACCGTTTTTGAACCAGGAGGAGGCGAACGGTTAAGCTGCAGCAGGGAAGTACTGGCCAACATGTTGCATCATTTGGCCGCGACTATCAATTCGCGGATTTCTCCCAAAATACTTCAGGATCATCTCTTCCCAAGACAATCGGCGTGGGCGTGGGCGTCGTTTTTGGCCCAGCAGCTTAAACATGATCGCAAAAGCGCGGCTCCGAGAGCGCGGCGCCAGCAAGCCGTAGTAGCGGACGGAATGCACATATTTATCGGGTACGTGATCCGCTAGAATCTGGATGAATTCCTCTTTAGTCAGCTCATCCAAAACAGTTTCTTTTGTGACAGTGTCTTTCGTCAAGAATTTAACTACGGGCCCGTCGATTTCCTGGAAGCGATGTTGCGCGATGGGAGGTCTCCGGATATAGCGGGCTGCATATCCCAAGAAATGACGCTTTGAAATATGTTCTTGCATATCAACATGCCAGCCGACTTCGTATTTGTCTGCAAGGAGTTCTAGCAACTCCCAGCTTTTCAAGTCTGATTTCAGTATTCCTGCCTCAAGAGCGAGGCGCAGATATGTGATGATGCCATGTCTCCACAACTTCATGAAGCCGACCGGATTGAGGGTCACTCCTTCTATCCAGCGGCTTTCCGCTTCAGAAAGGCCGCCGGCGGAGACCAGCATATGAAGGTGCGCGTTGAAATTAAGGTGTCGCCCGAAAGTGTGCTGCACCACCAGGACGAGCGGCCATATTCCATACTTGTCTTTCATCCACTGCAGTGCCGCCTCACCGCCAATGGTAGGGAGGTCATGCAGCAAGTGCCGGTTCTGTTTAAAAATACTCCAGAAAACATCGGGCATGGTAAAGACAAGGCCGGCATAGGGGACATCCGGGAGTTGCGTCCACTGCTCCCGTTGCCATTGAAGCGTCGCTCGATACCCGCAGCTAGGGCAGGACCGCACTTTACATGTGAAATAGACGCGTCTCACCTCCGTTTCAGAGGCATAGATTTGCCAACCCAACGCGGGAGTTCTGCAAGCGATCATCTTCCTGAAGCTTTCACGAACGCACATGCGAGTACCGTCGTGATCCCAAACAGATCGGGCGTCCTTAAGGATCTGCTTCATCGGTTCTTCTAAGGACATGAAAGGGCCTCCTCTCGAAACCCAAGACGTTGGGCTAAATCTTCGGAGAGGGCAAGGATCGACGCTGGCGCCTTTATGAAGATCACGTCCACAGCCCCGAGCGCTTGCGGTGCCAGAGAGCCCAGTCGGCCTATAGTCTCGCTCAACGTTGCATTTTTCCACCGGTTTCCTGACCGTCGTTTAGACTTAAGCTTCTTTACCTGCCGAGCAACCAGCTTTTCTGCGACTCTCTCCATGCCACGATGTCGCCTATAACGCTTCAGATTCTCGCACTGGCAGACGCGTGATTCTTTGGACCATTTCCAGGCCCTATTAATTTTGATCTCGCCGTTGCACAGCGCTCGCACGATTTCCTGATCGCCGTTCTTAAGCACTTCCAGCGCATGGCTGAGGGTGCCGACCGAAACACCAGCGGTCGCTGCGATCTCCTTGCGCACATCAACCTTCTCGGCTTGCGGTAATTTTGACGAACCCTTACTCTTACCGCCAACCTGCTGGTGGCGTAATGCTTTTTCTTTGAAAGATTTCGCCAGGCCTCGTGCCATGGCGATCCGGGTGAAAGGTGGCAATCCTGGAGATGGGCGATGACAAAGAAGAAGCCGACGGAGCGCTTCCTCTTCAGAAATGTTGTATTCCATGCATTCGACAGTTGCGCGTCCTCGCAATCGCGCGACTTCCAAGCGGGCATATCCATCGATAACGATGCCCTTTGATGTAACTATCAGGGGAAAAAGAAATGCGTCTTCACCCATTTCAAGCAGCGCATTCAGCCTAGATGCGGGGACTTTGATGCTAAGTCGTGCGTAACTCGGGTGCAGCCGGAGTTGGTCCACTTGCCAGGGCGCGAGCCGGCCGCGAGTGTGTTTGATCTTTGCGGAATTATCCGCGGTGCTGCTTAGGGTGTTTCCTTGGTTTGCCGTGTGCGACTCTTGCCGAACATGCCCGTCAACGTCTGGGGATTCGTCGACAGGGAATTGATCGTGGGCGTTTGATGTCCAATCAGCGGGCTTGCCCGAACCTGAGTGTGGCTGTGAGTGTGGCTGTACACCCCCATCCGCAGCAAACGTTTCCATACACTTGCCGCCTTTCTTCTGTGCGCGCAAAAGTTAGTCAAAACGATTGTTTTGAATTGTTTGCATAGAAGATGGGGTTCGGAAACGAGATGACTACGAATCAGAAGGCCGGGAGTTCGAATCTCTCAGGGCGCGCCATAACCCACTAACTTAACAAGTTTTCAGTCCAATATTGCCTTTCTGTAGCGTTGGTGCAGTAAGGATCAGGCCTGCTGTAACAGGCTTCCCCGCCAGGATAGGCCGCAAGTCCGAAGCGACTTTTTCGAGGGTCTGCTCGTATTTCACGCATTGACTTTTTGATGGTAAGCGATCGATGTCATCCGCGTATCAGGTGGAAGCATCATCCAAGTAAAGGCTGAATGTTTAAGGCGCGGGACCGCATCGGCTACGATTCCGATACAATTTTGCTTATGGATGCAATTGGAGGAAAAGCATGAAAGTTACTCTCAATCCTGAATGCGCCGTCCGCAAGCTGTCCGATTGTGAAGACGGCAATGATCAAGGTCCGGGCTTGAAGCTGGACCGGCGGCATTTAATAAAGATGGGTGCGGCTTCCGTCTTTGCGACTTTGCTTCCAATCCGGCCGCTGCAGGCGCAATCCGAGCCGCAAAGCTGCGCTCCTGCCATTCCACAGAACCACGCGCCGTCGAACGGCGGCTCTTGCCCTTATCCCATTCCGTGGCTCGATAAGAATGGCAACCACAATCAGAGTCCGATGCCAAACGTCGAACTTTCCAACATCTATCACTTCAAGGGAAAGCTGGCCCGTTGCAACGGCTTCCACGGCATGGGCACTGATAACAAGGGAAATCGCCTAGCTTGGGGCAATCCCACAACGGACTACAGCTACATGGCGGGCGAGTACTGGGCCGCGCGCCAGACACACCAAGCCATATTCGCTCACACCTGACTAACGGTATTCAAGGGACCGGCGGTCCCAGCGAACCAGATACATGATTTTCATCCACCCATTTCAGCCGAAGGCCTGTATTGGGTGACACCCGTTCCTGACACTGGTCTTACCTTCACTGCGGACAACAAAATTGCCACGCTGCAAATGACAAATGTGCCAATCATTGACCAGCCCCGTTGGCCGGCAATGGATGCTGAAACCACTCCGGCATTCATGGATTTCAAGCTGGTGTTTAAAGCGACCGATCAGCCCGTGAAGTATGAAGATGCTGCGCGGCAATATCGATTTGAAGGCTTCAAGGCGACCGCACAACTTGAGGCAGCTTTTCGTGTGCCCTCGATTGATTTCAGCTTCAAAACCGACCCGCTGGAGACATCGAGCTGCGACTTTGCCGTGATGGGCAGCGGAGTCAACGGGAAGTACTATGAAGCCGTGAAAAGCAGCTGACTGAGTCCAACATAAAAACGTTTTGGGGGGACGTGAGACGGAGTCCCTCCTCTATTTTCACATCAGTGTACAAACATCCGAAGTCTCCGCTGACGTTGCCGATGGTAATACGAAACTTTGGTCAGTTGAACGATTCCAAGTGACCATGGTGAAGCCGAGCAACAATCTCACGAAGTAAGCGCGGTTGGGGGCGGAGGGTGACGAAAGGGCGCTGGCTGATTGGAACTAAGAGTTTTTAATGTCGATTTTAGGCAAGACTAATCTCCCGGTGACACGATATAATCTTCCGGACGCGGGCTGTACTCCGCCATTTGAACTCGATGTCTACGATTAAGAGATATTTGCGTTGGGCGGTGCTGGGGCTGATTTTTGTGCTCACGGCTTCGGTCAACCTCTTTTGTGTCGTAATAGATAATGATGACGATGGCGATCCCACCACGGGACTAACCATCGAGTTCACGGCTGTTCAGGGTAAAAGAATCCAGATCGCCAGCCCGGTACACTTGAAGTCAACCCTTGCCTTAAAAGTGTTTCGCGCAAGATTTTTTCACAAACAGCGTGTCGAGCGTTCGAACGAGCTGAACACCAATTCCAGCTTTTCCAACTTGATAGACCTCCTTGGCCCTCCGCTAAGGTGTTAGTTTCCCAATAATCCTTCCTAACCTTCGCCATCAATTCACGTTAATCCGCTTGTCTGCATACGGGTTGACGCTCGAAATTCTGGCGCTTTGTTGACCTTAAAGGTCCCGGTAAGAGGCTAATCCCTCCTGAAGACACCGGGGATGGAGAAATTATGGGGCGCGCTAAACGCAACAGGCAGCTTTCGTCAAAGGAGTTGATGCAACTTACCATCTGGGGCGGACTATTGTTTATGATCCTCCTGGGACTTGTATATGGACTTGTGCGCGCTGGCGCAGTCATCCCGGTAGGGAGTGGAGTTGAACGTCACGCGGCCACAGCCAGCCACGGAAATACGGCAGATTCTCATCCATAGGGGCGACCGTTTAAAAATTTTCGATGCGGGCGGCTGCATTTTTACAGCCGCCAACTCGGAGAATTCGCGAGGTCCCGTCCTAAGACGAGGACATCACGGTTTTAGCCAACCCACATGCTCTGCTCTTCAGGTATCTTGCAGCCGACTCCTGGCATTGGAGTTTGATTCGCACAAATGGTTTTTATAACGATCCGCTGCCTTCCGCAGAGTTTCGTTCGGCGCTCGCGGCTTCAATAACGCATTTACGAACACCTCACGAGCTTCATTGCAAAGAGTCAACATCTCAAAATCCTGAATCGTCTGAGTAGCCTCCTTCAGTGCGCTGGCAAGGACAAAGCCAGAGAGACTCGTACCGCGCAAACTTGCGGCGTATTCCAAGACACGCTTTAGGGCTTTGGGTATCCGGATCTCAAGCCGCTCTTCTTTTTTATGTCTCTGGACTTTCATCATCGCACCGCTGCGCATCGGTAGCCTCCCTACCCTCTCCAGTTTACGGTGATATGCCGTACATTACACATTGAGTAGTCATTTCTGGCTACGGCACTCAATGCCTTGGGCCCAAACTGGTAGGCTAAAGATACCGAGAGACGGCTCGAACTCTCATCACAAACTGCCAGACCTCTCGATCCTACAGCTGTTCCTAAAGCCAAGAAGCTTCTCATCTTATTGAATGGCCTGTATATGGGCCGTTGTTCCCCAAAAATTAAAAAGTCTAATTAGGGGTTAAGACCGCCTTAATGTCACTTGAGCAGAATGACTCATCGGCGCAGTGCTCTGCGCGCGACCATTGTCACCACTATGAACTCGCTTCTCATAAAGTGTTTTCGCTGCGCGGTGCTAGCCATGATGCTCCTGCTCTCAGGGCTGGCCAGCATGGTCTGCTTCTCATATGACGCAGACGGCGACGAAAGCACTCCTCCTGTGACAATTGAGTTCAATGGTGTTGTCCCAAGCAAGAAAAGCATTCAGATTCCAAAGCCACATTCAACCGCCGCGGCCCAGCACGTTAGCAACGAGCAGCCGGCGTCCATCGAACTACTAGTGGCCTCGAACGATTCTTCATCCACTCCATTGCGTGACAAAGAGTCACCGCAACTCCTTGTTCCACTCAGGCGCTAATCCCTCAGGCCCAAACTCTCTCTTTTTTCGTCAGTAACAGCCCCGGCAATAAGGCACGTCTCTGCTCGCGAATGAGCGCGACAGGCACATCAAGCTAACGCAATTTTTGTTATCCGCTTGAACCGCTTTGAACTTTTGCCGCCAGGGAATGACGGAAAACAGCCACGCACAACTTTTTGATCACTTTGCCGGCCGTTGTTTGTCCAGCGAAGGATCACACCTAAACCCATTAAAGAACAACTGTCAGTTGTGTGTTCGGCGTTGAAGTGTTTTTTTGTCGTACACCAGCAGACCAATGACGACTCTGAGGAGATCAACAATGAAACCGTCTTCCGGGACTCTGGCTTTTGTGCGCATTTTTATCTGGGTAATCGCAATCACCGTGGCCGTTGGATATTTTGCCCATGTGCGCGCGCAGAGCGGCGGGTTACCTGAACAGGGGATGGTGATTCCACTGCGCCCCCTGGCTCCGCTATCGACTGTTCCAGTTCCACCTGTATTCGGGATGGAAGGAATCCTTGCCGACAAGACAGCGGCGATTCAGCTGGGTAAAGCTTTGTTCTGGGACATGCAGGCAGGCAGTGATGATATTCAAGCCTGTGCCAGCTGCCACTTCAACGCAGGAGCAGACAGCCGCGCCATCAACCAGGTGAATCCTGGACAGGCCGGCGGCGATAACAACTTCCAAATCGGCGTTACTGCCAACGGTTCATTAGGACCCAACTACCACTACAAAGCAGGTACGGCGGGGGCGGGTTTTGGCGGATACCACGACGGAGATTTCCCGTTCCGAAAAGTGGCTGACGTAAAAGACCGCTTCAGCGTAATTTCCGATGTGAATGACGTCTCCGGTTCGCAGGGTCAATTTGGACTGACCAATGACAAGATTACGGTAGATGTTCAGAGGGTCCGAAACGGAATTGGCGACGGCAATCCGGGTCTGGTGGATGGCCACAGGGTTTCCGACGATAGCGACAACGAGCAGTTCACTTACGGCAATGATCATCCACACTTGCCGAGCGGCAAGCGCGGACCCGCGAATAGCTCAGGCAAGACGAATAACAAAACCGGATCAGGCGACACAAAGCAAAATGCCATCGGCGGCACCACAGTCAACACCAACAGCGTGGAATGGACGACTTCAGTCGCTGACGCGGTTTTCTCTTATCCCAACCAGGTGGACCCAACGCAACGGGTCAACGTCCGCAGGGTAACCGGCCGCAATACGCCGAGCGCGGTGAATGCAGTGTTTAACTTCCGCAACTTCTGGGATGGACGCGCACAGAACGTTTGCAATGGCGCGAACCCGTTTGGCGCCCGCGACAGCTCACTGCACCTGATGGTGCTGGGCACCGACGGAAAGCTTGGTCCGGCCCATGTTGGCATGGCGAACTCCGCTCTTTGCTCGCAGTCTCTGGGCCCGATTCTCAGCAGCGTTGAAATGTCCGCTGACGATCGAAACTTCCACCAGGTAGGCAAAAAACTTCTGGCACGCGTTCCGCTGGCAAACCAGAAGATTGATCCCACAGACAGCGTGCTGGGAATTCTCTCGAATGCTTCAGGTAAGGGTCTCAAGACCTCTTACTCAGCATTGATCCAGCAGGCATTCCAGCCGGAATGGTGGCAGTTCTCACGCCACATCTGCACCGCCGCCGATGGCAGCACGGTAACCAATGTCGATCCCGCCGCGTTTGAAACCTGCCCCGCCGGCACAGACGACTATACCCAGATGGAATACAACTTCTCGCTCTTCTGGGGAGTTGCCATCCAGATGTACGAGAGCACTCTGATCGCCGACCAGACGCCTTTTGACAAATACATGGAGCAGCAGAAGACGTACACGCTCATTGGCGATAACAACAAACAGAGCTACACCATTCAACTCGATCCCGGGATTCAGCCTTATTCGCTTTCAATCATCGCGCTTGATCCTCTAGCGGACTTCACCGATCAGGAAATGGCATATGCCTTTGACTACGGTGATGGGCGCGTGATGGGCGTGGGACTGGACAGCGGGACCATTGATTACGCCAGCGGCACGCTGACGGTGCAATTTGGAATGCCGCCAGTTAGCACCTTCCCAATCAAGGTCAGCTATTCCATTGGCGCTACACCGATGACCACGGGACAGTTGCGCGGCCTGCTTGTTTTCCAGACAAAAGGACGTTGCGTGAATTGCCATGGCGGGCCGGAACTTTCCAACGCCTCTGTGGGCACGGTGAGCACGGTTGGCCCGGCGGAACGAATGATCATGGCGGACATGCAAGTCCGTGTTTATGACACAGGCTACTACCACATTGGCGTTCGACCAACCGCGGAAGATGGCGGATTGGCAGGCACAGATCCAGTGGCAGGGAAGTCGCTCTCGCAATCGGAATATCTGAGAGAGCGCGTCTGCAACGATCCTACCGAGGCAATCATGATCCCGGGACGTCCTGGAGACGGCATCTCCATGGCGCCACTGAATTGCGGCGACGAAACGGCGCGAGGCGGCTTCTTTAAAGCGCCGCAACTGCGCAACGTGGCGTTGACCGCTCCTTATTTCCACAATGGCAGCCAGTTGACGTTGGAACAAGTGGTTGAGTTCTACGACCGAGGCGGCGACTTCAACACCTTTGGTGAAGAACATCAATACATGGATGCCGACATCGACAACCTGGGACTGACGCTTCAGGACAAGACAGACCTGGTTGATTTCCTGCGCAATGCGTTGACCGATCCGCGCACGGTAAGCCAGGCCGCGCCTTTTGATCACCCACAACTGCTTACCCCGAACGGTCATCCGCAGAGCGCGAATGGCTATCCGGTGATAGCGGACCCGAAACATCCGGGCCAGGCCAAGAACCAGTTCATGGAAATTCCAGCGACCGGCAAAAATGGCGGCAAACCTCTGCCGACGTTCCTGGAGAACCTACTGGGGGTGACAAATGGCGGCAATTAATTTCCGGCACAAGACAGTTCGGCAAGAGCTAGACGCTTTCCCCCAATCAGCAAGGCAGAGCACGGTAACGAAATTAAAGGACGACGACGGAAGGAGCTTCAAAATGACGGGTTTCGAACAAACAAAAAATATTCTGAGGGTAGCGGGTGTTCTGCTGTTGCTGATGATGGTGCTGGGCGCAAGCATGTCAGCCCAAAGCCTGAATCCGGTCCCCTTTCCAGCGCCGGCGGTAGTTCCTCCGCCAGCGGCAATCATGCCGGCTTACCAGACCATTCCGGCCGGCGTTTTTCCCGCGGGGCAGATCCAGTATGCCTCTTTGGACGACTCACCGGGGCTGTGCAACAAGGACGACAATCCGGCCCCCACACCTGATAATCCGCCGCTGCCCGATGGCTGCAAGATGACTGGCGGCTGGATCCAGGTGAATGACGAGTTGATCCGCGTTCCGCAAGGGACCATTGTGGTTTTCCCGAACACGTTCCTGACCTGGGAAGAAATGTTCGAGTTCAATCCGAACGTTCACCAGACAGATGCGGTCAAGGAAAGCGGCCTGGCAATGGCTGACACGGTCAGGTTCCCTGGCACGTATGAAGTTGGCATTGACGCAAACATCGTTAACGGACAGCACATTGCCGGCATCATTCGCATTGCGCAGGACCCGCTCAATACGGTTTCAGGCTTCATTGAAAAGATCGATTATGCCAACGGCGTGCTCTATGTAGCCGGTCACAGAATTCAGCTCAATGATCCGAAAATTACCATCAATATTCCGAATCCTGACGGCTCGCCCACGGGCGTCATCATCACCAAAGGCCGCTATAGCGCGGGGCAATCACCTGATCCACGCATGGAAGTAGATCAGGGTAACCCAACCGTACGCACAGCGATGGGCTATCCCATGTGCATTCCGGTCACACCTCCCGGCACGTACAACAACGAGCTGGGCATTCCGGGCGTTCCCGATCCTTATGTTCTCGTCGCTCCGGCCGGCTTTACGTTGACTGGCATGGACGATCCGCAGTGTCCGGAAATTAACCGGCCGCGCGATCCTAACGGTCTGGGCCTTGTGCCGATTTTCATCATGAACGGGCCTGGCGATGCGCCAACGCCTGACAACCCATTCCCGCAGGATCCTTACGCGGAAATGCCTTTTGAAGTAGGCGACTTCGTTGACGTGATCGCGACGCAGGAAGTAGATGATCTTGGCCCGTACATGACCGCGACTGAAGTTGTCGGAAACGTGGGAAGCTATACGGCTCCCGGCGTTGATCCCGCTTACATCGTTGTGGAAGTCACGATCATGGGCACCTCTGGCATGCCTGATCCTCTTTTCCCGCAGGAAGCGGGCGTGAGAACGAGAGTGGAAGGCATGATGACGGATTCCACGCGCAACATCGATGTCTCCGCGATTGACATGGATTGCAACGGCAACGTAACTTTCCGCGAGCCGGCATGGGTTTCTAACTTCACGGTTGAGCCTGGATTGCCGGGCATCGGCAAAAAAGGCCGTTGGCGCGTTCGCTTCCCACAGGGCGGCAACTTTGAACCTCCTACACAAAACATTGGCGCACGCATCAGCGGCGGCGTTCTCGGCAAAAACAAAAGCGGTCTCGACTTCAACGAGTACCAGTTGCCTACCGGAGAATTTCTCTATCCGGAACTTCTGGTGCCGGGTAATCCTCCGCCGCGCAACAACTTCCGCGATTTCCAATATCTCGTCAACGGCTCAGGCCCGCTGCCTTTGATTGGCAGCGTGTTTGAAAGCACGCAGCTGCAGTTGGGACTGGCGCCATCGAACTTCTATCCCAACCAGAATTCAATCCAGCTCAATCCGTTCCCGGATGACACGCTACCTCCGCTGACGTGCACACCTGGCAACTTCACTTCAGTTGCGCGTCCGGTGTTCACATCAGCGCCGAATCCGCCATTCGCGGGCGTAACAGTCACTTTGGATGGCTCAGCAAGCACCCCTCCGACCGGTCCTTTTGTCTGGTCGCAGATCATCAATCCTGGCGATCCGGTCGTAACGATTCTGAACGCCAATAAGGCTAAAGCGAGCTTCGTAGCTCCCGTAGTAGCAGGACCGCAGAACCTGGCGTTCCAACTCATCGTAGGCGGCGACGGATTTACTCCGGCTTCAGCTCCAGCAACCGTGTTGGTGCCGATCGTTGTCCCTGCGCCTGGTACCGCTCCGACCGTGACTGCTTCCGCTTCGGGTAATCCCGTTGCCAGCGGAGCAGCCGTCACGCTGAACGCCAGCGCAGTTGATCCTGCAAGCGGAGCGCTCACCTTTAACTGGACGGCTCCTGCAGGAATCATTCTTACACCGGCAGCGCCTGATGGTTCAGTGCAAACCTTTACGGCGCCAATCGTGCCGCAACTCACAGCGCCACAGACACTCACTTTCTCCGTTACGGCCACAAGCGCCGCCAGCGGTTTAACGAGTGCTCCAGTAACTGTGACCGTGGTTGTGAATCCGCAGTCTGACATTATTCAAGTCACCGTGGCTACCTACCGGACGAAGAAAGCTCGTCTCGTAGTTACCGCTACTGATTTCACTCCGGGTGTAACGATCACTTGCACTCTGGACATCATCAACCAGGCAACTGGCCAACCGTACTCCGCGGTGATGGGACCGAGCATTCCGGCGGCGCCGGGTGTGTTCCAGGTGTTCTTCACCAACATACCGTCTCCCAACACAATCACGCTCACCTCAAGCGGAGGTGGCAGCTCAACCACAGGCGTAACAACCTTGCGGTAACTGACTTAACTGGCTGCCGGACTTCGGTCTGGCAGCCCAACACTTTCGATCGATGCCAGCCTGTGAAGTTCAACAAGCAGGGTGGCAAGGAACCAACCGAATCAGCAGAAGAATCAACTTAAGAGAGGAACCGAACATGAACTCCAAACCTACGCGGGCCCCCAGCAAGGCTTTGCACGCAAACAACTCCTTGCTCACTCGCTTCAGGACACGCATCACGGCCCTCGCGCTGGTAGCTCTGTTATTCACGGCCAGTGCATTCGCTTCACCTAGCAGGCAGATCGCCAACCAGGGCATGAATCAACCTCGCGGCATGGTTCGTTCCACAGTGCCCAACCCGGTCATTGGCGGCTTGCCGCTGCATGATTACTGGGTCTCGGACACAGTGCTCGGCTTTTGCCGCATTGATCAGGTACCTGATCCGGCCAACCCGCCGCTCACGCACGGCGTGCTCAATGCGGGCACGTGCCTTGCTACCGGCATCTTTGAACCCTCTGACTACCAGGTGGAAACCAACGGCGTGAACGGCTCCAACGGCTATGTTTTCGTGGCTTCGACTGTTGGCGTCACGCGGCTTAGCTTCATCGTTGATCCGGTCAATCCCACCAAGACCGTCATCGACACAGCGAATCTGGTGATCTTCTTTGGTCCTGGCTCGCTGTTCACCAACAATATTCCGATAGGCAAAGCTCCCGGCGGCGCAAGCGCCAAGCTTGGTCCCGACGGAAAACTTTATGCCAGCTTTACCGGCGCTACCGATGTCTGGCGCGTACTCAATCCACTTTCGCCTACGTTCACTCCTGCCGGCAACAAGATTGAGCGCGTTGGCGTGAGCACCGGCATCGGCGGCGTCACCACTGACATGGCCTGGGTTGGCCACGATCTCTGGCTCGTCGACGTCGGCTTCCTCAACCGCATCCAGAATGCTGACCAGTGCTTTTATACTTTCCCCAAGTGCGCCGCCACTATGCAGTTCCAGTTCTTGTCTGTTCATACGGGCATGGAATCTGATCAGTTCATCTCCACTATCCCCAACGGCCGCTGGCTCTATTTTGGCAACGGCAGCCGCGTCGTCCGGTATGACACTACAACTCCCGGCCTGCTTCAGGTCTGGAACCAGAGTGGCACCGTTAACGGCAGCGCTATTCCGCAGGGATACTCGCTGATTCTGGGCATCAACTTTATTCAAACCGCCACACCCACTCTCTTGCCTGACGGCAGTTTCGTTGAAGACATGACTGTGGTGAATGACCCGTTTGTAAACGCTCTATTCCCGCGCGCTGCTGCAACGCCTCCGCGCAACGGCGCAGGCGTGGGTTGGCTGCTTGCAGCCAGCACGCTGCCGACCGTGGAATCGTGCGTCCAGCCCGTGGGCGTTCCCACTCCTCCTCCTTGCGTCAGCAGCCCACTTGGAACTGGCGGCACAGGAGCGTCACCCAATCCGGTTCCCGCAAAGCGCGGCGTTCTGTTTGTATCCGGCATTACTCATCCTCGCGGCTTGCTCTTCTTGCAGACCAACTGGTGGGTATCGGACGAACAGTTCGGCTTCTGCCGTATCGATGTGAATCCCGTAACCGGTGCAACATCGCTCAGCCATTGCTTCCAGCCGGACGCCACTTTCTACCCCGGACAAACAGCAGCGGGAGCGCCTAACGCGTTAGGCCAGCAGGTCGTCTATGTGCCAGACGCTTCGGGCTTCACGTCTAACATCTATAGGTTCCTGTTCACGCCGGACGCCAGTGGCGGCACCATTACGCCCAATGGAATCCTTAACGGCGTCGGCAGCAAGAAGGGCACCAAAGTTGAAACCGTGGCTCTTCCCCAGGGCCCGGGCAATGATGGAGCTCTTTACATTGGCTACTCTGACGCAGGATCTATTGAGAAAATCACCAACCCGGCAACCGCGCCCGGCGCGCCCATCGGCGTTGGAAAAGATTTCAACAGCACCGGCGTAATCAGCATGGCGTTCCAGGGCAATGACCTTTACTTGTCCGAACTTGGTCCGCCACCCATCGACGGCCAGTTCATCAAGAAGGGCGTCGTCACCGTCATCTATAAAGCCTCGCCCAGCGCCAACAACGGAGGAGCCACTCCGGTAAAGCGCGCTATCGCCCGCCTGCAGACTCCGCAAATCATCGTGGAGAATCCTGGCGGCTTCACCATGGGCCCCACCGGTGGACGGCCCGGCTGCCTGCCTCCGTTGGGCGTAAAACTTTCACCCAGTGTTCCGGCAGATCCGGCAACGACCCCGGCCTTTTACATGGGCACTCTGGGTCTCACCGCGGAAGGCGTTTTCAATCCCGGCGTAACCCAGGGCTTGGCTGAACAGCCAAGAGTCGATCAATATGACTTCATCTGCACCACGCAAGTTCTGTGGGTGAATGACGGCGCTATTGATCCCACTCGAAGCCTCAGCAGCCCGCTCGGTCCTGTCACCGCGCTCGGCTTCAGCGGCAATGATGCCTCTGCCGTCCTGGCCATCGGCGACGATCCATCAGTCCAGGTCCCAACCCAGTCGCGGCAGCACGGCATTCTCCGCCGTAACGGGCCTCCGGGCACTGGCTCAACCGGACAAGGACACGTGTATCTGGTGTTCTAAGAAACGTATTCTAGAAACGTGTTCTAGAAACATAGCTGTTGAACTCGAACCGGGCCGGCGCGAATTATGCGTCGGCCTTTTTTCGCGCGGCCACCCCTCCCCCCTCCCCTTCAATTAGGATTCAAAAGGATTTATACGATTCAACCCCGGGGATACCTCCTTCAACCCCGTGTCCCCGATCAGTGTCATCAGTGTTAAGACCTTGATTTTCCGGATCTCGGCGCTGACGCTCGATCCCGGTGATGGCAGCGATCACCACCCCTCCCCCCATCCGTCAACTAGGATTCCAAAGGGCTTAGACGATCCCATCCCAAGGCCATCCCAGTCCGATTTCGGCGATCCCGGCGATAGGCGCGCTTCACGCGCCTGTGCCCCCTCCCCCCTCCATAGGCATCCCAGATTGGCGTAGACTTGCAAGGGTTTATCCCAAGCCATCCCAGATTGGCGTAGACTTCAGCGGCAAGGCCTCGTTTGGCGTAGTGTTCAGAGGTTCTTCCCTTGTGTTCCTTCGTGTCCTTTGTGGTTAAGGGTGTTGCTTTTTCTGGCTAATTGCCACAGTTGCCATTTGCTAGCTGCTATGTTGTCAAAGACCGGATGCCCAAGGCACACTTCAACCTATGGCCAAATATTTTATTCTACCATTTGTTCGCCCGCAGAGTCAATGAAAAACCGAAACTTGCTTATTTATTTTCCGCCCCGTCACAAAGAACCGCAAGGGACAGGGAATCCGATTGATGATGCTTTGTATTTTTGAGATGAACAGCTTGCTAGCAGGATACCCCCGATGACGACGATGTCGCGCGATCCCGGCGATCTCCCGATTCCTTGGTTCGGCGTGGCCGCTCCTGGGCGAGAACCAGTGCGTCTATTAAGTGAAAGCAAAATCGGAGTCAATAGGTTGGATGAAATTTTAAAAGTTATCAGGCATTGCCAACTATACCTTGGGCGATCTGTTTAGAAACCTACAAGGCCAGTCGAGCTAGTCCCTCACCACTCAGGCTCACTAAGGCTCGCCATGGGGATTCGGGATAGCATGTCGCGGGGGATAGAGTTTTGAGTCACGATGGTGTGTCGAGGAGGACGCGATCTTGCATATCCCGCATCGCTTCGCGCTAACAAACCGAGCGGTGCAAACAGAACGCCAACACTACGACATGCTGTTCCGAGAGCCGAACCGTATTTCCGCATGAAATCTTCGGCAACGTTTACGTGAGGCCCGAGGAATCGGCTCCGCTGGTCTTAAAGGGCCACAATCGGGCGCGCACGCATGGAAACATCACCTTTGCGCTTGCAAGCTGCTTGCTTGGGCTCTGGTAGTTGCCTTTTACAGTTCGTGATTTACTATCCACGAACTATAGATTTGCCACTTACAAAAGACATTTCTAATGATTTAGTTCACCTTTTCATTAGTCACACTAGTATTGTGATTATGTTGCAATTTAGTTCACAGTTCCTAATCTTACAAAATTAATATTTAGAATCTCGTAAAAATCTTGTTACTAATAGAATTTAGGAATATAGTTTGCCCGTAACGCGTTTTGCGATGAATTGGCATAAAAGGAGAGTCTGCCATGTGCAAACATGTTTCGAAACTATTTTTTCCAGTTGTTATTCTTGTTCTAACTTCCTTCTGTTACTCACAAGATAACCAGATCCAAGTCAATGTCGTGATGAAACCCGCCGTCGCATCGAACTTTAGCGCCTCCCAGTCTACTGGATTGCAGGTGGCTGCTTCGGCTTCTGACTCGTTCACACAGTTCGTGCGCTTTCCCTCGGAGATCAATAACCGCTTTTTTCAAGCACAGAATGGATTTGCTTATTACCGTGATTTCTTTACCGGGGGAGAGACCCTGGATACCGGTGTGGATGGCGAATCCATTTCCGCGGTGATGATTACCGCCGACAATCCTCCACAGACGCTGCAATTCAATCCGATTACTTTTCATGCGAGCCTGAACGGCCAGCAAGATTGCTGGGTTGGGTTTGCGCAGACTATCTGCAATGCGGCTGTTCTGGATGTAACCTGGTTCGTGCAAACGCAATGCTTAACCGCAGGCACATTCACGATGGCGTTTTCACACCAGGGAACAGAATTTTTCAGGGGAACGTATGTGATCACTCCAACCGATCCCGCACATACGGTGCCAGGTGACAACGGCGACCCGGTCCCCAATGCGCCGGTTATCAGTTACAACCAGGGCGATTATCCAACCACTCAGTACGGCGACTTCTGCAGCTTTCAGGTGACGAACTCCCAGGGCAAAACCAGCACGGTGGTGCGTCATTGCGATCCAGTCAACCATCCGACTGAGAAAACCATGTTCATCAAACAACTGGGCTGCGCATTAACGGATGCGACCATGGTGTTGGGTTATTTTGGATTGTTTACAGATCCTCCAACCTTGAATACTTACCTTAAGGACCCCCAAAACCATGGTTATGACGATGGCGGCGGCGTGAATTGGCCGGTCGTGGTGAAGTACGCAAAAGCGAACGGGTTGGGATTGAGCTTTGTCAGGACTAATAACAATGGAAACGCAGCCCGTAATGCCACCTGCGCTAAAGGGCCAACGATTATCCCCGTGCAGCACACTGTGCCCAATGATCCCACTCACCGCCTGCATGGTCATTTTGTCACGGTGTGGGGCCAGGAAGGCGATCCTCAGACCACGTACCTGCTCAAGGATCCAAATGGCGGAATTGGAGATCGCCTGGACGGGGTGACACCGCCACGAGATTACAACAATCGATACTCAGGAACGCGCGAGTTCCAGGGGCCAGACCAGAACTTCAACATCCCTACGTTCAACGGAGTTTTGTCCGTGAAGATCCATTCACCAGCAGAACTTATCATCACCAATTCTGCAGGCCAGCGGACCGGGTTTGACCCGATTACAAACACCAGTTTTACGGAGATACCCAATGCCGTATATGCCCAAGATCTGATCACCGATGTGACTGACAGTTCACCGGATCCAGCCGAGTCCGATTCAAAGGTGCTGGATCTTGGCGCGGCGGCTGCCGATACCTACACCGTAACAGTAACCGGAACCGACTTTGGGACTTACAACCTCGAGTTCTCGTCGGTCGATCCGAATTTTCAAGAAGCATTTAACGTACTTCGCGATGTGCCAATCTCACCTGGGCAACTACAGACGTTTACATTCACGACGCCGATTGTCTCCGGGCAGCCGTTTCCTCTTGCAGGAGGATTCGATGGCGGCGGCCAGCGGCCACGGGATGTGAACCACTTCCTGACATATGGCAACCCAAGCAGTGGCAAGACGAGTCTGGCTGCCGGAACCACCACTTTCCCACTAATGGTGTTCTACGCTCCCAGCGTCATACCAAGTTCCTTTTCCGCGGTGCTGAACGGCACCGACGTGACCAATCTATTCAATCCAACTCCGGGAGGGTTTGAAGTAGTGAACATTCCGGTGGTGAGTGGATCGAATGTCATGAAGCTGAGCATCGATGGCAATCTAGCTACTCGTGTCGCAACGGACAGTGACCGACTGGTATTTGACGTGCCTTAAGAACCGTATCAGGATGAAAACTGTACAGTCCGGACCTGCTCCTGAGGTAGAACGAAGAGAGAGCCATGTTGGGACATAAAATAGTTTGGTTGTGGACGATCCTGATTCTAGCCGGCCCGATGAGCGGGCCGGAGTTGACACAAAAGTCTGCGCCTTCAATAGGGCAACAGCCTGCGTTGAAGGCGCAGCCAGATAATGTCTATGTCAACATAACTGCAGATTATGGCGCGCAACTGATGTTGATTGACCCGCAAGGGCGAAAGACAGGTTATGACGTCTCGACTGCGCAGACGTTAAGTGGCATTCCGGGTGCCGTGTACTCTAACGATTCAATTTCCGATGCTACGGACGCTTCACCCGATCCGGCGGAATCCGAGTCCCGAGTGCTTGAAATCCATTCGGCCGCCATGGGGCGATACTCGCTCAAAGTGAACCCTACAGATCGAAGCACATATAACATCGGGTTTTCGTGCACTGGCATTGACGGCCCTTCAGCCCACATTTCCGCAAGCGACCTTGGCATTGCTCCCGGTGAGGAGCATTCATTCAATATCATGATTGCCCCGGCGTGCTCCGAGACGTTTGTCTCCGGTGCATTCGGGGGACGCGGGTCGGGACTGCTGACGTATGGCTACCCATTGGCCAATCATGTTTCCGTGGCGTCTCCCTCGTTTCGGCTCGTTATCGTTTATGACACGCGGATTGTACCCTCGACCTTCGCTGCCACGATCGACGGCAATTCAGTTGCGAATTTATTCCATCCCAAACCTGGCAGCATAGAGGCCGTTACGATGCCGGTCAAACCGGGCCATCACATTGTCCAGATCAACGTGTCCGGTGCTTCTGCTGACGGTAAGCAAATCAGCGCTGAGGATTCTTTCGCCGTAGATGTCGCAGCTCAGGGCGAAAAGGTGCGCGGTGCTGCGCGGAAGTCCAACAAACAGCAGAAAAAGAGCCCAGCGTCAAGCGCTGGGCTTGCGTCCCTTGGGCAGTGGAAGTTACCAGCAAAATCGAACTAGAATGAACCCCCAAAAGTGAGATACATCACCTCACGCTTTTTGTTTTTTGGCGGGAGCAGGACTATTTTCCAACCGCCAGAGTGATGCCGAACACGCCATTGGTCACATTGGGAGCGCTTGCGCCGGAAAATGGCGGAACATAGATTCTTATGCCGCCGCTATCCGTGGTGCCAAGATTTCCGCTGAGGCCCGCGTACAGGTTTCCGCTGCTGTCCATGGCCACGCCGCTGCCGGTTACCGAGCCGCCAAAAAGACCATTGTTGATAAAAAATGCGGGCGCGCTGCCTGCGTTGATCGGCAGATTGTAAACGTCGATTCTTGATGTGTTCACCTGCGAGGCGACGACGAACAACTGCGTGCCGCTGATCGCCATTTGACGATAGAAAGCTGCTGGGATCGCTATGGTCACGATGGGAAGACCCGTGTAAGGCGGAGCCAAAACCAGCAGGTTGCTGCTGGTCGGGGTAGGTGCGTTGCTAATGATCAGATTATTGGCGGAATCAAGCACGACGCCAACACCGGTGGTGAGGTTAACGTTGGTAATTACCTGTGACGGCGTGCTGGCCGAAGTAAAAGGATGGGTGAAGACATTGATGCTATTGCTGTTGGTCGTGGCAAACAGATCGCCCGCGCTGTTAAAGGCCAGATTGTCGACGAAGGTTGAGGTACCGTTCTTGAATGTGGCCGATGCGGAACCGGAGCCGGTGATCGGTCCGTTGAAGATTGAGATGCTGCCGCCAAATGTCCCTACCGCTAGATTACCTGCGGAATCCACCGCCACCGCGGAAACATCGCTGGCTGTGGGGAGGGACAGGGTCGCGCTGGGCGCGGCGCCCGTGAGCGGCAGCGGGAACTGAAGAGCGTGGCCGGTAGTGCCGTTAACATACAAATGCTGCGTTCCGGGCGGCGGACCCGGCGGCACTGGCTTGGATGATCCGCCGCATGCAGCAAGGCATGCGATGAAAGCAGCTATGAACAAGCAAAGCGTTGGGCGAAAGAAAGTAAGCAAAAAACTCTCGCGATAGACAACGTATCTGGGACCAGCATAGTTATGCTTAGGCATGAACCTATTTTGGCTGAAGACTATCAAGAAGCACAAATTCTATTTGATTTGAACGCCACCCTGGACTTTCCTGGTGCGTGTGCGTACAACCTCAACCTTGAATTCCACTTTTGCGAGTAGGGAATTATGAGGCAGCGTGCCCGGTCCACTCCATTTTGCTGATGCACTCAAGTTCAGGGTAAGTGCCGCACAGTTCTGCGCAGCGGGGCAGGGCAGCAACATTACCAATGCGGTCGGCAGCGGCTCCATAACGCGGGCAAAGCGGAACCATGTAGTGAGCGGGATTTTCCTGATCAGCTTTTCATCCACATCTCCCAGATCAATGGCAATCACTCCAAAGCCGCCGTTCTGGATCAGAAGGTCAGCGGCCTTGAATGCCTGTTCTACAGCTTTCATCCTGCTGCCGCTGCAACGCACCCAGAGCAAATGGGAGAGACATACTCCGTTAGCTTCCGCCGATTCGGGATCGAAACAATCCGTTGCGTCCACAAGAGCGCAAACCTGTTCTTTGCCGGTGACTTGCGCCAGCAGCGACACTAGCATGGATGTCCTGCCGGAGGTAACTTCCGCCGGAGCGCATATCTGCGTTAAAGCGCCTTTTGGAACGCCGCCCAGTTCGCGATCGAGGTCCGCGATTCCAGTCGGAAAGACTTCCGGCGCTGAACGTTTAAAGCTACTGAGAGCGCCGGGAATCTGGCGTTCGACTTGAGCACGAATTTCAGCAATAGAAGGCATGGATGATAAACTTGTTCGCTATTTATTCGTCCTTTAAAAGAACTGTAGAATGTGGGTTATCACCTTGTCAACACTTGTTTTGTTTTTTATTCGATAAGCCTTTGAAATGGCAGGGAATATTCTTGCCCTCTGAAACCAGCATCCAAAATTTCATGCAGATTTATGCTCGCTTGCGGCGCTGAACGTCACGAAAAAAGTTGAATGGATCTTTTAACCAACTCGGATATTGCTGAACTTCTGGCAGTCGCCGCTGAGTCAGCGAAGCAGCCATTGCAAAAAGCGTTTCGCCGGGCCTCACGGAAGGCCTTCCTGTGGCCGGAAGAGGCGGCGTACATCGTGCAGGAAGGACGATCGCTGGAAGAACTTGCCGGCGTTGGGCCGTCTCTCAACCGAATCATTCGCCGCTGGATGCAAGATCCGCCGGACGTCCCGAAGCCGCCTGAAATCCGCGCCGGATTTCTTACCGCCCTGCGAGCGCGGGAAATCCTTGAGACAAAGCCTTCATGGCTGCGCGGCGTGAAGGGCGATTTGCAGATGCACACGCTTTGGAGTGACGGCAGGGCTTCAATCGAGGAAATGGCCCAGGCCGCGGTTGCGCGCGGGTATGAGTACATTGCAATCACAGACCACGCTAAAGGACTCAAGATTGCCGGAGGCATTGATGAAAGCCAGTTAGACAAGCAAGCGGAAGAGATCGCGCAAGTCAACGCCGCCATGGCTTCCGGCGCAAAGCCTTTTCGCGTGTTGCGATCAATTGAGCTGAACCTGAATCCTTCAGGCGCCGGCGACATGGACCCCGCTGCTCTTGCGCGGCTCGACGTAGTGCTTGGGTGCTTCCACTCCGCGCTCAGAAAAAAAGAAGATCAAACAGAACGTTACCTTGCGGCGTTGCGGAATCCGGATCTCCAAATCCTGGGGCATCCACGCGGACGCATCTATAATTTTCGCCTTGGGCTGAGCGCAGACTGGCGGCGCGTGTTTGATTTGGCGGCCGAACTGGACAAGGCAGTTGAGATTGACGCTTATCCGGACCGCCAGGACTTAAGCGGTGATCTCATCAAATTAGCCGTGAAGGCAGGCTGCCGCATTTCCATTGGCACGGATTCACACGGCCCATCGCAGCTCCGGTTTATGGAATTTGGATTAGCCGCAGCCCTGTTGGCCGGGGTAAAGCGTGACCGCATTTTAAACTTCATGTCGGCTGAGGAACTTCTGGGTTGGGTGGCCAGCGTGCGCGAGCGCTCAATACGCAGGCCGGCCGCCTGATCCGCACCGCACCAGCATTGCCGCAAACCCAACGCGCTTTTGCTTAAAGCACCCATTTTCATGCTCCTGAAGCCCCTGCTGTAATGCCTTCCGTGGACCAAAATCCTGCCTTTTTCGCCGATCTGCGCTTTATCTCCATCATGTTGCGGAGAAAGTCCATTCCTGTGCTATATTGCACCTCTAAATTCAACTTTAAGGATTGAGCAAAAGGCCCAGGCAGCACGGGCGTACCTGTTGACCTCTTATGCCGCGCATACTGTCCATCTCATACGACAAGGCGTTATTGCATACCAGAGAGTTGATGCTCTCCCGTGAAGGATTTGAAATTGAATCGGCGGTTGGCTTCTCCGCCGCCGTTGAAGCCTGCAAAAAGCGACAGTTTGATCTGGTAATCATGGGGCACTCCATCCCCCCGGCAGACAAAGCCGCGATTATCACGCAATTAAGAGCAATGTGCGATACGCCCGTCCTAGCACTGCGCCGGCCCAATGACGCGCCCCTTAAAACTGCGGAATATAACCTCGATTCGGGCGATCCTCAGGCATTCCTCGCCTGCGTGAATGAAATCACGAACCACAAGGCACGATCGGCAAAGTAGCGTTTGCGCATAATTTTCATCGTCGTAACCGCAAAGCTTGCCTGATAATTTACCGAGAGGGCCCGCCGATCATTTGCGCCCATCAAAGATGAGCGTCAAAGATGGGGCAGCCGCGGATTCCGTTGGTCTGGCATTGGACTGACATGGACAGAAAAATGAAGGACGATAGCAACGTGAAGATAAAGATTGTAAGTGTCAATGAAATGGAGAAGGGAATCGTGGTGAATTTTGAGGACGGAGTCTGCGCTTTTTTTGACGCCGCGTTCCTATACGCGCAGGTGGATAAGCGCGTCAAAGCGGATTTCGGCGACCCGTCTTCCACTCCATCCAGCGCCGGATGGTAAGGGAACTCCCTTGTCATCGTGGCGGGGAATATGCGAATCCTTGCCAATTGGCGCTGCCGCCGCTCAAGAATTGCGCGAAGAACGCAAGCATGAGTTCCCAGGCTAACGTTAGTACAAATTCAGCTACCCTGCTGAGCAACCATTCTGATTCTTAATGTATCTTAATGTGGGCAGTCATTCCCCCAATTCCCATTGGACCAGTTCCGGGTTCTTAAAGGATGCGCCATTTGGTCGCCGCCAAGCAGGCTCCAGAGCCACCCAACACGAGACTTTCCGTTGGCGACTACATCGCCGACATCCTGCTGGACGCCCGGCCAAACGGCACTCTTTATCATTGGATTGTGCAGCGGGTTGGTTCAGCCGCCATTATTCAATGGGGCCAGGAATACACGTTTGAGGACGCTTACTCAGCCGTCTCCAGTTATTTAGAAAATCTGGCCAATCCGCAGCAGGAAAAAGCCTAGCCGGCTTTTGGCGTGTCGTCTTCCATCGGCGTATCGTCTTCGATTGCCGGAAGTTCATACAGATGGATTTGGGAAGTTCCGGTTTCGGCTTCATCCATCACGGCCCGCACCAGTTCAAAGATCACCGCGGTATCGCATTGGGCGCAACGGGGAAAATACTGGTCTCTTAGAAGAGTAACTTCGTGCGGCAGCCGATGCTTCTTGTGCCGGACTTTGTAAATTCCGCTCTGGCGAACTATTTCCTCGGTATGAAACCTAAGATGTTTCACCGTCTTTTCCGGAGCGGATTTTACCAAAAACAGCCGCGGTCTCCTGGCCATTTTAAGACTCCCCAGTTAATACGATGCCGGCCATTCGCGCGCGGCGCGCATTATTCCAGAGTCTCTCCTCGTGGTAACCGGCATCATTCCCGAACAGCCAAAGAGCCTATCAACAAATTAAGATTTTTCTTGTGCCGCACTATATTTTTTAGCGCCATTTCGAATCTACTGCTATGAAAGGCAGGTTCATCCGACACATTTCCCAATTCGTTACACCCCCTAAATCCGTCACACTTCTAAATTTAAAGGCCAGGGTCTCCGGAAAGACTCTGGCCTATTTTTGCGGGAACTGAGTGAAGGCGGGAGGACTTAAACACAAAGCGAAGCAGACCGCCCTTGAAGCGGCGGTCCTGGTCGCTTTTTTAGGGCTGCCCTTTTTTTACGTCCTTGTACTCACCCTCTAGGCTACCCGTCGCTACCTGTGCCCATGGAGCGGGGGAGCCGGTCAGCGGCGGGGTAGAGCACAGCCAACTTGTGGCCGCTGTCGCTTGTCATGAATCCGATCATCTCCAGCATAGCCTCTGGTGTTTCCAAGCTGTGCAATGAGCCATCAACCTTTGCGAGGGTCGTGTCATAGCTGTTGTACAACATCAAGATCGGCAGTTGTGGGCTGAGCGCCTTAATCTTGTTGACCAGGAAGACCCTGCTCGGTTCTGGAACTGAATGACACATTAAAACCAGACTGAGGTTGTTTTGCGCCGCGACCAGGGCCACTGCATCATTATCGGTCACAGCAGCCAAAACCGAATAACCCTCACGCTCTAAAATTAACGTTCTTGTGCTTTGCAGCAGTTGGTCCCGACTGATGGTGAGAATGGATTTTGATGTGGGCATCTTGCGCCTACTTTGTTCGACCTCAGAATCTGGAAATAAAGATATGTATCTGGATGGTACTCCAGAGTGTTCTTGCAGCGCTGTACCAGATTGAACACCGGCGAGCGAGGGGACCGGGAAACCCTTACCACGGATGGACACGGTTGGGGATGGATGGGGAGGGACAAGATTGCCAGGAGTGCCAGGATTGCCAAGATCGCCCAGATTGAAAGTGAAAATCTTTCGCCGCAGATGAAGGGTGACAAGCGCAGATCAGAAAATCCGACTTGGTAATTGGTTCATCGTGTACAAACATATAGGCAAATGGTGAAAGCGTGTAAAAAGTTTTATTCGTTTTTTTGGCGCTTGTTGGGAAATACCGCTGAAGAAAATTAAGTCGCGGATTTACGCCTTGCTCCGCAAGAAGAAATATTCTCTTGCCGTGTTTGCGCAGATTGTAGCCCTTTGAGGCGAGCAGCGTGTCGTAGAAATGACTTGTGGCGTTATGAGTGATTCAAATCACATACTTCCGCGGGGGCACCGGACTTATTGTGATATGACCCCCAATGAACGACCCAGTTCAACCTGTTGCTCTGAAAGTGACTGCCAAGTTCAAAGCGCTTGCTCTGGCAGAGGCAGGCTATACGCAAGCCGGGGAGGTAATCGCGTGTCCCTTGTGCGGAGAGAAATACATTCTTCTGTTCGAGTGCGGTACGGGCAGCGGCATGGAAACGCCCAGCGCAACGCTCTATGAGAAGACGCTCAAGTATTTCAGGGAACGAATCATAGAGAGCCATCACAGCGGCCATCAATATGACAGACTAGCCAAGGCAAGCTGAGCTCGCTGACCCGCAGTTCCTTCGCGCGAATCTCACACTGCACCGTGACCCGGCTCACATCTGGCCCGTCTTTTGTCTGCTATCTATGTGAAGCGAAGGAAAGAATCCGTAAGGGGAACGCCGTGATTAGCGAATTATACGAAAAACTGGCGCCTGAGGTGCATACATTTCTATTGAAGCGCTCGTTTGCCGTCACAGCCCCGAAGGGCACTTTCCTGATGAAGCAGGGCGTGCCCGCTGAGTACGTGATTATTCTGAAGGCAGGAAAAGTGCAAATTTCAGCGCCACATTCGCGTTGTGCCGTGGTGCTGGATGGAAAAGACTGCGCGAGGGTATTCGGGGTTTATGCAGCTCTTTGCGGCGAGAAGCCGGAACTCGACATAATTTGCATTGACGACTGCGATGTAACGCTGATGCGCAAGGATGTTTTCGAAGCCGCCGTTCAGGACAACCCGGGAATGGATTTTATCGTAGCTAAAATGCTTGGGAGTGAATCAATAACAGCTCAGCAGATACTTACAGCCGCACGCCGGCAAACCAGTTCAGGATCGCAAAAAGGCGGCGGATCGCCAGGCCCACAGGATCAAGCACTGTCGCGTATAACAGCCTCTATAACAGACAGAAGTTCCTGAGACGCGCTTTCTTTGCGCACATATGCTTTTGCCCCAGTGGCCAGAGCCGCAAGCATGACATCGCTGTCGATGTTCTGGCTCAGAAAAATTATCCTGGAGTCAGGACAAGCCTGAAGGATTCGGCGGGCAGCTTCCATTCCATTCAAGTTGGGCATTTCAAGGTCAAGCAAGACAACGTTGGGCTGCAGTTCGGCTGCTTTCTCGACGGCTTCCAATCCATCACGCGCCTCAAACACGATCCGCCACTCTGGACGAAATTGTAGAAGCTCGCGGATGCGTACGCGCCAGCCGTCATAATCGTCGGCCAATAGAATGCGGGTTCCACCCATTTATTGTGACAGAAGTTGTGTCATCAAATTCAGTATATGCTTTTACGCTGTTTTTGCCCCGTTCGGCGAAAGTGATTGCGTGGAATTGTGGACGACGATGAAGAAAAGAGAAGACGAGTAGCTGAGCTCATGCAACGCAATGGCTGAAGAAGGTTTAGCTGCTCACCTTTTTTCATTGACTTTATAGGCGAATAAATGGTAGATCAAAATATTCGATCCTAGGTTGGTTTGTAACTGGGGCTATGGTCTTTGACAACCGAAAGCCTATAGCTCATAGCTACTGGCCATTAGCTAAGGCTGAACACTATACGGTAATTGGAAGGGCTTGCGACCCTCTGCCGACCGAACAGTGGAAACGACAAAACAAGGCTGAAATTGGGCCGGATTCGACCGCTGAAAAATGCGGAAAAGGGCCTTCGACCGCTCGGTCACCGCTCGGTCGAATTGGGGTTGGGCCTTTGTTATCAACAAACTTGTTAGGGGGGTGGGGTCTATGGCTGAAGGACGCAGGCAGAGGGATGTAAAGATCGGGTGATCTGGTAATCGGGACATCGGGTGATCGGAAAAGCAAAACCTCTCAACCTCACGCCAATTGCACAGTGGGATCGCTGAAACAAAAGATGCGCGCAACGTCCGAATACACTGCTTGTCCCGGCCCTTGAGAGACGGCTAAACCCAAGAAAACATGTGCTATTATGGGCCATCAATCAAGAAAATTTGCCAGTCGTAATCCATTTACAACCGAGGTTGATTTGCCCACAATGATTCGTCATCTGCCGTTCGTGTGTGTTTTGGCTGCCGCTCCGTTATTCGCGCAGGCCCAGCAACCGCAACAAGCCGTGTCGCCCGCTCAACGCCCGCAGCCGCCCGCAGTCGCAAACCGGCCGCAGCCTGTCGCGCCGCCAGCGCCCGTTGCTCCGGAAACGCCGGTGGTCACGGTGCACGGCGTCTGTCCTGAAGGGCAAACAGCGCCCGCCGGCAAGCCCGATGCATGCACAATGGTCCTGACGCGCGCGCAGTTTGAGGGGCTGGTCTCATCACTGAACGTGAACAACACAAATTATCCGCCGCCCGCGCTGCGCGGCTTTGCCACGGACTACGCCAACATACTGGCCCTGGCCAGCGCCGGCGAAAAAGCCGGCGTGGAAAAAGACCCAAGGTTTGCCGACATGATGAAGATTGCGCGCGCGCGTGTGCTTGCGGAATCGTATCGGCGCTCTCTGCAGGAAAAATACGCCAACCCATCAGATGACGAGATTGCGGCCTATTACCAGCAGAACGTAGACAAGTTTGGGCAGACGAAGATCGAGCGCATTCACGTCCCCAAGGTTGATCCCACACGGCCGCAGGACCGCAAGCCCGAGTTTGAAGTGAAGGCCAAGAAACTTGCTGGCGATATTCGGGAGCGCGCCGCGCACGGTGAAGACGTTACGTCGCTCCAGGTTGAGGTATATAAAACTCTGGGACTGAAAGCCCAGCCTCCGCAAACAGACCTTAGCACCAATCCCAAGCCTACGTTTCCTGCGAATGTGGAACAGGACATCAGCGCGCTGAAGGCTGGCGAAGTCACCAAAGTGGAGGTTGAACCTTCAGGATTCAACATATATAAGGTGCGCAGCCGCAATACGATTCCCCTGGAACAGGCGAAGGCGCAGATTGTCCGCGAAATTTCACAGAAGAATATTGATGCCGCGCTGAAAACCGCCACCAGCAGCGTACATTCTGAACTCAATGAACAGTATTTTAGTTTCCACAACGCAGCGCCGCCGCAGCGGATTCCGCCGCGCGCGCTGCCGCCGGGAGGCACGAAGACTGCGCCGCCAAAGTAGTTCGGCGATTCAGTAGATTGATGAGCAATAGACTGGCAATCCCGTAGGCGAATAAAAATGCGGCCCCAGGTTGCGGGCCGCTGAACACCTCGACGGGTTGATGGATCGGAAGTAAACGTGCAAGTTGCTGTTGCAGGCTTGCCCGGCGAGTGATCCCAGGCAAGCCCGCGCAGAGTTCTACTGTCCCACAATTTTTACCGTGAAGGACTCGTTGCCCGGCTTGGCTTCAATGCCATCGAATGAAACCGAACCGGTGCTGTTGAAAGTTCCCACGGCATTTATGACCACGTTGACCGTGACCGTGATTGTCCCGGCATTTGCCAGAGTGGGAGCGGTGCAAGTCACCGTCCCGCCAAGCGAGTTGACTGGCGGTGTGGTGCAAGCTCCCAGAGTGGTAGTTGCTGAAGTGAAGCGCAGGCCGCTGGGTATGACCTGCCTGAACGTTGTATTGGGCGCGTCCACACCTTTGTTGCTGATCGTCCAGGTGTAGGTGTTGGCTGAATTGACCTTGCCGCTGCCGTGCGCCGCCTTGCCGGTGATGGCAAGATCGGTTGTAACCCCGGTGGTTGAAGGCGGAGGAGGAGGCTCGGCGGTTGTCACGCTGGCGCTGCTGCTTACCAAGGGAGTGCCCGCGGTGTCAGTTCCGCTTACAGTGGCGGAGTTGGTGATGGTTTGGTTTTGCATTTGCACGAGCACATTGATCCGTGCAACGCCGCCCGGAGCCAGCGAGCCCACGGAGCAGGCTACGGTGAATACACCAGCGCCTCCGCCGGTGCACGCTACAGGTCCGCTGCGCGCAACAATATTTACCAGCGGCTGAATGGTAGCCGTACCTGACACGCTATTCGCCACCACGCCAGCCTGGGAATAAGTAAAGCTGGTGCTGGAAGGAACAGTAGCAATCGGGAACGTGCCGTTGAAAGACGGATCAGCAACGCCGGCAATGGTCACCGTCTGGCCAAATGCAAATGCCCGAGGCGAGGTTAGAGTGATGGTGACTTTTCCGTTGGCATCGCGTGAAGCGCTGGCTATGCTGGCCGGAACTGTGTTCACCGTATCCACCACGGTGATATTCGTGGCAGGGAACGGCGATGTGTTTGTCACCGTGATGTTGTAGGTCAGTTGCGTCGGTGTGGAGGTTACTGAAGTTGGCCCTGACATTGCGATGGATACCGTTGGCAAGTTCGACGCCGAAGGGATGACCGCATTCGACAGGTTCGACGCAGCGCTGAAGCCCGCGATGTTCGTTGCTTGCACCGTGAAGGTGTAAGTATGGCCATTGGTCAAGCCGCCAACCAGCGCGCTGTCAGTGTTCGACCCGAAAGCTGGCGGTGGAACCGTGACAAAGATTGCCGTGCCAACTCCGTTGTCAATCACATTCACCGTGTAGCTGGTGATCGGTGAGCCGCCATTGCTAGCGGAAACCGTCCAGGTAACGAACGCCTGCGTGTCTCCTGCAACAGCAGTCGCGCCCGAGGGTGCGCTTGGCACGCCGATACCCGGAGGTGTAATCGTATTGCTTTGCGCAGAGAACGCGCTGGTGCCGTTGCCGTTTGTCGCCGAAACTTCAAACGCGTAAGAAACGCCATTGGTCAGTCCGGGGATTACAAGTGAAGTCGGCGGATAGATGGAGGCTGGCGCAGGATTAACCACGATATCAGCCAAAGGCGAGCCGACCGAGATGAAGCTGTTCCGCACCGTATAGCTCGTCACCGGCTGCGCAACCTGTGCCGGACTCCAGCTCACGGTGGCTTGCGCATTGCCGGCCACTGCGACGACATCCAGCGGTGTTCCTGGGGCCGCAGGCGCAGCGGAAGTTTGCGTTGTCTGCCACCAGCGTGCTTCACCCAAGATTGGAGGAACCACTGCCAGGCCCGGATCTTCAGCCGAATAAACCACCAAGTTCGCAGGATCTGTGCCATCAATTGCTAAACCGGTGATCGCTGCAAGAGGAGGAACAGGCGCGGGATCAGTGATGTAAGTAACAGTAAGAGTCTGTCCGGCTGGTCCGCCAGCCACGTTGCCTACCCAAGCAATCTGGCCTCCCACGCCAAAGTAAAGATTGTTGCCATTGATCTGAGGATAGAACTGATCACCAACCAGGGGGCCTGTTGCTCCTACTGCGGCGAGTGTGGGAATAACCGTACCGTTTGCCGTTGTGCAATCAGCGCTGGGAGGAACCAGGCAGGTTGTGTCGGCATTGGGAATCACAAATGGAGAAGTTCCATCGCCACCCCAGAGGTCGTGACCGATCCAGGCAAGACCATTGCTGGTGGCGCCGTCCGGCGTTGTTGCCACTTTTTGCACGAATTGAGCGCATGAGCTGAATCCGGTTTCTGATGCTGTGCCAGGGCTGTTGAAACGCAGAATGTCACCGCTATCCAGGAAGCCAACGTAGAGATCGCCCAACGGGCTTAGCGCCGCGCCGCTGGGCTGAGTGCCGGCGGTAGGCAATATGCAGCCTGTGCCACCCAGAAAGTGGTCGGCGCCTGCGGTGCTGGCCAGCGTCAGTGCGGTGGTCAAATCAAGTGCTCCATGACCGCTATCACCAGATGGATTGAAGCCAATACGAATAACGCCCTGGCCTGCGGAAATGTCGTCAACGAAATAGAGAAAGTGTCTTCCCGGATCATAGGCAAACTGCCCGCCAAAAGGGATCGCAGCGCCGCCGCTGATAATGAAAAACTCGCAAGTGCTGTCGCTCATGTGCCACGGACCGGGAGCGTCAATTTCCGGGTCCATGCGGCAGATGCTGTCAAAACTGTCCGCCACCCACAAATGGCGCACGGGCTGCCCGGTGAACTGGCTCGCCGCGGTGCCTTGCAGGATGATGCCTCCCACAGGGTCAGTGTTGTGATTTTGCGGATCCTGAGCAGACTGGCCGGAAAACAAAATGGTGTTTGTGGTCGGATTGACTGGTGTTTGAGCGCTCGCTGCCGTCGCGCCAAAAAGAATCATGAGGCAGAGCCACATGATCTGGAGAGAATACTGCGCACCTAAGCGCTCTGCGTCTTTAGTCGAGGGGGATGTCATTTGTACCTTCCTGTTTTTATTTGTTTCTTTGTTGCATGTCTTGGCCCCCGGAAGTTTTGGCTAAGAGAGAGGAAAAAAGGCCGGGCCTAATGGCCCGGCTGCCCAACAATAGGACTTTGTGAAGTTTTAATTTAGGAGAAAAAAATTCGCTTCTATTCTCTGAGTCCTCCTCTTGAGGTCCCCGGCGAAAAATCGCTGACCTCAAATTGTTCTTCACTGAAAGTGACACTGGTTTACAAGCTCACCCGTGTCCGGGGCAGGTCTGCGTCGAGCGCAGAGCTCTCCTGGAAACGGCGGGCATCAAGTCATGGATCATTCAGGGAACAAGTGCTGCAATTCCCAAAATGCGCGATCCAAAAGTTGTTGTGCTTTATGTTTGTCGTAGCAGGGATTACTGCGTTGCTTCCGATTCAGAACATTCAAGTCCAGTTGATACTTGTCTGGGTCTCGGTTCTGCTGGCTTTCCCGTTATAGAGCAGGGAGCAAGCGTTCTTCGGAATTAGCTACGACGAAAAGAGAGATTGGAACGAGAATTAGCGCCTGAGCGGAACAACAAGTTGCGGAGATCCCTTGTCCATATCCATGGCCGGAATGGAAAGGTAACTTACAGATGCTAGAAGTTCGATGGTAGCAGACTGAACGTTGCCAACGTGCTGGGCAACCGTGTTCGACCGCGGACTGGAAACCTGGATACCTTTTTTGCTGGGAACAACGCCGTTGAACTCAACCGTCACCGGAGGCGTACTGTCGTCGCCGTCCGCATCGTAGGAAAAACACACCATGCCGGCCATGCCTGAAAGCAGCAGCATCATGCCAAGTACGGCGCCACGAAGATATCTGGTGAGCAGCGGTTTCATAGTGTTGTTACACAAGTCGCCAGCGTTTTGGCGATGAGGAAGTTTGCGCCATCGCCATTAGAATAGTCTTAGTACAAGATTAGAATTTCTAATGATTTCGGCGGCCCCCACCAGAGCGATTCCCGGATCGCGCGGTGCCGCCAACGCGAATAAGTTGAAATTTGACAAATTGTTTCATAACTTCAACTGACTTCGATGGTGATGGAGTCTGAAAGCTTGTTTGCGGCCTTGAGGCGTTCCGTAGAGTGAAAGGCGCTATCCTTCTTCAATTCATCCACCAGCACCCTGCGCGGTACTTCAGTGCCTGAGCGCGTGCTGCCATGTTTGCCGGCTTTGGTGGAGCATAGCGTTTCCAGCCGGTTACGTGTATGTTCGTCCCCTTTGTGACGAAAAAGCTGCCAAAGCGACTTGGGAGTAGCATTCAAACTTCCGTGGTGGCCTACTTTATATAGGTTCACATCCTTGAGTAAGTTCTGCCATTTTTTCTGCTGCAGCGCGTAGGACCAATTCTCAATCTGGGCATCCCCGGGAAACAAGAGCTTGCGATTGCCGATCTCGAACAAAAGAATCACGCTAGTATTGTTCATTACATTATCCAGATCGCGGACGAGTTGTAGTGTCTGGTCAGCGTGAATTTGGCGGGACTGTCCAATAAACCATCGCATGTTTGGAGAAAGAGCTTTCTTGCGTTGCCGAGCCAAAGTTGCTTTGAGAGAAAGACCTCGTCGCGCGACCATTGCGCGCGCGGCCAGGCTCTGTGACGCCCAAAAACTCCGGAACTGCCAAAACTCGTTGGGATCTTTAGCCCGCATTGTCCGGATCGATTCGGTTTGCTTGAGCGTGGGAGGGCCCAGCACGGTGATGGCGACGCCGGGAAGCAGGGAGTTGAGCTTCATCCCGGCATTCACGTAATGCGCTTCACCTTTCTTGCCCATCGCCATCAGGTTCTTGACCGCGGAAAGATTCTTTAGGTTGCTTTCACCCAGAAATGCAAGCTGCTTGCGGGTTTCCGCCCCGGCATACAGAACATTACTTTGCGCTAAATGTGCGATAGTGCCTGCAATGCGATGCATGTCTTCCAATGAGCCAAGGAAATGCGAGGTCATGGCCTTTTCGGCGGGCTTTCCTTTCCTATACAACGATGTGGTGGCTGATAATGCCTTGGGTTTGGCTTTCGGGTCCTCCGTCCACGGTTGAACAACGTGACTGGGGTTCAGTGAGGCGATGATTTTTCCCGTGGCATCGCCTTGCGTGGAGAACCCGCTGATGTGATCGCGATGGCGGTGTGTCACCACTAGCACGTCAAGTTTGCCCTTGCATTGTTCTTTGATGTCATTTGCGACCTCTCGCATATACTTGCCGGCTGCGTTTTTCGGCGCGGCGGTACTGCCATAGTCGATCAGCATATGACGCTCTGTATTTCCATAGTGAAATGTCAATAGAAAGCAATCTCCAAAACCGACGTTGTACATTCGGATGGTGACAGCGGACGGCCTTTTCCCGCTCTTCTGCTTCTTTCCTGCCACTGGCTATGCCCCCTCTTCTTTCTGTACGGCAAGGGACCGGTACCAATCGGTCCTTCGCATGCGGTGCATGCGGGCGAACGCCCGCATTTTGTATGCGCCCCTTGCGAACCCGCCATGTTTCCACAGGTATTCCAAACGCTTGCTCTGTCTTTCCTGTTCAGCGCCATGTTCCATGATCGCATTTCCAATGTTGTACTTGACATGTCCGAATTCATCAAAGATCACTGCGTTGCCGCCGTAGACAGTCACCTCGGTATCGTCCGGCATGCCGTCCGGCTTTCGGATCTTGAGCCGCAAGAGTTCGCGGGCAAAGACCTTAAGCTGTTGATGATATTCAACCGCCGTTTCCCGAAGCACAAAACCATCACGTCCTATCCGGACGCAGGGTCGTACTGAAAGCACTCTTGTAAAGGCCTGGTCATTCAGCCTGAATGGCCCGCGATTCTCCCAGAGGAATCGGAACAGTTCATTCTCGTCCACCTTCATCGAATCGAAGTGGGTGCGGTCATATTTGAACGCCGAGGGGCGTGGTGGCGGGTCCCAGGAACCTTCTTGTCTTCCCGGCATGCCTTGCGATCTCGGATTTATGCCGTATTTCCTGAACCATTGAAGAAGGCTTGATCGGATGTCAAATTTTTCGTCTTTGGGATTCAGTTCCCAGTCGGCAGTAAGTACCGCGCTTACGAAGTCGGCAAATTGAAGGTCTGTTGGCGGGCAGTAATCGATAGCACGGATGCACGCGGTCAGGAGCCGGTCGGCAATCTCGGCACCCTCCTCCGCTGCCCGTTTACGGTCGAGTTTCGACTCATCGCCAATGGCTTTCAGCCGCTTGATCCACACAGACAGATAGGCATTGATCACCGCAGCCACCAGAACTTCGCCGCATGCGTGAGACTCGTCGCAGGCGCCCGAACTCAGATAATCCTTTCGGGGCGGCAGCGTTACGGATCTACGCAAAGCCTGGCTGTGAATGCCGCTTATTTCGGAACCCATCTCCTGCGCCAGGCCCAGAAGCGCCGAGGACCGCAGCTTTTCCACCGTGAGGTCGGAACGTCTGATAGTGGCTGAGCTGATGTTTGGCAACCCCAGGTCAACCATCTTTCCCACCACCGATTCTGCGGAAAAAACCGACAGCAACGCGACAATATCGGCAAAAGCCTCATGAAATCCCGCCTGCTGGGGAGATGATGGGTCCATATAGCGTTCACGCAGCCCATCCAGCAGAGCATGCGTTGTCTCATGGGCAATTGCTTCAAGTGACAGGCAGCTGAAGATTGTCCGCCTGCCATCCAGGCTTGGAAAATATCCGAAGAACAAACCCTGCGCCCGATCTGAATAGAACGCATTTGCGTCCGCGAACGCGTGAGGCGAGACCTGAATTTGATGCCCGCCGAAACTCCAGCCGATTCTGCGCCCCAGCGCGAATTCAAATCTGGAGAGTGTTTTCATGATGACGCCGTAGGTCATCCACGCGTGGAATGCAGGATTGTTCAGCAGCGCTTTATCGTCTGTGACGTTCTCGAACGGATCGTCAGGGAGACCATCATCCCGGTTTGCGCCCTCAGGAATTGGTATGGGAGGATGTAGGACGTCTTTTGTCGAATCATAATCGATTACATGGATTCGATGGCCGCGCGGGCCGGCATCAAGAACTTCATTTGGTATTTCGATTTGAGTTCGCAGGATCCTGCCGCGATCCTTGACGCTGGGGTCCAGGGCAAGGATGGTGATCCGTCTGGTGGGATAGTAGGGCACAACTTTCTGCCTTTCAACCCATTTAGCAAAATTTAAACGCTAATAGACGCTACTCGGAAAGCGATGTAATTGTCAATTATTATAGGCAAATGGTAGTGTCCTAATTAGGACACTACCAAGTTATCGATTTGACGTGTTGGCAGAACGTCAGCAATAGCCTTAGGCGATTTTGATAGAGAATTTCTTTCCACGCTTGATGTCGCTCATGTAACAGGGATTGCGTCGAATTTATGAACTATATCTTCATATCCCCCGTCCTTTTAACCGCGTAGCGCTCTTATTGAACTGTTCTGAGAGCTGCCCGTGCCAAAATACCGATCCGTATCCTAACTGGCTGCTCATTTCAAACCGGCTGCTGTTATTTGCCACTAATAAGACTTATGGTCTTCGTGTTGTCGTCCGGGACACGGTCTATCAGCAAAGCGAACGGGTCTATGCCCGCCTTTTCCGGCAGCGAGTTCGTCACAAATGTAAAAGTCGACGCAGTCTGCGTGATGTGCTCGCGTTCGCGATAGAGCGTGTCACCATACTTTTTGCCCTTGGCAGGTTTGGCGAATGCTCCAATGTCGATGTAGTCGTTGACGGGGACTTCAGTTTCATTTCCCTTGGCGTCAGCTTTGTATTTGCGTGTTTCCACTTTGATGGTCACGTCATACTTGCCGTCGGCGCGCGGATGGGCTGTTGCGTCCAGCGTTCGGTTGGAAAAAATCGTGATGTCCTCAAACAGGTCTTTGATCAAATACTGCAACTGAGGCGGAGTCTGCTCTTGTAATGCATCCACCAGCGCATGCGACGTGGGATAAGGCGGCTGCGCATACGCATACTGCTGGATCACTTTGCGCAATGCCCGATTGACCGCTTCCTCGCCAATCATCTCTTTCAGGTAATACAACACCACGCTTCCTTTGCGATAGTGAATGTAGCCCTGGTTTGCCTCCACCGTGATCAAAGGACGTTCTTTCAACCGTTCTGCGCCGCGTGAACGCAGATAATTGTCCATCTCATACTTAAGGAATTTCCGCATCGTGTCGCGGCCATATTCCTTTTCCATCACCATCAGCGCGGAATACTGCGCCAGGGTTTCAGAGAGCAGTGTCGCTCCTTCCATATTGGCGCCGATGACTTGGTGCGCCCACCACTGATGGCCCATTTCATGCGCCACCACATAAAAAACAAAATCGATATCGTCCGGTTTATTGATGTTGGCAATGAAACCGATGGACTCGGAATACGGCATTGTGCCGGGGAAGGCCTGTGCGAAGCGCGCAACGCGCGGAAACTCGATTATGCGGGCTTCCTTGTGATAATAAGGACCAAAGTTCTTCGTGTAATAATCCAGCGATTTCTTGAGCGAATTCATCATTCGCGGGACGTTCCACGGATGCTGCCGGTCGTAATACACCTCAAGCTTGATGCTGTTCCATTCCTCTCGCGCCACTTCATAGCGGGCAGACATGAAAGAATAAAAATTCATGGACTGGTGATCGAGCTTGTACTCAAAATAGCGGCGGCCATTTTCCTGCCATTCCCGCACAAGCGAACCCGGAGCAATCGCCACTTGGTCATCTGAAGTGCTGATCACGGTTTGTACGTCAACCCAATCGGAATGGCCGCCCAGGTATGTCTCGCGGCAATCGTCTGTGCAGTTGCGTTCCAGCGGCGGCATCAAATCAATTTCTTTTAATCCGTATTTCTTTCTGTCATTGGGATCGGTGAGCTGGCGCTGCGCATTGTAGCCAATGACAGGCCCAACCGTGTTATTGAAGAAGCTTCCGTTTTGGACAAGTTGCACCGTACTCAACTCATTTTCAAACCCGCGATTCTTGCTCTTTACCGTGAAGTGCATCGTGCGGCTTTCGCCCGGCTGCAGCGGCGGATCGAATTTATAGATCCGGTAGTAGAGCTTCTGGTCCTCTTTGCTCAGGGACGCCCCGGGAATGTCAATGTCCGTCAGATAATTAGGATCTACGGTGAAGTGAATCTCCGTGAGCGGCTGGGCAAATGGATTCTGGATCACCTGCTCGGCCCGCATTGTCATGTTGCGCGACTCCGGATACACATCGATCGCGTACTTCACGCTGCGGACACGAGGTTGTAGCTGCTTTTCATACTGCTTGTAAGTCTTTTCGTAGTCGGCCTGTTGGCGTTGCAATGTTTTTGGGCCAACCACGCGATTGATTACTACGGTGTTGTACCAGATCCAGGCGCCCGTGCAGGCAAAGGCCACCAGGCACAGAAGTGTTGCTGAAATCCAGCCACCGTGGAACCGTAACGCGGCATTGCGTCGCCGGCCACGCCAGCGGTCCTGTTTGCCGCGCGGCCAGAACATCACGGTAAGAATTGCCAGCACTCCGCAGAAGATGAGCCAATAAAATGTGTACCAATTCCATGCGGTGCGATACGGCGCTTCCCCAAACATGTCTGAATAGGTTTCAGCTGACCTGGCGCCGAACTGGACCAGCCTGCTGGCTACATTCAAAGGCCGCCATATAAACGCGTTGGCTGCGATAAAAGCGATATAGAAAAAATAGCCAAGATACTTGTTGGGAGAAAATACATGGATCAGGAAAGCCAGGACGCTCAGGAATAGAAAACCAGATGCATCGCGAACCAGAAGCTCGTATAAATAGAGGCCAATCTGGTAGCGATGGTAGCCATGCCAGGCCTGTACGATTACGCCGCCCAGCAATGCGGCGCTCTGCATCAGCATAATCATCAACATCAACGTAAGCAGGCGCGAGGCATAGGAGATCCAGTCAGGAGTGGGTGTGGAATCGGCAATTTCGTCCATGCGTTCGTCGCGGTCTTTCCAGACCAGCACGCCGGCATAGTAGGTAATCACAATGACCACAAACAGGTACAGCGTGCCCCGTATCAGGTCAAGAATCCAATACGTGACAGGAAGCGTCTGGTTGCCATAGCCTTCCGTAGCGCTCAAGGCAAGACTGGGAATGCAATTCAAGAGTGATGCAACAGCAATCACAACAAAGAATGTGCTTCTTGCCATGCCCATAAAGTGAATCTTGAATGAGCCTACAAATTTGACCCATGGCGCATCGTGCAATTGGGGGCGGGGCAGGGTAACCGCAACTGGCTGAATGGCTTCTTCGGCATCGGCTTCAATGGGCCGGGGCTTGGTGCTTCGTTCAGCAAAGCTGAAACGAAAATAGGCTACGGCGAAAGTCAGGCAGCCAACGCCGATCCAAAGTAGCCTGTTCCAGAACAACAGCCCCTGAAACCCAATCGAGAGACTGTTTTTGTTCGCGACCGTCCAGTAACGCGTGACCAGATCAAAGGCGCGCGTGCCAAATGGATCAAGAAGGGCTGCGATCTGTTCATGTTGAATGTCTTGCAGGAGATAGCCGGCAACGCCATACCCGGTAAGCAGTACCAGAGCCGCAACAAATGAAACAATCTCATTGCGGGCCAGCGCGGCGATGGCAAAAAGAACTGCCGCCATGAAAAATGCGTTGGGCAAAGCAAAAATGGCAATGCCGTTCAGGTGCGCAGCCCAGTTCACCCGTTCCCAGCGATCAGGATCGGCCCAGGGCATGTACTTCGCCAGAAGTATGCCAATAGAGACACCCAGCATGGGTATCACCGAGATTAGGGCGGCGCCAATAAAGCGGCCGATCAGAAAATCAAAGCGTTTGAGGGGCGTGGTAAAAATAATCTGATAGGTATTGTGGCTGAAATCACGAATGGCGGCTGCGGTCACAAATGCCGTGGACATCAGCAGCGTGAGCAACCCAATGAACGAATAGTAATTTTGGATGACATAAGGCGCGTTGTGGTAGGTGTTGGACAAAGAGTTCCCCACCTGTATCTGGTCAGTGCTGACTGCACCGAAGATCAGCAACGCGATGAGGAACAGGAAAATCCAGACCATCCAGGACCGCAGCCAAAAGCGGATTTCGAACAGCGCTATGCGCAGAAACATTGGTCGCTCCTAGTCCCAGTTCCGGATTTTTGTAAAGAAAACATCTTCCAGATCAGCCTGGCTGGGTTGAAATCCATCGCCCGGCGGCTGTTCGCCAAAAACATGCAGGAATGGCCGTCCACCAACCAGTTTGTTGGACACAACGCGGAAGGTCTGCTCGTAATGGGCCAGTTCCGTCTTGTCAATGGAACGCTGCCAGATCCGGCCGCTCAGTTTGGAAATCGCGGATTGCGGTTCGCCTTCGTAAAGCACTTTTCCTTCATGGATGATCGCCATGTTGGTGCAAAGGTCCATCACGTCTTCCACAATGTGTGTTGAGAGGATGACGATGACCTGTTCGCCGACCTCGGCGAGCAAATTGTAGAAGCGATTGCGCTCGCCCGGATCAAGACCTGCGGTCGGTTCATCCACGATCAGCATTTGCGGATTGCCAAGCAGCGCCTGGGCAATGCCAAAACGCTGCCGCATGCCTCCGGAAAATCCGGTCAGCGCCTTCTTGCGGACATCGTAAAGATTGCAGCGCTGCAGCATGGCAGACACAACTTCTTTGCGCTCCCGCGAGTTGGTGATCCCCTTAAGCAGCGCCAGATGGCTCAACATGTCCTGGGCGGAGATGCGAGGGTACACGCCAAACTCTTGCGGCAGGTATCCAAGCCGCCTGCGCACCTCATCTTTTTGCTTGAGAACGTCGATATCACCCAGCGTGACGCTGCCGCTGTCCGGCTCCTGCAGCGTGGCCAGAGTCCGCATCAGAGTGGACTTACCCGCACCATTCGGCCCCAAAAGGCCATACATGCCCCGCGGAATTGTCAGCGACACGTTATCCAGCGCTTTCACGCCGTTCTTATAAGTCTTGGAAAGGTTCTTGATGGTTAGTTCCATGCTCATGCCTCATATACGTAAATATGCCGGATAAGTTTCGAAACTTATGAACAATATTCCTGAAATGGTATTCGCTATAGAAGAGACGCGCCACAGATCGTTTCGTTACTGCTCAAAAGCACTGAAATCATTGACGCAAGCGTTCCAGCCTGCCTTCAAACCCGTGGAAAGACGGTTTGCAGCGTTGTGTGGCGATGACGGGCTCGAACCGTGGCCCCCTGCTTGTGAGGCAGGCGATCTAACCACCCGCTCTTCGCGGCGGTTACAATCGTCTGATTTGTCGCGGATGTTAGCGCGCTGGCAGTATAGTGGCTGCGACAGGGCGGGTCAAAAGTTCGTCGCCCTCCCCGATGACACAAGCTATGAACTTCCAACCACTTCTGGGCTTTCGCATTACCTGCCGTGGGCGCGTAATTTAATTTCGGTGTTCCTCGGATTTCTTGAACAGAAATGTTCATGCTCAATGCATTCGGAATCCGCAATGAAGTTATAACGAACGTCTCACATCAATAGTTTCCGCTTTATAATGGCGCGGGATTTTACCAACATGCCTGTACTCACGCGCGCGCTCTCTCTTCTGTTCGTCCTCTCTATGACACTTTCGCTGCGGGCGCTTATATCTGACCCTGAGGTGCTGGTGGAAGGAACAGTGACAAACAAACTCAGCAGCACGCCTGTAAAGGGAGCACACGTGATCTATACCAGAATCGCGTCTGGCAGTGATCCGGCTGCTTCGCCCATCAGTCGTGACACGGATATTCAAGGTCATTTTCATCTTGAACTCAAGCCCGGTTCGTATCGTCTATGGGTGGAGAGGGAAGGGTTTGCCCGCCAGAGTTATGGCTCATCTGTTCCGGAAGGTACGGGAACTATACTGACTGTTTCATCAGGCCAGGAACTTCACGATCTCGCGTTTCGAATCACTCCTTTGGGCGCGCTTTCTGGCCGCGTGTTCGATCAAGACGGCGACCCGTTACAGGGGGTCGGAATTCAGGTCTTACGAGTAAGTTATTCGAGTGGCATTCGGCAACTTTTTCCCGTGGCCGGCGCCAGTTCTAACGATCGGGGAGAATATCGTTGTTACGATCTCCCTGCCGATCGTTACTTTGTACTTGCCATTCCTAAAGGTTCACCGTTATCTCGTCCTGTGGAAGCGGGTGCGCTCGTCCCTGAAATTCAGGACGCTTATGTGCCTCTTTATTATCCCGGTGTGGTTGAGATTGAATCCGCATCCGCGGTTCCTGTGCCTGAGGGCGGTGACGTTCAGCAGATTGATTTTCGCTTGCAAAGCGTTCGTGCTTCCACATTGCGGGGGCGCGTTTCGGGTCCTACGAAGTTTGACTCAAACCAGGTTCAGGTAGTCCTTGCGCACAATGATCACGGCTTCGCTTCTTACATTGACCGGTCGACGGCTGTAATGGATCCGGCCACGGGAAAGTTTGAAATCAGACGTGTTGCTCCAGGATCGTATGTTTTGGTGGCTTCGCAGTTAGGCAACGGCCAGGTATTCTCCACCAGAGTGCCCGTTGAGATCACGTCAGGCGTTCCTCCAGAAGAGGTGCCGATCCACATGTCGCCAGCGGTAGAGGCACACGGAACAGTATTGATGGATGACGGCTCGCCGCTTCCCAATAATCTTGTGGTGCGATTGTTGCCGGTGGAAGGACTATTGCCCGGCCCTCCGCCAGCTGCCCCGGTTAATTCAGACGGAACCATTCGCCTTTCCGGAGTACTGCCGGGAATCTGGATGCTCTCAGTGGAACATTTACCGGAAAACGTCTGGATCAAGAATTTTAGCTTCGGTGACATACGCTCGATTGGCGGCCAGTTGAACCTGCCGGCGGGCGCGCGAGGCCCCTTGCGTGTTGTCTTGGCCGCAAATGGCGGCCAGGTTTCCGGCATCGTGGCAGACGAGGACCAACCGCGGCAAGCGACTGTGGTTCTTGTTCCCACGGAGGCAGAGCTGCGGCTTTCTCCACACGCATATCGTTTTACTACCACTGATAGCCGTGGCGCTTTCATCTTCAAAGGAGTTCCACCGGGCAGCTATCGATTGTTTGCTTTCGAGAGTATTGCTCCCTTTGCCTGGATGGATCCCGGGGTTCTGAACGGTGTAGAGGATCTGGGTCAGGAGCTTGTAGTAAACGCGAGCGAACGATTGACACGCCAACTAAAGCCAATCTCCTATGAGGCTGTGCTTCCATCGCGTTGAATGCCCGGATCACATGTCCCTCTCGGAGTTCCATTTTGAAACTACTGGGGCGTTTATTTAGAAGATTTTCACTTTTCGCAATCCAGGAGAAGAATGCCGGCAGAGAGACGTTTCTAATGAGGGCTAACCTTAAGGAGACTGACCTCTATGAAAAATACGTTGTCCCGTATGTTGACAAGATCGTTTGTGTTAAAGAGTTTTGTAGTGCTGTCGATATTGGCCGTTTCTGTATTCGCCTCGGCGCAAACGGCTGGGTACGACCTGTTGCAGACCGGATCGGGTGCTTCCATCGATCTTAGCTCCGTCAATTTGGGCAACGTGCCTCTCAATGGCGTGCCGGTTCAGAGTTCTCTTGGCAACACAGACACGATCATGCATCGCACACAGGATGTACCTTCTGGCGGTGGAACGGTACCCCTGGAAGTAACCGCATTATTTATGAAGAGCGCATCCAGCGTCACGTTTAATGGCCAACAGGTAGATGTCTATGTGACCATTAACAATTCCGGCGGAAAGATTGCCACCAGCGTACTGCCGCAGCCCGACTCCCTTTCCGGATCTACTGGGACCATGACGGTCCGCACGGACGGAACGTTTGATGCCAGCTTCAACGTAAATGCGGATGTGATTTTTGTGAAGGCCGGCACCAGCGTTACAAATTCAGCGAATTACGTCGGTCACCAGCCAGCCAGCACAATTTCCCTGAGTTCCACGAACTCCACTTACACAACAACGCCGCCTGCGGGATATCCATCGTCCTCAACATTTCCGTCGGGGGGTATATATCCTCGACCGGTACATAATGGGCCGCATCCGGTGGTCCCGAGCAAATGCAGCTCTGGAGTGCAAGCTACTAGCCCTACTACTACATCAGCAAAGACGAAGCAGCCCACCGGCTCAGCGACGGCTATAGCTACTTGCATCTCTGCGCAGTAAGAGTAGAGATCAAGGAAGTAGAACACCTGTACGGGCGGCGCGCTTCTTGCATTAAGCAAGCGCGCCGCTCCCGCCGAACACGGCGGCCTCTCTGGCCGCGATGTAATCTTCCCGTTTTGGGACAAAATCACAAAAAATTTTCTGACTGTCTCGATTGGCTATTGCTAATGCAATTCTCAAGTCGTAATGTGGATTTCTCTAATCCTGGGGCTGATAGAGCGGCTTCGGGAGGAGAAACTTTGATCAGCTCGCGTTGCAGCCGGCAGCAGGTCAATATTTCCGTTCGCCTGCTTGCACTTTCAAAGACTGCGTCTTTTCTCACCGCAAAGAAGGGTCCAGGTCACACATCCCTGTAAGTGACGGGGCGAAGCTTCATCCTCCTTTAGTCAATCAATACAATCGTGGGTACCCTCCCTCCATTTGACTCATTTCTGCCTCAATGGTTTGTGCTGTTCGTCCGCACAAATCAGGAAAAGACCACAGCCTCCCGGCTCGATCATCTACAGATAAAACATTTTCTTCCATGCTTTCGGTCGCTTCGGCAGTGGAAGGACCGCCGGGTTACGCTTGATGTGCCCTTATTTCCCGGCTACGTCTTTGTCCATCTGCCGCATGCGGAACGCATGCGCGTGCTCACACTGCCGAATGTGCTCTATTTTGTTGGTTCAGGCAGTTCTCCCGCGGTCCTCAGTGATGAAGAAATTGCGTGGATTGGGCGCGGGTTGAAGTCCGGCAATGCAGTGCCGCATGAATGTCTGAATGAGGGACAGCGGGTTGTGATTACCGCTGGCGCTCTTGCGGGACTCAAGGGAATTCTGGTTCGCAGGGTGAACAACACTCGCGTTGTAGTTTCGCTCGATTCCATCGGGCGAGCGTTTGCAGTTGAAGTCGATCTCGAGTCAGTGCGCGCACTCAACAGCAAACCCTTGGTTATCGATGGACCACTGCCGCAAAAGTTTCCTGCCCAGATGTCAGAGGATGAACCAATCGATCTTCCACGCATTTCATCCGGTACTCGGCGTTAGCAATGTTGCCGATTCTAAACAAATTGTTAAGCATCGACCGGCGTGAAGTTACAGTGGCGCGTCGCGGTTTTTCCGCTGTAAAACCCGAGGTTCGTGGCCGCCTGGAGCATGTGGGTACGATTTTTCTTGTGGGATATCACGCGGCCCTGCAAGAAGACAGATTGGAAGAACTCACTGAAAAGCTCGAACGAGTCGAACTGGACTATCGAGGTTTTGCTTATGAAGGTGCGGCCATGGCGCTGGCGCTTCGCGACGCCATAGTCCCCGGTTCGAACCTTCTTGCGAAATTCATGGAAGGCCCAGGCAAAAGACACATCTATATGCTTCATGTAGGGGCCGGATGGGCTTACGCCAGGGTGCCATGGCTGCGATGGCGCATTGAGACCGTAGTTCGCAAGTTCGATCCAGTACTCCGCTGCCTGGTGCTGGATGGCTACGGATTTCACCAGGGGTACTTCCATTTCAAAGAACCTGTAACCACTGCGGTCAAG
>Ga0070734_10000866_pt1 | contig 51873 bp, 43 predicted proteins | sample Coa_R1_8_FD_66444 | JGI IMG/M metagenome (GOLD analysis project Ga0070734, IMG submission 66444) | Surface soil microbial communities from Centralia Pennsylvania, which are recovering from an underground coalmine fire - Coalmine... | ecosystem: Environmental > Terrestrial > Soil > Unclassified ...
ATCGTCGGTGAGAATCGCAGGAGTAATCAAAAAACCCAGCGTGCCTGATTGAAAACAAGTGAACTGATACCAGAAAGGATTAAGTGCCTGATATCCTACACCATCATTACAGAATGTTTGTACCGTACCATTATTACAGGCCGGAACGGTAGTTTGAGTAAAGGTATCCGTGCCACAAACCGGAAAAGCAGTAGCAGGTGTTTGCCCAATGGTAGAGCATTGCGCCTTCACACTTACTGAAATAAGAAATAGAATTCCGGATATGAGTACAGTTTTCAAAATCAGTTTCTGTTAAAGTAAGACGGATAGTTTAACGGTTTCGTTGCAAGCTGAACAAAAATTCTTCAGCTCAAAAAGAGATAAGATATAAACGAAACGCAATTAAATCTATTTTATTAGTAAATCATATTTCATTATGTCCCAAATAAGTTAAGCCATGCAAATCCCGCATCGACTTGCTGCTGAATATTCCATTTCTTTTCTCGCATTTTGTTGGTTTTTACCCTATTTTTGCCGTCCTTGAAATTTTAATAAGAACTACAGCTAATATGGAAAAATTGATTTATCTCGTTCCTGTCATGGGGGTCATCGGTCTCCTCTACACTTTTGTGAAATTTTCGTGGGTTTCCAAACAAGATGCCGGCAATGACCGCATGCAGGAAATCAGCAGATACATTGCTGAAGGAGCAATGGCTTTCTTAAAAGCAGAATGGAAAATTCTTAGCTATTTCGTTATTATCGCTGCATTGTTGCTTGGCCTGATGGGCTGGAGCAATCCCCATTCAAGCTGGGTGATTGCACTTGCGTTTGTAATTGGCGCTGTGCTCAGTGCAACTGCGGGATACATAGGAATGCGTAGTGCCACAAAAGCAAATGTGCGCACTGCTCAGGCAGCTCGCACAAGCCTGAGCAAAGCATTAGCTGTTTCATTTACCGGAGGCTCAGTAATGGGTCTTGGTGTTGCAGGTCTTGCTGTTCTCGGTCTTGGTGGATTGTTTATTATCCTCAAACAAATATTTGCGCCAGATGCTGCAGTGAACTCAGAAGAAATGCTTAGAACGATTGAAGTACTTACTGGTTTTTCTCTGGGTGCTGAATCAATCGCTTTGTTTGCTCGTGTTGGTGGTGGAATTTATACAAAAGCTGCTGACGTTGGCGCAGACTTAGTTGGTAAAGTTGAAGCAGGCATTCCTGAAGATGACCCTCGAAATCCGGCTACCATTGCAGATAATGTAGGTGATAATGTAGGCGATGTTGCAGGTATGGGCGCAGACCTTTTCGGTTCTTATGTGGCTACGGTTTTAGCAACAATGGTTCTTGGGCAAGAAACTATATCAACAGATAATTTTGGTGGCATGGCTCCTATCTTATTGCCAATGATGATTGCAGGCGTAGGAATTTTATTTTCAATCATCGGAACTTTCTTCGTTCGTGTGAGTGATTCTGCAGGGATTAGTACTGACAATGTTCAGAAAGCATTGAACATGGGCAACTGGGGCTCCATAGTTTTAACAGCAATCGCATGTGTTGGATTAGTATCATACATTTTACCCGACACGATGGTTTTGCGTGGCCATGAATTTACAAAATGGGGCGTCCTTGGTGCTATAGCTGTGGGTCTTGTGGTAGGAACATTAATGAGCATTATCACGGAATATTATACAGCTATGGGTAAGCGCCCTGTGCTCACCATCATCCGTCAATCAGGAACCGGGCATGCAACAAATGTCATCGGTGGTTTAGCAATGGGAATGGAATCCACTTGCTTACCGATACTTGTTCTTGCAGGTGGCATTTGGGGTTCTTATGCTTGTGCCGGATTATATGGCGTTGCTATTGCCGCAGCAGGCATGATGGCAACAACTGCTATGCAATTAGCCATTGATGCATTCGGCCCGATTGCAGATAATGCCGGTGGCATTGCAGAAATGAGCGAGCTCCCAAAAGATGTTCGTGAAAAAACAGACGTGCTTGATGCTGTAGGTAACACAACTGCAGCAACAGGGAAAGGTTTTGCCATTGCATCTGCTGCATTAACAGCGCTTGCATTATTCGCAGCGTTCGTCGGAGTTGCCGGAATTAATGGCATTGATATTTATAAAGCAAAAGTATTAGCAAGCCTTTTTGTTGGCGCAATGATTCCATTTATATTTTCATCTCTCGCTATCCGTGCCGTTGGCGAAGCTGCAATGGCGATGGTGGAAGAAGTGAGAAGGCAATTTCGCACTATCCCCGGCATCATGGAAGGAACAGGGAAACCTGAATATGATAAATGCGTTGCTATTTCTACTGAGGCTTCTATCAAAAAAATGGTTTTGCCGGGAGCTATTGCCATTTTAGCTCCGTTAATTATGGGATTTATTCTCGGGCCAGAAGCGCTTGGTGGATTTTTGGCTGGTGCAACTGTTAGCGGTGTATTAATGGGAATGTTCCAGAACAATGCAGGTGGCGCATGGGATAACGCAAAAAAATCTTTTGAAAAAGGTGTTGAAATAAATGGCCAGATGTATTATAAAAAATCTGAGCCGCATAAAGCATCTGTAACAGGTGATACGGTAGGCGATCCTTTTAAAGACACGTCAGGACCATCAATGAATATCCTTATTAAATTGATGTCGATTGTTTCATTGGTGATTGCTCCTACGTTGGCAACATTGCATCACACAAAATCTGAAGCTGTTACCGGAACAAAGAAAATTGAAATGAAAATTTCTCAGGTGAAAGAATCAGGCGATGCGACAGTGAGCATGACACTTGATGACAAATCTTTTGATGAAGGATTGCAAGGTCTTGTTGAAGAACTAAAAAAAGAAAAGTTTTCTGAAAATAGCAAGCTTTCTGTCGAGCTGAAAGACGGGAATCTACTCATTAATGGAAAGCCACAGTCTGCTGAAGAATTAAAAAAATTAGAGCCATTTCTAAAAGATAAAAAGAAAATTAATTTTTCTATCAATGTTGACGAAAAGTAATTATTTTCGCAACGCACTTAATCAGATTCAAAAAACCAAAAGCCCGGCTGTTTCTACAGCGGGGCTTTATTATTTAGGTAAATTACGAATTCATTATTCAATTGTTCTTGAATCTTCTCCCTGTAATTAATGAATTAATAAGAGAATCATTTTTATAATAATTATTTCCAATTACAATAAGCCATCCGCTATATTTTGTATTTAATGCTGTTATTTTTATTTTACTTTCTTTTTTATAAATAAAAATATCTACAAACCCAGTTTGTATATTAGGTCTATCAGGGACAAATTCAGTATCTAATTTTAAAATCTCCTGAATATTATTTAATGTTGATGAATCTAAGATTTTTATAGTTTGATTAGAATCATTTGCAAGTGCTTCATATAACTCAATCTTATCAATTTACCTTTATCGTTGATATTATTTACAATTTTCCGAGTATAAAAAAAATCGGAAATATTAGCAACAATAATTACTACAATTATAATAGCAACTGCACTAATTGCAAAGATTGTAGGTTTATTCATTTCATAATATTTGTTGACCTAATGTTAATCGGTCTAACCAAAATAAAAGTAAGTAGTTCTTTTCTCAATTGTTTTTGAATGTAATGATTCAACCCCTATATACTTATTACCTAGTCTCCATAGAACTTAGGCTTTATTTTAGAATATTTGTAAATTTGAATTCAAGCAACGAGCTAAAAATTCAGGCAACTCTGAACTATTAACTCAGAACTTCAAATTTCTTTCATGCCTGCTGCCATATTATATTATGCTATTCCGGGTTTTGTCATTTTGCTTTCTATAGAAGCATGGTTCACTCACAAAGAAAATAAATATCCTTACGAAACAAAAGATACATTCACCAGTTTGGGCCTTGGCATCGGCAACGTGCTTGTCGGCTTTGTGACGAAAGCGATGATCTGGGGATTGTTCACGCTCATTTATAAATTCAGAATCTTTACGCTTGATTACAGCACCTGGTGGTTCTGGGTTTTGCTTTTTCTCGCCGATGATTTTTCTTATTACTGGTTTCATCGCGTCAGCCATCACGTGAATTATTTTTGGGCGAGCCATGTCGTTCATCATTCATCGCAACATTATAATCTCGCTGCAGCATTGCGGCAAACATGGACAGGCAATGCAACAGGCGCATTTCTGTTTTGGGCATGGATGCCATTCGTTGGCTTTGATCCAATCTGGGTTTTGTTCATGCAGCAAATCAGTTTGATCTATCAATTCTGGATCCACACAGAAACCATCAACAAAATGCCAAAATGGTTTGAAGCAATTTTCAATACGCCTTCTCATCATCGTGTGCATCATGGAAGCGATTTAAAATATCTCGATAAAAACCATGCAGGCATTTTAATTATCTGGGACATGATGTTCGGCACATTTAAAAATGAAGAAGAACGCCCGCGTTATGGTTTAACCAGAAATATTGAATCTTTTAATCCCGCAGTCGTTGCTTTCAAAACATGGAGTGATCTTTTTAAAAAAGCTTTTTCCTCAGGTTCTGTCAAAAAAGGCATCAATTATTTTTTACAGCCTCCCGGCTGGAGCCACGATGGCAGCACAAAAACTACCCGCCAGATGCTTGAAGAATACAATGCTGCACATCCCGATAAGCCGCTTTAATAACCGCTCAAAAAAATTTTTAATTCTCTTTAACTTTTTATTACGAAATTTATCGTAAATTGTTTTGCAAATACAAAACCCATGTCAATTACCAGGTATATTAAGCCCACTGAAAGCGAGCTGGAAATCCTTCAGGTGCTTTGGGAAAGAGAAACAGCCAGCGTTCGCGATGTTCATGAAGAACTCGCAAAAATGAAAGATGTCGGTTACACCACCACGTTAAAACTGATGCAGATCATGCACGAAAAAGGTTTGGTGAAACGCGATGATTCTATCAAAACGCATATTTATCAGGCAGCGGTGAGCAAAGAAAAAACACAAAAGCATTTGCTTGGTAAAATGATTGACACTTTATTCGGCGGCTCGTCAACAGAGCTGGTGATGCAGGCTTTGGGAAACCACAAAGCGTCTCCTGAAGAACTGAATGAAATCCAGCATTTGCTGGACAACCTGAAAAAACAATAAGCATGCATTTGCTGGACCAATCTACTTTGCTTAACGTGCTCGGCTGGATGCTCTTCAACAGCTTGTGGCAAATGGCTTTTTTGTGGCTTGTCTATATCATAGTCACTGGCGGCGGAAAAAATTTTTCTGCCAATGCCAGGCATTCATTTGCACTATTCTTATTGGGAACAGGCACAGCATGGTTCATCTTTTCATTAATCGCAAATTGTTTCAACGGTAATTTTTCGCAGGAAAGTCTTGTAAGCTTCAATATCATTTCCAACAGCAGATTATCATTTCTTGTTTCATGCAAACAGTTCATCAATTTCTTATTGCCTTATTGTTCTTTTGCATACCTGATTGCTATTGTAGTTTTAGTCATAAAATATAGCAGGTATTATATTTCATCACAGCACCTTAAACAAAATGGCTTGCAAAAAGCTCCTATTGATTTAAGGATTTTCACAGAAGATATTGCAGCAAGAATCGGCATTCATAAAAAAGTGAAGCTCTGGCTTTCATCAGCTATCAAAAGCCCGATGACGATTGGTTTTTTTAAGCCGGTTATATTAATCCCGCTCGCCACCATCAATCATCTGAACACACAGCAAATCGAAGCTGTTCTTTTGCACGAGCTGGCTCATATCAAAAGAAATGATTACCTCGTGAATTTGTTGATTTCAGTAACGGAAGTTATTTTCTTCTTCAATCCATTTGCATTGCTGCTGATTCATTCTATTAAAAAAGAAAGAGAAAATAGTTGCGATGATCTGGTGATGCAATTCCGTTATGATTCCTGCACGTATGCATCAGCGTTACTGTCACTTGAAACAGCGAGGAACAATCATCCACAATTGGCAATGGCTGCTGTTGGGAAAAGCAATAAAATGCTTCTGCAAAGAATCATGAGAATCACCGGGCATGAAAATGTTTCCAGAGATAATAAACCGAGGTTGGTGCTTTTTGTTCTGATTGCAATCACAGCAGCATTCACAATCATGATTAAACCACAAGAAGTAGTTACCAATTTTATCGAGAAAATTTATACAAACTCCACTGCAAAGCCTGTTGAAGTTCAATTGGTGAGCTATAAGACAGAAAACAATTCTTATAAGAATAGTCTGAAAAAGCCGGCTAAAAAGAAAAGCAAACCTGTTAAAGAAAATATAGAGCAGGACAAAGATATGGCTTACGAAAATGTTGATTTTGTGAGCACGAACGAAGAGGTAAACGATCCTGATAATAACGAAGTATTAAATGCATCATCTGTTTCTCCCCAATCTAAAGATTATTCTTTAGCCCAGGGAGATGCTTCAGCAACAGTCGCCCCACAGGCATATAGTTCATCCCAAAATGCTCCTTATGTGCCAAGCACCAGTTTTTCTTATAATGAAGTAGAGGATAATAGCATCCCTAAACATTCCATTGCACAGATAAGCAAAGAAGCTGTTGATGCAAGTCAGGCATTGCAAAAAGTTTTAAAGACGATGAATGGAGCAAGCCTGAAAAAAATAGCCAGAAAGACTTATATCACCAGAAAAGATATTACTTCGAATATTGAAAAACTGCAGTGCGAACTTCAAAAATGTGCTGAGCAGTTGAACTCAGATAAAATTAAAAAAGACATTGACCAAGCACTTAGCAAAACTGATGAATTCAGATTGGAAAAGGATCTTGAATTGCAGGTGCAAACATTACAATCTCTCAACAACGCAAGCTCTGCAAAAGCAAAAAGGCTTTCTCAGGACATCCTAAAGCAACAAATAAAACTACAACAAGCTGATTTGAAAAAGCAGCAAGACCTCATCAAGAAGCTGGAAGAGCTCAACAAAAAACTGAAGATAGTTTATATCTAAACTAAGCCATATTTCGTCCACACGGTTATGTATATTACTGCACAGTTATTAAAAATGGCATTCAATTAAGGTCCTAAAATAATTTTCATTAAGATTTTTCGTTATTTGCATTCATTAACCAAAAACTTTTTTATGAAAAGAATTGTTCTGGTATTATTCATTTCTGCGATTGCGATTTTTATTTTTTCGTGCAAAAAAAGCGGCAGTTCACCGAGCTATCATATCACAGCAACTGTTGGAGGCACAAATAAAACATTCAATGTTTCGGCTTTTGCAATTGATACTAATTATGGTGGCGGCGCATACGAAATTGAACTGCTTGGCGCTACAAGCGCATCTGCCTCAACAGGTTTTTTTTCACTAGATATCGCGAATGTATATCCTGCAAATAAAACTCTTGTTGCCGGCAATTATTCCGATACCTCATCTGATTTTACGTTATCAGCTGATTATTACAGTGATTATCCCAACGGCACTGATTATAGCGCAGGCAATGGTGTGGCATCTTATGCTGCAAGCATACCCGCAACCATTACCAATCATTTTAAAGTTACTATTACAGGAATCAGTAGTACTGAAATCAAGGGCACTTTTAGCGGCGATTTTTTTCCTGATGGAGACCCGACTCAAACACCTGTAACCATTATCAATGGCAGCTTTGATGTGCCAATAAAAAAACAATAATTTCTATAAAGAAAAAAGGCTGCCAGAAATATCTGGCAGCCTTTTTTCTTTATACTTAAAAATTTTAGTACCCCCATTCCTTCATCATTTCCAAATCCAGTTTTACAGCTTCAAGTGGGGTTATTGTCTGATAAGATTCCTGTTCGATGATGTAGTGTGTGGTTCCTCCCTTTTGTCCGGCTGCATCAAGAACAGGCTTCACTCCAAGCACGCCTTTTCCTAACACAGTGCTTTCATAACCGCCTTCCATTTCTCCTTTGTTATCAGGCGATTTGATTTCATCTTTCACGTGCATCAGTTCAAACCTGCCGGGATATTTGTTGATGAGCTCAATTGCTCTTCCTCCTACCCCATACATATTTCCAATATCTAATTGTTGAGCAACTAATGAAGGATCTGTATGCTGCATAATAATATCATAAATCTTTTGATTGTTCACCATAGCGCTGAATTCAAAATCATGATTGTGGTAACCGAATTTCATTCCTGACTTTTTGCAAAGCTCACCGCTTTTGTTGAACACATCCATCCATCTCAACAATCCATCATAATCTTTGCGCAGGCTTTCATCAAGCCATGGGCTAATCACAAATTGCTGCCCGACAGTTGCGGCATCTTCAACAGTATATTTCCATGAATCCGTGAAATCTTTTTTAGAAGCATCCCAATGTTTTCCATTCATCACAGTGTGACCGCTTGGCATTTTCAACCCGAGGTCATCTAAAACTTTTTTGAATTCAGCAGCATTGTATCCATAAAATTTTCGGTTCACATAATTTGCATGCTCCACATATTTGTAACCAAATGAAGCAAGCTTCTGCAATGTTTCTTTTGGCGCTTTCTTCATGTCTTCTCTCACGCTGTACAATTGAAGACCGGTTATTTTAAAAGCTTTCGGACTTGCAAAAATTTTATTTGAAAGTAATGCAGTACCTGCAATTGCTAATGAGCTTTTCTTAATGAAATTTCTTCTGGATGTTTGCATGTTGTGGGATTGAATAAGCAATTTAATTTTTATGTGATTAAAAGAATCAATGAGGTTGAATTTATTTTCGGGAATGAAAGTATCAGGTAAAAAAATATAATAAAAGCTATACATATTTTCTATGCAAGATTTAATCTGATTATGGCAACTACATAAGTTTGCAAAGCCTGATCAATAAAACAATTTATCATCAATAAATTCAGAACCGCAACTAAATCTTATTACAAAAAATGATTTAAAACGAATTGAGGTTAAGACTCTTGTGCAATTTTAATGGTAAATGGTGGTTGTTTATTATCTTAGCCGACAGAAAACAGCAAAACCCCTGTTTGTAAGAATTTATTATGGCAGAAGTCCATTCAATAAAATCTAAGACGATGAAACAAGACGACGATTTTGAAGCCAATCTGGCTGGTGATGAAGGAACAACTGAGGAGAGCAAAGCAAGTTGGTTCAAGCGCATCAAAAAAGGAATTTTAACCAGCACCGCAGAAAAAAAAGAAACACCGGAAGGTTTATGGACTAAATGCCCGAGCTGTAATTATATATGCACTGTCACAGAGCTTCGTGAAAATTTGTTTGTTTGCCCTAAATGTAATCATCATCACCGTATCGGCAGCGCAGAATATTTCGAAATTCTTTTTAACGACAACCACTACGAAGTTTTTTTTGAGAACATACGCTCGAAAGATTTTTTACATTTCACCGATTTGAAATCCTATGAAAAAAGATTGGAAGAAACCTGGGCAAAAACTGATATCACGGATTCTATCAGGATTGCTGCCGGCGATTTGAAAGAACATCATATTGTTGTAGGATGCATGGATTTTGAATTTATCGGCGGCTCGCTTGGCAGTGTGATGGGCGAAAGAATTTCAAGAGCAGTTGATTATTGCCTGCAGCACAAATGCGGATTGCTGATCATTTGCAAATCAGGTGGCGCAAGAATGATGGAAAGCGCTTTCTCATTAATGCAGCTTGCAAAAGTTTCAGGGAAACTATCACAAATGACAGATGCAAAACTCCCTTATATTTCTTTATTAACAGATCCTTCTTTTGGCGGCATCTCTGCTTCATTTGGCATGTTGGGCGATCTGAACATTGCTGAGCCTGGCGCCCTGATTGGTTTCGCAGGCCCACGCGTGATCAAAGAAACCATCAAGAGAGATTTGCCTGAAGGATTTCAACGAAGCGAATTTCTATTAGAACATGGCTTTCTCGATTTCATTGTGAACAGAAAAGAACTCAAAGAAAAAATTGCAACTTTGCTCACACTTTTTAAAAGCTAAAACAATCTTAAAAATCAGGTTCGTATAAATTGCATAGCATTATCTGTGCTGTCTGTGCAATTTGTGACAAAATGTTATTATGGCTGAAATCAAAAACCGTTCTGCATATCATGAATATTTCATCGAAGACAAATACGATGCAGGGATGGTTTTGGCAGGAACAGAAGTAAAATCCATCCGTGAAGGCAAGGTGAGCTTTGTTGATAGCTTTTGTTTTTTTATCAAAGGCGAATTGTGGGTAAAGAACATGCACATTGCCGAATACAGATTCGGCACTACCAATAATCATCTCGCCGTTCATGACAGAAAATTATTATTGACAAAAAGAGAATTGCGCAAGCTTGAAAATAAGATGAAAGAAAAAGGTTATTCGATCATTCCCTTGCGGATTTTTTTTAATGAGAAAGGATTAGCAAAAATGGAGATCGGTCTTGGCAAAGGCAAAAAACATTTTGACAAAAGAGAGACGATCAAAAAACGGGATGTAGAAAAAGAAATCAAGCGCTATCTGAAATAATATTTTATACTAATTCATAAAAATTTCTTCGCTCAGAAGATGATTTGTTTTTATTAATTCTGCGTACATTCGGATTACTGAAAGCCGAAACTATGAGCTCCTTTGCTGAACGATTGAAAAATATACAATTAGTGCGCAAGCTGGTTTACGTGCTGGTCGGCTCTATCACTTATCCTGGTTTGGTATGGTTCAATCGGCTGAAAATATCAGGTACAGAGCACGTGAAAAACCTTCCAAAAAACAATGTGCTTTTTGTAAGTAATCATCAAACTTATTTTGCTGACGTAATCACCTTCCTTCATATTTTTTGCGCGGTTAAATGGGGAAAAAAAGATAAACTTGGAATTCCTTACTATCTCCTGAATCCTTTCAGTAATGTGTATTTTGTATCTGCTGCAGAAACGATGAAAGCAAACTGGATGGCAAAACTTTTCGCACTGGCCGGCGCACTAACGGTGAGGCGTACCTGGAATAAAGACAGCAAAGAAACAAGGCAAGGTCTTGATGCATCTGACACACGAAAAATTATCAGCTCATTAAAGACAAGCTGGATCATCACTTTTCCGCAGGGAACTACAAAACCATTTGCACCAGGCAGAAAAGGAACTGCTTTAATAATCAAACAAACAAAACCGATTGTAGTGCCTGTTGTGATTGATGGATTCTGGCGGGCATTTAATAAAAAAGGAATCAGATTAAAAAAATTTGGCACTCAGTTATCGGTCACTTTCAAAGCTCCGATGCAAATTGATTATGAACAGCCAACAGAAACCATCTTAGCCCAGGTGATGGATGCAATTGAACAAAGCAAAGAGTTTATGACGAAAGGAACACTTCATTGGCAGGAAGCAGAAGCCTGATAAAATTTTCTGTTTTGAGATTTTGAAATAAAAATCACACCAAAAAATCTCAACATCATACAATCTCGAACGCAGCATAAAAAATCAATTCTTAACAAATAGCGCTTTCAATTCATCCGCATCTTCCGGTTTCATTTTCCCGCCAAGTATTAATCGCAATTGCCTTCTGCGCAAAGCGCCATCAAAAATTCTTTTTTCTTCTTCCGTTTCTGTAACCAGTTGAGGAACTGAACGTGGATTGCCATTAGGATCAAGTGCCACAAATGTGTAATATGCCTCGTTGCTTTTGTATTTATATTGCTGCAAATGATCTTCGCCCCAGACTTTTATATAAACTTCCATGGATGTGTTGAACGCCCTGCTCACTTCTGCTTCAATATGCACTACATTTCCAAGCCTGATAGGGTTTTCAAAAGAAATATTATCAACGGAAGCGGTAACTGTTGGCGCATTGCAATGTTTGCCGGCAGCAAGTGCAGCAGCAATATCCATCCAGTACATTAATCTCCCACCCATTAAATTTCCATGAACATTTGTGTCGTTTGGCAAAACCAGTTCAGTCATGATAACATGCGAATCCTTTGGCGTTTTCGGCTTTACAGTCATTTCAAAAATTTGGGCAAAGATAATAGCAAAGAAGGATGAAATGTAACGGATATACATTCGTTCTTTAATTGATTATAGCAACAAATTATTTTCAAAAAACTCATAGCTTGCAATGGTAAATTTTATATATGAACAATCAGCTTATTGATCTCAGCCACACGATTGAGAATGGGCTCGTCACATATAGAGGCTTGCCTGCTCCTGTTATATGCGATTTTTTATCCAGAGAAGATTCAAAAAAAGTTTATGAAGATGCGACCTTTCAGATCGGCAAGATTGAAATGGTGAGCAATACGGGAACTTATATTGACTGCCCTTTTCACCGATATGAAAATGGCAACGATCTTTCACAAACGCCCCTCGAAAATTTTGCAGAGCTCGATGCCATTGTGATTGCTTCTCACCATACTGAAAGACTTGCAAACGATTCATCTCTTCTTCACAATTATGATCTGAAAGGCAAAGCTGTTTTATTTCATACAGGCTGGGCAGAATATTGGAACACTGAAAAATATTACAACAATCATCCATTCCTCACTGAAGATTCAGCACAATATCTTAAAGAACAAAAAGTGAAATTGGTTGGCATCGACTCGCACAATATTGATGATTCAAGAGGAAAGAAACGCCCTGTACATACTATACTGCTTGGCGATAGCATTTTGATCGTTGAACATCTCTGCAATCTCGAAAGCCTTCCTCACAAAGGATTTCGCTTCAGCGCCGTGCCTCCTAAATTTAAAGGCGTTGGCACTTTTCCGGTGAGAGCCATGGCAAGAATTATTGCATGATAAAACGATGTTGATTTTTTGGGTTCATCGAAAAATCAATATCAAAAACCTTAGATTTACTAAAAAATAAATTGATATGGCAGTGCCGATAATGTCTGAATTATTTGCAAATGGCGAATCCCCGGAAATTTTATTTTGGGTAGGCTGTGCCGGAAGCTTTGACCAGCGTGCACAAAAAATCACAAAAGCATTTGCGATGATTCTTGATAAAGCAAATATCAAATATGCCATTCTTGGGAAAGAAGAAATGTGCACAGGCGATCCTGCAAGAAGAGCTGGCAATGAATTCATGTTCCAGATGATGGCTTATCAGAATATTCAAATTCTCAATAATTATTCAGTAAAAAAAATTGTTACAGCTTGTCCGCATTGCTTCAACATATTGAAGAATGAATATCCTGAATTAGGCGGCAATTATGAAGTAATTCATCACACTGTTTTTTTGCAGCAATTGATTGATGATGGAAAAATAAAATTGAAAGAAGGTGGTGCATTCAAAGGAAAGCGAATTACATATCATGATAGCTGTTATCTCGGCAGAGCAAATAATATTTATGAAGCTCCACGAAAAGTGCTGGAAGCATTAGACACAGAATTGGTGGAGATGAAACGCTGCAAGAGCAATGGTTTATGTTGCGGTGCAGGTGGCGCTCAAATGTTCAAAGAAGAAGAAAAAGGAACTACGAGAATTAATTTTGAAAGAAGCGCTGAAGCAATTTCTACCGGCGCAAATATCATAGCAGCAGCATGCCCGTTCTGCAACACCATGATGACCGATGGCGTGAAGAACAAAGAAAAAGAAGACGAAGTGAAAGTGATGGATGTGGCAGAGTTGATTGCAGCTTCAATTTAGAACTATGATTTAGTTCAAGACAATAAAAATCACAGCCCATTATTAAATCAATCCAATCATAGTTAACTTTGCTCTATGAATTTCAAGTATAAAGAATTGCTCCCTTCAGATTTTGCTCCCGATTCCAGAGTTTGGATTTATCAGAGCAACAGAATCTTTTCGGTTTCAGAAGCTTTGCAGATAGAAGATCTGCTGAATGAATTTGCGACAAGCTGGAAGTCTCACGGAACTCCGGTGAAAGGCCATGCTAATTTATTTTTCGGGCAGTTTATTGTGCTGATGGCTGACGAATCTGCAACCGGAGTGAGTGGATGCAGTACTGATAGTTCTGTGAGGTTAATCAAACAAATTGAACAGCTATTCAATGTGAATATGTTTGACAGGTTGTTACTGGCATTTGTAGTAAAAGAAAAAGTGCAGATGCTTCCACTGTCGCAGCTTAATTATGCTACAGAAAATAGTTTTATTAATGAAGAAACTATTTATTTCAATAATACAGTACTGACAAAAGAAGAACTTGAAAATAACTGGATGATACCCATTAGCAAAAGCTGGCTTGCAAAGAAATTGACGCCTGTAAGCAAATAAATTCTTCTTCACTGAAATAAAATATCAGAAAAGCTGATTAATATTGTACAGACAAGCGGCAGTAGCTCAGTTGGTAGAGCATCAGCTTCCCAAGCTGAGGGTCGAGAGTTCGAGCCTCTTTTGCCGCTCTAACGTTCATCTGTAACCGATGAGCGTTTTTTATTTCCTATCATTAAACGGCATCGAAAAAAAATCATCTGCTTTTTTGTTGAACTCATCTCTATGCTCAATCAATGTTCCATGACCTGAGTTTGGAACGATCCATAAATATGCTTTCGGAATATTTTGTGCAATCTGAACAGTGTGCTCTACCCTGATTAAATCATGATCTCCTCCAACAATCAACGATGGACATTTAACCAAACTCAATTGGTTTAAAGGGATATTAGGTTGCAGCCAATCAAGCAGAAAAATTTTCCAGTCATTCTTTTTCTTCGCATCAAACTTATCTGTATGCGTAGTGTCCATCGTATTCTTTTCATCGATCCATAATGATGGGATAAGCGCAGTAGAATCAGGCCAAAGGTTGGCCCCGGTTGAAACCAATTTTATGACTTTGTCGGGATGCCGCATTGCAAGCAACAATGCATTAATACCTCCATCACTCCATCCGATCACATAAGCCGAATCAATATGCAGTGCATCCAATAATGCAGCTTCATCATCAGCCATCATTTCAAAGCTCAATGAGTCGTTCGTATCAACAGTCTTTCCCTGAGCACGGCTGTCCAAAGCAATCACTTTATATTTTTTGGAGAAATAAGGAATATTATTTTTAAAAGCATTCATCGATCCGCCGTTGCCATGAATCAATAACAATGGCTTGCCCTCGCCATATATCTCGCAGTACATTTTAATTCCGCGGACATCATAATATTTCCCTGCAGCTTTATTATCTCCGTAATTAATTTTTTGCTGAGCGTTCACCAACAAAAAAGAAAAAATAAAAGCCATCAGAACAAAAATGTATTTCATTGTGTGATCGTTTTAAATTATTACCCAAATTAACTCTTAAAGATTGATAAATTATTACAAGCGGCAAATGTCAATAATTTTCAGCCATTAAATTTGCGATAGTTAAACACCAATTCAGGTTTTATTAATGAAGCTGACCAGACTAATTACAGGCATTCTGCTGCTTATTTCATTCCGTTCGCTTGCACAATTGAACAACAGCATCAATTTTCAGAAAGATTATCAGCTTCATGTTTCACGAGCAAAAGGACCTATTAAAGTTGATGGAGACCTGAATGATTCTGCATGGGCATTTGCAAGCACTGCCAACGATTTCTGGAGAAAATATCCAAACGACCTCGACAAAGCAGCCAGAAAAACCGAAGTGAAAATTTTATTCGACGACAACTACCTTTATTTCGGCTTCACCAATTATGGCTCAGGGGATGACGCAATTATTCAAAGCCTTAAGAGAGATGGCGGTCACGACGGCAATGATGGTGTTGCTATCATACTTGATCCTTTGAATCAAAAAGTGAATGGTTTCTGGTTTGTGCTCAACGCATTCAACGCTCAATCAGAAGACCAGCTTCATTATGGCACTGAAGTGACTTATAGCTGGGACAACAAATGGTATTCCGAAGCAAAAAGATATGGCGACAAGTGGACCGCAGAAATTGCCATCCCATTTAAAACGCTTCGCTATTCAACCGAAAAAAAATTATGGGGCATCAACTTCGTTCGCATCGATCAGAAGAATAATGAATATTCTACCTGGACACATGTTCCTGCAAATTTCAGGTCTTATGATCTTGGCTACACAGGAGCACTAGTTTGGGATGAAGCACCACCCGCAGCAGGAAAAAATATGGTTTTCATTCCTTACGCAACCGGTGGGTTAAATTCTGATAAAGAAAATAATCAGCCAACAAAAGCAAGTTTTAATGCAGGGTTTGATAGCAAGCTCGGCATTACTCCATCATTAAATCTTGACCTGACTGTGAACCCTGATTTTTCTCAGGTGGAAGTTGATCAGCAGGTAACAAACCTCACGCGCTATGATATTTTCCTGCCCGAAAAAAGAGCATTTTTTTTAGAGAATGCAGATCTCTTTGGCAGTTACGGTATCCCAAGTTTTATTTCACCATTTTATTCAAGAACAATTGGTCTCGACAAAAATGGCAATCGCATTCCAATCATTGGCGGGGCAAGACTTTCAGGAAATATCACCAAGTCGACACGCATCGGTTTAATGGATATGCAAACTTCCAGCAAAGGAGATTATTATGCAGACAATTATGCTGCGCTTTCCATCAATCAAAATGTTTTTGACAGATCCATGATCAAAGGATATTTTTTAGACAGGCAAAGCTTTGAGCCAGAAGCAGTGAAGCAAAGTAATCCATTAGATAAATGGGGAAGAAATGCAGGGCTTGAATTTGATTATTCAAATTTATCAGGCACATGGAACACATGGACTGCATATCACCAATCATTCAAACCAGGTATTACTAAAGACGATAAATATATTGACTTCGGCGGCACCTATAAAAACAGGCACTTTGCTTTCACGCTCGATTTCATGAATGTCGGAACAAACTATTATACTGATATGGGGTATGTGCAGCGCATCGAAAATTATGACGCGGTACGGGACACAACAATAAGAGCAGGATTCAAAGCATTGTATCAGGAAGTAAAATACACTGCCTTCCCTGCAAACGGAGCAGTAGGCCAACATCAAATTCAATTAGAAAATTTTATCGTTCTCAATCCTGATAACACGTTTAACGAACGCGAGCACACGCTCACTTATAGCCTGCAGCTCAAAAACACTTCAGGGTTTTTGGCAAAAGTTTTTGTTGACGAAGTGCACTTGCTTTTCCCGACATTATTCACTGAAGGAACACCATTACCAGTGAACCCATATTCTTATGCACAGGTAACTGTTGGTTATTATTCCGACACCAGAAAAATATTCAGCTTTAATATTAACGGCGGTGGCGGTGGTTTTTATAATGGCACTTTAAAAACTGTTGTGGGTGGAATCAATTTCAGAAATCAGCCACATCTCAATATTGCTTTGCAAGCCGAATATGACAAAATTGAATTTCCGGGAGTCTATGGTTCAACCGAGCTGTTCCTGATTTCTCCAAAAATTGAAATCAACTTCAGCACAAAAATGTTCTGGACTACTTTCCTGCAATACAATACTCAGCAAAATAATTATAACATCAATAGCCGCTTTCAATATCGCTACAAACCAATGAGTGATTTATACCTTGTTTATACTGATAATTATTTCACTACTCCCACATTGAAAAATAAAAACAGAGCAATTGTTTTTAAGCTGAATTATTGGTTGAACCTTTAGTTCAATTTGCAGTTGACAATTGTCAGTTAAAACGATATTAATAATCAATGATTGGTCAATGGGAACTGCTTACTGAAAACTGACAACTGCCGACTATAGCTGTTTTCGTCTCAAAAAAAACCTGTTTTGTCGCAACATACAGTAAAAAAGAATCATAGTGTTGCTATTTTCGCAGGATGAAACAGCCGTGGTATTCAAAAAAATGGGTGGTGATTGCTTTGCATCTTTCTGCATGGACATTGCTTTTTTCATTGCCTTTTCTGCTTCGCCCATCGTATGAAAACTCAGGCTCACATGAATCTCAACATAGCCACAATGACACAAACTCACTTATCAAATATTGCCTTACCTGCTTATTATGGATGTCGTTTTTCTATCTCAATGCTTACCTGTTAATACCTTTGTTCATCTACAAAAAAAGATATTGGGAATATGCCCTTGCGCAAATCCCGATATTTATTGCCCTGATCATATTTGATTGGATCCTGTTCGAGCTTTTTTTAAAAGGTAGAACGTATCAGTTGAAACCGGCCATTCTTTTTGTTTTCTTTCCTTATTTGTTCTCATTAGCTGCGAGCACTGCTTTCAGGATGATCAAAGACAAAATCAAGTACGATCAATTCATACAGGAAAGAGAAAATGAAAACCTGAAAACTGAATTATCTTTTTTGCGCTCGCAGGTGAGCCCCCATTTCATGTTCAATGTGCTGAACAATATGGTTGCGCTAGCCAGAAAAAAATCTGAACTGCTGGAGCCATCTCTTATCAAGCTTTCTTCATTGATGCGCTACATGCTTTATGAAGCTGATGAAGAAAAAGTGCCACTTGAAAAAGAAACAGAATACCTTCAGAGTTATATTGACTTGCAGCAACAGCGATTTGGTAAAAATGTGGGCGTGAATTTTTCCAGCGAAACTCCTGATAAAAATTATGATATAGAACCCATGCTTTTAATCCCTTTCGTTGAAAATGCATTTAAGCATGGAACAGGCATGATTGAAAACGCTGAGATTGACATTGACCTAAAAGCAAAAAATAATGTGCTCACTTTCTCTGTCAGGAACAAATACAATCCCGAATCCATTGAGATAAAAGATAAAACATCCGGCATTGGGATGACGAACGTAAAAAGAAGATTAAATTTATTATACGGCGGCAACCATTCTTTGCTCATCACAAAAAATGATGGCTGGTTCATGGTCTCGCTGCAATTAAACTTTCATTGATGTTACGATGCATTGCTGTTGACGATGAACCACTGGCACTCGAACTGCTGGAAGATAATATCAGCAGGGTTCCGTATTTGCAACTGGAAGCCAAATGCAGCAATGCTATGGAAGCGATGAAAGAATTGCAAGGAAAAAATATTGATTTGATTTTTCTTGATATACAAATGCCAGGACTAACAGGTTTGCAATTCATACAAAGCCTTCCCAAAAAACCGATGATCATTCTGGTGACTGCTTATGAAAAATTTGCGCTTGAAGGTTTCAATCTTGATGTGGTGGATTATTTGGTGAAACCAGTTTCGCTGGAAAGGTTTGTAAAAGCATGTAACAAAGCGTGGGAGCTTTTTCAATTAAAAAATTCTGACAAATATCCGGCAACAACATCTCCTGATTATTTTTTTGTGAATGTTGATTATAGTTTGCTTAAAATTTCTTTTTCCGATATCATCTGGATCGAAGGATTAAAAGATTACATCAAGATACATTTGAAAAGCAGCAATAAGGCTGTTATTACAAGAATGAGCATGAAAACACTGGAAGAAGAATTGCCATCACAAAAATTTATCAGGATCCATAAATCTTATTTTGTTTCCATTGAGCATATTACTGCAATAAGAAAAAGCAGCGTGTTTGTCGGAACTATGGAACTTCCTGTTGGTGAAAATTATAAAGATTCGGTGACTGCATTAACCGGAAAAACAGGACAATAATAAAATAAAAACTATTTATCAAAAATTTCAAATCGAATACTGCTAACATTTAAAACACTGCTCATGAAAAAAACAAAAACGATTGCGAATACATTTGCGCTTTTGCTTTTATTATCATCCATCATTCAAACTTCTTTTGCTCAGGCGCAACTTCCTCAGCTTGGAAAAAATTCCGTGAAAGAAGTCATCGCAGCAATGACACTTGAAGAGAAAGCAAAATTAGTGGTGGGCAATGGCTTCAAAATGCCCGGAATGAATATGGGTCCGACAGTTGGCCAAACCCAGGATAAAGTTCCCGGGGCTGCAGGAACTACTTTTGCGATTCCAAGACTTGGCATCCCGACAATCGTTGTAGCAGACGGCCCGGCAGGGGTTCGTATCGATTCAACAAGAAAAGATGATCCATCTAAAACTTATTACGCCACTGCATGGCCTGTTGCTACATTGATTGCATCTTCATGGGATACTGCATTAGCAAGAAAAATAGGAGTTGCATTTGGCAGCGAAGTGCGGGAATATGGAGTGGATGTGATACTCGGGCCTGCCATGAACATTCACCGCAATCCTTTGGGCGGAAGAAATTTTGAATATTTTTCCGAAGACCCTTTTATATCAGGAACAATGTGCGCAGCCTTGGTGAAAGGCATACAAAGCAATGGCGTCGGAACTTCCATCAAACACTTTGCAGCAAACAACCAGGAAAAAAACAGGAACTCCGTAAATGCAATCATTAGCGAAAGAGCATTAAGAGAAATTTATCTCAGAGGTTTTCAAATTGCAACTAAAGAATCAAACCCATGGACGGTGATGAGCTCTTATAATTATATCAATGGAACATACACGTCTGAAAGCCGTGATCTGCTCACTACTATTTTGAAAAATGAATGGGGCTATAAAGGTTTTGTCATGACTGACTGGTTCGGCGGCCTTCATCCTGTTGATCAGATGAAAGCAGGAAATAATTTACTGATGCCGGGGACTTCCAATCAGACAAAAGCGATTATTGATGCAGTCAAAGATGGCTCGCTCGACGAAAAGTTGCTTGACGAAAATGTTGCGGGTATTTTAAATATCATTTTAAAATCTCCCTCATTCAAAAAATTTAATTTCTCTAATAAACCTGATTTGAAAAAAGACGCACAGGTTTCAAGAAATGCAGCAGCAGAATCAATGGTGCTTTTAAAAAATAATGACAATGCACTTCCGCTTGCAAAATCTGTTCACTCTGTTGCTTTGTTCGGATACAGAAGTTATGAATTGATTGCTGGCGGAACAGGAAGCGGTGATGTGAACAAAGCCTATAAAATTTCAGTCGCACAAGGATTGACAAACGCAGGCTATCAGCTCTCCAGTGATGTGAAAGATGTGTATACAAATTATTTAGCTACAGAAAAAGCAAAACAGCCAAAGAAAAGTTTCATTGAAGAATTCATGAACCCTACTCCTCCTATTCCTGATTTTCTGGCAGACAATGACCTGATCAATAAAAATGCCGCATTATCTGATGTTGCAGTTATAACTATTGGAAGAAATGCAGGCGAAGGCGCTGACAGAAAAATGGAAGGAGATTATTATCTGATTGATGCCGAAAAATCATTGATAAAAAATGTTTCGGAAGCATTTCATGCACAACATAAAAAAGTGATAGTGGTGCTCAATATCGGAGGTGTGATTGATGTAAATTCGTGGAGAGATGCGCCAGATGCAATTTTGCTGGCCTGGCAACCAGGGCTTGAAGGTGGCAATGCAATTGCAGATATCATTAGCGGAAAAATAAATCCGTCAGGGAAACTCGCGACTACATTTCCGGTTGCATATAATGATGTTCCTTCTGCAAAGAATTTTCCCGGAAAAGAATTTCCTGAGAAAGCAACTTCCGGTGCATTTGGCATGAAATTAATTCCTGCAGAAGTGGTTTATGAAGAAGGCATTTATGTTGGCTATCGTTATTACAATACCTTCAACGTGAAGCCGGCATACGAATTTGGTTATGGATTGTCATACACAAATTTTGAATACAGCAACTTAAAACTCAGCGCTGCTTCTTTTGATAAAAAGTTTACAGCAACAATTACTATAAAAAACACGGGCAAAGTTTCAGGTAAAGAAGTGGTTGAATTATATATCAGCGCTCCTGCAAAAAAATTGGATAAACCTACAGAAGAATTAAAGGGTTTTGCAAAAACAAAATTGCTGAAACCGGGTGAGTCACAAACTATTTCGATTCCAATTAATGCAGATGCTCTTGCATCATTTGATACGAATTCCACTTCCTGGGTAGCAGAAGCCGGAACTTATACGGTGAAGATTGGCAGTTCATCCGCAAATATCAAACTGACTAAAACATTCGAGCTTGCAAAAGATGTTACAACAGAAAAAGTGAACAAAGCATTAGTACCTCAGGTTGAAATCAATGAATTAAAGTCTTCGAAATAAGTTTATCAGTTAAATAGAAAAATCGGTTATGCATGAATGTTAATTGCATAACCGATTTTGTTTTTAGGATAATTTAAAATACCAGCACAACCCCTTCCTTCAAAGCCTTCTCATATTTAGGCTTGTCAAATTTGTATAAAAAAGGAGATCTGTGGGCGCCAATACTTTTTTGTTTGTCCAGCTTTTTGATAATGCCAAGCGACAAAAGTTTTTTTGGAAAATTTCGCCGATCCATTTTTTTTTCGAGTATCGTTTCATAGAGATCATGAATTTCAGGTAATGTAAATTTTTCAGGCAAAAGATTATACCCGATTGGCTGATGATATATTTGCATGCGCAATGCTTTCAGCGCTTCTGTCACAATTTGATTATGATCAAAAATCAGTTTTGGGATTTTATGTATATCACACCAGGTGCATGATTCTGAAAAGAAATCTTTAGTAGGGTTCACTTTGGAAAACTCCGTTACCGCATAAAAACCTATCGAAATAGTTCTCGCTAATATCCAATGATCTTTCTCCACTTTCATATTTGCTTTGGCCGAAAGAAATTCAATTTCTTTTGCATTGCGATCTGATCGCCCGGGCTCACCAAACACATGAAACTGCTGAAGGAATAAATCATCAAGACCTGTTCTTTCTTTTAAAATCCTTTCAGCCGCCTGACGCAGGTTTTCTTTAAATGCGATAAATCCGCCGGGCAGGCTCCATTTGTTCAGTTCCTTCCATTTTAATAGAAGCACTTTTAACTGGCGTTCATGATAGCCAAAAACGACACAGTCAATCGAAAGATGCTTCACAAAACGATCTTCTGCATGAAGCATAAAATCCCTGAATTCCGACTCATTGTTCATGGCCTGAAAATAAAAATCATTTTTGGATTGGCAATACGAAAAATAACATATCTTCATTGCGTATATTTTACGTAATAAAAACAATTGTCATGAACAAGCTTGTCATCGGATTATTTTCCTTCGCATTCATATTTACAATTGTCGCTGCTATCCCATCGCAACAAAAAAAAGAATTTCATGTTGCTGCTTTTCGCGACCTTAATAAGAACGGGAAAATGGATGTGTATGAAGACATTCATCAACCAACAGAAGCAAGGATAAAAGATATCTTATCACAGATGACGCTTGAAGAAAAAGCAGGCATGATGTTCATTAATGGTGCAAAAATCAATGATGATGGCTCTGTCGAAGACAAACCTGCAAAAGGGATGTTTGCATTTGCGCCAAATGGATTAAACCTGATCAGGAAAAATAAAATGAATCATTTCAATTTATGGGCAATCCCATCTGTTGAATCAGTTGCAAAATGGTATAATGCCATGCAGAAATATGTGGAAGATTCAACAAGATTAGGTATTCCTATTACCATTGCTTCAGACCCGAGAAATCATTTCACCAGCAACATTTTTGCGATGGCAGGAAAAACATTTTCGCAGTGGTGCGAGCCACTTGGCCTTGCAGCAATCGGCGATGAAAAATTAACCAGAGAATTTGCTGACGATGCAAGACAGGAATATGTTGCGATTGGAATCAGAGAGTCGCTGCATCCACAAATAGATTTATCAACCGAACCACGCTGGCCTCGCATCAGCGGAACATTTGGAGAAGATGCTCAGCTCACTGCAAGAATGGCCAAAGCATATATACTCGGATTTCAGGGCGAGAAACTCGGGAGCAATAGTGTAGCATGCATGACCAAACATTTCAGCGGTGGCGGCCCGCAAAAAGAAGGCTTGGACCCTCATTTCCCATTTCAAAAAGGACAGATTTATCCTGGTAATAATTTCAATTATCACCTCATTCCTTTTGAAGCAGCATTCAAAGTGAACACTGCTGCAATCATGCCTTATTATGGTGTGCCAACCGGACAGACAAATGAAGATGTTGGGTTTTCTTTCAACAAGCAAATCATCACAGGATTGCTGAGAAATAAATATCATTATGATGGCGTGGTTTGCACAGACTGGGGCTTAATCACCGATGTGAATTTAGGGGGAAGCGTTTGGCCTGCCCGCGCATGGGGTGTTGAAAATTTATCAAGAGAAGATAGAGTAAAAAAAGTGATAGATGCAGGTGTCGATCAGTTTGGTGGGGAAGATTGCCCGGAGATTGTTGTGCAACTGGTTAAATCAGGAAAAATTTCAGAAGCAAGAATTGATGAATCGGTGAAAAGATTATTGAGACAGAAATTTGAGCTTGGCCTTTTTGACAATCCTTTTATTGATGAAGCAAAAGCCACACAAATAGTTGGCAAGCCTGAATTCGTGAAAGCAGCAGAAGAATCACAAAGGCGTGCAATGACACTTCTTAAAAATGAAAATAAAACATTGCCATTAAAGCAAGGGCAGTTAAAAATTTACGTGAAGAATGTTGATCCGAAAGTTGCGGCACAATATGGGACAGTTGTAGACAAACCTGAAAATGCAGACATTGCTATTCTCAGATTGAATACTCCATATTATCCTGTCGAAAGTCCGATTATGATGGCACGCATGTTCCATCATGGTGACCTTGATTTTAAAGGATCGGAAAAAGACAGCATACTACAACTATTGAACAAGGTGCCGACAATAGTTGACATCTATCTTGATCGTCCTGCTGTGATACCAGAAATCAGTGCAAAAGCAAAAGGGCTGCTTGCTGATTTTGGCGCGAGCGATGCAGCAGTATTGGATGTTATATTCGGAAAATACAAACCAGGCGGTCATTTACCGATAGAATTGCCTTCGTCCATGGAAGCTGTACGGAATCAGAAAGAAGATGTTCCTTATGATTCAAAAGACCCTCTATACAAATTCGGTTTTGGGCTGAGCTATTGATTTGTAACAGGCATGTATATCCTAAAAAGTAAGTACAAAATGTATTCTCAAAAAATTAAATTAATATTATGCTACACAGAAGAGAGTTCCTGAAAAAATCCGCTACCATTGCATTAGGAAGCACTTTACTTTCAAACAAATTAAGCGCTTCATTCTTTCAGCCACAACATGCTGTTGGTTTGCAACTGTTCACTTTTTTCAACATTATTGACGATGACGTAACCGGCACATTAAAAAAAATTGCCGGCATCGGTTATAAAGAAATTGAATCTGCCTTCAGCAAAAAAGGCGGCTATTATGGAATGAAGCCGAAAGAATTTGCAAGCATGCTCGATGGGCTCGGGCTTAGCTGGAAATCACATCATGTGCTAGGCGCTCCTTTCAAGCTGCCGCCGGGAGCAAAAATGCCTACTGATGCAAACGGCAAACCGATTACTATACCTCCAATAAGAAATTTAAGAGATAATATGCAGGAACTGGTTGATGAAGCTGCTGAAGGAAATGTGGAGTTTCTTGTTTGCGCCAATTCTCCCACCAATACTTTAGATGATATTAAATCTTCTGTTGAAGTGCTGAACAAAACCGATGAAGCTTGCAGGAAAGCAGGAATTGGTTTTGCATATCATAATCATGATGCAGAATTTCATTCAGTAGAAGGACAGATTCCTTATGAAATATTTTTATCGCAAACAAAAATGCAAATGGAACTTGATCTTGCATGGGCAACAAAAGGAGGCAAAGATCCAGTCGAGTTGTTTAAACAAAATCCCGGTCGTTTTCCGCTCTGGCACGTCAAAGATCTGGATGCAAAAAGAGAAACCATTCTGCCTGTTGGTTCCGGCACAATAGATTTCAAAAGAATTTTTGATGCCGCACAACAAGCAGGCATGAAACATTTTTTCGTGGAGCATGATATGCCGAAAGATGCACTTGCAAGCATCACAGCAAGCTATGATTATATCACGAAAGTTTTGAAAGCTTGATTTCATTTTTTTGAACCTGGTTTTCGTAAAATAGTATAATAAAAAAGCAGGCATTCATGAATGCCTGCTTTTTTATTAAGTTGAAATTTATTATTGCTGCATGCCTTGTGAAGAATCCATCGTGTTTGTATTTTTTCTCTTGAACAATGAAACATCCATTTTTCCAAATCTGTAAGTGAAGTTCAGGCGAACCATTTGCGGATCGCGAAGACGGTTATAATCCTGCACGAAGAATGCGCTTTCAGAATGCTGGTCAGATTTTCTTGTACGGAAAATATCGCTGAAGCTCAAGCTCACGGTCGCAGCATCCGCTTTCAAGAAGCTTCTGCTCACTGCTGCATCAACGCTATAGAATGCTCGGATATAACCTTGTGATGCGCTCTGCGTCTGCATTCCCATTGCGCCGCCCATATTATTGTTGTTCGTGTTCGCAGGCAGATTTGTTTTCGATTGATAAATACCTGTCACCTGCAATTTGAATTTTGCAGGCAGCTTGAAATTATTATTCAATTTTCCAAACCAGCTCCACAATGCAGCTTGCGAAGTTCCGCTCACATTATCCGTATTGATTTTTGAATTATATATGTTGATGTTAGCAGTCATATCCCACCACTTTGTTAATGCTGTTACAGTTGTTAGTTCAGCACCAATAGTGCGGCTTGAATTCGCATTCACATATGAGTTGATGATATCTTGCTTTCCTGTTAATTCATTTTGTGCTGTATCAAGATACCTTGTAATTAAATTATTCGTGAGCTTATAATACACTGAAGCAAGAATGGTGTTATTGTGAGGCAAAGTCTTCAGATAAGAAAGCTCAAATGAATTCGTGAACTCAGGAACAAGGTTTGGATTACCTCTCGTGATATTCAAACTATCAGAATAATCAGTGAAAGGAATCAACTGAAAAAAGTTAGGCCTGTTGATCCTTCTCGTATAACTCAACTGCAGTTCATGATTACCGTCAAATTTTTGGCTTAAAAAAACGGATGGAAACAAACTGATCGGATAACTGTTGCTGAAATGTTCTTTGGTAGAAATCAAATCGCCTGAATAATCAGAACGCTCAGCACGAAGACCTAACTGATATCCAAATTTTTTGATAGAGCTTGTAACCGAAACATACGCTGCATAAATATTATTTGTGTTCTTATAATTTATTGAAGCAGCATCGGAAAGCACAAAATCATTTGTCGTATTGTCTAAAAAATAATTGTCGGTAATGTTTGTGAGCTTTTGTTGCTGCAAGCGCAAACCAGCTTCCAGCTTGGTTTTCGTGTTTAATGGTTTTACATAATCCGTCTGTACAGTAAGGAATTGATTATCGCCGACACCGATTGTCTTTTGTTGAGAGTTATCGATAATATTGCTTCCCGTCCCATCAGAAAAATAATTAGTGCTGTATAATGAATTGTTCGTGTTCTTTCCCGAAAAATAATTCATGTCTGCAGTTAATGTTTCTCCTTCTTTTGGGAAAAGATGTTTGAAACCGAATTGTACGCCAGTTCCGTTGAACACGCGATTAGTGTTTGCGTTGCGCTCGCTGTAAGAAGATTGTGTTCCACTGTTGAACAAACTATCTGTTGTTGTTGTCAGCAATTGTGTTGGTTTGAATTCACCATGAACTCTTACTCCAGCTAAAGAAAAAGAAGTTCTGTTCGTCATGAAATAATCAATCCCTAATCTTCCAAAAATGAATGCACCTTTATTGATGTCTTTGTTTGACTGATGAATATCAGTTACTGTGTCACCGAAATTTGTGCGGTCAGTTGTTCCCGTCGTTCTGCCTTTATTCTGATTCACAAATGCAGCAGCGCTCACATTAAATTTCCCCTGGCGAACATTGAAATCACCGCCGCCATTTACTGCACCATATTTATCGACACCAGTACGAACATTACCATTATAACCTGTTTTTCTGTTCTTCTTCAAAATAATATTCAATATTCCTGAGCCGCCGCCCGACGCATCATATTTCGCTGAAGGATTCGTAATCACTTCAACACTTTCAATCGCATCAGCAGGAATCTGGTCAAGCGTTAATGTAGTCGGTCTTCCTTCAATATAAATTTGTGGCGTTGCATTACGCAGCGTAACATTTCCATCAATATCAACATTTACTGAAGGAACATTCTTCATGACATCAAGTGCTGTTCCTCCGGCGTTCACAATATCTTTTTCTACATTATACACTTTCTTGTCAATATCCATTCTTAATGTCGGCTTGCTCGCTGTAACAGTAACAGCCTGCAATTGTTTCACATCATTCACCATTTTGATATTGCCTAAATCTTTATCAAAAGCATTCATCGCCTGGCTCATGTCGCCACCTTGTTTTGGTGCGCCTCCACCTGATGGCATCTGCATTTTAAAGCTCACATTTTGCTCAATCGACTTGTATCCTGTTGCTGAAATTTTTAATTTTAATGCACCAAACATTGGCAGCTCTTCAAAACTAAATTCACCGCCAGATTTTGTAGTAAGCCCCTTTAACAAAACTTCTTTCATTTTTTTTGAAGCAGTGTCAAACTTTCCCTGCAATAATATTACAGAAGCATCGCTCACCGGTTTTCCGGCACTGTCAACAAGCTTTCCATAAATATGCCCGATGTTCGGAGCCGATTGACCTTTGCCATTACCGGGAGCCATGCCAGGCATCTGAGCGGAAACGGAAACATATAACCCAATAGCAGCGAGAAGTAGCATCATCTTTTTCATAATAGTCATTTTTCAGAGGGCAAAACTACCATGCGCCAATTCAGAAAAAGGGCAAATGAGACAAGCCGGAAAAATGTTGCGACAAAATGAGGAAATGGGAGCAAGAAAGTTTTGGAGGCGAGCTTTTGAACTCCGGTTATACATCGTTGCGACGCTCCGTTCAACTAAGTGCTACTATTAAGCTTTAGTTCGCTCCGCAAAATTCAATAGAAACAAAGATTTACTTATTGATTAACTGCCTTATTTTTTTTAAATCTAAAACATCCGCTGGAGAAAGCGGCTCGTTGTTTTCATATTTTGCTTTGAGGAAAAGCACACGTTTATGCTGCGGGAATTTAGAAAGTATTTCTGAAATTATTGTGCCTGTACTTTCATCTTTTTCATATAATGGTTTGTTCTCGGGCTTTTCAGATTTATATCTTGTCGGCATTTTTTTTATGATGGCTTCCAATCCGGCAAGCTTTCCCGGAGCAAGATTTTCTATTTTCGAAGACTTGCCATATAATCCCTGCAATTGCTTTTTGCTGAGGCTTCCGCGTTCAAGATATTGTTTGTAGAGACTGATAATAAAAGATGATAATGGATAAGCGAGAATACATTCTTCAAGAATCTCGTTCACAATATCAATTTTCTTTTTCTCCATTGTCTGAACCTGGATTTGTGTGATTTTTGGGATTGATATGATTACCCTTTAAAAATCAGACATTCATTTAAATTATAAAAACTCTCTGTTTATTTTTTTAACCGCAGAGGCGCTAAGGCGCAGAGAATATCAAGCATAAATTTGAATTATTTTATTTCATCTAATCAGAAAAATCATTTAAATCAGATAAATCCAGGTTCAGACTTTCTTCTCCAGATTAAACAAACTATCCACAAACTCATGCTTATCAAAAACCAGCAAGTCTTCCATCTTCTCTCCCACACCAATAAACTTCACAGGAATTTTAAATTGATTCGCAATCGCAAGCACTACACCGCCTTTTGCTGTGCCATCTAATTTGGTAATGGCAATGGCGCTCACATCTGTTGTTGCGATAAATTGCTTTGCCTGCTCCACTGCATTTTGTCCTGTCGAACCATCGAGCACTAATAACACTTCATGCGGCGCATCAGGAATTACTTTTTTGATTACACGATTTATTTTTCCCAGCTCATCCATCAAATGAATTTTGTTATGAAGGCGACCGGCAGTGTCAATAATCACCACATCTGCATTTTTTGCAACACCACTTTGAACGGTGTCGAATGCAACAGCTCCCGGGTCTGCGCCCATTCCTTGTTTTACGATTGGAACGCCAACACGCTCGCTCCAGATGGTGAGTTGGTCAACTGCTGCTGCGCGAAATGTATCTGCCGCTCCGAGCAAAACAGATTTGCCTGCTTTTTTAAAATTGTAAGAAAGCTTTCCGATGGTAGTTGTTTTCCCAACACCGTTTACGCCGACAACCAAAATCACATAAGGCTTTCTTCCGCTTGGTGTTTCAAAATCACGGTAAGATTGTTCAGACGAATCAACGAGAATTGATTCCATTTCCTGTTGCAAAATTTTGTTGAGCTCGCTTGTTCCTACATATTTATCTTTTGCAACACGCTTTTCAATTCGGTTAATAATTTCAACAGTTGTATCTATACCAACATCAGCACTCACCAGAGCATCTTCAAGATTGTCGAGCACTTCGGTATCAACAGTGCTTTTGCCGGCGATTGCTTTTGTTATCTTCGACAGAAAACCTTCTTTGGTTTTTTGCAATCCTTCGTCAAGGCTTTGCTTTTCTTTCTTTCCAAAAAGTTTATCAAATAATCCCATAATTATTGAATTGAAAATTTGCCACAGAAGCACTGAAGCACCGAAAAAATTTCTGTGTCTCTGTGCTTTAGTAGCTATTGAACTATGCAAAATAACAAAAGCTGCCCTTTTGAGACAGCTTTGGTATCATGAACTAACCCATAATTATTTTCCAGCCAGGAAATCTTTTATTTTTTCCTTGTGAACGATAGCTTCTTTGAAAGTGTATGCGCCTGTTTTCTGGCTGCGCACTGCACGTATTACTTTCGTCCAGTTTTTTGCTTCAGCGGCTGCTTTGGCATCTTTACTTTTAATCGCGGTTTTTGCTGCTTTTGCCATAACTACTAATTATTTATAATTACTTAATTTCTTTGTGAACCGTCATTTTCTTCAAAATCGGATTGTATTTTTTCAGCTCCAAACGCTCAGGCGTGTTCTTTTTATTCTTGGTGCTGATGTAACGGCTTGTTCCAGGTTTGCCGCTTGTTTTATGTTCGGTGCATTCTAAAATCACCTGCACTCTGTTTCCTTTCTTTGCCATTTTTCTAATTTGATAATTTGATGATTAGCTAATATGCTAATGATAATTATATTTTAACTCCTTCTGCTCTTAATTTCTTAACGGTATTGTACAAACCATTTTTATTGATAGTGCGCAAGCCTTCTGAAGAAACTTTCAGTGTAACCCACTTGTCTTCTTCAGCAAGGAAAAAACGTTTTGTCTGCAAATTGGGCAGGAACCTGCGTTTTGTCTTGATGTTTGAGTGAGAAACGCTGTTGCCGCTCACCGGAATTTTCCCTGTTATCTGACATACTCTCGCCATGACTGCTAAAATTTAGGACGGCAAAGGTCGCAAAATCTATTTAATTATCAAAAAGAATTAAAAGTTTTTTGGGCTTATTTCCCCACAATCTGGCTAACATTGGTTAAAAGGCAGTTTACCATCCACTTCAATAATCTTATCCAGCCTGATTATTAAGCCTTTTCCGGTTTCCAGATATTCATTCCCATCGCTTGCATAAAGGTTCTTAATCCGGTCATGAATGATGGATTTTGCGTCATTTTCATCCCAAAAGACAATGTCGCAATCTTTATGATGGATTGCCATTGCTTCCAGCTCATCATAAAAATCGCAGCTTACTCTTTTATACTCTTTGTTCATGACTGTAAAGTTAAACTATGATTTGTTTGATTTTTTGATTGACTATGAACTAAAATTAGATTTCCGAAGAAACACGTGATTTAAAGAATCATAGCCTTCATTTAATCAGTTAAATCATAGTTTAAGACTTAATAATTATTTAATTTACTGCGTCCTTTCACTACTCTACTTTGCGAAAAAGTAGTACAAATGGCAAAAGCAGAAATGAAAAGAAAAACCATTGTCCGTGACATTAGCTGGCTTTCTTTTAATGGTCGTGTGCTACAGGAAGCGGCAGACACTTCTGTTCCGTTAAGAGAGCGCATTAAATTCCTTGGCATTTTTTCAAATAACCTGGATGAATTTTTCCGTGTTCGCGTGGCAACACTTAATCGCATGATTGAGCTGGCGGGCAAGACAAAAATCAATATGCACCTTGAGCAATCGCCGGAAAAAATTTTGAATGAGATACAGTCGATTGTTCTGGAACAGCAAGGCGTGTTCGATTATATCTGGAATGACATTATTAAAGAGTTGGAGAAAGAAAAAATTTATCTGGTCACTGAAAAACAGTTGAATAAAGACCAGCAGAAATTTGTGCAGACCCATTTCGAAGAAGAAGTTCGTTCGAATATTATTCCGTTGATGATTGAAAGCATTCCTCAGTTTCCTTACATCCGTGATAAATCCATTTATCTCGGCGTCGTGCTTTCCCGTAAAGACGGAAGCATGAAGAAAAAATATGCATTGATCGAAGTGCCGAGCCGGGTGTTTGGAAGATTCGTGATCCTGCCTTCGCCAAATGCTGATGAACATCACATCATTTTATTGGAAGATATCGTGAGGTACAATCTCAGAAATATTTTTTCATACTTCGGCTATGACAAATATGAATCATGGGTTTTTAAAATGACACGTGATGCAGAAATTGATTTGGATAATGATGTGTCGACAACGCTTATCCAAAAAATTGAGAAAGGGGTCCGTAATCGCCGTAAAGGAAAACCGGTAAGATTTGTGTACGACAAAGACATGGACAGTGGCTTGCTCGAATATCTCATCAAAAGACAGAACCTGAAAAAAAGTAATCTCATTCCCGGCGGCCGCATCCACAACTTCCGCCACTTCATGGATTTTCCTGATGTGTTCACCAAAAAAGGTCAGCGTAAAAAACCATTCACTCATCCATTATTAATAAAAACTCCGAGAGTGACTGATGTTGTTCTGGAAAAAGATGTGATGCTTCATTTTCCATATCATTCTTTCGGTCCTGTAATTGATATGCTCCGCGAAGCAGCTATCGACCCGAATGTGACTGCAATAAAAATTACTGCATATCGTCTTGCTTCCAACTCAAAAATTATTAATTCGCTCATTAATGCTGTGCGGAATGGGAAGCAGGTTACAGTGATGCTTGAACTGCGTGCAAGGTTTGAGGAAGAAATGAACCTTGAATGGAAAGAAAGACTGGAAGATGAAGGCGTGAAAGTTTTGATTGGAATCCCGAATATGAAAGTGCATGCAAAAATGTGCATGATAAAAAAACGCATGAACAATCACACTATTCATTATGGTTTTGTGAGCACCGGAAATTTGAATGAAAAAACAGCTACCATTTACGGCGACCACTGCCTGCTTACATCAGACAGAAATATTATGGCTGATGTGAACCGCCTTTTCAATTTCATAGAAAAAAGAAAAGACGCAGTTTTGAAATCATGCAAAACACTTATCCCCTGCCCTATTTATCTGCGCAGAGAACTCGTAAAGATGATTAATAAAGAAATCAAAAATGCGAAAGAAAAAAAGCCTGCAGCCATCACGTTAAAAATGAACTCAGTTGTTGATGAAGAATTGATTGATAAATTATATGATGCAGCTCGTGCAGGTGTTGAAATAAAAATGATTGTTCGCGGCATTTTCTGCATGTACACCGAAAATAAAAAATTCAAAATTCAGGTAACTGCCATCAGTATTATTGATGAATATCTGGAACATGCACGTGTGTTCATATTTCATAATGGCGGAAAAGAAAAAACATATATATCTTCGGCGGATTGGATGGTGCGCAATCTGGACCATCGTGTTGAAGTGACTTGCCCGGTTCTGGAAGAAGAAATTAAAAAAGAGCTGAAAGATATTCTTAACATTCAGCTTTCAGACAATGTGAAAGCAAGATGGCTCGACAATGAACTGAGCAACACTTATAAACGCGATAAGAAAGAAAAGAAAGTGCGTTCGCAGATTGAGATTTATAATTATCTCTATCAAAAAACGACAAAGCACAACGAAACACTGACAGCACAACTAACTGACACAACAGAAAAAACTGTTGCTGCTTTATAAACCAAACCCAATAAATGAGACTTGCAGCAATTGATATTGGAAGCAACGCAGCAAGGTTGCTTATTTCAGAAGTTACCACAGAAAACGGCAAGCCGGAATTCAACAAGCTCAATCTGGTGAGAGTGCCGCTGCGCCTCGGTTTCGATGTGTTCGAGAAAAAAGAAATCTCCCAAGAAAAGACAGCGATGATTGTGAGCACCATTAAAGCTTACAAACATTTGATTGACGCATATGGAGTAGATTATCTGAGAGCCGCAGCAACTTCAGCCATGAGAGATGCCAGCAATTCTGCATCGATTATAAGCCAGGTGAAAAATGAAACCGGTATCAAAATAGAAATTATCAGTGGTGGCGACGAAGCTTCTTTGATTTATGAAAACCATATTGCAGAAAATATGGACAAAGACCATGCATATCTTTATATAGATGTGGGCGGCGGGAGCACGGAGCTTACTTTTTTTGCGCAGACAAAACTCATCTTTAAAGAATCTTTCAATATCGGCACCATTCGCTTATTAAAAAATCAGGTCACGGATAAACAGTGGGATGAGATGAAGGATTTCATCAAGGAAAAAACAAAAGCCTATACGGACAATATGGTTGCCATCGGTTCCGGGGGAAATATCAACAAGATTTTTTCCATGTCGAAAAAGAAAGATGGCAAACCGCTTCCGCTCGAACTGCTCAAAGACTATTACAAAGAGTTCAGCAGTTTTTCTCTCGAAGACAGAATCAAGACTTACAAAATGCGCGAAGACCGCGCCGATGTGATTGTTCCTGCATTATTAATTTACATCAACGTGATGCGCTGGGCAAATGCGCTTGAAATCTTCGTACCAAAAATTGGATTAGCAGATGGATTGATTCAGCATTTGTATAATGAAGTGAAGTAACGAGTTTTCAGTTGGCAGTTTCCAGTCCTTTTAATAGAAAATTTCTTTTGTCTTAATTTTTTATTTTTTTACTGAGCTAAGCATTGCTATTGAACATCCTTGCGTCGCACTCTTGTACATTTGGAATTCTTTTGAGCTTCAGTTTCAGAATTTGAAAAATGTTTTTCAAAATAGATTTTCTTTTAACTTTTCCGAAGCTATTACAGCGAGAGAAAATTTATCAGTGATTTCAAGCTTTGGAAAAGTTATTCATGATTCTTTCGATTTTTTTCGTAGCTTTTCAACGTCCTCTATTCATTCACTCAAATTCAACTGCTATGTCTTCTACTATCAAACGCCGCGACTGGTTCAAACAAACTTCCTTTGCCACATTAGGGCTTGGATTATCATTGCGCTCTTTTGCTAATGATGTTGAAGGCTTGCCACAAAAAAAATTCGACAGCCAGAAAGGATTAATCAATTTAAGCTCGAATGAAAATCCCTATGGCATTTCACCAAAATCAAAACAGGCAATCATTGAAATGATTCCTTATGCAAACAGGTATTCATTCAATATTGATAGCCTGAAAAACTGCCAGCAGACCATCGCAAAATATTATGGCGTGAATGAAGAAAATATTTTGCTCACTGCAGGTTCAGGAATGGTGCTGGATTTAGTGCCAAGGTATTTTTATAAAACAGGAGCGAATGTTGTTGCAGCAGACCCAACATTTTTTATTCTGCCCGCAACAGCAAAAAAACTTGGCTATAATCTGAACTTAGTTCCGGTTGGAGCTGACAGAGGAATCAATCTTTCAGGAATGCTCAGCGCAATTAATAATGATACGCAATTGATTTATTTGGTTAACCCAAACAACCCGACAGGAACATTATTAAAGCCTGCAGCAATGAAACAATTTTGTGAAGAAGCTTCGAAGAAAGCCCCAGTGTTGATTGATGAAGCTTATCTCGATTTTCTGGATGCGCCTGATAATGAGTCGATGATTCCATTGGCAGCAAGCAACCCTAATGTGATGGTGACAAGAACATTTTCAAAAATTCATGGCATGGCAGGGTTGCGCATTGGTTATGTTATTAGTCATCCTTCGCGCATCAAACAATTAGAACAAACTTATTTCACCGAAAGTCAGGTAGCAATTAGCGACCTTACATTGACGGCAGCATTAGCAAGCCTGCAGGATGAAGAACATCGTCTTCAGGCAAAACAAAAAAATGCTGCTGCAAGAGATTATACTGTCAAATCATTAAAAGAAATGAAACTGAATCCAATTCCTTCTGTCACTAATTTTATTTTGTTCCCACTTGGCAATAATTATGAAGGAAATTTTGCAGACTTCATGCTCACTAAAAATATTTACCTGCGCTCGAATACTTATTTTGGAGAAAAATGTTGCCGAGTGAGCGTTGGTACCATGGAAGAAATGCAGCAGTTTATTAAGGTGATGAAAGAAACCTGGAAGCAGTCGTGAGCAAGATGCAAAGTTTGCAGTTGGCAATTAGCAGTTTGGGTCACCTCTAAAACTTGCATATTGAAAACTGCCAACTGCAAACTTTCCTTATATTGCATCCCCTAACCGAGGCAGGGTGTGTTTTATTCTAACGCAGAGCCATATTCTCTCCCTCACTTTTAAACTACACACCCATGTCTGTTACCAAAGAAATAAAAAAAGTCACCACGCATACATTGCAAAGAATGAAGGAACATGGAGAAAAAATTTCCATGATAACGGCTTATGATTATTCATTTGCAAAAATTTTTGATGCAGCAGGAATTGATGTTATTCTTGTCGGCGATTCTGCATCAAACGTAATGGCAGGGCATGAAACAACATTACCGATTACATTGGACCAAATGATTTATCATGCAGCTTCTGCTATTCGAGGAGTGAACCGTTGCCTTGTTGTGGTTGATATGCCATTCGGTTCTTATCAATCCAATTCAAAAGAAGCATTGGTGTCTGCATTCCGCATCATGAAAGAAACAGGAGCACATGCAGTAAAATTAGAAGGTGGTGAAGAAGTGCTGGAATCTGTGAAAAGAATCATTGCAGCCGGCGTTCCGGTGATGGGGCATTTGGGATTAACGCCACAATCCATTTATAAATTCGGCACTTATAATGTGAGAGCAAAAGAAGAAGCAGAAGCAGAGAAATTAAAAAAAGATGCCAAGCTTTTGGAAGAAGCCGGGTGCTTTGGCATTGTGCTTGAAAAAATTCCTGCTCTGCTTGCGAAAGAAGTTTCGGAAAGCTTGCAGATACCTACCATTGGGATTGGTGCCGGAAAATATTGCGACGGGCAGGTATTGGTGATGCATGACATGCTTGGCATCAACACAGAATTCAAGCCACGCTTCCTGCGGCAGTACCTAAATCTCAACGAACAAATCACCAATTCGGTAAAAGACTATATTCATGATGTGAAAGCAAAGGATTTTCCGAATGAGCAAGAGCAGTATTAGTTTGTGGTTTGTAGTTTAAAGTTTGTAGTTTCTGCGATTCCAAGATTCATTATTAATTTCAAAAACATTATAAGGCTAAAATGGAATGAAATTATTTTCCTAAAAAGCATCTTGCGGAGAAGCAACGACGAACAACAAACTATCTCCTGATATCTGCATCAAGAATATCGTAAAGGAACAAAGACTTGTTTTTATCTTTTAATCTTTTGAACATGCTTTTGCAATCGATAGCATCCGAAACAGTTCCGACCACTTCGAGCTTGTCATAAAAAAAAGATTGTAGATGCCTTTTTTCTTTTTCAATTACTCTGTTAGCAAAAGACACATCTGAAGCAAAGCTTTTCTTGTTTGTCCTTTCTGCGAACAATGCAAAATTCTTTTGGCGGCGATGCGTTGTCTGAAGAACCAATATCTGACAGCTACAAATTTTTGTGCTTTTCTTTATAGCGCGGGAAGCAGTATCCGGATTTTCTATGAACATTAAAAATTTTGAGCGGGAGATATGATGGGGCATAGAACTTTTATCTCCTGCAAAAAGAATTTTGCAGAAAAAAAATAAAGAAAGCAATAAAAGGTATTTACGTAAAAAAAATACCATGCTCTACGTTTAGGTGAAAAATGGGGCGACAATCAGCAGATTTTTGTACAGGATTATTTTCAAGGTCTTCAGAGGTACAGCTCAAAAATAATTGGAGGTACAAGCAGTGAGCTGAAATGAACTACAAAACAATATAAAAATCCCCGGATTTCATAATTTTTTAGTTTACAATTACATAGGATTAAAGTTTAATACATTATTTAAACGCAAAACCGCATTGATTCTTGTGCATTAACATCTTTTAGAACATTTATTACTAAATTGCGCATACAACCAAAATTAATAATCATGAGAAGAATCCTCTTCCTGGTAGTCTTATTTCTAAGCTCAAACGTGATTTTAGCGCAAACTGTCATTTCCGGTAAAATAACCGATTCAAAAACAGGTGCACCGATAAGTGGAGTTTCAGTAAGGGTAAAAGCCACAAAAAAAGGAACAACAACAAACAGCGATGGCGTATTTAAAATTCAAGCCGGCTCTAATGATATTTTGGAAATCAGCAATGTAGGATATAAATCTCAGAATATAAGTATTAATGGAAGCTCTGATTTGTCAATATCTCTTGAGCTTGCTACAACGGAATTACAGGAGATTGTTTTTGTAGGAAGCCGTGGCGCTGGCCGCGCAAAAACAGAAACCCCCGTTCCTGTTGATGTAATCAAGATAAACCAGGTTGGATTACCAACTGCAAAAATGGATCTAAGCTCTATTTTAAATGTAGCTGCTCCTTCGTTTAACTATAATAAACAAAGCGGTGCAGACGGCGCGGATGCAATAGATTTAGGGACGTTGAGAGGATTAGGACCAGATCAAACTTTAGTGCTAATAAATGGAAAGCGCAGGCATCAAACTGCTTTTGTAGCTCTATTTGGAACAAGAGGGCGCGGTAATTCAGGCACTGATTTAAATGCAATTCCAGAGGCCATGATTGATCGTGTTGAAATTTTGAGAGATGGAGCTTCGGCTCAGTATGGATCAGACGCTATCGCCGGAGTCATTAATATCATCCTGAAAAAAGATATCAACCATTTAACGATTAATACTGGATGGAGTGGGTATTATGATCATAAATACAATTCCCTGAATAGTTTTGACCCTACTCAATTTGAGACAGGCAGCAAAATAGATGGCAATACAGTTTCATTAGGTCTCAATTATGGTTTGGCAATTGGAAAAAATGGCGGTTTCATAAATTTTGGTGGCAATTTTTTATCACAAGGGAAGACTTTTAGAGAAGTACCCGATACAAATGTTTCCACTAACCCAAATGCTTTGCCATTTTATGCAGTGCGGCGTGCATTTGGAGATGCATCAGTAGCAGAAGGGGGCGCGATGTTTAATTCAGAAATCCCCATTGCCGGTACAAAAGCAACATTTTATTCTTTCGGTGGGTACAACTATAAGAATTCAAATGCTTATGCATTTTCAAGGAACTATCCTGACCATCCTGAAAAATTCCCAACAGATGGAGAAGGAAATATAGTTAATGTTCCTGGAATTATGCATACAACTAGTGATGGCTCGGTATTTTATGATCCGATTGAAGATGTTCATATCACTGACATTTCTCTTGCGGCAGGCATACGAGGAACCACGCACAGCAATTGGGATTGGGATATAAGCAATACGATAGGATATAATAATTTTCATTATTATGGTGACAGGACTTTCAACGCTTCTTTTCCTGTTGGCCAGCAAACTAATCAAACACACTTTGATGATGGAGGATTTTCTTTTCTTCAAAATACACTTAATGCAGGATTGAGCAAACACTTTGCATCAGTTGCAAAAGGGCTTACACTTTCTTTCGGCTTGGAATATAGGTATGAGCAATATAAAATCTATGCAGGTGAAGAAGCTTCATGGAAAAATTATGGCTCTTATTTTGTTTCCGGAGGTGATACAACTTACAAAGTTTCCGGCGCACAAGGCTTTCCTGGATTTGAACCGGCTGTTGTTCCAGGCAGTTCAGTTCCTGGAGATGCAGTGAACGCTAACCGATCGAATTTTGGCGCTTATGCAGATGCGGAAATAGATATCACAAAAGCATGGCTTGTTGACGTAGCTATTCGCGCAGAGAACTATAATGATTTTGGCTTTTTGAGCACTTATAAATTAGCCACACGTTACAAGGTGTCAGATAATTTCAATCTTCGCGGCTCAGCAAGCACGGGATTTAGAGCACCTTCGCTACAGCAAATTAATTTTAGCAACACATTTACAACGGCTGGGGTTGCAGGCATAAGCTACGTAAAAATTGCGCCGAACTATGGACCTATTGCCAAAGTGGCTGGCATACCGAACTTGAAACAAGAAAAATCAGTGAACGCAAGTATTGGTTTTGCATGGAAGCCAGTGAACGGCCTTACTATCACAACAGATGGCTACATGGTAAAAATAAAAAACAGAGTTGTTTTATCAGGAGAGTTTGATAACACCACACCTGCATTGGCACCTATCTTAAATTCATTGAACATCAGCGATGTTGAGTTTTTTACCAACGCTGTGAACACAACAAACCTAGGTGTTGATGTAGTTGTAGATTATACAAAAAAATGGAACAAACAATCTTTCAGGATTTTACTGACCGGCAATATCCAGCACATGAAAATAGATCAAATCAATGTGCCCGCCTCGTTGAATAATTCATACTTTGACCAACAAAAATTTTACAGCACGAGAGAGCAGGCTTTCCTTCTTGCATCTGCGCCAAAGGCAAAGGTTAGCTTGTCATTGGATTATACAATAAAGAAACTTGGTATTGGCGCTCGTTTCACATATTTTGGCAAATTGACGACGCAGGGCTTTGGTTATTCAGGTGCACCGGGTGTAGCAGATGGAAGTGGCCTTCCAGGGGATCCCGAAATTTCCGGAGCGGCAGGCGGATATAATCCTTATGTCGCAACTGACGATGGATCAACAACGGTGCCTGAAAATTTTGTTTTTCATCCGAAAGTAACAACGGATATTTATTTTTCTTACAAGATTTGTAAGAGTCTTACTGTATTCGCTGGAGTGGATAATTTATTTAATGTCCACCCAACCCAATCCGTTGTGCCGAATGCAAGGCTTTCATCGGCATATGATAGTGAATCAGGAGGTCCTTTTGATGCGGTACAAATGGGCTATAATGGAATGAAATTATTTGGCAAGCTTGCATTTAGTTTTTAGCAATTCAAAAATCAACTAAAATAAAAAACCACGCATACCAAGTGTGGTTTTTTTTATTTCTTTCATATTCACCGATTATTAATCTGTATTCATCTATTTAGATAGAATAAACGGGTTGGCAATACTGTTTTCATATATCAGCTTTAAAAAAGAATAATAGCTTTGTTCAAATCAGAAAATGCTTATTTTTAAATATAGCAATGACTATAAAATTCAATAAGATTATTTTACAAGCAATCGTGCATGTGGCTGCATGGCTCTGCTTTCTGATGCTGCCTTTTGTTTTTTTCCCTCGGCCGAAAGACGGGCCTTTCATCCCTGACCAATACATCTCATTTTATTTTCTGCTCACCAGTTTTATGTATGTCAGCTTCTATTACCTGAATTATTTTTTGCTCATCCCTAAACTGCTTGAAAGAAAAAGAGTTGCTGTATATGTTTTGCTGATCATAGCATTGCTGATATTTTTTGGGACGTTTCCAAGGCTCTACCGTTATCTGAGCGACTCACATAGCCTTCCGCCGATCCCCTGGCAATCAGGCAGGTCTCCAAATCTTGCAGCTCCGCTTTTATCCGGCGGCACAATCGCTATTTTTCTATTGGTGTTCGTGATCAGTACAGGTGTCAAAGTTGTTTCTCAATGGTTCCAGTTCGAGCAGAAAACAAGGCAGGTAGAAAATGAAAAGTTAAATACAGAATTATCTTTTTTGAAATCGCAGATCAATCCGCACTTTTTGTTCAACACTCTCAACAATATTTATTCACTCGCTGAGGCAGGTTCTGATAAAACAGGAGAAGCAGTGATGAAACTGTCAAGCATCATGCGCTATATTTTAACAGAGGCAAAAAATGATTGTGTCCCGCTGGAAAAAGAAATCCAGTTCACCATGAATTATATCGAAATGCAGAAGCTGCGCCTCACCAATAAATCAAAAGTGGATTTCAGTATTACCGGAGACCCTATTGGAAAAAAAGTTTCTCCACTGATATTTTTGCCTTTTGTTGAGAATGCATTTAAGTATGGCGTGAGCACAAGAGAGCCTTCGCCAATTTGCATTCATCTAAACATTAAGGATAATGAACTTGAATTTCAGGTTAAGAACAACAAATACCAAAGCAGTTTGCTGAAGCCTGCCGAAACCACCGGCATCGGAATAACCAATATCAAGAGAAGACTCGAGCTTTTATACCACAACAGATACAAGCTTTCTCTGAACGATGAAAAAACAACCTACGGTGTTGACTTAAATTTACATTTATAATGCTTACATGTATTGCAATTGACGATGAGCCACTGGCATTGGAGTTATTGAAAAAACATATTGCCAAAATATATTTTCTGGATCTGAAGGGAGTATTCACTGATCCGTTTGAAGCAAAGAAAATGCTGGAAGAAACCAACATCGATATTTTATTTCTTGACATTCAAATGCCGGATATTAATGGGATCGAATTCTCTAAAATGCTGAACAAAAAAAACACAGCAGTGATTTTCACAACTGCTTTCAGCGAATATGCAGTAGAAGGTTTTAATGTGGATGCTATCGATTACTTACTTAAGCCAATTGAATACGACCGCTTTTTGAAATCTGTTTACAAGGCAAAAGAATATGTTGATTATATCACAAATCAGGAAGTGCAGGAAGGATATATTTTTGTGAAGAGCGATTACCAGATGGCCAAGATCAACCTGAAAGAAATATTATACATTGAAGGATTGGATGATTATATCAAAATTTATCTTCCTCAAAAATCAATTCTCACACTAATGACGCTGAAGACAATTGCGCTGAAACTTCCGTCGAAGGAATTCCTGCGCATTCATCGTTCATATATTGTTCCCATCAGCAAAATTGAAAACATCAGCAAAAGCAAAGTGAAAATTGGTGATAAAGAAATCCCAATTGGGATAAGCTACAGCGACAGTTTTTTTGCCGTGATGGATAAGAAGATGGGCTAAGTATGTTTGTGGTTCTTAGTTTGTTGTTTGTAGTTCCTCGAATTGAGCCTCATTATTAATTCTTAATTATTCATTTCTCCGGCACATTTCATCTATTCACCTATTAACGGCTGCGTTAACTTTTTTTGAGCAACCTTAAAAATACTTTCACCGTACAAAGCAACGGATGCTTTTTTCATAAGTAGGTTTTAAGTTTAAGGGTCAATTTCCATTCTTTAATGGTTAATTGCTAAATTGCTCGCGATTTATTAATCACGAGCAATTTTTTTATATGGAATTTCTTAAGCAATTAAAAATACAAAGCAAAAACAGCGGCACTTCCACAGGAACGAAATGGATTGAATCCAACGCTGCCATTATCGAATCATCTTCACCTGTAGATGGAAAAGTGATCGCTTCAGTTTCTTCAACTGATAAAGGTGGCTACGATAAAGTGATCGCTCAGGCACAAAAAGCATTTACCGAATGGCGCACTTGGCCTGCTCCAAAGCGCGGTGAAGTAGTGAGGCAAATTGGCGAAGCGCTCAGAAAAAATAAAGAGCCACTTGGAAAATTAGTTTCTTATGAGATGGGCAAGAGCCTGCAGGAAGGTTATGGCGAAGTGCAGGAAATGATCGACATCTGCGATCTCGCTGTCGGGCTTTCACGACAATTGAATGGATTAACCATGCATAGCGAAAGGCCGTCTCATCGTATGTATGAACAATGGCATCCTTTAGGAATTGTTGCAATCATATCAGCATTTAATTTTCCTGTTGCTGTCTGGAGCTGGAACAGTATGATTGGGTGGGTTTGCGGCAATGTCTGCATTTGGAAGCCATCGGAAAAAACGCCATTGTGCGCAATCGCATGTCAGCAAATTATTTCAGAAGTTTTTGCAAAAAATAATGTTCCCGAAGGCGTGAGTGGATTAACAGTCGGTCATAGAGATGTTGGCGAATGGATGGCTGGCGACACAAGAATTCCCTTAGTATCGGCAACAGGTTCAACAAGAATGGGCAAAGCAGTTGGCGCAGCAGTTGGCGCGAGATTGGGAAGATCATTGCTTGAATTAGGAGGTAATAACGCCATTATCATTTCTGAGAATGCAGATCTGAACATTGCAGTGCGTGGCGCTATTTTCGGTGCGGTAGGAACTGCTGGCCAGCGTTGCACCACAACACGCAGGTTAATCATTCACGAAAAAATTTATGATGATGTGAAAGACAAATTAGTCTCTGCATATAAGCAATTAAAAATCGGCGACCCGCTGAACGAAAATAATCATGTCGGCCCTTTGATTGATAAAGATGCCGTGAAGCTTTATCTGCAATCAGCAGAAGAATGTAAAAAAGAAGGTGGCAAATTTATTGTTGAACCCGGCGTGCTGAATGGCGATGGTTATGAAAGTGGCTGCTATGTAAAACCATGCATTGCAGAAGCAAAACCCAATGACAAGATTGTGCAGCATGAGACTTTTGCTCCCATTCTTTATTTGCTGAAATATAAAACTATTGATGAAGCTATCGAAATACAGAACGGTGTGCCGCAAGGATTGTCTTCTTCAATTATGACACTTAATATCCGCGAAGCAGAAAAATTCTTGTCCCATGCAGGAAGTGATTGTGGCATTGCCAATGTGAACATCGGTACTTCGGGCGCAGAAATCGGCGGCGCATTTGGTGGTGAAAAAGAAACCGGCGGTGGACGTGAGAGCGGAAGTGATGCGTGGAAAGCTTATATGAGAAGGCAAACAAACACCATCAATTATTCAAGCGATTTGCCACTCGCGCAAGGGATAAAATTTGACTTATAAAACTAAACTGCACAAGTTGCCGGTTTGCAGTTTCCAGTCTTCACTTCTGTAGATCAGATTTTGCTTATGAATTTTGAGTTGCAGAACTCTAAACTGGAAATTATAAACTGGAAATTCCTAAAATAATACTGTTCTTTAAGCGTTATTGCTGGATAGAATAGCCACAAGCTATGAAAAATACCAGTGTGCTTATGAACAAAAAATTACCCTTGCTGTTCCTGCTCGCTTCCCTGACTTCAGGGGTTTTTGCGCAAGTTAAATTAGGAGCTTTTGTTGGCGTTCATTCAGCCAATGTTCTTGAAAGCAATAACCTCGCAGACTGGCAAACGACCACGAAACCTTACTATTCATCTAAAACCGGCGTGCAGATTGGTTTTATCGGCGACTTCCCCATTGGACAGAAAGGCTTTTATTTTCAGCCCGGCATTGACTACAGCATGAAAGGCAGAAAGTATGCAAAGAATTTCGACACCTCGGCAATGACGCCCAACACACTTTATCCGGTTTACCAAAACACTTCATTGAATCTGGCATACATTGAAATTCCGTTGAATATTGCTTATAAAATATTTCTCTCCTCGTCTCATAAAAGCAGTTTCTTTATCAGCGTAGGCCCTTATTTCGCTTTTATGTATAGCTCTAAAATGAGCAACCAGTCACTATCAGTCAAAAACGACAGCACTTTTAGTTATAATAACGGCACAGATGATTTACCGATAGGCAATGGTGTGAGTAAATATAAAACATTCGATTTCGGTATTAACGGAAGAGCAGGTTTTGAATTCGGCAATGTGATACTGAGCGCTTATGGAAGCCGTGGGCTTAGCAATTTTTATACCGCTGATTATGATGGAACTTTCCATCATCAATTATTTGGAGCATCGCTTGGAATATGGATTGCAAAAACACAATCATCTGCTCCGCCAAAACCTAAGCCTGTCAAAATAGTGAAGCCTAAAGACACAGACAAAGATGGCGTGAGTGATGATGTAGACCTTTGCCCTAATGTACCTGGTCTTGCAAAATACAATGGTTGCCCTGTTCCGGATACTGATAAAGATGGTATTGATGATGAACATGATTCATGCAAGACTATTGCCGGCATTATTAAATATCATGGCTGCCCGATCCCTGACACTGATGGCGATGGAGTTAATGATGAAGAAGATTCATGCAAAACTGTTGCGGGCCTTGCAAAATATCATGGCTGCCCGATTCCTGATACGGATGGCGATGGGATTAATGATGAAGAAGATAAATGCCCAACTGTTGCTGGCGTGAAAGAAAATAATGGTTGTCCGGAAATCAAAAAAGAAATTAAAGAGAAAGTGAATTATGTTGCGCACAATATCCTGTTCGCAACAGCAAGCGATAAATTAACTACCAGTTCTTATTTAGGCCTTGAAGACCTTGCTGCTATCTTAAACAAACATCAGGAATTAAATATCCTGATCGAAGGATACACAGACACAGTCGGAACACCTGAACGCAATCTTGTGCTCTCGCAAAAAAGAGCGGATGCAGTGAAAAAATATTTAATTTTTAAAGGCATTGCAGAAAATAGAATTACAGCTATCGGGCATGGACAGGATCAGCCGATTGCTGATAATAAAACCGAAGAAGGAAGAGCAGCGAACAGAAGAGTTGAATTGAAACTATCATCTCAATAATTATAAACCATTCGTTTCAAGTCTATTAAAGTTTTAACATTAATATAAGCTGTTTGTGCAAAAAAAGCGGCTTTTAATTTGTTCTAATATCAGTATTTTTAGAGCTTTATTTTCGTGAAATAAACCATCTGCCCAAGATGATGGCTTATAAAATTGTTATCATTTAAAACAAAATCAGAAAGAATGAATTGCTTGAACCGTTTGTTATGCCCTGTGATAATTCTCTCTCTCTCGCTTGCTACACAAAATAATTTTGCACAAGGAACTTCAGTAAAAACAGAACTACCGAAAGGCTGGCATTTGATGGACAAAGAAACTGATGGCGTTCAGGGCATCAGCCTTGACAAAGCTTATCAATTCATCAGAGCAAAAAATTTAAAAAGCAAGCAAGTGATCGTTGCTGTGATTGATTCAGGAGTTGATACACTCCATGAAGATCTGAAAGGCGTGCTGTGGACCAATCCAAAAGAAATTCCGGGAAATGGCATTGATGATGATCATAATGGTTACGTAGATGACATTCACGGTTGGAATTTCATTGGTGGAAAAGATGGCACTGATGTGAAAGATGATTCACAGGAAGAAGCTAGAGTGTATTATAAATTCAAAGAAAAATTTGAAGCAAAAGATTTCAATCCTGCAACATTAACAGGTGATGATCTGGATAACTATCAGATGTGGGTGAAAGCAAAAAAGACAGTGATTGGAGACGAAGCTCCTGAAAGCGCCGCAGACCTTCTGATATTAAAACGTTTTTTGGCAACTGCCATCAGAAGCGATAGCATTTTGCAAAAAGCGATGAACAAAATTGAATACACAGGCAATGATCTGGATGCTTTTGATGTAACGACTGCTGATGTAAAAAAAGCAAAAGCAATTTTGCTGTACATGTTTAAAGCTGATAAGATCATGGACATGACCAACAAAGAATACCTGAGCGATTTTTCCGAGATCGTTGATCGTGATGAAAAGAAAGCTGAAGTAAAAGAAAAAGCACCTAAAGAATACAGGCATGATATTGTTAAAGACAATGAAGATGATATCAACGATAAATATTATGGCAACAATGATGTGATGGCTGCTGATCCAATGCATGGCACGCATGTTTGCGGAATCATCGGAGCAGAAAGAGACAATGGAAAAGGAATGAACGGAGTTGCAGACAATGTGAAGATCATGATGATCCGCGCTATTCCAAATGGCGATGAACATGATAAAGATATTGCATTAGCCATTCGCTATGCTGTTGACAACGGAGCGAAGGTGGTGAACATGAGTTTTGGCAAACATCTTTCACCAAATAAAAAATGGGTGGATGATGCAGTGAAGTATGCGCAGAGCAAAGGAGTTTTACTAGTGGAAGCTGCTGGAAATGATAATGCAAATCTTGACAGCGTTGCAAATTTTCCAAACCCGGTTTTTAAAGACACAAAAGCAACTGCAACAAACTGGATCACCGTTGGTGCCAGCAGCGATCCATTGGCTGAAGCTGGATTCAAAAGTTATACTGCTTCATTTTCAAACTATGGAAAAAATGAAGTAGATGTTTTTGCTCCGGGAACGAAAATTTATTCAACATTGCCAGGTGGCGACAGGTATGGAAACCTCGCAGGAACCAGCATGGCATCTCCCATTGTTACAGGGCTTGCTGCATTGATCATGGAATATTATCCGTCTCTTACACCACAGGAAGTGAAATATTGCATCGTGAAATCTGCAACACCACCAGCAGGTAAAGTAAAAAAACCCGGCACTGATGATGAATTGGTAGATCTTTCAGACATCAGCATTTCAGGTGGCATTATCAATGCTTATGAAGCTATTAAATTAGCTTCAACAATCAGCACTGAAACAAAAACGAAAGAGCTTCCAAAATCTACTTTGAAAAATAAAAAAGATTAATCATTGAATAACGAATATTAAATTTTCAGAAGCCCTGCGATTGCAGGGCTTTTCTTTTTTACATTTACAAAAAAATTATGGTAATCAAAACCGATGCTATCGCCGCAGAATTTTATCACAAATATATTAATGCAACGAAAGAGAATGATGTGATCAAAGCACTGAAAAAGAATTCAGATAATTTTGAGAAGCTGCTCAAAAAAATTCCTAATAAGAAAATCAATTATGCATATGCCGATGGCAAATGGACCATCAAAGAATTGCTGCAGCATATTATAGATGCAGAACGCGTGTTTGCATATAGAGCGCTTCGTTTCTCACGCAAAGATGCTACTCCCCTCGCCTCCTTTGATGAAAACAGCTGGGCTGTAAACTCACGCGGAACTGAACGCAAATGGGATGATCTGATAAAAGAATTCAAATCATTAAGAAAGTCAACTGAGCTATTGTTTGAATCTTTTAATGATGAACAGCTACTTGCAAAAGGCACTGCAAGCAATCATGAAATCAACGTGCTTGCATTAGGATTCATTGCAGCTGGCCATGTTGCACATCATGAAAATATTATTAAGGAAAGATATCTGGCAAAGGCGGCTAAGAAATAATGGCTTTACTTTGCATTCTCAATTGTTGTTACATTGACAACAGGCATTGAAATACTAACCTCTCAAAAAAGAATTGCCCGCATAGCAGTGAGCTCTTTTTTCTTTTTGGCGGGATTATGTTTTTCAAGCTGGGCATCACGCATTCCGAACATCCAGCAAAAATTGCATCTGAGCAACGCGGCACTGGGCGGCGTTTTATTAGGATTGCCCGCAGGTCTTTTAACATCGCTTCCGATTGCAGGATGGCTCGTCGCCAAATTCAGCAGTAAACCGATTGTTGTAACCGCAGGAATTCTTTACGCATGTATATTACCGTTACTTGGTTTTGCGCAACAGACATGGCAGTTAGTCGCAGCACTTTTTCTTTTCGGGATGGCCGGCAACATGCTGAACATTTCTATGAACACACAAGCTGTGGGAACAGAAGCATTGTATGGCAGGACCATCATGGCATCTTATCATGGATTGTGGAGCCTGGCAGGTTTTTCGGGCGCAGCTATTGGAACGTTGATGATTAGTTTGAACTTGGTTCCTTATCAGCATTTTTTAATCATCACTTCCATCGGGCTGCTCATCACATTGATCACTTCCAGATTTTTATTAATTGCAGACACAAACAAAGATGAGAAGCAACCGATTTTTGCAAAGCCGGATAAATCATTAATCACACTGGGCATCATTGCATTTTGCAGTATGATCTGTGAAGGTGCGATGTTCGACTGGAGTGGTGTTTATTTTCAAAAAGTAATCCAGCCAAGACAGGAGTTGGTCGCAGCAGGTTACACTGCATTCATGGCAACCATGGCAACAGGAAGATTTATCGGCGACTGGTTTGCCACAAAAATGGGCATCAAAAAAATATTGCAGATAAGCGGTGCGCTGACAGCCATCGGATTATTGGTCGCGATTATATTCCCTTATTTCATCACAGCCATCATCGGGTTTTTATTAGTCGGCGCAGGCGTTTCATCAGTTGTGCCGTTGGTGTATAGTGCAGCGGGAAGATCAAAAGTGCTCTCGCCCGGAGTTGCATTGGCAGCCGTTTCAACAATTGGTTATTTAGGATTTTTATTTGGCCCGCCATTTATTGGTTTCATAGCGCAGGCAAGCAGCCTGAAAGTTTCATTAGGATTGATTGCCGTGATGGGATTCTGCATAACGTTGATGGCTACACGAACAGAATTTGGGAAGTGAGATTTCAAGATTACTTAGCGAGTTTCCGTCATTCCTGCGAAGGAAGGAATCCCACGCACAAATTAACTTGTAACCAACTTCATTTAGAAATCGTCTTACCTTTTCATACAAACCAACTGACATGAGAAAAATATTATTTGCCTTCATAGCATTATCATTCTTCGCACCAGCTTTTTCACAAGACAAACAACCCATAAAAGTTCTATTGCTTGGTGTTTTTCATTTTGATAATCCCGGTCTGGATGTTGCGAAATTTAAGAATGCGGACATATTATCTGCGCAGCGACAGAAAGAAGTGATGGAAGTAGTGAACAAGCTTAAAGCATTTGCTCCTGATAAAATTTTTATTGAAGCCGCACCGGAAAATCAACAAAAAATTGATTCACAGATCATGCAGTACAAAGCCGGAAAATTTACATTGGGTGCTAATGAAATCCAGCAGCTCGGTTATCGTTTGGCAAAAGATTTGAATCTGCCGACATTATATGGTGTCGATTACCGTGATGCAGATTTTCCTTTTGATAGTTTGATGAAATCTGCCAACGAAGCCGGACAAACTTCCTTATTATCATTCGTGCAAAAAATGATTGACAGTGTGCAAACAGCTTTCAATGAGCATATACAAAAATCTACCGTCAGTGAAATGCTGATCTGGCAAAACTCTGCGCAGTCAAATTTTTCCGGTGTTGATTTTTATTTCAGATTATTGCCTGCGGGAAAACCGGGCAACCATATCGGCTCCTACCTCACCAGCGAATGGTGGCGCAGAAATATGATTATCTATGAGAACATCTTAAAAAACCTCAATGGCAGCGAGAAAAAAATAGTCGTCATCTTCGGCTCGGGGCATACTGCATTACTAAACGAAATGATGAAATTTAATCCCGCGATTCAGTTGGTGGGGGTTGAGGGAGTGTTGAGGTGAGATTATATTAATGCCATCTGCACGTACAGTCATTTTAGATTCATGAATTAAACAATTTATCAAAGAATGGTGCATGTCTCTTTTCAACTCCATCAATTAATTGTTGAAATGTAAGAACTTCAATATGCTGATTTAGTTCTGGCATTATTTTATAAAGCGTTCCAAATGGCGTCTCTTTATATCCTTTGGTCAAATTATAATCTTTTAATTTAGGAGGAATTACATCTACGATAACATAGCCAAATTTGGGAGTCCCTTTTTCAATTATAACTTGTCTACCCTTATAATTCTTTTTGTTATCAGCATAAAGAAAATCATCGAAATATTTTTCAACTAATAGCGAAAACTCCCATCGATAATCTTTTTTAGTCTTTTGATGTGCGGTTTCACCTGGTCTTTTAAATTCGAAAATAACAATCGATGAGATTTTTCCAGCAATTTCTGAACCAAAGCTGATAGGGTTATCAAACATTTGTGGTTTATCAATCATTACAATATCACCCTCTTTATTGCTTTTCTTTTGCGAATAGGCTGTTATTGCAACATCGGAAGCAATAAAGTTATAGGTAGCAAATCTCTCGTCTAGTAACCACAAATTGTGAGACTCATAATCCATTTTGTCGTTGCTAAGACCCATAGGAAAAACCAGATTATGAATGTCTTCTTCTAATTTATATTTACCATTTTGATCTGCTTCTAAAAATTTTTTAAATATCTCAATGATTGCTTTTCTTCTAAGCATATAGTCAGAAAGACAATCTGAATCAAATGCAGTTTTTTCAATCAATTCTCTTTTAACCTCTTCAATAGTCTCTTCATTTATATTTTTGTTTTCAATGAACTTATTAATTTTGGCATCAATAGTTTTTCTTTCGTTAAAAGAAATTTTATATAAATATTCTTCTTTTTTATCGTCAGCTAAATTCGGTGGAATGCTATCTAATATCTCAGGTCTTTTTAAAAATCTGGCGTATCGAGGTGCATTTTTAAAGATATATTCTTTTAATTCTTTTATATTTCTGTCCTGAGTTGCTCTTACAAAAGAGTCATATTCAATTTCTATTTCTTTTGATACTGCTATTTCAATATCTTCAAATGTTATC